>Ga0315281_10002808_pt1 | contig 25742 bp, 26 predicted proteins | sample YL17G07_0_MG_FD_204540 | JGI IMG/M metagenome (GOLD analysis project Ga0315281, IMG submission 204540) | Sediment microbial communities from Yellowstone Lake, YNP, Wyoming, USA - YL17G07_0 | ecosystem: Environmental > Aquatic > Freshwater > Lake > Sediment | place: USA: Wyoming | collected... | reverse complement strand
CCTCCCAGGTCTACGTCCTTTCCAAGGAAGAAGGCGGCCGCCACACACCGTTCTTCTCCAACTACCAGCCCCAGTTCTACTTCCGCACCACCGATGTCACCGGCCAAGTCACCCTGGCCGAGGGCACGGAGATGGTGATGCCTGGGGACAACACAGTGATGAACGTGGTGCTCGAGAAGCCGATCGCCATGGAAGAAGGCCTGCGCTTCGCCATCCGTGAGGGTGGACGCACCGTCGGCGCCGGCCGCGTGATCAAGATCACCAAGTAGGGAACGAGGAAGAGAGAAGAGAGAAGTTCATGGCGAAGACCGACAACCGACCCACGATCACGCTGGCTTGCACGGACTGCAAGCGGCGCAACTACGTCACGGTGAAGAACCGTGTCAACGATCGCGATCGCATCGAGCTGAAGAAGTACTGTCGCTGGTGCCGTGGTCACACGCTTCATCGCGAAACGCGCTAGACGCGGCGGCGTTCGGTTTGCAGCCTATGCGCGGTCGGGGTAGCGTGACTTGCCTATGGCGATGAACAGGGACTACATCGGCCGCGAGTACCCTCCCGTCGTCTTCGATGTCACCCAAGGGAGCATCGTCGCGTTCGCCGGCGCCATCGGCGATCCAACCCCAGTCTTCTGGGACCGGGAATCCGCCCGCGAGGCCGGCCTGGACGCTGAGATCGCCCCCCCGACCTTCTCGACGATCCCCCAGATAGAGAAGGCGACGGAGGTCGCACACGACCCCGGGCTGGGGTTGGACTGGGCGCACGTTCTTCACGGCGATCAGGAGTTCGAGTGGTTCTCGCCGCTGCTGGCCGACTCCAAGTACATGGCGATCTCACGGATAGTGGACATCCGCGGCCGCTCCCCGCTGGAGTTCATCTCGATCGAAACGCGGATCGAGGGCGAGAACGGCGAGGTGGCGGTCCGCGCGCGAGCCACCTTGATCTCGCGGGATGACCCGACGTGAGCCTGCGCAGATTCGATTCTGTCCGTGTGGGCGATGAGCTACCGGCTCTCTCCAAGGTGGTGACGCGAGGGGATATCGCTGCCTACGCGGAGGCTTCCCACGACAGGAATCCCCTCCACATGGACGACGACCACGCCCGCACCCGCGGGTTCGACGGCATCATCGCCCACGGCATGTTCACCATGGCGCACCTGACGACGTGCATCACCGGATGGCTGGGCGACCCTTCAGGGCTGGTTCACACCAAGGTGAGCTTTCGAGCGGCCGTCAAGCCGGGCGACGAGATGGTGGCAGGTGGGGAAGTGGTGTCGGTTGATCCCGAGGCTCGAACGGCCAAACTGGATGTCTGGGTCACGGTTCAACGCGACGGCACCAAGGAATACCCCGTGAAACGTAGCCACGCGGAAGTTCGGCTGGGCTAGATGCGGCGGTTGGCCAAAGCGTTGGCCACGGCGTCGCCTAGCTTGTCGGCTGCGCGATCCACGCCGGCTTCGTAGCGTCCCTCCATCTCGGACATGCGCGCCGACAGCACGTCAGCGATCTTGGCCACCGCAACCACGGTGGATTGGGTTTCGCGATGAAGGCCCTCGGCCATCTCGGCGAAACGGCGGTCTATGCCTTCCATCAAGTGTGAGGGCAGGTTGGCCGCCAGCTCTTTGACAGCGCGGGTTGCCTGCTTCGCTGCCTGCTGCTCCGCGGCCACCTCGACGATCCCGGCCAGCGTCTTGTTGTCCGACCGGATCATCTTTGCGAGTGCAGCGATGCGATCATCGATCATCGTCGACATATCCACCGTGGCGGCCTCGTCGAGCCCTCCCGCCCGGGCAGTCGCGCTACCTGCTTCTATCGCGTCTGCGGCCTCGGAGATGCGCTCCAGGGTTCCGCTCAAGCGCCCGGCGATGGCGGCATCCACAAGCTCAGCGGTCCGCTCGGATAGGTAGCGACCCATCCTGTGCATCTCAGTCTCGGTGGCATCGGCGAGCTCTACGAAGCTCGCGTCGATCTCGGCGGTCATCTCGGCCATGCGTTCATCCATCGCGGCCTTGGCCAACTCGGGCACCTGGCGCGCGACCTCGCCTACCGCCGACATCGTGGTGGCGGAGACGAGTTCGCTGACACGGCCCAGTCGCGAGTCGAGCATCTTGGCCGTTTCGATGCGCTGTTCTTCGGCCAGAGCCTCGATCTTCTCGGCTATGCGTGTGGAGTCTGAGCGTATGATCGCAGCGAGTGGAACCACCTTCTTCTCGAGCGCATCTGCTATCTCGGCGGCGTCGATCTGAAGGGCGACCGGGTTGCCGGCAACCCCCGCCGCTTCGAGGCGGTTAGCCTGCTCCTTGGCAGCCGTAACCAGGCCACCGAGAGCAGTTGCTGCGTCGCGGAACGCCCGTTGGAGGGCCAGTACTCTGTCGTCTGTTTCCGCGACGACCTTCTGGGTCTCATCGTGGACCTTGCTCTCGACGGCCTCGATGAGGGCAGCTTCGCGCCGGGCTTGCAGCTCGAAGGCGGCCGCGAGGTGATTCTCCAGTTCGGTCAGGTGGACTCGGATGTCGACGATACCGTTGGCGTCGAGGGTGCCACCGGAATTGACTGCCGCGCCCCGAGTGACGGCGGCGCGGAGTTCGCGGCTGGCGTTGGTCAGGGCCAAGAGGTTGTCCTCCATCCCCAAGACCCGAGCGTGGAGGGACTGGAACCGCTCGTCGGTGCTGGAAATCATCCCGCGGAGCGCTGACTCGGCTCGGGGGTCCATAGCGCTATATTCCGGCATCTGCAGCTCGCATTCCGGGGCCGGCGCGAAACTGAAAGCAGTCTAGGGCACGCGAGGCCCCGCGGCACGCACCTGCGGGCAATTAGCATGGGGAGCCGTGGCTGACTCAGACCCCCTTTCGCGCCTCGTTTGCCGAGGAATAGAGGCCTTGGATGTCCAGGGGCGCTAGCGCCGTGAGCTTCTTCTTGCCGAGGGCGGGGCCGGGCGTGGATCCGGATCAGGCTCTCGTGGCCTTCCCAGGTCTTCTGGCGGACCCGGCCCTTCTGATGAGCCAGCCAGTCATCCAGGTACTTGTTCAGGCTCGGTGACGGTGTGCCCAGGTGGTCGCGGACCATGGCTCTGGTGCGGGCTACGAGCAACGGTTGATCGCGCCGATGCTCTGTGGAGTGCCACAGGGAGGCCTCGACCTGGGGATCCTTCCCTTGGCGGGTGGGCAGGCTCACCCCGTATACTTGACGCGTCCCCCCGAATAGCGTCTTGTTTGAGCTGTCCGAAGGGACGTAGCTCAATTTGGTAGAGCACCGGTCTCCAAAACCGGCGGTTGGGGGTTCGAGTCCCTCCGTCCCTGCTGGAGCAAGCCTGGCCGGAGCGGCCCTACGACAGAGGCAAGGAAGTGGATGAATAGGCAGTCGAAGCGTCTGATGGCGAAGCAGGAGAAGAGAGAGCGCCCAGCCGCGCCTTCCAAGAAGCCGTCGCCCCAGAAGCGGGAGAAGAAGAAGCGCACGTCCGCTCGTCAGTTCCTCAAGGAAGTGCGTCAGGAGCTGAAGAAGGTACAGTGGCCGACGCGCAAAGAGTTGATCGGCTACACGATCGTCGTGTTCACCTCGGTCGTTGTGCTTACCACCTACGTATTCGGTCTTGACTACATCTTCTCGAAGCTTGTGCTGAAGTTGTTCGGGAACTAGAGGAAGCGATGATCGAAGAGACCCCAGAAGAACTCACGACCGGCGATCCGGCGGCGATCGAGATGCCTGCTGAGGAGGCGGCCTTCGAGGTCGCCGCGGAAGAGGTCGCTGAGAACGCCATCGAGGAAGCCGTGGTTGCCGAGGCTCTCCACGAAGACGCCATGGAGAAGGTGGCTGAGGCCGTCGCGCTCGAGGCGGTCGCTGAGGAACTGGCCGCAGAAGCGATCATCGAAGAGGCCGCCGCGGAGGAACTGGCCGAAGACGCCATCGAGGAAGCCGTGGTCGCCGAAGCCCTGGCTGAGGTCGCTGAGGTCGCTGAGGTCGCTGAGGTCGCTGAGGTCGCTGAGGTCGCTGAGGTCGCTGAGGTCGCTGAGGTCGCTGAGGTCGCTGAGGTCGCTGAGGCCGCTCCCGCAGAGGAGGATCCCTTCGGGGGTCCCGGCGATTGGTACGTGGTGCACACCTATGCGGGCTATGAGAACAAGGTGAAGACGAACCTCGGCTCGCGCATCCAGTCGATGCAGATGCAGGAGAAGATCTTCCACATCCACATCCCCATGGAAGACGTGATGGAGATCAAGGGCGGCAAGAAGCAGGTGGTGAAGAAGAAGGTCTTCCCTGGCTACCTGCTCGTCAAGATGATCTACGACAACGACTCTTGGTACGTGGTCCGCAACACGCCGGGAGTAACCGGATTCGTGTCCTCCGGGACCGGCACCAAGCCCACCCCTCTGTCGCGCAAGGAGATCGACAAGATCCTCATCGTCCAGAAGGAGGAGGTGAAGCCGATCTTCCGCCTCGAGTTCGAGGAAGGCGACGTCGTGCGTATCATCTCCGGGCCGTTCGCGGATTTCAACGGCACCATCAATGAGATCAACATGGACCAGAGCAAGCTCAAGGTCCTCGTGAATATCTTCGACCGGGAGACCCCGGTCGAGCTTGGCTTCGATCAGGTGGCCAAGGTCTAGGCAGACCGAGAGAGCGGGAGGCCGCGAGGCCGTTCGCACCGCTGGAGGTGGATAGCAGTGGCGAAGAAGAAAGTCATGGCCGTCGTCAAGCTGCAGATCAAGGCCGGACAGGCGACACCGGCACCCCCCGTCGGAACTGCACTGGGTCAGCACGGCGTGAACATCATGCAGTTCTGCCAGCAGTACAACGACGCGACCCAGCAGTTCCAGGGCCAGGTCATCCCGGTCGAACTCACCATCTTCGAAGATCGCTCGTTCACTTTCATCACGAAGCAGCCGCCGGCCGCCGAGCTGATCAAGAAGGCAGCGGGTATCGAGTTGGGCTCCGGCGAGCCGAACCGCACCAAAGTCGGAACTCTGACCAGGGACCAGGTTCGAAAGATCGCGGAACAGAAGATGGTGGACCTCAACGCGAACGACATCGAAGCTGCGATGAAGATCATCGAAGGGACCGCCAGGAGCATGGGTGTGGAGGTGTCGGCATGAGCGGCAAGGGCAAGCGTTTTCGGAAGGCCGCGGAGTTCGTCGACGTCGATACCTACTACATGCCGAGCGAGGCGCTGAAGTTGATCAAGGACGCTCCGTCCGCCAAGTTCGATGAGAGCGTCGAGATCGCTTTCAACCTGGGCGTGGATCCGCGCAAGGCCGATCAGATCGTGCGGGGAACCGTCACGCTCCCACACGGCTCAGGAAAGACCGTGCGCGTCGCGGCATTCGCGACCGGCGAGAAGGCGCGGGAGGCCCGCGAGGCTGGTGCCGACATCGTCGGCGGCGAAGAGTTGGTCGAGGAGGTCATCAAAGGGAACATCGACTTCGAGGCCGCCGTGGCGACGCCCGATCTGATGGGTGCGGTCGGCAAGGCCGGCCGGGTTCTAGGGCCGCGCGGCCTCATGCCCAACCCGAAGACCGGGACCGTGACGTTCGACATCGCCAAGGCCGTGTCAGACATCAAGGGCGGGAAGATCGAGTACAAGACCGATCGAACGGGCAACGTTCACATGATCGTCGGCAAGAAGTCGTTCGACCAGAACGCCCTTCGGGAGAACTACCTCGCGGTCGTGGAGGAGATCATCCGCGCGAAGCCGTCTGCGGCCAAAGGCAAGTACGTCAAGAGCGTGACCGTCTCGACGACCATGGGTCCCGGGATCAAGATCGACCCGGGCAGGGCCAAGGATTTCGAGCAGGCTTCTGGTTGAACCCGGGGATCTGAGGAGTCGAGTTGAGGATCGCCGTTGTCGGAGCGGGGCACGTGGGGCTCGTCACTGCCGTTACTTTCGCCCATGTCGGGCACGACGTTGCAGTCACTGACACTGATGCCGAGAAGCTGTCGATGCTCAGGGCGGGGGAGTGTCCGTTCTTCGAGCCGGGGATGCAGGATCTCCTGACCGCCTCGCTAGCAAGCGGCGCCGTCACTGTCGTCGATTCCGTCGGGGAAGCTGTAGACGCTGTGGAAGTCGCGTTCGTCTGCGTCGGCACTCCTCCGAGGGCTAGCGGTGAGGCCAACCTGATCGCCGTCGAGAGGAGCGTCCAGGCGATCGCCCAGGGTGCTACCGGTCCGCTGGTGGTGGTCGAGAAGTCAACCGTGCCAGCGGGGACCGCGGAGCGCGTCGGAGCGATCCTCGCCAACGCGGCGCCGGGAGTCACCTTCGGAGTCGCGTCCAATCCTGAATTCCTACGTGAGGGAAGCGCTGTCGAGGACAGTCTGCACCCGGAGCGCATCCTGGTCGGTGCAGATACGCCTGAGGCCTTCGAGGTCATGCGTCGGCTCTACGCGCCATTCACCGACGCTGGAGTGCCTCTGATCGAGACCGATGTGGCGACCGCGGAACTTTCCAAGCACGCCGTGAATGCCTTCCTCGCGCTCAAGGTGTCGTTCATCAACGCAGTGGCTAGGGTCGCCGAGGCCGTGGGTGCGGATGTTCGCGACGTCGCCGATCTGATGGGTTCTGACCCCAGGGTCGGCCGCGGGATGCTGAGCGCCGGTCTCGGTTTCGGAGGCTCGTGTTTCCACAAGGACCTGCTGGCGTTCCACCATCTGTCCGCGCAGGCGGGCTATGACTTCAGGTTGCTTCCGGAGATCATCCGGTTGAACGACGAGACAGTAGCGTCCGTGGCCAAGCGCGTCGAAGACGCATTGTGGAACCCCGAAGGCAAGAAGGTCGCGTTGCTCGGGTTGGCATTCAAGCCCGGAACAGACGACATCAGGTTCGCGCCAGCGCTCGAGCTTGCCAGGCTGTTGTTCGCCAAAGGCGCGGTGGTTGTGGGATATGACCCCCAGGCTGGCGACGCCGCCAAGGCCGAAGTGCCCGAGCTCGAGCTTGCAGCCAGCCCCTATGAAGCCGCCGCGGGGGCTAGCTGTCTGGTGTTGTGCACCGAGTGGGAGGAGCTCTCCGAACTCGACATGGTGCGATTGGGTTCGGTGATGAGCGAGCGACTTATCGTTGACGGCCGCAATTTCCTCGACGCGGAGGCTGCTCGCGCTGCCGGGTTCACGTATTCAGGAGTAGGGCACTCCAAGTAGCCCGGCGCGCGGTGGCGACCCCGCCTGCGCGAGGCCCAACTAGAATCGGGCGATGCCTGAGGAGCGGCTGTGAGCGGGATCGTCGGGGCCTGGGATCTGGGCGGGCGCCCACTGGGAGCCGGGCTTGTCCCAGCGATGCTCGACCGGATGGCTCGCAGGGGTCCGAACGGCCTGTCGGTGTGGGAGGAAGGCTCGATCGGTCTCGGGTGTGCCCTGCGCAGGAACACTCCCGAGTCGGGCGGCGAGGTGCAGCCCTTCATCCACACTTCGGGAGCCGTGATCGTCTTCGACGGCCGGCTGGACGACCGCGACGAACTGATCACCGAACTGCAGGGCTGGCCCGAGGCGGACGCGCTGCAGTCCGACCCGGAACTGGTGATGGCTGCCTACGAAGCTCTCGGCGAATCGTTCGTGGAAAGGTTGAGCGGGGACTTCGCGTTCGCGATATTCGATCCGGCGAGGCAGTGGCTGATACTCGGCCGTGATGCGATCGGTGCAAGGCCGCTGCACTTCTTCCGGACGCGGGACACATTCTTGTTCGCAAGCGAGATCTCGTCTCTGCTCGAACATCCCTCGGTCGAAGCCAAACCCAACCTCGGCCAGTTGGCGAGCTATCTGCACGACCGGCGACCGTCTGGTGATGAGGGCTCGGCGACGTTCTTCGAGGGGATCCATTCGCTGCTTCCCGCGAACGTCGCGGTCATATCGCCGAGCAGGTTCGTCACGCGCCGCTACTGGGACTTCGACGGCGCCAGACTGGTCCGGTTCGAGTCCGCAGAGGACTACCGGGAGGGACTCCGAGCCCAGCTGGAGAGAGCCGTCCGCCGGAGGATGCGAACCGTTGGAGGGGTGTACGTCGCGGGGGGAGACGCGCCGCTCGATGCTTCCATGCGCGCCGTGGCCCTTGAGATCAGGCGAGCCGATGTCTCGATCGTCACCGCGGGGCAAAGGTCTGCAGAAGAACTCGCCTCCGCCGTGGTTGCCTCAGAGACCCCTGGTTTCGCAGGGTGGGACGCGTGTCGGATGCCGCGAGATACGGATGGTGGGGCAGTTCTTTGGGGATCGCCCGCCGGCGCGTTGTTCTCCGACCGAGCGTTCCTCGTGGATCTGGCGGGTCGCTTCGCATGGCGAGGCTTGCTCTCATACCTCGGCGCGCGGTCGAGATCCTCGGAGGAGCCCGGAGTCTATCGGCACTTCGCCGCCGACTTCTTCTCGGCTCACGCGCCGCCGTTCATCACTCGGAGGTTCGCAAGAGGATCGGCGCCGGCGTGGTACGCGGAGAGATTCCTTCAGTCGGCCACGTCGCCGGCTCCGGCAGAACCGGCGGTACGCGGCGCGTTCGTCACCCACAGCGCGCGCTCCTTCTACGGGCTCGTCCGTTCATGGCGGACGGTCCTTGAGATGGAGTCGGCGAGCAAGGTGGGTACGGCGCTCGGCCTAGAGGTCTCCTTCCCTTTCATGGACCGCGATCTGTTGTCGTTCCTGATGGCTATCCCGGGGGAGGAGCGATCTCATCCAGGCAGGCCGTACTCGATCCTCGGGCTTGGCTCGGGGAGCGGAGCAGAGCCGGCGCTCGACATCGGTGGTTTGCAGGACGCCGCCGCAGGCTTACTCGAGGGCGCTACCTGCTCCAGGTTCGGCGTCACCGACAAGGCGGAACTCGCGCTTGAGGTTCCAGCGAGCCTCCTGAGAGCGGAGGAAGGGGACGGCGGGGCGGTTCTCGATCTGAAGGAGCTCCTGGGCACGGAGATGTGGCTGAGGGGCTTCTTCGCCTAGCCCCCGTTGTCGGAGGAGCCAGCAGCAACTAGTCTGAACGGGCCGCAGACAGCAGGGGCAGAAGCGTAATCCGGGGAACCGGTACCTGCCGAGGCAACGGAAGCGTCTCACGCCTTCGCTTGTCTGCGGAGGCGTTTTCTTATGCCAAGGAGAGTTCATGCCCAATGCGGAGAAGGTTGAGAAGGTCGCGGACCTGAAGGAGCGGATCAGCTCTTCCCAGGCGGTGCTGCTCGCCGACTTCAGAGGCTTGTCCGTCAACGATGCTGTGGCCCTTCGTGCGCTGCTCGGCGAAGTGGACACCAGCTTCAAGGTGGTCAAGAACACCCTCATGAAGAGAGCGGCGGACGATGCCGGGATGGAGGCTCTCGGATCGCTCCTGGAGGGTCCGACCGGTGTTGCGTTCGTGGGGGGCGACCCGGTTGCCGCTGCGAAGAAGATCGTCGAGGCCGCGAGGAAGTTTCCGGCTCTACTGTTGAAGGGCGGCTTCATGGAAGGTCGCCTGCTCTCGTCCGAGGACGCCCAAGCGTTGGCGAACCTCGACTCGCGAGAGGTCATGCTGTCGAAGATCGCCGGACTGATGAAGGGCGAGATGTCTCGAGCGGCACGCGGATTCCAGGCGCATCAGAGCAAGCTCCTGTCTCTTCTCGAAGCATTGAAGGACAAGCTCGAGCCGGAGGCCGTCGAGGATGTTGTCGAGGCCATCGTCGAGGTCGTTGCCGCTGTCGAAGAGGCGGTCGAAGACATCGTCGCCGATGCGATCACGGAAGAGCTTGTAGCTGAGGGTGCCGGGCCCGAAGTCGCAGCCGAGGTCGCCGAAGCGATAGCCGAAGAAGTAGTCACCGAGGAGATGGCGGAAGCGATCGTGGCCGAAGCGATCGTGGAGACCGTGGTCGAAGAGGCGGCCGCTGAGGCAGCCGCCGAAGGTTCAGCCGCCGAAGAAGAGGCGATCGGAGAAGCCGAGGCGGAAGCCTCGAGGGATGGAAAGGGATAGCTATGGCAACGAAGAAGTTGAGCACCGACGATCTGATGGCCCAGTTCAAGGAGATGACCTTGCTCGAGCTGTCCGAGTTCATCAAGGTCTTCGAGGAGACCTTCGATGTCAAGGCGGCCGCTGCGGCGCCGGTGATGATGGCCGCGGCTGCCGGAGGAGGCGGCGGTGGTGGTGGAGAAGAGGCCGAGGAGCAGACCGAGTTCGATGTCATCCTGACCGGTGCCGGGGACAAGAAGATCCAGGTCATCAAGGAGGTCCGGGCTCTCACCAGCCTCGGTCTCAAGGAGGCCAAAGACCTCGTGGACGGCGCTCCCAAGCCCGTTCTCGAGAAGGTAACCAAGGAAGCCGCAGACAAGGCCAAGGAGCAGCTCGAGGCCGCCGGCGCTTCCGTCGAGGTCAAGTAGTCGGTTCCGAGTTCCTGCGTGAAAGGGGCGCCTTCGGGCGCCCCTTTTCCGATCCCCTAGGTCAGCGTTGTTCGGAAGTAGGCGACCGTCCGTTCCAGCGCTTCTTCGAGTGAGACCTTGGGTTCCCAGCCGAGCACGGCGCGGGCACGGGCGATGTTCGGCTGGCGGACCATCGGGTCGTCTTCCGGCCGGTCCATGAACACGACCTCGGAGTCGTCCCTGCCCGCGATGCGCGCCACCATCTTCGCGAGTTCTAGGACCGTGACTTCGTGGGGGTTTCCGATATTCAGGGGGTCCGAGTAGTCGCTCTCCAGGAGCCGCACCAGGCCCTCGACCAGATCGCCGACGTATCCGACCGAGCGGGTCTGGGAGCCGTCGCCGAAAACCGTCAGTGGTTCTCCCCGCAGAGCCTGCATCGCGAACGCCGGAACCGCGCGACCGTCGTTCGGCCGCATCCTCGCGCCGATGGTGTTGAAGATCCTCACGATGCGCGTCTCGAGTCCGTGCGTGCGGTGGTAGGCCATGGTGATCGCCTCAGCGAAGCGCTTCGCTTCGTCATAGACGCCACGCGGCCCGATCGGATTGACATTGCCCCAGTACTCCTCCGCCTGAGGGTGCACGAGCGGGTCGCCGTACACCTCAGAGGTCGAGGCTAGGAGGAAGCGCGCGGCCTTGGCCCTCGCCAATCCGAGTGCGTTGTGCGTCCCCAATGCTCCGACCTTCAGCGTTTGGATGGGCAGTCGCAGGTAGTCGATCGGGCTTGCCGGAGAGGCGAAGTGCAGAACGGCATCCACGGGGCCGTCCACGTGTATCCCGTCGCTCACGTTCTGTTCCGAGAACTCGAACCGCGTTTCGGATGCGAGATGCGAAACATTCGCGATCGAGCCGGTCAGGAGGTTGTCGACACACACCACCGACGAGCCGTCGGCGACGAAGCGGTCGCACAGATGTGAGCCGATGAAGCCCGCGCCACCGGTGACGACGACGCGACCGAACGTCATCCGGCTGCCGCGCGCCTCTGGAGGCTGTCGGTGAACAGCGCGGCCGCGATACCGATGAGCAAGCCCAGGAGGATGGCGCGCGAGGCGTCCTTCTTGTGATCCGGGCTGGCCGGTTCCGTGGGCAAACCGGCAGGGACCAGGATCTCTCCGGGGTTCACGGCTTGCAGATTCAGAACGGAGAGGTTGCTCTGCCAGATGGCGATCTGCCCGTTGATCTGAGCTGCCTGGTTGGAGGCTTCGATCTGAGCCGAGGAACCGTCGGAAGCCCTCGTCGCCGTCTTCGCGGCAGCATCGGCCTCCTTCTGCAATGAGTCGATCTGCTCGTTCGCCTGCTTCACGGCGGCGTCGGCAGCCGCCGCGGCTTGAGCGGATCGGTTGTCGAGATACGCCTGCGCCACGGCCTGCGCCCCCCGCTGCGCGATCGCAGCGTCGTCGGCCCGGAACGAGATGACCATGACCTGCGTGCTGGCCGCCGAGTAGTCAGATGACGTGTCGGCGAGAACCGTGCTGGCGGTGACCCCACCGCCCAAGGATCCGGCGGCGGCGGAGGCGACCGGCTGCGAGCGGACGATGTCGGCCTCGGTGGCGAGGGAGATCGTGTTGGGCAGAGGTACGGAACCTGGCGGGTTCAGAGCTGTCGGCGTGACGAGGATCTTCGTGCTGGAAACGTATTCCTGCGGTTTGGAGAAGGATAGGGCGAGCGCCGCGACGAGGGTGACGCCGGCGAGGCCGAGCACCAACCACTTCCTATTCCACAGCACGGACAGGTAACCGAGCAGGTCGAGCTGCGCCTCGTCGGGTGCGTTAGCCATGTGGCGGCATTGTAGGCTAACTCCGCCCCCGAACCCGGAGCCCGGCCTTTGGATCCCCAGATAGTCGATCGGAGCGCGTCGGGCGCCCCGACCCGTGTGCCCGGCAGCATCCCGGCAGCATCCGGCTACCGAAGGCTGTCTGCGGCCATGGCTGTGTCGGACTTCGCCCTGATCCTGGTCGCATTCCTGTCCGCCTACGGCATCAGATTTGGATTCGAGAAGGGGTACTTCGACTTCGTAGCGGTGATGATCGTGGCACCTCCCGTGTTCATCGGGTTACTCGCGGCCTTCCGCCTGTATTCCCCTCATCGGTTCGGGCCGGCGGAGGAATTTCGGCGTATCTTCTACGCTGCTACGGTCGGCATCACGGGTGTGGTGACACTTTCCTTCTGGACGAAGGCCGAGCTTTCCAGGCAATGGGTCGGCGTCTCCTGGGCGCTCTGCTTGCTGCTTCTGCTCGGAAGTCGTCGGCTCTGGCACTACTACGTATGGAAAGCCCGCATGCGGGGGCGACTCACGTATCGCACTCTCGTCGTTGGTGGGAATGAAGAAGCGGCGCACCTCGCGATGGTCATGTCTGCTGGGTCCGCGGGGTTCGAGCCGGTCGGCTACGCTCCGACAGCGGGTGCTGCTGCCGACATGGGTGAGTTGCCCCAGGTCGGGTCCATCGGCGATCTGGGTTCGGTCATCCTCGACCTCGGGATCGAGTGCTTGTTCGTGGCCTCCAGTGGGCTTCGCGAGCGCGACATGGCGACCGTGACGAAGGCGGCACGGCAGCAGGGCATCGAGCTGCGGGTTTCCGCGAACATCCCGGAGCTGCTGTCTACGCGCCTGTCCGCTCAACCACTGGGGGGAGTCATGACGTTCTCCGTGTGGCCGGTGAGGCTGACGGGACCCCAGGCCGTGACCAAGCGAACGTTCGATCTCCTTGGCGGATCGCTCGCTTTGGTGCTGTCCGTCTTGTTCTGGGTGCCCATCGGGATGGCGGTCAAACTCGGATCGAAGGGACCGGTCATGTTCCGCCAAACCCGCGTCGGGAGGCGCGGTCGTGAGTTCACCCTTCTGAAGTTCCGGACCATGATCGAGGGCGCGGCGGCCATAGATGTGCCGAACGATTCCGAAGGTCCGCTGTTCAAGTCGAAGTCGGATCCTCGCGTCACGACCGTCGGCAGGTTCCTGCGACGCTGGAGCCTCGACGAACTGCCGCAACTGCTGAACGTGCTGCGAGGGAACATGAGCCTCGTGGGACCGCGACCCCCGCTTCCGGGGGAGGTGGAACTGTACGAGGACTGGCAGCGCGATCGGCTGGAGGTTCGGCCGGGGATGACCGGGCTCTGGCAGGTCAGAGGGCGCAGCGCCCTGTCGTTCGACGACTACGTGCGTCTCGATCTGTTCTACATCGAGAACTGGTCGCTGGCCTATGACTTCTACCTGCTGGCGAAGACGATACCCGCTGTCTTCCTCGGCAGGGGCGCTTCCTGATGGCTGTCGCATCAGCGGGTCCGTCCTTGGCCGGAGCTCCCGCTCGGGCTGCGAGGGTCAGGGAACTGCTGCCTTGGGCCGCGGGCTCCGCAGGCCTGGGAGCGCTGTCTGTAGGCTCGCCCGTCCTCGCGGCGGGCGTCGGACTTACCATCGGGCTGGCGGTACTTCCGCTCATGGCGCTGTTCGCGGTGCTCACACTTGCCGCTTTCGGCGAGGGGTTCTCGATGCAGGTCGCGGGTCTGACCTTCCGGCCCGACATGCTCGTGGCAACGGTATTCGCGATGCGAGCGCTGACCGTGACGCCTCGCGCCAACGCAGGTGCTCCGGAAGCTGCGTTGGTCTCGTTCATGGCGTTGCAGGTGGTTACGAGCGCGTTGCACGCGGTCGATCCGATGGTGAGTTTCCGCAGTGCGGCGATGCTGGGGTTCGGGGTGCTCGCGTTCTTCGGGATCCGAGCCGCGCTTGCGACGCGCGAGCGACTCATCGCGGCGTTGCGCATCTTCCTCGCCATAGCACTGGCCTCGGCAGCCGCCGGGATCGCGATGCTGGCGGCGTCATATGCGATCGGCTCGACTTTGGGGGTCACCAGGCTGGAGACGCTAGGTGGCTTCCCTGCGATCACCGGGTTCGCCTACGAACACGATGTTTTCGGTTCCAGCTGCGCGGCGCTGGCCATCGTCTTCCTTGCGCTCTGGAGGGAGGAGAACCCGCTGATGTCGCACCCGGCGGCCGCGGCGTCGTTCTGGATGTGCACCGCGGCAACGCTGCTGTCGCTGTCGCGTGGTGCGTGGCTCGGATTCGCGGCAGGGTTGCTGGTGGCCTGGCTCGCCACCGGCCGGCGCGCCCGGCCGATGACGGGCCTGGTGCTGACCAGTGCGATGGTGGTCGCCCTGGTCGGCGCCGGTTCGCTTGCCGTCACTTCGGAGTCGGCGACCCAGGTCGGCGCGGGCACCGCGACAGCGGTGTCGTCCCAGGCACAACAGGCGTTGAACCTCAGCTCCTCGACAGGGGCGCGACGACTGGTGGAATGGCAGATGTCACTCGGCGAGGTGCGGTCCTCCCCGTGGTTCGGCCTCGGAACGAATTCGTACGGTCAGCGTCATTTCGACAAGACGCTCTTCGGCCCCAAGCCGGCCTTCGTCGGGAACTGGTTCGTCCGGATCCTCTACGACTCCGGGATCGTCGGGCTGCTCCTATTCTTCGCCTTCGGGGTGCCGATCGTCTGGCCGGATGCACGCCTGCGTGTGGCCGCGGGCGACCTGGCACCGATCGCGCGCGCTCTCACGTTCGGTTGCACGGTGCTGGCGGTCAGCTACCTGGCAACCGACGCACTACTGCTGGTGTGGCCCTGGCTGCTGTTGGGGCTGACGCGCGCGGCGAGGGTCATGTCGGCGGAACAGGAACGAGGCGGCCGTTCAGTCTGAGCGGAGCAGGTCCAGGCACTCGGGAAGCGCGCGCCTCGCGGCTGTCCTCGCCGGACCCTTCCCCAGGACGGCCCTGGCCCCGAAGCCCCATATCAAGATGAGTCCGAGCGCCTTCAACCGCCACCCGCTGAATCGCATCGCGAGCGAACGAACGAACCGTCCTGTTTCCTCCGCCCGCCTGCGGGGATCACCTTGAGCGACCTCGTGATGCACCCTCACCCACTCCCTGCACATCACGCGCGCGCCCGTCGTTCTGATGCGACGGCACAGATCCGCGTCCTCGAGGTAGAGGAAGAAGTCGGTGTTGAACCCGTGAACGCCCTCGAACGCATCTCGCCGCACCGCCATGAATGCGCCCGACACCCAGTCGGGATAGAAGTCCCCCATGGGGAACGTCGTCGTGAGCCAAGGGCCGTAGTTCGCGCGCAGTCTCCCGGGAAGGAAGGCCCAGGCGGCGAACCGGGGGAGCGATGCGTCGTGTCCGCCGGTCTCAGGTATCGGCTCGCCAGCCGGACCGAGCTGCACGGGAGCAACGATCGCGACGTCGTCGGGAACGTGGCTCGTGAGAACCTTCACCGCGCCCGAGTCGGGGTGAGTGTCTGGGTTGACGAACAGCAGCCACCCCGTCGTCGCGTGCTCCGCCCCCTGGTTGGCGGCGGTAGCGAAGCCGACGTTCGCATCGTTCCGGATGAGGACCACGTTGTCGTGACCCGCGGCGGCGCTCTGGGAGCCGTCGGATGACGCGTTGTCCACGACAACGATCTGCGCCACCTCGTCGCCCAGCCGTTCGAGGAGTCTCGGTAGCCTGTTCCCGGAGTCGTAGTTGACTATCACGACGGTCACGTCGGCGGTCGTTCCACTCATCGGGGTGAGTCTAGCCTCCGTTGACCCCCGTTCCTCGCTGCCGGAGGATGAGACCATGTTCGACGTCACTTTCGTGCTTCCGGGTTTGGCGCCCACCGGTGGCGTGCGGGCGGTCTTCGAGATCGCCGACCGTCTGCAGGACGCAGGACGCAGGACGCAGATACTCGTGCCGGAGCGGAGCCTCCTGCCGCACGGACGCGGGATGGTGGCGCTGGCCGCGCGGTTCGGACCGAGTTTGCTCGCTCCGCTGGCGCAGCGGTTGGCCCCCCGCCGAGCGATCGCACAAGATTGGTTCCCATTGCGGACTCCGCTGCTCGTCGCGGGAGTACCTCCGTGGCGAGATGTTCCTCCATCGCGCGCAGTGATCGCGACGAGTTGGCGGACGGCTGAAGAGGTCATGCGCTCGCGCGCGGTCGCCGCGCGCGGTGTCTACTTCCTGCAAGGGCACGAGACTTGGTCGGGTCCCGCGCGCCGCGTGGACGCGACGTGGGAAGCGTTCGATCGGATGATCGTTTCCTCTGATTGGCTCAGGTCGATGGCGGCCGAGCGTTTCGGGAAGACAGACGTGAGGCTCGCGGTCTACGGCGTCGATGCGGCAGCGTTCACGCCGGGCTCGGGACATCGTGGCGGCGACGGTAGCTCCACTCCGGTCGTCGGGTTCATGTTCGACGACCGCAAGGTGAAGGGAGGCGGCGACGTGCTCTCCGCTCTCGAGCGTGTTCGGGCATCGCGCAGGATAGAGGTGCGCGCCTTCGGCCTTGGGAAAGTGCCACTTCCACCGTGGGTCCGGCATACGGGGGTACTGTCGGGGCCGGCGTTGGCCAACTTCTACAGGTCGCTGGATCTGTTCGTGTGCGGCTCTCGGGAGGAGGCCGGGCCGATGACGGTGCCCGAGGCGATGGCCTGCGGCGTCCCAGTGGTGACGACCGACGTCGGCAACGTGAGGCTGTGGTCCGGTGACGGTGAAGCTTGCCGCATCGTGCGGCCGCGCGATGTGTCAGGGCTTGCCTCGGCGATCGAGCAACTGCTCGCCGATCCAGCGGACGCGCGTAGGCTCGGGGTGGCGGGAGCCGCAGCGATCGCGCCGTTCACGTGGGAGCGCATGGCTCGAGAGTTCGACGACGCACTCGTGTCTTTCGGGCTGTTGGGACCTCGCCCATGAAGCGGCTGGTCTTCGTGACGCCCTACTTCCCGCCGACGGCCGGCTCCGGTGTCCAGCGCGGCGCTAAGTCCGTGAAGCACCTCACGCGGATGGGGTGGGACGTACGAGTGGTGACCATCGACCCCTCGGCGTGGCCGGATCACGACGCCGAGTTGGCGCGCGAGGTTGCGGACGTTCCCGTGGCTGCGGTCGGGCTCTCGCGCATCCCGGGCGTCGAACACACGGTCCTGCGCGCGCTTCCGGGGATACGCCGCGCACTCGAGCGGGCGATGCGCGAGCATCGGCCCGACGTGGTGCTGGCAACGACTCCCGACTATCACTGGGTGCTCGTGGCTGCGGCTGCGCGCCGACACGGCGTGCCTTTCGCGCTGGACTACCCCGACCCCTGGACGGTGCTGCCGGATGACTTCCGAGCGTTCCGCAGACCGACCCGGCTGAAGTCGCGGCTGAAGTGGGGATTGGCGCCCCGCGTCGAGCGGCGCCTGCTGGCGCGAGCGGCCTTCGCGACGTTCGCGACGGAACCGATCCAGCGCGAGTACGTCCTGTCGCGGTACCTGCCTGCCGCTAGGGCGTTCGTGTTGGAGAACGGCTACGACGAGGAGGACTTCGAAGGTGTCGAGGCGGAGCCGCGGGAGGGGCGCATCCGCGTCACGCATGTCGGCTCGTTCGGCGGACTCCGCTCACCGTTGCCGGCCGCGCGCGCAGTCGCATATGCGGCGGAGCGGATGCCCGGATTCGAACTCTCGCTCGTGGGGACAGGTGCTCTTGGGTTCACGCCCGAACTGGAGCGGATCTTGGGGAGCACGCCGCTGAGCATCACCGGATGGGTTCCTCATCCTGAGGCCGTGCGGCGGATACTCTCGGCGGACATCTTGTGGTTGGACGCGTCGGTCCGTCTGCGTTCGGCTTCGACCGGCAAGATCTTCGAGTACCTGCGCTCGGGTCGCCCCATCCTCGCGGTCACCCACCCCGAGAGCCCGGCCGCTGCCCTCATCCGGCGCTTCGATGCGGGCCGGATAGTGAGCAGCGACGATCCCGCCGAAGCCGGCGAGGCGCTGGTGGCCCTGGCGAGGATGCCCTTCGTGAAGCCAGATCCGAACCGATGTGCCGAGTTCAGTCGCGAGGCACTGGCCGGACGCCTCTCCGACCTGCTCTGGCGTGTGGCAAAGTAGTCCGCATGGACGTTCCAGTCGCGCTGGTCGGATGCGGTCGTTGGGGGAGGAACCACGCCCGCAATTTGGCAGAGCTAGGCGCGCTGGCCTTGGTCTGCGACTCCGATCCGCACGCAGAGGTTCCCGAGGGCGTGCGAAGGGCGGACGGTTTCAAGGAGGTGCTCGCCGATCCGGACGTGCGCGCGGTGGTGCTCGCGACACCGGCTTCGACCCACGCGGCCATGGGCCTCGCGGCGATACAGGCTGGCAAAGACGTGCTCGTCGAGAAACCTCTCGCGTTGAGTTACGACGAAGGCCGCCGTCTCGTGGACGCGGCCGCGGCCGCCGGCGCCGTCCTGATGGTTGGCCACGTTCTCCTGTACCACCCCGCAGTCGAGGCTTTGCGGGGCCTGGTCGCCGACGGGGACCTGGGTGATTTGCGTTACCTGTATTCCAACCGGTTGAACCTCGGAACGGTCCGCGCCGCCGAGAATATCCTGTGGAGCTTCGCGCCGCACGACATCGCTGTGATGAACGCGCTGGTCGGCGCGGCCCCGGTTGAAGTGGCCGCGTCCGGCGGCGCGTACCTACAGGAGGGGATCGCAGATGTGACGGTAACGGATCTCCTCTATCCGGGCGACGTTCGGGCCCACATCTTCGTAAGTTGGCTACATCCTTTCAAGGAGCATCGACTGGTGGTGATCGGCGATCGCAAGATGGCTGCGTTCACCGACACGGATCTTGAGGGAACCCTCCGCCTCTACGACCGCGGTGTGGACATCCGTGATGGGGTTGCGGTCGTCCGAGAGGCACCAGAGTCTGCGATCGACGTTCCTGACGCAGAGCCGATGCGCGCCGAACTGCTGCATTTCCTCTCGTGCGTCGTCGAACGCACCCGGCCGCGGACCGACGGTGAAGAAGGACTCGAGGTCCTCCGCGTCCTGGAGGCCTGTCAGCGCTCATTGGACGAAGGCGGCCGTGTCGTCGCTCTCGAGGACGTTCGGGCATGAGCTACGTCCACGACTCCGCCATCGTCGATGAAGGAGCTTCCCTCGGTGAGGGAACGAAAGTCTGGCACTTCACCCATGTGATGGGCTCGGCGCGGATCGGGGCCGACTGCTCCCTGGGACAGAACGTCTTCGTGGGAGAACGCGTGCGGATCGGCGATCGCGTGATGATCCAGAACAACGTTTCCGTCTACGAGGGCGTGCGCGTGGAGGACGATGCGTTCATCGGCCCGTCCGTCGTATTCACCAACGTGAACCGGCCGCGCAGCGAGCTCCCCGTAGGCGGCGCATACGAGGAGACTCTCGTCGGACGCGGCGCGACGATAGGCGCCAACGCCACGATCGTGTGCGGCTCGACGATCGGTCGGTATGCGCTGGTAGGAGCCGGCTCCGTGGTGACGCACGACGTTCCCGACTTCGCCATCGTGTACGGCAATCCTGCGACGCGGCACGGATCGGTCTGCATGTGCGGGAGGCCGCTCCCCGCCGGGGATCCGACGACGTGCGGCGATTGTGGACGCGTCTATTCGACCGGGGGGGAGGTCCGGCTGAAGTGAGGGTGCCGTTGTTCGACCCGCGCGCGCAGTACTTGAGGGTCAAGGATGAGATCGATTCGGCCATCGCCGGCGTGCTGGAGTCCGGGCACTACATACTGGGAGAGGAGGTTGCCGCCTTCGAGGAGGAGGTGGCCGCTTTCCTCGCTGTGGACCATGCGGTCGGCGTGGCCTCCGGAACCGACGCACTGGTGCTTGCGCTGCTTGCAGTCGGTGTGGGTCCGGGGGACGAGGTTGTCGTTCCCGCTTTCACGTTCATCGCGACTGCGGAGGCGGTCGTTCGGGTGGGGGCGACCCCGGTCTTCGTCGACGTCGAGGACGCGACAGCGTGTCTCGACCCGGCGGCGTTCGAGGCGGCGTGCAGCGAGACAACCAGAGCGGTACTGCCGGTGCATCTCTACGGACACCCGTGCAACATGGACGCGATCACCTCGGTGTCGGCGGCCCGCGGCATCAAGGTCATCGAGGACAACGCCCAGGGGCTCGGCGCCGTCTACCGCGGGAAACGTGCCGGTGCCATCGGTGATGTCGCTTGCATGAGCTTCTTCCCGACGAAGACACTCGGGGGGTTGGGTGACGGCGGCATGATCACCACCCCGCATGCCGAGGTCGCCGAGCAGGTCCGCGTTCTGCGGGAACATGGGTCTCGAGACAAGCAGGGCCCCACTGTCTCGGGCTTCAACAGCCGCCTGGATCCGCTTCAGGCGGCCCCGTTGCGGGTGAAACTGCGCCACGCCGAAGAAGACCACGACCGTCGCAGAGTGCTGGCAGCTCGCCTGTCCGATCGCCTGGGTCTACTGGACGTGAGACTTCCCGGTGACGCCGAGGGTGCGGAGCATACGTACGGCCTGTACGTCATCCGAGCTGGCGGTAGAGACGCCGTCCGGGCCAGATTGCAGGATGCTGGCATCTCGACCGGCGTTTACTACCCGAGGCCTCTCCCGAACGAAGATATCTTCGCCAAGGGTCATCATCCGGGGGAGTTCCCGGTTGCCGAGCGCTTGTCGAGCGAGGTTCTGGCGGTCCCCTTGTTCTCCGCCATGAGCGACGAAGACTGCGATGTCGTCGCTGACGCGGTGGAATCCGCGCTTCCTTGAAGGTCATGACCGTCGTGGGCGCGCGCCCGCAGTTCATCAAGGCGGCTCCGCTGGGTCGCGCGCTCGCGGCAGCCGGACACGAGGAGCTGCTGATCCATACGGGACAGCACTACGACGAGGCGATGTCGGCCTCGTTCTTCTCTGAGTTGCAGATAGGCGAACCGATGGCCAACCTCGAGGTCGGGGGATCGCCGGGACCCGAGAGGATCCGCGCGATGCTCGACGGATTGCTTGCCTTCATCGAGACGAGGAAGCCGGATGCCGTGGTTGTGCTCGGCGATACCGATTCCACCCTCGCGGGCGCCTTGGCGGCCTCGTTGTCCGCCACCCCCCTGGCGCACGTCGAAGCGGGGTTGCGGTCGTTCGATCGGCGGATGCCCGAGGAACGCAACCGCGTGATCACCGACCACTGCGCGCAGCTCTTGCTGTGCCCCAGCGAGACGGCGCGCGCCAACTTGACCGCCGAGGGCATCGAGGACGGAGTGCATGTGGTCGGCGACGTCATGCGCGACGCGATGGAAGACGCATCGGCGCGCACCGGCCGCGAGCTCCTCGCTGAGTTCGGCGTGACCGTAGGTTCCTACGTGCTGGCGACCATCCACCGTGCGGACAACACCGACGACCCCTTGCGACTCCAGGCGATACTTAACGGTCTCGGCGGCATCGACGAGCCCGTGGTATTCCCCCTGCATCCGCGAACCGGGGATGCGATCGAAGCTGCCGCGCTCCGGGTTCCACCCAACGTGCGCTGCGTCGAGCCGGTCGGATATGGAACGCTGATCAGGCTGGCAGCGGACGCGCGGGTCGTGGTCACCGACTCCGGCGGTCTGCAGAAGGAGGCCTACTGGCTCGGCACTCCATGCGTCACCGCGCGGGACACGACCGAGTGGGTCGAGACCGTAGAAACCGGATGGAACGTTCTGGTTGGCGCCGACGCCGACTTCATCGCCTCCGCCGCGCGTGCGGCCGGGCCGGGCCCGACACACCCGGAGTCCTACGGCGAACCGGGTGCCGGTTCACGCTGCGTCGGGCTGCTCGAGGCCTTCCGTCGGAAGAAGTAGACCCCGTCGTAGATCGGATGCTCGCAGGGATAGAGGTGGCGGCGTCCCATGAATGCACCTTCGAAGCCGTGAGATCGCATGAATCCCCAGGCGTCGGCCGCACGCTGGGGGGTTCGCTCGGCGGCTAGCTCGATCACGAACCGGCGTTCTTGGGGAGCCGAGAGGAACGCCTCCATCCCCCGGAGAACATTCGGTTCGTGCCCCTCGACGTCGATCTTCAACATGGTGGGCCTGGAGGGATCGACCGGGCCTGCCGGCTCGATGAAGGCGTCGAGGGGGGCGCGCTCAACTTCCACCGACTGACCACTGTGAAGATCGCTCGGGTGAGCGCTTGCCATTCCCGGGTTGTACTTGTCGAAGTCGCGGCCGGGATTGCGGGAGTTAGGCAAGAAGAGTTCCAGGGCTCCTGCACGGTCAGACAAGGCGATCCGTAGGATCGGGAATCGCACATCGTTCAATCGTTGCTGTGCCTCGATCTGTGTCGCAAGTTCCGTGACGGGCTCGAAGGCCACGATCACTGCACCGGGGAAGGCGGCTGCCGCGTACGTGCACATCAGTCCGATGTTTGCCCCGATATCGAGGAATTGAGCCCGGTCGCCCCATTCACGCATCGCGGTGTCGATCATCCTGAACGTCTCAGGTTCGTAGATCCCCTGCATGTACGCGAGGTAGTCGATGTAGCGGTCCGTGTCGAGTGTGATGCGGATCCCCAGACGGCGAGAGCGTCGGAGCTTGACTCCATGAACCAGTGGTGCTGCCGCTCGCAAGGCCGCTCGCTTGAGGCGGTCCACGCGATCGTCTATCGCCAGGACGATGGCGGATCGAGTGATGTTCCGGGTCCCCACGACTCCCGTGCCTCCGATGCTTCCGTGCGCGTCGCTTGGCCGCTCGCGTGCGAGGATAGCCGCATGGACGCGACCACGGCTTCGGAAGGATGAGGAACGACCCTTCCCCGGGCACGGAGGTGTCGCCGTCTCGCTCCCGGAGCGGGTTCGACGCCTTCCTGACGAATGGGGTCATCCTTGGACTGGGGTTGTTCAGCACCCTGGCCGTCGCCAGAGGTCTCGGTCCTGCCGGGAAGGGGCGATACGACCTGCTCGTCGCCGCTGGGTCGATGTTGGCGCTGTTCCTCGGACTGCAGCTCTCCGTCGGCGTCACCTACATGGTCGCGCGGGGGGGCGACGGGAGACCGCTGAGGTTGCGCATGGCGCTCTTCGCCGTTTCGGAAGGTGCCCTGGCCGTAGCCCTACTTTGGGCGCTCTGGATCTGGTTCGGTCCTCCGTGGCCAGCTGATGCGCTGGGCGTGCCGCCCCTCTCGCCGCTGGTAGCGGGCGGGCTGGTCGTTGCATTCGTTGTCGCCAGCTCGGTGGCTTCGCTGTGGCGTGCGATCCTCATCGGGCGTCAGGAGATAATCCGTGCGAACCGCAGGGACCTCGCTATCCGCGTGCTCCAGGTCGGACTCGTGGTCGCCGTGGTTGTCGCGGGGGCGGCTGCGGGACGTCGAGCCTCCCCGGAGGCCGTCTTCGCTGGCACGGTTGTCGCGGCGATCATCGCCGCGTGTGTCTACGTCCTTGGCGCCCGCGTTCCCGAAGCCACGAGCCCAGCCCTCGACGCGTCGCATCGCGTCGAGGTTGCCATGCCGAGTCGTACGGCCTTCCGGAGGGCGCTGTCGTTCTCCTTGCCCGCCTACCTGTCGAACATCGTGCAGATGGCCAACTACCGTCTGGACCTGTTCTTCGTGGCGTTCTTCGCCGGCGCCGCGCAGGTGGGTGTCTACGCGATCGCGGTGGTTCTGGCGCAGTTGGTTTGGCTCGCTCCGCAAGCCGTAGCAGTGGTGCTCCTCCCGAGCACGGCCGCCGACCAACAGGATCTGCAGGGCAACTCGGAGCGAGCTTCTCTCGGTGCTCGGGTCTCGCTGTGGGGAGGACTCGTTGTCGGACTCGTGTTGGCTGCCGTCAGCGGGTGGGTGATCCCAGCGGTCTTCGGCCGATCCTTCGCCGGCAGTTCCTCCCTTTTGCTCTGGCTCCTCCCCGGGGTCTGCTTGTTCGCGCCAGCGACGGTGTTCGCGTCATTCGTTGCTGGCATGGGCCGGCCGAAGTTGAACCTTCTCGTATCGGGGGTGGGCTTCCTTGCGACCATATGTCTCGACCTGCTGCTGATCCCCGTCAGGGGCGCTCAGGGTGCTGCGATCGCCAGTAGCGTCTCGTATTCGATAAGCGCGGTCGTGATGGCCGCGATCTTCCTCAAGGTGTCGACGGCCGGGCTCTCAGACATCGTGCTCCTGCGCGCGGAAGACGTGCGCGCTGTGGTAGGCGCGGCGCGCGCAGCGATGATCCGTGGCGAGGTTATCGCGTGAGGGTGCTGCTCCTTCCTTCATGGTATCCGGATGACGGCGATCCACTTGCGGGCATCTTCATCCGCGATCAGGCCGAGGTGTTGGCAAGCGTCTACGACGTGGCGGTCGTGGTTCCCGTCGGAGTCACGGGAAGGCGGTCGACGCAAGGCGTAGACGGCGTCCTGCCGGTGTTCCGGGAGCCGTTCTCAGGCCGGGTTCCCGGCGTGAGCGCTGCGCTGAACGCCTACCGGCGCGCGGCCGAGCGGGGAGCCGAGCGGGCACGAGCGGCAGTCGGCCCTTTCGACATCATCCATGCACATGTGTCGTTGCCGGCTGGGTGGGCGGCAGTTGATCTCGGTCGAAGGTTGGGCATCCCCGTGGTGCTGACCGAACATCTTTCCCCGTTCGACCCGGCGACCGGCGCGCCGAAACAGCAGGAGAAGATACGCGAAGCTCTGACCGCCAGCGACGCGGTGGTCGCGGTCAGCCCTCACCTGCGAGAGCAGATGCGACGCTTCCAGCCAGATCTCAAGAGCGCCATCGTCGGCAACGTGATCAGAGACAGCTTCTTCACCCCTTCGTCGGAGGACGATCCAGGCCGCAGTGTTCGCTTCTTCTCGGCTGGGATCCTCACCGAGCAGAAGGGATTCTCCGTCCTTGTGGACGCCACCCGGATCCTCGTGGACGAAGGTATGCGACTCGAGGTCGTGATCGCAGGCGACGGTCCGTTGCGCATGGAGTTGACCGCCGCCGCCGCCGACCTGCCCGTGGTGTTTTTCGGCGCGCTCTCTCGAGAGCGGATGCGCGAGGAGTTGCGCGCATGCTCCGCCTTCGTGGGACCGAGCCTGCACGAATCGTTCGGCGTTGTTCTGGGCGAAGCGATGGCGTGCGGGAAGCCGGTGGTGTCGACCCGGTGTGGCGGGCCAGAATTCGTTGTTGGGTCGGAGGCGGGATTGCTGGTGGCTCCGGGATCTGCCGGGGAACTCGCCGAGGCACTTGCGTCCGTGGTTGAGGGTCGTGTGGCGTTCGATCCAGAGGCGATCCGTTCGAGCCTCGTGACTCGCTTCGGCGAGGAAGCCTTCCTCGCCGCGATCGGAGCCGTCTATGAGCGCGCAAGAGCGGGCGCCTGATGTGCGGCATCTTCGGTGTCTGGGAGCGAGACGGCGGGTCGGTTGACCTTGCGCGCGTGCAGGCTTCGGTCGGCGCGATGCGTCACCGAGGTCCCGATGACGAGGGCTACCTTCTGATCGATAGCGTCTCCGGCCGTATGGTCGCCTGCGGCGGGGACGACACGGCTACCTCGCTCGGGCTGCCGCACATCGCCACCTTCGCAGGGGAGAGGTTCGACCTGGTGCTTGGGCACAGGCGGTTGGCCATCCTCGACACGTCTCCTGCAGGTCACCAACCGATGGTGGGGCAGCGCTGTGCCATCGTCCACTCGGGTGAGGTCTACAACTTCGAACGGTTGCGCGACCGGGTCGCTCGATCGTGGCGCTCCAG
>Ga0315281_10002807_pt1 | contig 25743 bp, 21 predicted proteins | sample YL17G07_0_MG_FD_204540 | JGI IMG/M metagenome (GOLD analysis project Ga0315281, IMG submission 204540) | Sediment microbial communities from Yellowstone Lake, YNP, Wyoming, USA - YL17G07_0 | ecosystem: Environmental > Aquatic > Freshwater > Lake > Sediment | place: USA: Wyoming | collected... | reverse complement strand
CTCCTTCTCGCCATCTGCCTTGGCACCGCCGGAAGCGTTCATGGATGGAGCAACGGTGGCTATTCCTCCGATCCAAGCAACCCGGACTATGGGACGCATGACTGGGTCGCCGACGCAGCATTGCAGTTGCAGACAAAGGATGTCACCTTCCTAAAGACGACGTTCCACCATCAGTATCTGCTCGGCACCGAGGCTCCTGACAACGCGCATTACATCGGAGATACCGGGAGCCATCACGTATACTATCATGCGAACGGAGCTCTCCAGGACGATGCGTGCGCTGAACGAGCCGCGGCGATATATGATTCGGCTCTCCAATACCTCAAAGCGAAAGATTTCGAGCATGCCTCGTTCGAAATGGGAACGATGGCGCACTACATTTCTGACGTAGGCGTTTTCGGACACACGATGGGAAGCGCGACCGACTGGGGGAGCGAGATACATCATTCTGATTACGAAGACCACATGAACACGATCGCCTCTTCGATGGATTTTCCCGCGAGCTTACCGTTGGGAAACAAGGACGCTTACAATGCGACCCTCGATCTCGCCCATGACATCACTTTCGGGAACGGGACACTCCCGGGCATATGGTCCAATGTGAGGATGGACGACAATTACGATTGGAACAACAGGTCCTTCGCCGCAAGCGCCTCCTCCTCGTTAAACGAGTCGGCGATGACGGTCGCATCCGCGATCAACCACCTCTTGATCGAGGCAGGATTGCCCGCGCAATCACCCCCGCCTCAAGCCGATAATTCCGGCATCGCAATTATATTGGGAGGGGCGATCGCCGGAGGATCCGCATTGGCCATCGCCATCCACTGGCGTAGAAAACGTTGACGAGGGTAAATTCGAGACATCGAATCACAGGGCAGTGAAATGTGGAAGGAGTCACGGGTCATAGAGCTCGATTCTGCATGATGAAACGTCAAAAGTGTCATATCCGAGGCTGGCCTTTTGGATATCGGCGATCTTACTTGAAATGCAACAGTTGCGGTCAGGAGAACCCGGATGGGTCAAAGTTCTGCAATAAGTGCGGACAGCCGCTCATGATGCTTCAACCGTCGGTGCCGAGCTACATCCAGCCTGTCCAGCAGTCAGCGGAAAGACATTGCGTCACCTGTGGGCGACATATAGATTCGAACGTCAACGTCTGCCCATATTGCGGCCACGACTACAGGTATCGGCAAAGGTAGAGAGCATCCGTAACAGGGACGAGGGTGCGATAGCACGTGCCTCGCGTAGCTTCCCTATCCTAGTTTCTCAGCGATCTTATCAGCCAACTTGAGGACTTCTTCGATATCCTTCTCGGTCGGCTTGCCCACGGCGTCGACCGCACCGATAATCTCGATTTTCGTCCCTGCAAGGATGTCCTGGAGGGCTTTTATCGCCCCGCCTGACCAGCCATGGGAGGTAAGGACAGCCGCGTATTTCGTGGGAGCCCTGAGAGCCTTGACAAGCATTGTGGCGTATGCAGCCACTGGATGCACTCCGCCGAGCACCGTCGGGGCGCCCACGACGATGACAGGAGAGTCGACAAGTTCCTTCGCGACATGGCCGATATCGGAGTTCGGCAGGTCGAATATCCTGACGTCGATGCCTTTCTTAATCAGGGACTCGGTCAGGACGTTCACCATCCTCTCCGTGCTCCCCCACATCGAGACATAGGCGACGAGGACCTTCCGCCTCATCTTCTCGCCGGCCCAGTCGGAATAAGCGTCCATGATCATCTTCGGGTCCTTGTACATGACTCCATGGGACGGCGCGATCATCCTTATGTCGCGCTTCTTGAGCTTCTCGATGGCATCGAGACACGGCTTCCTGAAAGGCATCATGATCTCCGCGAAGTACAGCTTCGCCATATCCATGACTACATCGTTGCCGACCTCGTCGGCGAAGAACTCCCCCGAGGCGATATGCTGCCCGAAGAAGTCGCACGGGAACAGAATCTTGTCTTCCACGAGATAGGTGAACATTGTCTCTGGCCAGTGCAGCCAAGGGGCGTAGATGAACTCGAGCGTCTTGCCTCCGAGTTCGATCTTCGCGCCGTCATCGACCACGGTGATTCTCGATTCGTCGACGCCGAAGTAGATGAGGGAAGCCTCCTTCCCCTTCTTGCTGGTGACGAGCTTCGCCTTCGTCGCGACCTTGAGCACATGCTGCCCGCCGTTGGCGTGGTCCGGTTCGGCGTGGTTCATAATGACATAGTCGATCTTGCTCGGGTCGACATGCTGGGAGATCTTCTCGAGCAATTCGCCCTCGAACCCGGGATTCACCGTGTCAATGAGCGCGATCTTCTTAGATCCGATGACCAGGTACGCGTTGTAGCTTGTGCCGTGCGGCAACGGGATGAGCGCGTCGAACAGGCGCCTGTTGTGGTGCTTGATCCCGACCCAGAACACATTTTTCGCTAGCGATACCGTGCCCTTTGGAAGAGTTTCCTTCATCCGACGACATCCTCCTTGGATAATGAAGAGAAATGATGCCTCAAAGACATATCTATCTTGTGGAGCGCCTGAGGAAAACGCCGCGCAATTAGGACAATTTATTTAGCCATAGGTCATTCGCTGGAGCAGCGCATCTCCTCAGAGATGCCCGGGAGGCAAAGCGAATGAGCGTTGACAAGATCATGAAGGATTTGCAGAAGGCCGTCTTGGCGTACGACCCTGACGCCGCGGTGAGCGCGACGAAAGCCGCAATTAAGGCAAAGATCCCACCGATGGATGTGATCGAGAAAGGTCTCGTGCCGGCGATCGAGGAGGTAGGGGACAAGTTCGAGAAGATGGTAATCTTCCTGCCGGACCTCATGCTGGCAGCCGATGCGGTCAAGTCTTCGACAGCACTGCTCCTACCGCTTCTCCCGAAGGATGGAAAGGGGGCCAAAGCCACTGTTTTGGTGGCGACCGTCCAGGGGGATGTCCACGAGATCGGGAAGAACATAGTCGCGAGCATGCTCATGGCGCGCGGCTTCAATGTGATCGACATGGGGGTCGACGTGAAGACCTCCGACCTCGTCGAGGAGGCTAAGAAATCAAAAGCGAAGGTCATCTGCGCATCCGCCCTGATGTCAAGCACGCTCGGCTCGCAGAAGGACATCGTCGATTACCTGTCTGCGGTGGGCGATCGAAAGAAGGTCGCTGTGCTCATTGGAGGGGGCCCGACTTCCAAGGAGTGGGCGGACGAGATCGGGGCTGACGGCTGGGGAGCCGACGCGAACGCCGCAGTAAAGCTCGTAGAGAAGCATTCTAAGGGGAAGTGATCTCTTGGTCCAGATTCTAGATGTCATGGAGAAGGCCCTAGAGGGCAAGCCGATGAGCGAGAACGACTTCCAGCTAAAGCGATTCGCGCCGAAGGTCGTCGAGAAGGTCAAAGAGCACGGCATAAAATTCGACCCGAACGAGCCGATCCCGTCCGATGATTCTCTCGCGGACGACGTCTTCGAGGCTGCGGTCGAGCTGCTCATCGATGTCGGAGCATACTGCACGAACACCAACAGGGTCATTTCCTACACTGAGGATGAGATCAAGAATGCGTTGAAGATCGCGCCGAACCACCTCCATTTCGGGGAGGGGCCGGACAGGAAATCCCTAAAGCCCAGGAAGATCGAGGACAAGACGCCTCCGTGGTGCCTGCTGGGCGCCGGAGGAGGGGCCTGCTCCAGCGACCGTTCGTTCCTTACGCTTGTCGAAGGGTACGCGGAGATCCCCGAGGTGAACGCGATAACGACCCCGGCGATAACCAGGGTCGGAGGGATGAGGATCCGACCGGCATCACCACTGGAACTGCTGGGTGCGATGAGGAACGCCGTCCTGGCAAGGGAGGCGTGCAACCGCGCCGGCAGGCAGGGAATCCCGATAATGAACTCGCTGGCGACAGCCGAGTCGGACATCGCGCTCGCGGCCGCCCTGCACCCGAAGTTCGGGATGAGGGCTTCCGATGGATACATGATCTGCTGCATGGACCCGATGAAGGTTGATTTCAACAGGCTGAACAAGGTGACCGTGGCACTGTCGATGGGGGGGCCCATCGGGATGTGCTTCGGGCCGCTGCTGGGAGGATACTCGGGCGGACCGGAGAGCACGGCTGTATCCTCCGCCGCACACCACTTGATGGGCATCCTGACATATCAGGCGAGCTGGCTGCTTCCGTTCCCGCTGCATCTGAGGTACGTATCGAGCAGTGCAAGGGAGATGCTATGGATCATCAGCGCGACCGGGCAGGCGATAAGCAGGAATACTCACCTGCTGAGCATCAACCTCAACTACACATCCGCAGGACCGACGACTCCGATGTGCCTCTTCGAGACTTCGGCCTCTGTGACGGCGGCGGTCGTATCTGGCCAGTCGATCGAGTCCGTCGGAGTGGCATCGAACAAGGAGGAGGACCGCACTACGCCGGTCGAGCCGAGGATATCCGGCGAGGTCGGGCATGCAGTGGCTGGCATGAAGCGCAAGGATGCCAACGAGCTAGTCAAGAAGCTGCTCGCGAAGTACGAATCGAAGCTCGCGAACCCTCCGCTCGGCAAGACCCTCTTCGAGGCTTGGGATGCAGAGAAGCGCAGGCCGAGCAGTGAGTATCAGACGGTCATCAAAGCGTACAAGAAGACCATGTCAGACCTCGGCGTCGAACTGAAACCAGAAATCCATTGAACCATACTGGCAGGATGATTTTCTCCTGCCGGACTCTTCTTTTTCTGATCGGTTGAAGACGCATTTCAAGGAAATCCGACCATTTGCAAAGGTATATCCTGAAGTTGCTAACATCGGTCGCCCGCCGCGATATTCGCGAAGTAAAAGGGATGGGAACAATGAACACAATACCGAGAAGCCAGCGATTCTCGTTGACAGCACAGATACGCGAAAACGCCTTTGACGGCATTACGGCCGAACCCGAGAACTACCTAGCAGAGAGCGATTGGGAGAGAGACCATTCCTTGAGCTACTGCAGCACTCGGATGGCAGCGGCGGAAATCTGAATTTTCTCAAAGGGTGCGCCGAGTCATCTTAACGGTGCGCCCCATTTATCCTTGTAGAAATTTTCCCCAATAGGCTTCCTTGCTGGACGAGTCGCTTCATCCGCCTTCTGTTTGTCCGAAAGGACCGAGTCGTCGGTGCCGGGATATCCGCATATGATGAACGTGATGACCGCATATTCATCCGGGATCCCCAGGATCTCCCGCGCCTTCTTCGGGCTGAATCCCGCGATTGGGTGCGCAATCATGCCCATCTCGGTGGCCCTGAGAACCAGTTCCCCTACGGCAAGCCCGCAGTCGAACAGGAAGTACTGGCGGTCGCCGATGACGCAGTCGTCAGGCGCCTTAGCGGCCACGACCACGATCAATTGCGCCTTGTAAGCCCATTCGTTCCCCTTTGCAAGCGCCGTCTTGATCTGCGCGAGGGCTTCCGCGCCGTAGACGAATGTCGGCCGCCAGGGCTGGTTGTTGAAACATGAAGGGGCCAGGCGCATCGCTTCGACGAGAGAATCGACATCGGCCTCGCTCAGAGGCTTCTTGTCGTCTATTATCCTCCTTGCCCTCCTTGTCAAGACCGCGTCGTGAACTTCCATCAATTCTCCCCCGATTCAACTACCTGAGATTAATGAATGCGGAGCCATCGGGATAATCCTTTCCGCTGTGCTAGTGCGGATGCTCGATGTGATCGACTTTAGGTCCGTGTTTCGTCGGATTTTCCTCGATGAGATAGACCCCAATGAAAGCAATCACTCCTCCGATGACAGCCAGTACCATGTTTTCAGGGAACTTTACGTTTGCATCGTGAATGAAAAGGAGAACGGAAAGCTGCGCGACAATGGTTAGAATGCCGGTAAGCGAGAAGAGGACGGAGGTTAATGAAGCGCCAATCCCTTTAGTACCCGCGAAATACGTCGTTATCGACAAAGCAGGGAAGATGCCGAGAGAGATCAGCAGGATCCAGCCGATAGCGTCCGGCCAGACAATCGGGGAGACGATTAGACCCATGACTAGCAGCATGAACCCGCTGAGCATGAGCTCCGTACCTAAGACGGGGATGATGTCGTACTCCCGCAGCATCTTAGCGACCATCACGACGGACGAGGCGAGGAAAAAGGAGCTGACAATCGCTTCTATCTCCCCCGGTCCGAGTGTCAGCGATAGAATGTCCTTGTTGACGAGGACGAGGAAGACCCCTATGAGGATGAGGAAGCCTCCGAAGATCTCCCATCGATTCAGCTTCTCACCGAGAAACAATGCGGACAGGATGACGACGAAAAGCACCTCTGAGGAACCTCCCCCGAGGATTGCCTCCTTGCTCGCACCGATCTTGGCGACAGCGTCGTACCACATGAAGACGCCCACGGATGCCACAAGGGAGAGGAGCAGGATGTAGGACCATTGCCTCCGACCCATCGATACCGCCAGCTTGTGCGTCGCCCTTGGTCTGAAGGCAATCAGTATCAATCCTCCGGCGATCGACGGCATGGCTGTGACAAGGAAAATGTCGAGATTCGCAGTGTTGAGGGCTCCTTCCACGGCGACGGCCTCGTAGGCGCAAACGATGGCCGAGAAAAGGACTATCAAGATGTACTTGTTCCTGCGGTTCAACGGCCCCCTCGAATCCCCCAAGTGCCATTCCGTATAGTTACAACTTTCTGGAATACAGGCTTCCGTTCCGGCTGATTCTGGACTATCCAGCTCAAAAACTCAAACTATATATACCAAAGTTCCCCCTAATTCCGGTGCTAGGCTTGGCCGGGACGTTCGGCGTGTCCTTATACATCGAAATCGTCGATAGCGAGGGCGACAGCCGGGGACGTCGTAACCAATCGTTCAGGAGTCCCGAACAGCAACCGTGAGATCCTGTCCGACAGGGTCGGAGGCGGTATGTTCGTCCAGCTGGAGAGCGGGATTGCATGTCCTGATCGCGGGAACCGGGTGAGGCCCTGACGGGAGCAACCTTACCGCGAACTTACGATGCTCGTCGGGAAGCGGGATCGAGGCGCGTTCGGTAAACCACTTGAATGTGCGGTCGGCAACCCCGGTGGCCTAGCATCTTCTCAGTCGAAGAGACCGGTGATGCTTTCCTTCGTGAAATCGAAGACGACCCGCTCGGCGCTCCCGAGCTTGACGCGAAGCTCTCTTTTCTTTGTGATCTTGCCGATGATCGAAACCGAAAGCCCCGTCCCTTCCAGGACTGAAGATATCTTCTTCAGCGCTTTTTCCTGCGCTGTCCCGATGAACCCGAAACCCTGATAGGCGGTGAGCCATTGGATCAACTCCGTCCCAGATGGAAGCGCGATGTCATCGACGCTTACCTCTGCACCGACCTTGCTCGACTCCAGCAGCATCGCGAGGGTCCCGATCGTTCCGGGATTGCTGATGTCCTTCGCGGACGTGAAATTGGAGAGGGCCGAGATGACCTTGTCCATCGTATCTGCGATCTCCTTCTTTGTCCGCTTCGATGTGCAGTCCCAGCTATACGGGATCCCTTGGGTGAACTCCCCCCTGCAGTCGCAGATGACGATTACGGAATCCCCCCGCTTGGCGGTCGTGGAGAGCACCGGCTTTCCTGATCTGACCATGCCCATCATGGCGACGGATATCGAATTGTGGGAAGCTTTCGGATGCAGATGCCCCCCTACCATCTTCACGTCGAACTTCTCGCAGGCGCATTTCATCCCCCGGACGATCGACGATATCGTGCGCTCGTCCTTCGCGGATATGACGTTGACGGCCGCGATCGGCCTTCCGCCCATTGCGAGGACATCATGGACGTTCACGAGGATCGAACAGTATCCCGCCCACTCCGGGTTGCTGTCGGCAAGCTCTTCCATTATGCCATCAGCGGCGAAAACGATGTTGCACCCGTCGACGGACAGTACGGCGCCGTCCTCCCCCTTGGCAGCTATCACGCCGCTCCCGTTCGTGGCGATGATGTCCGAGAGAAGCCCGATGTCCGCCTTCCGCTGAAGTCCCCGATGATTCTTCACCGAAGCCACGATTTCATCGAGGAGAGCCGCCTCGCCTCCGCCCAAAGAAACTATCCCTCCTCGAGAGTCTTCTGCTTCGTCTCAGCGACGAAAGCCCTCAGGCCCGCGAGGTCTATAAGCAGGTCAGGGATCACTTTGTTGCTTGGCTGAGGATAGTTCCCGGCAGACACGAGAGCAGCGTCCGACGCGCCGATCTTGATACCGGCCTTGACCATCACGGCGGCCGCATCCGCTCTCTCCTTGTCAGTTGCGCGCTTTGACGCCGGCGTCCCTCGCAGGCCGCACATCCGGAGCTCCTTGTCGAAGATCGCGCGCTTGAACAGCTTCCCAAGTATGAACAGGGCGATGCTCGCCTGTTTGTCCTCGTCGCCCTCCTCTTTCTTTACCAGGTCGCCGAGGCACGTGTAGACGTCCTTCTTCTTAAGCTGGGATGGGCTGAACACCTTCGAGGGTTTGATATCCCTCTCCCTTAGGATCCCTACGTCGGAGAGGGCTTTTAGATAACCGCTCAATTCGAGGCGATGAAGCTTGACCCCTTTTTCATTCAGCAATCTGGAAAGGGCGCTTATCGACATCCCATCTTCGGGGAGGTTCTGAAGAATCAGGACTCGCAGTTCCTTATCCAGCTCGAACATGCATTACCCTGATAACAGACCCGATAATAAAAGATATCCAATCGTTCGCAATTAGATTCTTGGCCCGATTATCTGCCAGATGATGAGGAAAAGTACGAAGACTGAAATGAGAAGGGTGACGACCCCGACGATGCGGTCAAGCTCCTCGTCGCTCATTGGCGGTGCGACGATTTTGTCAAGACCGCCGCGCTTTCTTCTCGCCCGAACAACGAATCCTTTTATGATATCCCTGAATACAATTCCTCCGTCGAGGGGCAGGGCTGGCAGAGCGTTCGTGAGGCCGACCATAAGGTTTATCCAAAACACCCAGTAGAATGAATTGAACAGTATCCAATATATCCATCCCGGCAATACAGAAAGCGCGCCAGTCGGTTCGTAGAGGGCGGCCATCGGGCCTTCGACGGGCGTGATTCCCATGAACGGCATAGCGATCAGCTTAAGCGATGATGTGACCAAGTCCTGCCCGTCGAACGGTTTTGAATATTTGGAAATAACATAGTCCGGATTCTGCACGCCGATCCCGAAAATGGTGCTAGTCACGCCTATGTAGCTGATGTTCTTGTATTCCTCCCTATTATCGTCCGGGAAATTCGTTTCATAATACAGCCACTTTGAAGTCAGCGTAATGTTCGTTATGCTCTGGTTCTTTACGAACCAGTATTTTCCAGCCGCGCTATCAAAACCGTATTCCAGGACCGAGATGTTGACGGGGGACATATGCGACGCATTCTCGACAACTGAGTGGAAATCGTCGAGATCGTGGATGATCGTGTCATTAAGGCTCTCGATGATCATTCCTCGCTTAATCCCGGCGTTATGTGCAGGAAGCCCCGCGTATACCTGACTGAGAACGACGCCTCCAGGCACCATCACCTTTGATTGGTTTCCATTGTAGAGAATCGTGATATTGTAGGGACTTCCTGGTGCCCCGAATGAGATACGGGATAGCGAGGAGGTGTTGGAAATCGGCCATGCGTCGATGTTGATTATCTCGCTCCAAGGCGATATGCCGAACTTCTCTGCAGGAGAATCAGGGACCGTGCTAACGACGACAGCCCCATCGGCTATGGGTCTTGCTGACGGGGCGAGCGCACACACTAGGACCACCAGGCAGATGAAAGCGACGAAGATGTTCGTCGCCGGGCCCGCCGCATAGAGCCGGGACCGGTTCGCCCTTGTCGTGGCCCTTATCTGCTCCTCGTTTGGTTCGACGAACGCGCCCATAGGAACAATAAGCAGGAGGATTCCCATGGATTCGACTTTGATCTTCGCGACTCTTGACAATATTCCGTGCGCGAATTCGTGAACGAAAATCGCGACGACCAGCCCTAGGATGCCGTACCAGAGAGGTATGAGGGGGTTTATCCCCGGCAAGCCTAGCAACATCTCCGGCGACGGTGCCTGAGACGCCGATATCATCGTAACGAGGAACGCCTCCCAGATGAGCAGCACCATCAATGCGATCATCGAGCCGATTGTGACGCCGATAGATATCCTGCCGTAGGCAGTCCAGAGCCTCGCCCTCCGGGCGATCCGATCGATGAACTGCTTGCCTCTTACCGTCTTGACCATCAAGAAGGGGCCGTAAACCTGAAAGTGAATCTTCTCCCAGAACTTGGTCTTCCATCCGAGGAGCAATATAGCGAACCAGACGAGTAAGACAATGAGAGTGAGTAGGTAGCCGTCCAAGCACATCAATCCTTGAGAAAGTTGGAATGTAAGAGATCAGGAGTTCTCTTCGTGATGCTTCCAGACATCGTCAGACATTGTCTCGTATATGTCTGCTTCGGCTGGCATCGGCTCTTTCTCACCGCTAGATTCGTGAGCGAGCCGGTGTATCTGGTCCTCCTTAAGGACCCAGTAGTAGATGCGCCATGTCTTGCCCTTCTGTACCTGGACATCCTCCTCGATGGTGGTGACGAGCCCTGCTTCTTCCAGCATGTAGAAAATATCGCGGTCTTCCGGGGTCAGGCGGTTGTCAACGACCTGGTTCTCGAAACCGAAGAGGTCCATTATCCTCTCCGCGAGCCTCTTGATGTCGAGTTGGGGGAGCTGCTTTGAGGCTAGAGCCTTCTCCAGCGCTATGGTCACTTCTTTGATATTTACAGCAGCCATACCCTTCCCTTCGGCATATCGTGTTGCTCAGTAGAAAATGATTTTCCCTCAGAATATTCTTTATTTTTCAGGTTCGTTCCCCTGCCTGCCAGTGAGAATTCCCCCTGGCCAGAAGTGCCTGTACCCGAAATATTCTACGAGGGACATCAGAATGAAAAGGAATACCATGGATGCGATCACCCCGGGATCCCCGTTGGTCCCTTTGGCGATCTCGGAGCAAAGGAAGAGGTTCAGAGCAGCGCATCCGATAAAATACCAATATCGTGAGAAATCGTATCGAAGCCATTCCTTCCAGCTCATCATCGCACGTAGGACCCTCACCGTCTCCTCGTCGGTGTATTCAGGGTCTCCTATGAGCTGGTCGAGACCTTCCGTTCTGCGCTCGACCTCTTCACTTGACAATTTCTTTGCGCACATGACATGCAACGAAATGCTCGTTCCCGTAGTCGACGAGAGACGGTTCCTCGATTGAGCAAACAGGGATGGCGAACTGGCAGCGAGTATGGAAACGGCAGCCAGAGGGCGGGTTCGCCGGGCTGGGAACGTCTCCTGTCAGTATGATCCTGTCCTTCCTTATCTCTGGGTCTGGGACCGGTATGACCGAAAGCAACGCCTCAGTGTACGGGTGGGTCGGATGCGCGAAGATCTCCGACTTCGGAGCCGATTCCACGATCTTCCCGAGGTACATGACCGCGACCCTGTCGCACATGTACCGTATCGTGCTCAGGTCGTGGGAGATGAACATGTAAGTGAACCCGAAGTCTCTCTGAAGGTCATTCAGCATGTTCAGTATCTGCGCCTGGACCGATACGTCGAGCGCTGATGTCGGTTCGTCGAGTACGACGAACGCTGGGTTGACCGATAGAGCCCTTGCGATGCCTATCCTCTGCCTCTGCCCACCGCTAAACTCGTGCGGGAACCTGTATAGGTGCTCGACGTTGAGGCCGACTTTCTCCATCAGTAGGATCGTCTCCTTCCTGATCCAATTGCCCCTGCCCCTGATGCCCGGGGGCTTGTCCTGCCTGAGCCCACCACCCATCTCTATCAAATTGCTTGCCATGATATCAGAGGCCGTATTCAGTCGCATTAGCGACCACCACATCAGGGCCCCGGCTATTCCGATGTATAGGACCGAATAGAGCCTGGATATCAGAGGTTGAATGATGTCCGCATTGTAATCACTGAAAATTGACAACCATTCGCTGGCAATCAGCAGGGCGCTGCCGAGAACCATCGTGGCAAAGAGCATTTTTCTGTTCCGGATGGTCCTGTCAGTCACCTCCAGTTTGAGCTGGGAGCGCAGCGGTTCCGAGATGATGTCCTTGACCAGCATCCTCGGGTCTAGCGACGAGAACGGGTCCTGGAAGACGAACTGTATTCTTGAGCGTATCCGGCGGACTCCGCCCTTCGGCATATAGTTGATGCAGTACCTGTTAGCGACCTCAGAGATGGTCTCTTCGGAAAGTCTGAGGATCGTCTGTATCCTTGACGATATCTCCGAGTCTTTACTCGCGTTCTCGAGAGTCTCCTTGAGTCGCACGGCGTCTCGGCAGATGTTTCTCTTCTTATCTGCCCTAATATCGCAGGAGTCCGTGCCGAGGAGGCGGTTGATGACATCTGCCATCTCGAGTGCCGCTTCCTTGTCAATCTCCCGGGAATCGGCAACCCTCTTGATCTTCCGGCGGAGTGAATCCAGTTTCCGGAAGTCTTCAACGACCGATTTCGGTGCCTCGTAGAAAACGTATCCAGAAGTGGGGGTTGTGAGCATCATCATGGATCTGCCGACGGTCGTCTTGCCGCACCCGGACTCACCGACGACACCGAGTGTCTCCCCCTTCTTTATGTAGAAGGAGACATCGTCCACAGCCCTGACGTTCCCGATGAGCCTCTTCAGTAGTCCCGCCCGTATCGGGAAGTACTTCTTCAGCCCGACGACGTCGATAAGGTTGGACTGGGTGTACGGATCCTGATCAGACATAGCCTTTAGCCCCCGAGACCTTGTGGCATGAGACGAAATGCCCAGGCTCTATCTCGACAAGTTCAGGCTTGACCTTGGTGCAATATGACTTTGCGAAATCACACCTAGGGTGGAAACGGCAGCCGGACGGCGGCGTAATAAGGTTCGGGACGGACCCCCGTATGGAATTCAGGCGGTCCAACTCCTGATGGACGGTCGGCACCGCCTTCATCAGGCCTGCTGTATAAGGATGGAGCGGGGATTTGAATATCGTCCTGACGTCCCCTATCTCGGCCATGGTTCCCGCATACATAACGCCGACGCGATCGCACATCTCGGCGACGACCCCGAGGTTGTGGGTGATCAGCAGGATCGAGCTTCCGTACGACTTCTTCAGGTCGCGCATAAGCTTGAGGATCTGCGCCTGGATGGTGACGTCCAGGGCGGTGGTCGGTTCATCCGCTATGAGGAGTCTGGGGTTGCAGGAGAGGGCTATCGCGATTAGGACCCTCTGCTGCATCCCGCCGCTGAGTTCGTGGGGATACCTGTAGGCAATGGACGCAGGGTCAGGAATCCTTACAACCTGCAACATCTTGACAGCTTCACGAAGCGCCTCCTCGTAGAGCTCCTTCTTGTATCTCTTGAGGATGGGGACCTTGCTGAATAGCCGGATCTCCCTGGAATTGGGATTCTTGCTGATGATCTCGAATATCCTCCGATACCTAGAGATGAGTATCTTCCTAAACTTCCAGGATACCGAGCCGTAGAACTCGTTCCCGCACTTGTCGCAGTATGTCTGCTCCTTCGAGATGCTGCTGTTGCAGACAGAACACCTGTAGATCCTCTTCTTCCTGGCGCCTGTCTTCTGATCCACGAACGACTCGTGCCCGCAAATGGAGCACTTCGCCTCGGCGACATCCATGAGCTTCCCGCAGTCCGAACAGACCTTTGCCTCAATGGGAGTCTTCCTCGGTCGGCTCTTCTCCTTAACGAGGGAGAGTTCGGTCTCGTACCTCTTCAGGACGCGCTTGGCCATTTCCGATGATCTGTGGAGGAGGATCACCTCGGCGATCTGGTCCCCGGCGGTGAACACGGGGTTCAACGCGCTGGTGGGCTCTTGGAAAATCATAGATATGTATTTGCCCCGGATCTTCTGCATGAACTCGATGTTCTTCCCCAAGAGATCGTAGTTCTTTGCAAGGGACTCGCACGCCGTCGTATCGGTCTTCGGGGTCGACTCGATCTTCTTTTTCATATATGCGGTTATCAAGGCGTGCGGGGCTTTATTCGAGGGGACGAGTTCGTTGACCTCCTTGGCAGTTCGCCTAATGGCCCTTTTCTTGAAGCCGGTGAATTTTGGTGAGTACGTCGAATACAGTTTCTTGCGCTCGGCGTCCGGCTGCTTCTCATACCAAGACTGGGCGTCCCTTTCATACTGGAGCCTTTTTTCACGTACCTGCTTCGGTTCCAAGAAGTATACGCTTCCGCTCTCAATCTTACCGGGAGGCGTGAGTATGAGCCTCATGATGGAATTCGCGGTGACGCTCTTGCCGCATCCGGTCTCTCCGACCAGGCCGAGAGTTTCGCCCTTGAAGATCTGCATGCTGATGCCGTCGATGGCTTTTACAATCCCCTGGTACGTGTAGAAGTTGACCATGAGATCCTCGATTTCGACAAGGACATCGGGATTACCAGGGATTTCCATCTCTTCACCTCCTCATCTTCGGATCCAGGACGTCCCTAAGGCCGTCTCCGATCAGGTTGAACGCCAGGACGAAGATTAAGATGGCCATGCCGGGGAAGAAGACCATCCACCAGCTGCCGGTTATGAACCTGTCCTGCCCTGCGTAGATCATCTGACCCCATTCCGCCGTACCCGGCTCTGCGCCAAGCCCGAGGTAGCTCAATCCGGCCATCACGAGCACGACCGTCCCCATATCCATCGTGGCCTGGACCACGACCGGCCCCCAGGAATTCGGCAGGATATGTCGCAGCATTATCCAGCTCTCTGAAGACCCGGCGGCTTTTGCGGCATCGATGTAAGTGTTCTCCCTTATCGACAGCACTTGGCCCCGTATTATCCTAGTATAACCTGCCCACCAGACCATTATCAGCGCCAATTTGGTTGACTCAAGGTTCCTGCCGAGGACGGCAGCTATCGCCATTATCAGCACCAGCGAGGGGATTGAAAGGAAGACATCCGTCACCCTCATGACTATCTCGTCGAGCACACCGCCTTTGTATCCGGCAATAAGCCCCAGCAGGGTGCCTATGATCACAGAAATGCCGACGACCTCGATGGCGAAAGCCATCGAGATACTTGCCCCCCAGATTATCCCGTAATAGATGTCCGCTCCTGCCAACCCTGAGCCTAGAGGGAAACCGTCGACCCCTGGAGGGCGCGGTTCGTACAGAAGAGGGTTCCATGGCATCATTTCCGGATGTGTTGGGTCGGAGGGCACCGCGAAGGCCGAGGGGAACACTGCGATGACTATCAGGAAGAGCAATAGCAGGATTCCAACGATGGATGTCACGCTCTTTGACATCAGGTACGCGTCGAACTTCACCTCTTTGAGCCTCGGCAGGAGAGCGAGCCATAGCCTGGATTTCTTGATTCTCGCCTTGAGCTTCTTTATGACCCCCGCGTTGGAATCGAGCGTGCTGACCCCTGAAAGCTTCGAATCGGAAGCGTTATCTTCTGCTGGTTTCCCCGACATATCCGCTTTCATGTTGTTTCTCTTCCGCCAAAGTCATCCGAGTCTGACCCTCGGGTCAAGATAGGCATAAACGACGTCAACCACGAGGTTGGCGAGCACATAGATCAGAGCTGTAATCAGAGTGAATCCCATTATTGCAGGAGTATCAACGCCGACGGCGGCTTTCGCCGACCACTGTCCGATGCCGTTCCATTGGAACACGGTCTCTGTCAAGACGGCCCCGCCGAGCAGACCGCCGAACGTGAGTCCTATCACGGTGGTAGTTGGGATCATGGCGTTCCTTCTTGCGTGCCTTTTGATGACGACATTTTCCGGAAGGCCTTTCGCCCTTGCCGCCTTGACATATTCCGAACTCAGTACCTCGAGCATGCTGGATCTCATCATGCGAATCAGGATTGCCGTAGATGCGAATGCCAGAGTGATTGCGGGCAGTATCAGATGCAGCAGGTGATCGTAGAAGAACTCGAGGTCGCCATTAAGCAAAGTGTCTATGAGTAGGAACCCGGTGTAATGGTTCATGGTCTCATATCGTAAGGCTAAATCAACATTTGTCAGATTATAAGGGCCGAACTGCGGCAGCCAATGCAGCTGCGCGAAGAACACCCATACGAGGATCAGCCCCAGCCAAAAGACGGGTATCGAGACCCCCACGAGCGACATCGTCCTGGATAATTGGTCAGTCACTGAGTTCGCTTTGACCGCCGATTTCGTACCTAGGAAAATCCCGAAGAGGACAGCCATAATTGTGCTTATCATCGCTAATTCAAACGTAGCTGGAAACTTCTGCGCTATAGCGTCTGTGACGAACATATGCGCTTCTTTGCTCCAGCCGAGGTTCCCGTGGAACAGAGAGTCGAGCCAATAATAGTACTGAGAATAAAGGGGGTCGTTCAGGTGATATTTTTCCTTGATCAGGTCGATCTGCAGGGGGGTCATTCTCGATGGATCCCCCTGCGCGTAGCTTATCCAAGGATCGGCGGCGGCGCGTGTTATGAAGAACGCAATCAGAGAAACGCCTATTAGGACAGGGATGAGTAGCAAAAGTCGCCTAATCACATAGGTAGTTAATTGCAGGTTCTACCACCTTGACCAGCATTTCAATGGAGCGGACAGTCACTATTTCAATTTTTCTTCCCTAACCGTTTTTGCCGAATAGGTGCGAAATCGAGCTGCGATAGGGGATTCGGAGAAATCAAAAAATAAGAAGATTGGGAAGGGGTTTGAGAGTTTCCTTCTGCCTGTGCTTAGGCCTTGCTCAACGCAGGGAAGTACAGGTTCGAGAACATCGGGTTGAAGTAGTAGCCGACAACCCAGGTCCTCTCCACGTGGAAGCTCGCAGGCTGGTAAGCCAGGATATACGCCGGATCCTCATACGCCAACATCGAAATCTCCGAGTACAGCTGCTTCCTGACCACTGGGTCAAGGGAGCTCTGAGCCTGGAGAATCTTCGCGTCTATCGCGGAGTTGTTGTAGTTCGAGTAGTACGGGTATGTTCCTGTGCTTTTCAGCATTGGCTGCACGAAGTCGTCTGCGTCTGCGAAGTCAGGTCCCCAACCGATGAAGTAGAACGGCATGAACGAATGCTGGTTCTGCTGCGCCGGCAGGTAGGCTGAACCCCATGACAGGGAGTTCACAGTTGCATCGAACTTCTTGCTCGGGGCCAACGCATTTAGCGCCGCCTGCAAGAACTTACACACCTGCATTCGGGCCGTGTTTCCGGTGTTGTAGAACAGGGCGATCTTGAACCCATCGTCCCACCAGGACTTGCCCGGCTTACCTGATATGTTCTTCGCCTGCTTCAGTTCGTTCTCGGCTGCCGCCAGACTGTAATTGTACTTCGGTATACTCGTATTGTCACCGAATAGACCCTTTACAATCACGCTGTTCGGCTGGTTTGCGTTGCCCATCAACACCGTGGAGTTGAAGGTTGCATAGTCGAACAGGTGGCAGAACGCCTTCCTTACATGCACATCCACGAAGAAGTCGTTCGTCACATTGCTTCCGTAGGACGCTGCCTGGGCATCATCGATGTTGAAGTTAAACACACCGATTCTCAGATCCAGGGCTGGCAGGCCCTTGAAGATGCGGTACTTGGACGTGTCAAGGAAGTTCGACTGGTATGCGATGTCGATGACCACGCTGTCAGCGTCTCCCGACTGTAGCATCAGGATTCTCTGGTTGGGATCGTCGACCTGCAGGATGAAAATATCCTTTAGGGCCGGCTTTGCGCCCCAGTAGTCATCCCAGCGGACCAAGTGGATCTTGGAGCCGGGGTCCCAGCTCACGAGTTTGTACGGTCCGGCGCCTGCCTCGTGGGTCTTCATCCAGTCGTTCTGCTCCCCGTTGACTATTCCGCCGTGGCCCGATGCCTCGACGTATTCCATACTGACTACGTCGCACACCGTGTATGCCGTTATCAGTACGAACGGGAGATACGGACGCAGCAACCTGAATGTCATCGCGCTGTCGTTGACTTTGACGACGACCGCCTCTGCGACCGCCTGCACGTCAGCCTCGGTGATTAAATGCAGCGGGCTCGCAGGTAGGGAGGCGTTGATGTAATGTATGTTCCCCACTCCCGCCGAGGTGTTATCCGTGTAGTTCTTCACATATTGACCGATGAATGCCGTTAGGTTGGTCATGTAGTCATTCAACATCCACACAGGGCTCGACGGGTCATGCATCCTCAGGACCCTCTGCATCGAATAGACCACATCGCTCGCGTTCATGGTCGTGCCGTCGTGCATCTTCACATTCGGTCTAAGGTTGAATGTGACGTTCCTGCCGTCGGCTGAGATCAATCCGTTCGCGAGGGTCGGCACCTCGAGTGCCAACGCCGGGATCATCTTCGATGCGCTGTCCCTGTCATATGTCACAAGAGTGTCGTAGATGCTCTGGAGGACCTCTCCGCCTGCGGACTCGTAGTCAAGCGCGGGGTCCAGATACTGCGGGCCGCCGAACTCAGCGACTATGAATGCGTCCGGGTTCTTGATGGATCCAGTAGATATCGTAGTAGGCCTCAAGACGTGTATCGTCACAATGACCTGAGTAGTGACATTGGACGCGACATTCGTAGCGTTCCTCCTCATAGCGGACACATTGATCTTCGCCGCGTAGTGTCCAGGCTTCGTGTAGTTATGGGAAGTCGCGATGAAGTCACCGGCATTTTGTCCAGCAGTTGCATATCCCGTCACATTGTCGCCGAATTGAACGGTGACGTTGCTGAGATATGTCAATCCGGTCATATTATACTCAGTGCTGCCGATGAAGTCCCAGAATCCAAGTTCAGAATGGTTGGACGCGTTGTTCCAAACCCATTGCATCCCATAGGAACCAGTCATGTTGAATCCTATCGTGGTGTTGGGTTTGATGATGTCGTTGGTTGCAGCGGCATATGCATGCGGTGCCGTTGTGTTGGACCAACCTACCGGGCTCCCGAGTGTATCAAGTGCGGGAGAGTAGAGTAGGACCGAGAGTCTGATCAACGACACCTCGTTGTCCGCGATGGATCCGTTCTTATCAGTGACAACGTGCAATATCAGGTAGCTTCCACCGTGCGTGTAGGTGTGGTTCACGACTGCAGCTGTTGCGGCAGTTCCGTTGAATACTGTTCCATCACCGAAGTACCAGGCATAGTCAGTTATGTCATTGTCCACATCGGTAGCCATCGATGTAAAAGTGACTGTGTCACCGATGTTGATCGTGCTCTTATCGGCCCGTGCGCCTGCACTTGGTGTATGGTTCGTACCAGGTGTCGTCGGCGTTCCCATCAGTACCAAAGCAGCTGCAATGGCTGCAACCAACATGACGGCCACAACAATAATGGCGAGAAGCTTGGTCTTCTTGGGCTTTGCTTCTGTGGTCTCAGTCGGAAGCACTTCGGGTGCCGGCTCAACATTTTCATTCGCTTCCATATTTTATATCCTCCTTTCAAGCATTTCCTAACATAGTATCATCAGCCCGCCAAAGTTCCCATCAACAGGCCGAGATTAAGGTCTGCAGGGGCTTCAGTGGTATAAAACCCTTACGAATAATGGCTCGGAATCATGATAGAATTGAACGAAAGTCATATAGATTGCAGCGCGCAAAAGCAACAAACTTACATAACCGCAGAGATCCGTAATGAAGAATTGAAGGTCCAAGGAAAATCTGAGATACCTTTTGTGAAGAAAAAAAAGAAATTATTAAGCCGCGGATTTCCGCGGCTTCGGGTTTCAAGATATCAATTAGGTTTTGTCTCTAGTTGCTGGGCTTGACTTCCTCAGGTGCAGCTACATCGACCGGGCTCTTGCCCTTGCGCTTCATCATCATCACAGCGACAATCACGATTACCACGATTATCGCCAAGATGACGAGGATCATCGTCATGTCGCTTCCTGCAGGCGTGCTCACTGTGAGGTAGATCGTCTTATCGACCGAATTGCCTGCCTTGTCGACCGCCTTGACTATGACGGTGTTGTTACCCTCTGCCAACCCAGTCACTTGGTACGAAAGGACGCTCCCAACGGCTACGAATGCGCCGCTGCCGACCTTCACTTCATAGTGGTCGATCCCGCTCGTTGCATCTGACGCGGTCCAGGCGAGAGTAGTCTTATTCTTTGAGATACTCCCGGACGCATTTGTCAGGGTTAGAGTGGGTGCGACCGAGTCGATCTTAACGGCAAGGTCAGTTACTGTCCCGTTGTTCGTCGCATTGTCCTTCACTGCCGCGGTGAGGTTATGAGTTCCCTCTCCTGACATTACAAGCGTTGGCAATGTTGCGTTGTACAGGACGGCTTTGATGGCCTCAGTGCCATTAGTGTAGTATGTGGTGTTGACGCCGCTTCCGTTCACGTTTTCAGCAGCCACAAGCTTCACTTTTACAGTAGCTGATGTATACCAGCCGTTCGTGCCGGCTGTACCTACTGTTGCAACGACACTCACGGTCGGCTTCACAGTGTCCATCCAAGTCACGTTGGTGTTAACTATTTCCATGTCGCCGAGCACGTCCGTAGATCGGTACTGGATTGTGATGTTCCCCTTTGGACCGACAATCGTCTGGTTAAGGGTCACATTCTTCCCGACTATTGTTGCATTCGAGTAGTTGAGCCATGCTCCGCCGTTGATTCGGTACGAAATGTTCGCGAGTGCGTCGACTCCTCCAGCGGTTGCTGTGAGGTTCATCGTCACATTCGTTGTGTACCATGCGGTGTGGTTCCATTGACCACTGTTATTATTTGCTCCGGCTACCCAAGGTGTGATCGTTAGTGTCGTAGTCGGTGCCGTGCCATCCCCAGCAAGGATGGTTGCGAGCACAGGTGCACTACCGAAAATTCCCAGAGTCACTGCAGTCAAGACTGCGCCCAGCAGAACCATCGTCGTTGCGACGACAAAAAGCTTGGTCCTAATCGGATGCTCAGGGACGGTCTTTACTTTCTCGTTCCTTTCCATGAATTAGTTCCTCCTATTTTATTTTCTATCCAATCAGCTAACTCCCGACCCGCTACATTTTCCCATTGCGAATCGGTATTGAGCGTTTAAAAAGGCAAATTTATATAAAGACTTTTTGGTCGGAAAGCCGGATTTTCGATGATTTTATTGAGATTTTGGATGAAAATGAGTTCCTTATCCTATATTTTCGCAGACCATTGCTGTAGATTCATCCGAATGAAAAGGGCGAATCATCTGTCTTGGGATTCGATTATCCTCTCGGCCCATTCGAGTTTATGTTTCTTGGTCTCAAGATCCGCTCGTTTCGATCCGCAGGGCTTGTCGAAATCAAAGCCGGCTATCTCTACGTTCTTCGCCCCGAAATGCCTCAGGGCACAGAAGGCTCTGTCTCCGTCTGTGAATCCGCCCCAATTGTTGATTCCAGGGAAGGGTTTGCATTGGCATGTCGGAATAATGGGCTCGGGAAATTTGGGGAGCCATTCCTTCAGGGCTGCCACGTTGTCCCCGTGGGCGTGAATCACAACCACCGCGCCTCTGGAGTTCGCATCGATGTCGTCCTGGGGAGAACCGTCCAGATCCGTGAACGTAAGCCTCGGTGCAAGACCTGCCCTCAGTGCGTTCCCGGTGCCTTCGCCGACCGTCGCTAATGCGTGCGAGCCCGTCTTGACACGCTTTCTGATTTCTCCGAGCTCCATCCCGTCAAGCGGGCACGGCCCCAAAATGACGAAACGAAACCCCCGGATGAGGGGATTCATAATCAGATCGACGTTGACCGGCCGCCTCTGCTTGGCGATCAGGTCTGCGAGGATCTCAGCGGACTTCAGATCCTCCTCAACGGAATATCCGAAATCCCTGACTATCTGAAGGTACAGCGGCTCCCATTCTTCGTAATTCATGGCTCACCGGCTTCCATGCTGGCTGTGTCCCCCTTGCCCTGCCCCCCGGGCCTGCGAAGCGTCGAGCTGAGGACCGCGCCGAAGACCGCGACGAGGACCCCTATGAAGATCTCCCCGAAGATCATCAGCGTCTCGAAGGTCTTGTCCTGCACGAGGAAATAGTAGACGGCATCGGCGACCCCTTGCACGATGAAGCCGATGGCCATTATGGAAAGCAGCGCAATAATCGAAGGCCAGCGCAGCTTCCCATGGTGCAGGAATGAGGTGATAGCCCTGCCCGACTCAATAGAGAATGCCGCCAGGATGAACGGCCACACCGCCGCCTGGATGAAGAGGATTGACATCACCGCCACGCTCGTCTGGCTTGGGAGGAGGGTCGAATTGTATGCCGAGACGGTGTCGAGGCCCAGGAAAAGGCCCACCATTACGAGCATGATGGCGACGAGCGCGAACGGGATCGCAAGGCTGCCGGTCCTCAACGCCTTCCAGAGCTTCCTCGCCTTGTGCGAGAACTCGTATGCCCACCAGACCAGATAGGAGCCGAGGAGTATCATGATGAAATCGAGGCCGATATTGGGTACGCGCCCGAGGCTGTCCTGCCCGCTCTCCCCGAATCTGATGATGTCCACGACCAGCGAGAGCGTGCCCCATATCATCAGGACGAGCGAGAGGGGCAACACCCATTTCGTGCGGATCTTTACGTCCTTCAGGCTCCGGATCAGGAGGTAATAGAACCCTTCGAGGCTCTCGCTCTGCTTCACGAAGACCCGCTTGACCGAGTCTATCTTCACGCGCGACGACACCATCGGATAGATGTATTCGTCCTCTGCCCCGTCGGAGACGAGGATCGCCCTGTCGGGCTTCACGAGCTCGAGGAGGTTCTCGAGCTGGCGCGTCAGGACCAGGTCCGACTGGAAACCGACATGGATGTCGCCGGTGATCGTGACGATCTCTGCCTCGATCCCCTTCTTGATCAGGTCGTCGTAGAGGGAGATCGCGCTCAGGATGGAGTTCGTGTCGACGTCCTCCGGGTCGGCGAGGCCGAGCTTCTGTGCGGCCATGAGGTTCTCCTGGCGTCCGATCACAGGCCCGGCTATGCCCGCCTTGGCCCCGAGGTCGTCGTCCCTGTCGACGCAAAGCACCATCGTCTTCATTTCAGCACTGCGGTCCCTATGTCGGTAGTTCTGGTATAATTCTTTTCCTCGTCATGCCCGGAGAAAAGGGTCGCGAAGGCGATTCTGCGTGATGGATATTTGTCCCTATGAGGAGTTCTAGACGTCTGGAGTCATTCTCAAAATTGAATATTGTAGCGGGAAAGCTTTATTACAGTTTCATCGAATAACTGGGAGTAGGTTGTTTGATGGCGCGAACTGAGGTGCGCAAAGAGTGCCCGAGCTGTGGCCTTGGAGTGCCCCTTGAAGCGAAAGTCTGCGAATTCTGCGGTTGGGATTTCGAGGAGGAGGACGAATGGATATCCCAAATAGAGAAGCTCGAGCAGGAGCTCATCACGGAGAAGCAGAAGTTCGACGACACCGCGGTCGACAAGATGATCCGTTCATCGCTGCACAGCTCGACCGGTGAGAAGCCGGACGAAGGAGAAGAGGCTCCGGAGGCAATCCCCGTCGTCGTAAAGAAGAAGAAGCTGGCTGCGAAAGGATCTGTCCAGGTCAAAATCGCAAGGCCGTTCGGAGAGGACCTCCTCGCCGAGGAAAAGGAGTTGGAAGATAAGGCACGGCCAGCCCCCAAGCCCGCCCCGGCTGTCTCCAAACCGAAACCGGTCTCCATCAAGGTCGATGTCTCGAAGATACCTCCGCCGCCCGATGAGTTCGATCTCGAAGAGGAACTCGCGACAAGAGAGAAGGAGGAGATCGAGAAGGAAGAGCTGGCAGAAGAGGCGGAGGATGAGGGAGTCGCCATCGAGGTCACCCCGACGAAAGAGCCGGCGGTAGTCGCTCCCGCCGCCGCTGCGACGAGGACACGGAGGGTACGACGCGTCGTTTCCCGCCCGGCGGGGACGCCAGTCGCATCACCCTTGAAGGCGGCCGCGAGTCCAACGACATCGCCCCCCAAACCCGCTCCAGCCAAGGCTGCCCCTGCGAAGGCGGCCCCAGTCAAGCCGGCAGCGACCGGTAAGCCAAAGACCGCTGCTGCAGCACCCGCGAAAGCTACACCAGCGAAACCGGCCCCCGCCAAGGCAGCTCCGGAGAAAGAGGAGAAGAAGGGGCTGTTCGGCAGGATGTTCGGCGGAGAGAAAGAGGAGAAGCCCGAAGCGAAACCGGCTCCGTCCAAGGCCGCGCCGGCGAAGCAGGCCGCCCCCCCGAAAGCTACAGCACCTTCCAAGCCAGCGACCGCCTCCGATAAGAAGCCGACACAAGCAGCTGCCCCCGCGAAACCTCAACCCAGGATGTTCCAGTGCCCGCTGTGCAACACGATGGTCCGGGAAGAGGACAAAGCGTGTCCGAACTGCGGCGCGGAATTCGAATGATTCTATCCTCCAATGTTCTTAAGTAAGCGAATTGAGATTCGACTCTCCCCGTGGGAAATGCGTTGTGATTGGGGGGGAAGATGGGATCGAATGTGGCTCCGATGGCATGGTCATTCGTGTTTTGAGCTCAGAGACGGGGCGACGGTGATTACTGACCCCCACGACGGCAAGAGCATAGGCATACCAGCCCCCAAGCTGAGGGGTGACGTGATCCTTGTCTCCCATGACCATTTCGACCACAACTGCGTGCGCCAGGTGAAAGGGTCGGAACTGACCGTGATAAAGGACCCGATCATGACCGTCGAGCGTGGGGTCCGGATCCAGGGGATAGAATCCTATCACGACACGGCGCAGGGCGCGAAGCGGGGGAGGAACATCGTCTTCAAGATCGAGATGGAGGGGATGACCTTCTGCCACTTGGGCGACCTCGGTCACATGCTTGACGATTCTCAGCTCTCGGAGGTCGGGACCCCGGATGTGCTCTTCATGCCCGTCGGGGATACGTTCACCGTCGATGTGCGGACAGCGATCGACCTCGCAAAGAAGATCGCCCCGAAGGTGATAGTCCCGATGCATTACAGGGTCGGCGGGCTCTCCCTTTCGATACGCCCGGTCGATGACTTCCTGAGAGGTTTCCCCGATGAGGAGATCGTCCGGGTCGGGAACGAGATAGAATTCGTACCGGAGGACCTGCCGGAAAAGACGGAGATCTGGGTGTTCTCGCTCTGAGACTTCAATAGAGATGGAGCCCGTCTTCGATCTTGCCTATTTCGATCGGCGTCGTCTTCTCGCCGATGACCGCGCCTTTGTCGTTCGCTATCGCGCAGGCTCCGAGCCAGGGAGTCCCGTAGTTCAGGGTCGCGAGGGTGACAGGCACCTTGAAAAGATCATTGAGGGTCTCGATGTTGTCCTCGGTCGCCCTCGGATGGCAGATGATCCCTTTGCCGGTCGCAATGGCCACCGAACCGACTGTCGCAACCCCAGCTATTGTCCCTCTTAACACTTCTACGTCGAAGACGTCACGGAGGGTCTTTAGTGTCTCCCCCAGCACGCCCGGGTTGACGAGCGCTGCCTTGTCCGAAACAAGGATGTTGTTGCCGGCGGCGTTGAACTTCTCCTGCATCCTAGCGACCTCAAGCCCTTTCGGGACCAGGTCGATCTCTTCGTCAGAAGCGAAGTTGCTCAGCACGACCCCGTTCGAGTTCATCGCGGTGAGCGCGCCGATGATGGTGGCGCTGCTCACCGAGAACCTCAGTGCCTTGACGGAAAGCGATTCCTCGATCGCCTCGAACAGCGAGTCCTCGATGTCCCTAGGGACAAAAGCATGCTTGTTAGAAGCGACGCAGTAGACTCCGATATACGGGTTGCCGAGGTGGCCTGCGATGGATATCAAGTGGATTGCCTCTATGCTCACTCGTCTGGGAGCGAGACCTCGATCTGCCCGTCCTCGAACTTTATCACGCGGACGCGGATGGACTTCGGCGGCTTCTCGATCCCTCTGTCCCAGAGGACCAGGTTGACCTTCGGGTCTATCCAGACC
>Ga0315281_10002806_pt1 | contig 25751 bp, 27 predicted proteins | sample YL17G07_0_MG_FD_204540 | JGI IMG/M metagenome (GOLD analysis project Ga0315281, IMG submission 204540) | Sediment microbial communities from Yellowstone Lake, YNP, Wyoming, USA - YL17G07_0 | ecosystem: Environmental > Aquatic > Freshwater > Lake > Sediment | place: USA: Wyoming | collected... | reverse complement strand
CCGGACTCGACGGCATTGCAACCGGGATCGAGAACACCAACTATTTCGTCGCCACCAGCCACGCGCGCTACGTGCTCACGCTGTTCGAAAAGCTGACGCGAGCCGAACTGCCGTTCTACCTCAACCTGATGTCGCACCTCGCGCGCCACGGCATCCCCTGCCCGGCGCCGGTCGCCGACCACGACAACCGGCTGCTCGGTGAGCTCAATGGCAAACCCGCGGCAATCGTGACCTGCCTTTCCGGCCGCTCCGAGCTGTCCCCGGCTCCGGCGCATTGCGCGGCGCTCGGCGCGATGCTCGCGGAAATGCACCTTGCCGGGCAGAGCTTCGGCATGAGACTCGAAAATCCGCGGGGACCGAAGTGGTGGCGGGCGACGGCGCCGCAGGTGATGCCGTTTCTCGACGCGCCACGCCGGAATCTTCTCGGCGGCGAGCTGGCATTCCAGGCGTCACACCGCCTCGACCAACTGCCGCGCGGCGTCGTGCACGCCGACCTGTTCCGGGACAATGTCCTGTTCGACCAGGGGCGCATCGGCGGCTTCATCGATTTCTATTTCGCCGGCAACGACGTCCTGCTGTTCGACCTTGCGGTATGCGTAAACGACTGGTGCGTCGATGTGGCGGGGGGGATTGATGCCGCGCGCGCCGGCGCGTTTCTGGGCGCCTATCACGCGGTGCGTCCACTGACGGCGAACGAACGCGCCGCCTGGGGGGTGCTGCTGCGCGCGGCCGCGCTGCGCTTCTGGCTGTCGCGGCTTTACGATCTGCATGTGCCGCGCCGGGGCCAGCTGGTTCATCCGCACGACCCCGAACACTTCCGGCGCATTCTCGAGTTGCGGGCCGGCGATCCGGCGCCCCCCTGGGTGTGAGCCGCGCCGATGCGGGCCGCGCGATTGTTTGCCGCCGCTTTTGGGATTAGCATAGGCAGGCCCTGAACAAGTTTGCGCTGCGGTTCGTGTGCGCAGCCGGAGCGAACCGGGAACCGCGCGATCGGGCAAGCCTGCGCATGACCAAAACGCGATCGGTTCCAATAGCGTGGCTTGACCGAGGATTGCATCGCCGCACCACCAATGCAACGCGGACAACCGGAGAGAGATCACATCATGACCGAATCCAATCCGCAATCCGATGCCGGCCCGACGCCCGGCCAGGGAACCACGCCGCCGGCAACCAGCGGCGCCGCCGGACCGCGCACGGTGGACGGCGGCCAGGGCTGGAACTGGATCGCGCAGGCTTGGGAACTGTTCAAGAAGAATCCGGGCATCTGGATCGCCAACACCTGCATACTTTTCATCCTTTCCCTGGTCATCGGCCTGGTGCCGGTGGTCGGCTCGATCGCGGGGCAATTGCTGCTGCCGGTGATGATCGGCGGTCTGATGCTCGGCTGCCGCGCGCTCGACCGCGGCGAAACCTTCGAGGTCGCGCACCTGTTCGCGGGTTTCAAGACCAACACCGCGCAACTCGTCATGGTCGGGGTGTTCTACGCGATCGGCGTGCTGATCATTGCAGGCATCGTTGTGTTGGTCGTCGTTCTCGCAGGCGGCGGCACGCTGGTGGCGGGTGCGCTCGGCGGAAAGGGATTGGCGATGCTCGCCGGCGGTGCCTTCCTGGTGCTTGGGGCGGTTGCGGCGCTGATTGCGTCGCTGCTGCTGATTCCGCTCCTGATGGCGATGTGGTTTGCGCCACCGCTGGTCGTGTTCGGAAACCTGGCGGCGCTGGACGCGATGAAAGGCAGTTTTTTTGCGTGCTTGAATAACTTCGTGCCGTTCCTGGTGTATGGCCTGATCGGCGTTCTGCTCGCCGTGGCCGCCTCGATTCCGCTGATGCTGGGATGGCTGGTGCTGGCGCCGGTGCTGATCGCGTCGGTCTATACGGGCTACCGCGACATCTTCCAAGACGCTTGATGCGGGCGCTGCGGCTTCCGGCAATCCGCGGTCTCGCCTGGATCACCGAGGGCTACCGCCTGTTCGCGAAAAGTCCGCTGCTGCTGGTTCTGCTGATCCTGGCCTATTGGTTCCTGATGCTCGGGTCGAACGTCATTCCGATTCTCGGGCCGCTTGCCGCCACCGCGCTGATCCCGACGTTTTCGGTCGGCCTGATGGTGGCCTGCCGCGCCCTCGATCGCGGGGAAGCTGCCGAAATGAACCAGCTGTTCACCGGCTTTCGCAGCAATTTTCCGGCGCTGCTGCGGCTGGGGTTGGCGTATCTCGTTTCGACCGTGGCCATCCTCGCGATCTCCGCGCTGTTCGACGGCGGCACCCTGATGAAGATGATGCTGCTGGGCGTTCACCCGGCAGCCGATTTTGGCGACGACGACGGCCTGCTGCTGGCGACCGAAGTCGCCATGCTGCTGTTCGTCCCGGTATTGATGGGCTTCTGGTTTGCGCCGATGCTTGCGGCCTGGCACGGCATGCCGGCATTCAAGAGCATCTTCTTCAGCTACTTCGCGTGCCTGCACAACGTGCGGGCATTCCTGATCTACGGCGCGGTGCTGGCCACCCTCGCCATTGTGGTGCCGGCAGTCCTGTTCGCGCTGCTTGCCGCAATCCTGCAATCGCCGGGGGTGAAATTCGCGGTGATTGTGGTGATGCCTTTCTTCCTGGTGCTGGTGGCGACCGTGTTCGCAAGCTTCTACACCAGCTACCGCGATATCTTCCGCGAACCTGAAGCGTCCGCTGCGGCGCCGGACGCGACGCCGGAGTCGTGATTTCGGCATGGCGGCGCAAAGTGTGATCGGCGTTTTCGGCGGCACCTTCGATCCGGTGCATTTCGGCCATCTGCGCCTCGGCGTCGAGGCAATCGACAATTTGGGGCTCGGCGAGGTGCGCATCGTTCCGGCGGGCGTGCCGCCGCACCGGGCGGCGCCATTCGCGCCGGCTGCGGACCGGCTCCGCATGGCCGCGCTGGCGATTGCCGGCGAGCCGCGATTCGTTCTCGACGATGCCGAGGCCATGAGCACCGGACCGAGCTTCACCGTCGATACGCTGACGCGTTTGCGCGGTGAACTTGGCCCGGCCCGGCCGCTATGCCTGCTGCTTGGCAGCGATGCATTTGCCGGGCTGGCGACCTGGTCGCGCTGGCGCCAACTGTTCGAACTTGCGCACATCGGTATTGCCACGCGCGCCGGGCAGGGCGCCGGGCAGGGCGCGCTTGCCGCGCCGCTTGCCGCGGAATTTGCCGCGCGCCACCGCGAGTCCGCTTCCTGCCTCGAAGGCGCGCCGGCCGGCTCGATCGTGCGCTTTTCGATGAGCGCCCTCGATATTTCGGCGTCTGCAATCCGCGACCTGCTGGCGCAGGGCAGGCGTCCCCGGTATTTGCTGCCCGACGCCGTTCTCGATTATATTGGCTCGAACCGCCTTTACTCCAGGGAGCCAGATGGACGTTAGAAAAATGCAGAAGCTGGTGGTCGCCGCGCTCGAGGACATCAAGGCGCGCGATATCGAAGTGCTCAACGTGACCCGCCTTACCGCGATGTTCGACCGTGTCATCATCGCCAGCGCCGATTCGACCCGGCAGGTGAAGGCGCTGGCGCGGAACGTGCAGGACAAGCTCCGCGAAGCCGGCGCCGGCGTGGTCGGCGTCGAAGGCGAGGAATCGGGGGAATGGGTGCTCGTCGATCTCGGCGCGATCGTGGTTCACATCATGCAGCCCGCGGTGCGCAGCTACTACAACCTCGAGGAACTGTGGGGCCCCGCCGCGCAGAAACCGCGCCGCGCTGCCTGACCCCTCCGACCACACCTCTCACTTCCTGCCCCGCGCGCGGCGACATCGCCGCCGATTCGCCAGATGAAACTCCTGATCGTCGCTGTCGGCACCCGCACCCCGGCGTGGGTCGACGCCGGCTTCGCCGAATACGCGAAGCGCATGGGGCGCGAGTTGACGCTGGAACTCACTGAGGTCCGCGCGCAGGACCGCGCGGGCGGCGTGCCTGCGGCGCGCGCGATGGCGCAGGAGGCGGAGCGCATCCGCGCCGCGCTGCCGAAGAACGCGCGGGTGGTGGTGCTCGATGAGCACGGCGACGACCTCACCACGCGGGCGCTCGCAGAGCGCGTCCAGCAGTGGATGGCGGCGGGCAACGACGTGGCATTCCTGGTTGGCGGCGCCGATGGCCTCGATGCCGGCCTGAAATCGGCAGCGCATGAAACGCTGCGGCTGTCGTCGCTGACGCTGCCGCACGCGCTGGTGCGGGTGCTGCTCGCCGAGCAGCTCTACCGCGCCTTCAGCGTTCTCAGAAATCATCCATACCATCGGGAGTGACGAGCATGTCCAGTTCCGGCCCGATGCGCGTCTTTCTGGCTTCGCAAAGCCCGCGCCGCCGCGAGTTGCTGAAGCAGATCGGCGTGCCCCACGACCTATTGCTGTTCCGCACCGTCGCCAAGCGCGGCGCCGACATCGACGAAACGCCGCTTGCTGCCGAACTGCCGCTGGCCTGCGTCGAGCGCGTGTGCCTCGCAAAGGCCGGCTATGGCTGGGGCGTGACGGTGAAGCGCGGACTGCCGAGGCAACCCGTCCTCGCGGCCGACACCGTGGTTTGCCTGGGCGATGAGATTCTGGGCAAGCCGGCGGATGCGGCGGCAGCCGAGGCCATGCTCGCCCGGCTTGCCGGCCGAAGGCACACGGTGTTCACTGCGGTCGCCGTGTATTTCGAAGATCGCGTCGAATCGCGGATTTCGCGATCGGCAGTGACCATGCGCGCAATCGACGCCGACGAAATTCACGCTTACGCACAGACCGGCGAGCCGCTCGACAAGGCGGGCGCCTACGCCATCCAGGGCCGCGCCGCGGCGTTCATTTCCGACCTCAGGGGAAGCTACTCGGGGGTGATGGGCCTGCCGTTATACGAAACGTCCGAACTCCTGAACCGTTTTGGTTTTAGAATCTGGCCGTGAGCGAAGACATTCTGATCAACATCACGCCGCAGGAAACCCGCGTCGCGATCATGCTGCAGGGCGCGGTGCAGGAACTGCATATCGAGCGCTCGGCGAGCCGCGGCCTGGTCGGCAACATCTACGTCGGCCGCGTGGTACGGGTGCTCCCCGGCATGCAGTCCGCGTTCATCGACGTCGGCCTCGAGCGCGCGGCGTTTTTGCACATTGCCGACATCTGGGAGCAACGGCAGAACGGCCATGGCGGCCAGAACACGGGCAACGTCACGCCGATCGAAAAAGTCCTGCACGAAGGGCAATCGGTGGTAGTGCAGGTGGTGAAGGACCCGATCGGCAGCAAGGGCGCGAGGCTGTCGACGCAGCTCAGCATCGCCGGGCGCCTGCTGGTCTACCTGCCGCAGGAATCGCATATCGGCGTCTCGCAGAAGATCGAGAACGAGGCCGAACGCGAAGCGCTGCGCGAACGCGTGCACCAGCTGGTGCCGGCCGACGAGAAGGGCGGATTCATCATCCGCACCCTGGCGGAAACCGCGACCGAGGAAGAGCTCGCCTCCGACATCGAGTACCTGAAGAAGCTGTGGCGCGACATCCAGGAACGCTCGACGACGATGCCGCCGACCACGCTGCTCTACCAGGACCTCAATCTTGCGCAACGCGTGCTGCGCGATTTCGTCTCGGATGCGGTGCAGCGGATCGCGGTCGACTCGCGGGAAAATTTCCAGAAGCTCACCGCCTTCGCCGGAACCTACATGAGCAAGGTGCTGCCGAAGCTCGAGCACTATACGGGCGAACGGCCGCTGTTCGACCTCTACGGTGTCGAGGATGAAATCGAAAAGGCGCTGGGGCGCCGCGTGAATCTGAAGTCCGGCGGCTACCTGGTGGTCGACCAGACCGAGGCGCTGACCACTTTCGACGTCAATACCGGCGGCTTTGTCGGCGGCCGGAATTTCGACGACACCATCTTCAAGACCAACCTCGAAGCCGCGCATGCGATTGCGCGGCAATTGCGGCTGAGGAATCTCGGCGGCATCATCATCGTCGATTTCATCGACATGGAAAACGCCGAGCACAGGGCGGCGGTGCTCGCCGAGTTCACCAAGGCGCTCTCCTACGACCGCACGCGCATGACGGTCAACGGCTTCACCGCGCTCGGCCTGGTTGAAATGACGCGCAAGCGCACCCGCGAGAGCCTCGCCCACGTGCTGTGCGAGACCTGCCCGGTGTGCAACGGCCGCGGCGAACACAAGACCGCGCGCACCGTGTGCTACGAGATCCTGCGCGAGCTCCTGCGCGAGGCGCGCCAGTTCAATGCGCGCGAGTTCCGCGTGCTTGCATCGCAATCGGTGATCGACCTGTTTCTCGAGGAGGAATCGCAAAGCCTTGCGATGCTGGAGGACTTCATCGCCAAGCCGATCTCGCTGCAGGTCGAGTCGAGTTACACCCAGGAACAGTTTGACATCGTGCTGCTCTGAGCATGCAGCACGCCCCCATGATTCGATTTCCCATGGGTTCGATATGCTGAACAGGGTCGTTTCGGCATGAGTTTTCCGGTTCTCGGCGACAGCCTGCCGAAGCGCGGCAACCTGTTAACGACTGGGCTTGCGCGGGGATCCCTGAGCGCATTCGGCTGGCGCATCGAGGGCAATTTTCCCGATGTGCCGAAACTCGTGGTCGTCGTCGGCCCCCACACCACCAACTGGGATTTCATCGTCGGCATCACCGCCAAGTTCGCGCTCGGGATCCGCGTGAAATTTCTCGCCAAGGACACGCTGTTCCGCTGGCCGGTCAACGGCCTGATGCGCTGGCTGGGCGGCATTCCGGTCGACCGCTCGCAACCGCACGGCGTGGTCGGGGAGGGGGTTGCGGACTTCGCGCGGTGCGAGCAACTGGTTCTCGCGGTGGCGCCGCAGGGCACGCGCCGCAAGGGCATGCCCTGGCGCGAGGGTTTCTACCATATCGCGGTCGGGGCCGGCGTCGCGATCGTCCCGGTGACCATCGATTACACGCGGCGGGTGCTGGCGATCGGGTTTGCGCTGCAGCCGGCCGCCGACCGCGAAAACGAAATCGCCCGGCTGAAGAATTTCTGCACCGGCGCGTATTCCGCGCAGGAACCCCCGGCCGTCAGCGGATCGCCGCGGTGACCCTGGCGATGAAAGCGTCCGTCGCCTTCACGCTTTAGGCACGCGGCCCATCAGGTAGAACTCGTCGTTCGGCCGCATGCCGATCATGTTGGCCATGCGGTTCGACAGCGCGAAGAACGCCGCGATCGCGCCGATGTCCCAGATGTCCTCGTCGGCGAACCCCTGCGCCTTCAGCGCCGCGAAATCCGCGTCCTCGACAAGGTGCGACCCGGTGGCGATTTTCATCGCGAAATCGAGCATCGCCCGCTGCCGCGGCGTGATCTCCGCCTTGCGATGGTTGACCGCGACCTGGTCGGCGATGCGCGGGTTCTTCGCGCGGATGCGCAGGATCGCGCCGTGCGCGACGACGCAGTACTGGCACTGGTTGGCGCCCGAGGTGGTGACCACGATCATTTCGCGGTCGGCCTTGCTGATGCCGCCCTCCTTTTCCATCAACGCGTCGTGATAGGCGAAGAACGCGCGGAATTCGTCGGGGCGATGGGCGAGCGTGAGAAACACGTTGGGCACGAATCCCGCCTTCTCCTGCACCGCGAGAATCCTGTCGCGGATGTCGGCGGGCAGGTCCGCGAGTTCGGGGACGGGGTAGCGGCTGATCGGGTTCATGGTGCGAGCCTTTGAGAATTGCGCCGCGTCCTGCGCGGCAGCACGTTAGTCGGTGAGGCCAAAGAACCCCGCGAACAATGCCGGAACAGCTCGTTTGAACATGATCTGTCCGTCCTCGACAATTCGATAAGTGTAGGCTTCAACCGGCGGAGAATCGTTGACGCCAGTCAAGCCCCGGCGACCACCGCCCCCGCCGCCCGCCACCGGCTCGCGCCGGCGCCGAGCCGGCCTCAGGCGAATTTCGCCATCACCTCGGACAGATGGCGGATCCGTTCGAGCGCCTGCCCGGCATTCTTCGCGCCGGCGCCCTCCTGCTCGATGGCGCAGGCCATCATCGAAAAGAACACGCGGTCGAGCGCCTTCCTCGCGGCGGCCATCTGCTGCGCCACGGCCTCGCAACCGGTATCCTCGGTGATCATCCTCTGGATGCCGCGCACCTGCCCCTCGACGCGTTTCAGGCGCCGGATCAGGTCGTCCTTGTGGGTGTCCCGCAATGCCGTCATCAATTTCCCCTTGAAATTTCCATCCCTTTCATATACTATAGGGGGTATGGTATATAATGATTTTACCCGAGTCGCCGCGCCGGAGCAAGCGCCGGCTGCCCCCGCCAGCCGGAAGCCCGTGCTGCGCACCCTGCTCGCCGCCGCGCTGTGCGCCGGCGCGGCGTTGCCGCTGTTCGCCGCCGGCCCGCCGGCGCCGCCTGCCGCAACGCTCCGCGTCGAACTGCGCGACGTCGAGCAGGCCTGGGCGACCGACGGCGTCATCGAAGCGGTCCGCCAATCGACCGTCGCGGCGCAGATTTCGGGGCGCATTGTCGACATCGCCGTCGACGCCGGTTCCCGGGTCAGGAAAGGCCAGCTGCTCGCCCGCATCGACCCGCGCGAAACCGGCGAGGCACTGGCCGGCAGCCGCGCCCAGGTGGCGCAGGCGCAGGCGGCGCTGACGCAATCCGCGCTGACTCTCGAACGCTCCCGCAACCTGTTCGCCCAAAAATTCGTGAGCCAGGCCGCGCTGGACAAGGCGATCGCCGATCACGATGCCGCGAAAGCGCAGCGTGCGCAGGCTGAGGCCGGGGTCGGCCAGACCGCGACCGCGCGCAGTTTCGCCGACGTGCTCTCGCCGTTCGACGGCGTGGTGTCCGCGCGGCTGGTCGATCTGGGCGAAATGGCGTCCCCAGGCAAGCCGCTGGTCACCTTATTTGAGCCCAAAGGCATGCGCGTGGTGGCGACGGTTCCCCAGCACCGGCTTAACGACGTGAAAAGCGGGATGCGTGGCTTCATCGAAATTCCGGGCGGCGGGCCGCGGATCCGCGCGTCGTCGGTCACCGTGCTGCCGAGCGCAGACCCACGCACGCTGAGTACCCGGGTCAGGCTCGAACTGCCGGTAGATGCGGTCAACACTGCCGGCCTGGTCCCCGGGATGTATGCGAAAGCGCTGTTCGCACTTGGCAGTGCGAAAAAGTTCGCGGTTCCCGCGAGCGCCGTCGTGCGCCGCAGCGAACTTGCCGCGGTCTACGTCGTCGGCGAAAAGAATGCGGTGAGCCTGCGCCAGGTGCGCCTGGGCGAGAACCTGGGCGACGGGCTCATCGAAGTGCTGGCCGGCATCGAGCCGGGCGAATCCATCCTGATTGACGCGGCGCGCGCGGGCATCGGCAAGTGACGCCGCCGATGGGGATCTCCGGCCGCATTGCGCGGTTCTTCCTCGATTCGCAGTTGACGCCGCTGATTGCGGGCTCGTGCCTGCTGCTGGGCCTGTTCGCGGTGCTGGTGACGCCGAAGGAGGAAGAGCCGCAGATCAACGTCACCATGGCCAACGTGTTCATCCCGTTTCCCGGCGCGTCCGCGACCGAGGTCGAAAACCTGGTGACGACGCCGGCCGAGCAGGTGCTGTCGCAGATCACCGGCATCGACCACGTCTACTCGGTGACGCAGACCGGGCTTGCGATCCTTACCGTGCAGTTCAAGGTGGGCGAGGACCGCATCGGCGCGCTGGTGAAGCTGCACGACACCCTGCAGGCGAACCGAGACTGGGAGAAGCCTTACCTCGGCGTCGGCGAGCCGATCGTCAAGCCGAAGGGGATCGACGACGTGCCGGTGGTGGCGCTCACGCTGTGGACCAGGGATGTAACGCGAAGTGCATTTGACCTGGGCCGCGTCGCGCATGCGCTCGAAGCCGAATTGAAGCGCGTCGCCGGCACGCGCGAGGTGTATACGCTGGGCGCGCCCGAGCGCGCGGTGCGTGTCCTCATCGATCCCGAGCGCATGAACGCGCACGGCATCGCCATGCAGGATTTGAAAAACGCGCTCGCTGCGGCGAACGCGACGCAGGTCGGCGCGACGCTGACGCAGCGCGGGCGCGAAATCCAGGTGCAGGCGGGCACCCACATCGACGGCGCCGCGGGGGTGAAGGAACTGGTGCTCGGCGTCCGGAGCGGCAGGCCGGTATTCGTCGCCGATGTCGCCGACGTCATCGACGGTCCGGACCAGCCGGCGCGTTTCTCCTGGATCGGCGCGGGCCCGGCGGCGAAACAGAAAGGGATCGACGGCAGCGGCGAATTTCCGGCGGTGACCATCGCCATCTCCAAGAATGCCGGCGCGAACGCCGCCACCGTCGCCGAAGATCTGCTCGGCCGCATCGAGCAATTGCGCGGCACGCTGATTCCGACCGGCGTCGAGGTCACCGTCACCCGCAATTACGGCGAGACCGCGAACGACAAGGCGCAGAAACTCATCCAGAAGCTGATCTTCGCCACGCTGTCGGTGGTGGCGCTGGTGTGGGCCGCGCTCGGCCGCCGCGAGGCGCTGATCGTCGGCGCCGCGGTGGTGCTTACGCTGGCGGCGACGCTGTTCGCCTCCTGGGCGTGGGGCTTCACCATCAACCGGGTTTCCCTGTTCGCGCTGATCTTTTCGATCGGCATCCTGGTCGACGACGCCATCGTGGTGGTGGAAAACATCCACCGCCGCCACGCCATCGAGCGCGGCGACCTCGCCGCGACCATCCCCGGCGCAGTCGACGAAGTCGGCGGCCCGACCATCCTCGCCACCTTCACCGTGATCGCGGCACTGCTGCCGATGGCGTTCGTCACCGGCCTGATGGGCCCCTACATGAGCCCGATCCCGATCAACGCCAGCGTCGGCATGCTGATCTCCCTTGCCATCGCGTTCGTGGTCACGCCGTGGCTGGCGTTGCGGCTGCTGGCGAAGGGACATGCCGCACACGCTGAAGATACTCTGGCAAAACGCCTCGATGCCCTGTTCACCCGCGTGCTCAGGCCGTTTCTGGGCGGAGCCGAGGGCAAGTCGAATCGGCGCAAGCTCGGGTTCGCGGTGCTCGCGGCAATTGTGATCGCGATCTCGCTGGCGGCATTCAAGCTGGTGGTGCTGAAAATGCTGCCCTTCGACAATAAGTCGGAGTTCCAGGTGGTGCTCGATATGCCGACCGGCAGTTCGGTGGAAAAGACCGCGGCGGCGCTGCGCGACATCGGGGCTTACCTGCAAAGCGTGCCCGAAGTCACGGACTACGAGGCCTATGCCGGCGCCTCGGCGCCGATCAACTTCAACGGCCTGGTGCGCCAGTATTACCTGCGCCTCAGTCCGGAATACGGCGACATCCAGGTCAATCTCACCGACAAGCATCACCGCGAGCGCAAGAGCCACGAGATCGCAGGCTCGGTGCGCGGCGCCATCGAGGACATCGCGAAACGCCATGGCGCCGAGGTCAAGGTCGTCGAGGTGCCGCCGGGACCGCCGGTGTTGTCACCGATCGTCGCCGAGATCTACGGCCCGGACTATCCCGGGCAGATGCGGGTGGCGAAGGAAGTGCGCGAGCGCTTCGCCGCGACGCCGGATATCACCGGCATCGACGACAGCATCAGCGATGCCGCACCGAAGCTGGTGCTGCGCGTGCTCGGCAGCAAGGCCGCCGCGCTCGGCATCACGCAGAAGGACGTGGCCGACGCGGTCGCCGCGGGCCTCGGCGGCGAGGACGTCACCCCGGTGTTCGACGGCGCGAGCAAATATTCGCTGCCGGTGCGCATCGGCATCGCGCCCGAGCGCAAGGGCCGTCTCGACGATGTGTTGAAGCTCTCGTTGCGCAGCGCGGACGGCGCCATGGTGCCGCTCTCCGAGCTGGTGCAGGTGGTGCAGGCGGAGCGCGATCGCGCGATCTACCACAAGGACCTGCTGCCGGTGGTGTATGTAGTGGGCGACATGGTGGGCAGGCTCGACAGCCCGCTCTACGGCATGTTCGACATCCGCCGCGGCCTCATCGATTCGCCGCCGGCGGCGTCAGGCCCGCTTGCCGAATATTTCGTGCAGCAGCCGTCCGAGCACTACCGGAATTTCGCCATCAAGTGGGACGGCGAATGGAAAATCACCTACGAGACCTTCCGCGACATGGGGATCGCCTATGGCGTCGGCCTGCTGCTGATCTACCTGCTGGTGGTCGCACAGTTCAAGTCGTATATCACGCCGCTGGTGATCATGGCGCCGATCCCGCTCACCATCATCGGCGTGATGCCGGGACACGCGCTGCTCGGCAGCCAGTTCACCGCGACCTCGATGATCGGCATGATCGCGCTGGCGGGCATCATTGTCAGGAATTCCATCCTGCTGGTCGATTTCATCAACCTGCAGGTCGCGGCCGGCGTAGAGTTCGAACGCGCGGTGATCCAGGCCGGCGCGACGCGCGCCAAGCCGATCGTGCTCACCGGGCTCGCGGCCATGCTCGGCGCGCTGTTCATCCTCGACGATCCGATTTTCAATGGGCTCGCGATATCGCTGATCTTCGGTATCGCGGTATCCACCCTGCTGACGCTGGTAGTGATCCCGGTGCTTTACTATGCGGCGAATCACCGCCGCCACGCTCCGGCAACGGCGGCTTAGATTTCATTTGACGAAAGGAAGCATCATGGAAAAGAACATTGGCAATATTGACCGCGCATTGCGCATCACGGCTGGTCTGGCATTGATCGGCCTCGCCGCCACCGGTATCATCGGCGTCTGGGGGTGGCTCGGCGTGCTGCCGCTGGCGACCGGCTTGTCTTCGCGCTGCCCGGCGTATATGCCGTTCGGCATCAAGACCTGCAGCACGCCTGAGAGCAAGGGAGCGTAAATTGAATACCAACATGCTCATCCGGATTTTCGCCGGCTCGTTCGTGCTGCTGTCGCTCGCCCTCGGTGTGCCGGGCAGCCCGCTGTTCGCCAGTGCGAACTGGCTGTGGTTCACGGCGTTCGTCGGCGCCAACCTGCTGCAAAGCGGCTTCACGCATTTCTGCCCGCTGGAAATCGCGTTAAAGAAAGTCGGCGTGCGAAGCTGACCTGGTTTGACGGTATCGCCCTGAGGGAGTTTCGGTGTCTCGTCATCGGTTGCTTTACGTCGCCGGCGCATTGGCGCTGGCGGTTTCCTGCGCCGCGCAGGCGCAGGTGCATGACCATGCAAAACACCAGTCCGCCGGTGCCGTCGGCGACGCGCGCACCGCGGTGAAATTTCCCAAAGCGCTGCGTGCCCACACGCTTGCCAACATGCGCGATCACCTGCTCGCCTTGCAGGAAATCCAGGACGCCATGGCGAGGAGCGAGTTCGACCGGGCGGCCACCATCGCAGAGACGCGGCTGGGCATGAGTTCGCTCAAGCTGCACGGCGCGCAGGAGGTGTCGAAATACATGCCCGACGGCATGGCCCGCATCGGCACCGAAATGCACCACGCCGCAAGCCGCTTCGCTGTCGAGGCCGCCAATGCCGGCGCTTCGGGCGACCTGAAGCCGGCACTTGCAGCGCTGTCGGGCATCACCCGGCAGTGCGTCGCTTGCCATTCGGGGTATCGGGTGCAGTGACAAATGGCCGCAATGCGGCCGGCAGGATGCAATTCGCCACGATGGGCTAACATAGCGGCCCTGAGTGGCGGGCCCTTCGAGCCTGCTCCGAACCGATCCGGAGAAAAAAATGAAAAATCTGCGTTTCCCGATGATGTTCCTTGCCGCGACCGCGTTGGCCGCAGCCGCCCACGCGGCGCCGCTTGCGTATCCTTCGTCTCCCAAGCAGCCTGTCAGCGACACTTATTTCGACACCACGGTAAGCGAGAGCTACCGCTGGCTCGAAAAGACCGACAGCGCCGAGGTGAAAGCCTGGATCGCTTCGCAGAACAAGCTCACGCGCGGGGTGATCGATGCGCTGCCGTACCGCGCGGCGATCAAGAAGGAATTGGAAGGCATGATCGGCGGCGGCCGCATCAATCGCGGCGGGTTCGCGTTCGCCGGCGGCAGGCTGTTCGCGATCAAGCGCCAGCCGCCCAAGAACCAGGCGATGATCGTGGTGCTGGACGGGCGCGGCAGCGTGAAGTCCGAGCGCATGGTGCTCGACCTCAACGTCCTCGACCCCACCGGCAAGACCGCGGCGGACTGGTTCGAGCCTTCGCTCGACGGTAAGCTGGTGGCCGTGTCCTTGTCGAAAAACGGCAGCGAGGACGGCACGCTCCATATATATGAGACAGCCACCGGCAAGCAACTGCCGGACGTGGTGCCGCGCGTGCAATATCCGACCGGCGGCGGCAGCGTGGCGTGGAACGCCGACGGCAGCGGCTTCTATTACACGCGCTATCCGCAGGGCGACGAGCGGCCCAGGGAAGACGCGAATTTCTACATGCAGGCGTATTTCCACAAGCTCGGCACGCCGGTGGCACAGGACGAATACGTCATCGGCAAGGATTTTCCGCGCATTGCCGAGATCAAGTTTTCCGGAAGCGAAGACGGCAAATACATCCTCGCGGACGTCGCCAACGGCGACGGCGGCGAGCACGCGTTCTTCCTCCGCGGCACCGACGCCAAGTGGCTGAGGATCGCCGACTACACCGACGGCTTCCGCAACGCCGAATTCGGCCGCGACGGCCGCCTCTACGCGCTCGGCCTGAAGGGCTCGCCGCGCGGCCGCATCGTCGCGCTCAAACTGGACGCGCCGGGAGAGGGATTCACCGCCGCCGTGGTGGTAGTGCCGCAGTCGGAGGCGGTGATCGAAAGTCTGGTGCCGACGAAGACGAGGCTGTATGTCGACTATCTCGCCGGCGGGCCGTCCGAACTGCGGGTCTTCAGCCTCGACGGCAAGCCGATGGGCGCGCTCGGCGCCGAGCCGATTTCGAATATTCGCGTCGGCACGCGGCTCGCCGGGGATGCGATCCTGTTTGGCAGCCAGAGTTTCGTCAGGGCGTTCGCCTGGTACGCGTACGACCCGGCGAAGAAAGGCGCGAAGCCGGTGAAGACCAGGCTTTCCGACGCGCCGGTATACGCCGTCGACGGCGGCATGCCGGGTGTGGACGTCGTGCGCGAATTCGCGGTGTCGAAGGACGGCACCAAGGTCCCGGTCAATATCGTGACCAGGAAAGGACTGAAGCGCGACGGCTCGACGCCGATGCTGCTCACCGCCTACGGCGGCTACGGCATTTCATTGAGGCCGCAATTCTCGAGGCGCGCCGCGTTCTGGTTGCGCCACGGCGGCGCATTCGCGGTGGCCAACCTCCGCGGCGGCGGCGAATTCGGCGAGGACTGGCATCTCGCGGGCAATCTCACCAAAAAACAGAACGTGTTCGACGACTTCATCGCCAGCGCGCAACTGCTGGTCGAGCGCGGTTACACCACGCGCGAACGCCTCGCCATCGAAGGCGGCAGCAACGGCGGCCTGTTGATGGGCGCGGTGCTGGTGCAGCGTCCGGAGCTCTATCGCGCGGTGGTCAGCCACGTCGGCCTCTACGACATGCTGCGCGTCGAGCTCACGCCCAACGGCGCGTTCAACGTCACCGAGTTCGGCACCGTCAAGGACCCCGCGCACTTCAAGGCGCTCTACGCGTATTCGCCGATGCACCACGTGCAGGAAGGCGCGGCCTACCCCGCCGTGATGTTCACCACCGGCGAGCACGACGGCCGCGTCGATCCATGGATGTCGTACAAAATGACGGCGCGGCTGCAGGCGGCGAATCCCGCCGGGCAACCCGTGCTGCTGCGGGTTGCATCGGATGCAGGGCACGGCATCGGCACCTCGCTCGCGTCGGCGATCGAGGAAGATGCGGACGTGTTCGCGTTCCTGTTTTCGCAGCTCAGGATGCGCTAGCGGGCGGTCGAAATCGGCTGGCGCTTGGCGGAAGTCCAGCGCCCGAGCTTGTCCCTTGCGTCGTTGGTCGCCGGGTCCATCTCGCGGTCGTGGCGCGGCGTTTTCGCCGCAAGCTCGATCACATAGCCGTTCGGATCGCGGAAATAAATGGAGTGGATGAATCCGTGGTCCGACACGCCCCGGGTGTCTATTCCCGCGGCCTTGCCCTTGGCAAGCATGTCCTGAAGGGTCCTGGTGTCCACTTCGAGCGCGATGTGCAGGTCGTAATCGTGCTGGGCCTTGAACTCGAAGGGCATGTCCGGCGCTTCGAAAAACGCGAGATACGAACCGTCGCCGAGTCGATAGAAGGTGTGCAGGGTTTCGGTCTTGCGGCCGCTTTTCGTCTCCTTGATTTCCAGCGTCCCGGATAGGGGCAGCCCGAGAAAATCCTCGTAGAATTTGCGCGTCTCTTCCGAGTCGCGGCAGCGGTAGGCATTGTGATGGAGCCGGCGGATCATCGTATCCCTCCCTCGATTGCCAATGGGCTCAGATGGTGACGAACGGCTGGTCCTTGACCGAGGCGGCGAATCCGGCAATCGCTTCGTGGACCTTGGGCCAGCTCTTGAGCGCCTTCATGTTGTTGAGCCAGCGCCCGATGTTCGGATACCCCGAGAAGTCGCAGCGAATGACGTCGCCGGCGGCGATCATCTCCGCGCCGAGATAGTCCGCGAGCGTAATTTGGTCGCCGCAAAGATAGGATTTATCCGGGCCGAGCAAATGCGCGTCGAGGATCCTCAGCCAGTGCTCTGCCTTCGCCTTCCCCCAGGCCACCGTGCCGGCATGGACCTCTTCGCCGGGCCGCTTGTGGTGGGGAAACAATTGCGAATACACCAGCCCGTAGCCAAAATCCTTGTAGAGGTTGGAATTGAACCAGTCCATCATTTCGTTGACGCGCGCACGCGCCTGCAGGTCCTTCGGATAGGCGGGCGAGCCTGCCTTGTCGGCGAGGTACTTGATGATCGCCGAGCTTTCCGTCAACCGGAACTCGCCGTCCTCCAGCACCGGGACCATGCAGCTGGGGTTGATCCTGGCGTATTCGGGCTTGAGGTGCTCGCCAGTGAACAAATCGACAACCTGGTAATCGAGGGCGATGCCCTGGTCCATTGCAAACATCTGGACGATGCGGCTGGTGGTCGACGCGGGATGGTAATAGAGCTTCATGATTTTCCTTTTGGCAGAAGTGGTGCTCGCGTGGTCGGTGGCGGCGACGATTCCGCGAATCCACTGGATTCAGGAATGCCGGCCAGGCAACTCCCTGGAAGAATGAGCCGCTGCAAGGAAGCATAGCGGAAAGCAGGCGGCCGGCAAAGATCCATCACGGCGCGCCGAAACCCGCAGAAGGTCTAGGGTCTTTAGGGAACGCGCTTTATACTGCGGGTTCCCAAATCGAAAACCGAAGAGGACCGTGATGTCGGAAATGAGCGGCGGCGAGGTGATCGCGCGTATGTTGCAGGCGGAGGGCGTTGAAAAAGTATTCGGCATTATCGACGGCACCTATTTCGGCTTCTACGCGAGCCTCAGGAAGCTCGGCATCGACATCATCACGCCGCGCCACGAAACCTGTGCCGCGCACATGGCCGGCGCCTACGCGCGGCTCACCGGCAAGCTCGGCGTGTGCATGGCGAGCAACGGCCCCGGCGTCGCCAATGTGCTGCCCGGCATTGCGGTCGAGCAGGCCGAAGGCAACCGCGTGTTCGTCGTCACCAGCAGCCGCCGCACCGGCATCAGCTATCCGGACCGCGGCGGCAGCTACCAGTATTTCGACCAGGTCGGCGTGATCGGCAAGATGTCGAAGTGGAGCCACGCGGTGTCTGCGTTCGAGCGCATTCCGGAGCTGATGCGGATGGCATTGCGCCACGCCTGGGAAGGGCGCCCCGGGGTCGTGCACATCGACGTTCCGGAAAACATCATGAACGGCAAGTTCAAGGAAGGCCCGCCGTTGTGGGAGCCGCATTCCTATCGCAGGTCGACGCCGCTGCAGCCCGCGCCCGCCGACGTGGAGCGCGCGGCCGACCTCCTCGCCAATGCCGACGCGCCGATGATCCACGCCGGCAGCGGCATCATCCACGCCGGCGCCTACGACGAACTGCGCCGCGTGGCCGAACTGCTGCACGCGCCGGTGACCACCAGCTGGGCCGCGCGCGGCGTGCTCGCGGAGACCTCCGAACTCGCGATTCCGATGATCCACGTCAAGCTCAACCACACCGTGCGCAACGAGGCGGATGTCGCGCTGGTGCTCGGCTCGCGCTTGGGCGAGACCGACTGGTGGGGGAAAGCGCCCTACTGGCGATTGCCGTCCGAGCAGAAAATGATCCAGGTCGACATCGACGGCACCATGCTCGGCGCGAACAAGCCCGCCGCAGTCGCGGTGCTTGCCGATGTGAAAGTGTTCCTCACCGAGTTGCACGCGGCCTTGTCGAAAAGGCAATCGGCGATGCGGATGGACGCGCGCAAGGCGCGGGTCGCGAAATACGCCGAAACGCGGCGCAAGGAGCGCATCGAGCTCGACGAAAAACTGAAGGACCTGGCGGTGCCGATGAATCCCGCGCATGTGGCGAGCGTCTGCAGGAAGCTCTTCGCCGACGACGCGATTTTGGTCGCCGACGGCGGCAACGCGACCATCTGGGCGCAGTTCTTCCACCAGATCCGCGTGCCCAACACCGTATTGTCGACGTTCAAGTTCGGCATGCTCGGCGCGGGCGTGGCGCAGGCGCTGGGCGCCGCGGTGGCGCGGCCCGGGCAGCCGGTGTGCTGCATCATCGGCGACGGCGCGATGGGATTTCATCCGCAGGAAATCGAGACTGCGATCCGCAACAATCTGAAAGTCGTCTACCTCGTGCTGTGCGACCGGCAGTGGGGCATGGTGAAAATGAACCAGCAGTTCACCCTGCGGCCGATCAAGACGCTGATCATGAAATCCCTCGGGCCGGACGAGACCATCAACACCGACCTCGGCGAAATCCGCTTCGACCTGCTCGCCGAGAGCATGGGCGCGCACGGCGAGCGCGTCGGCGACCCGGCCGGCCTCGGCCCGGCGATCGAGCGCAGCCTCGCCGCCGGCCGCTGCGCGGTGATCCATGTCGACGTCGACCCGGTGAAACACATGTGGGCGCCGGGGCTGATGCACTTCAAGGACATGCACCAGGAGCCCGCCGGGAAATGATTCCCATCGACGAGGTGCGGCTGAATTTCAACCCGCAGACGCTGGCGCTGCTCAACGTCATTTTGGGTTTCGTCATGTTCGGGGTCTCGCTCGACCTCAAGCTCGCGGATTTTCGCGCGGCGTTTGCGACCCCGCGGGCGCTGGTGATCGGGCTGCTGGGCCACCATCTGGTGTTCCCGGCGTTCACCTTCGGCCTGGTGTGGCTGCTGAACCCGATCCCGAGCATTGCGCTCGGCATGATCCTCGTCTCCTCGTGCCCGGCCGGCCACATCTCGAATTTCCTCACCTACCACGCCAAGGGCAACACCGCGCTGTCGGTGAGCATCAGCACCATCTCGACGCTGACGGCAATCGTGATGACGCCGATCAACGTCGCGTTCTGGGCATCCTTGTATCCGCCGACCGCCGCAATCCTCAAGGAAGTGGCGGTCAACCCGTGGGAGATGCTGCTCGCGGTGCTGTTCCTGCTCGGCCTGCCGCTCGCCGCCGGCCTCACCATTTCGCACCGCTTCCCGGTGCTCGCTAAGCGCGCGCTGAAGCCGATGAAGATTTTTTCGCTGGTGGTGTTCGTGCTGTTCGTGGTCGGCGCGCTCGCCGCGAACTGGCGCTATTTCCTCGAATACGTCGGCTTCGTCGTCGGTGTGGTGCTGGTGCATAACGCGCTGGCGCTGGCGACCGGCTACGGGCTCGCCTACGCGACCGGGCTGCCCGAGCGCGACCGGCGCGCGGTGTCGATCGAGGTGGGGATCCAGAATTCGGGCCTCGGGCTGATCCTGATTTTCAATTTCTTCAACGGTCTCGGCGGCATGGCGATCGTCACCGCGTGGTGGGGCATCTGGCACATCGTTGCCGGCCTCACCCTCGCCACCTGGTGGGCGCACCGCCCGCCGCCCGCCGCCGTGAACGCATGACGCAGCCGCGCGTGCTGGTGACCGGCGCCGCCGGTTACCTCGGCAGCCTGCTGGTCGCCGTGCTCGCCGATCCCGACTCAAGCGCGCATGCGCCGGCCGCGGTGCTTGCCGCCGACGTGCGCGAGATGCCGCCGTCGAAGCGCCTGCCAGGCGTGCATTACGCCGTCGCCGACATCCGTTCGCCGGGGCTTGCCGAACTCATGCGCGAGCATGCGATCGACACCGTGGTGCACCTCGCTTCCATCGTCACCCCGGGCAAGGGCAGCACCCGCGAATTCGAGTATTCGGTCGACGTGCTCGGCACCAGGAACGTGCTCGAAGCCTGCGTCGCCGCGGGCGTGAAGAAAATCGTCGTCACCTCGAGCGGCGCGGCCTACGGCTACCACGCCGACCACCCGGCGTGGATCGGCGAGGAGCGGCCGATCCGCGGCAACCAGGCGTTCGCCTATTCGTGGCACAAGCGCCTGGTCGAGGAAATGCTCGCTGAATACCGCACGCAGCATCCGGAACTTGCGCAGGTGGTGTTCCGCGTCGGCACCATCCTCGGCGAGACGGTGAGGAACCAGATCACCGACCTGTTCGAGAAGCCGCGGCTGATTGCGATCCAGGGCGCGAAAAGCCCGTTCGTCTTCATCTGGGACCGCGACGTCGTCGGTTGCATCGTCGAGGCGGTGTTTTCGCGGAAGGCCGGCGTCTACAACCTCGCCGGCGACGGCGCGCTCACCATCCACGAGATCGCGATGCGGCTCGGCAAGCGCTGCGTGGAGATTCCGGCGTGGGTGCTGCAGGCGGCGCTGTTCGTGCTGCATGCGCTCGGGCTCACGCAGTACGGGCCGGCGCAGGTGGATTTCCTGCGCTACCGGCCGGTGCTCGACAACCGCAGGCTGAAACAGGAATTCGGCTACGTGCCGCGGCTCACTTCGGCCGAAGTGTTCGATCTTTACCGCCGCGCGCGCGCGAAGACGGAAAACGCCTGAGATGGCGCGCCGCGATTTTGCCCGCAGGACGGTTGTGGTCACCGGCGCCGCCGGCGGGCTCGGACGCGCGCTGTGCCGGCGCTTCGGCGCGGCCGGCGCGAACATCGCGGCGCTCGACAGCGACGCGGCAGGCGCCGCGGCGCTCGCGGTGGAATTGCGCGCGCTTGGCATCGCCGCACAGGATTTTGCGTGCGACGTCACCGACCCTCAAGCATGCGCAGCCTCAATCTCGCAGGCCGTTACGCGCTTTGGCGGCCTCGACGTGCTCATCAACAACGCCGGCATCACCCATCGCAGCGGCTTCGCGCAGACCGATGCGGCAGTCATCCGGCGCGTGATGGAGGTGAATTTTTTCGGCGCGGTGCATTGCACGCGCGCGGCGCTCGCACCGCTGGTGGCGAGTCGCGGGCTCATCATCGTGATTTCGAGCGTCGCGGGCTTCGCGCCGTTGATCGCGCGCACCGGGTACGCGGCGAGCAAGCACGCGCTGCACGGTTTTTTCGACAGTCTGCGCACCGAGATCGCGGACGACGGTGTCGAAGTGCTGATGGTCTGCCCGTCCTTCATTGACACCGGCATCGCCAAAAATGCGCTCGGCGCCGACGGGCTGCCCGCGCTGCATGCGCAGCGCGTGGTGGGTACGCGCGCCACGCCGGCGGCGATTGTGGAACAGATTTTCCGCGCAGCCTGCCGCGGCGACCGCCTGCTGCTTCCTGGCGGTACCGCGTGGCTTTCGTGGTGGGTGAGCCGGCTCGCCCCGCGCCTCTATGCGAAGCTAATGGCGGACAGCCTGCGCGCGGAACTGCACGGCACGAACCAATGATGAATCCGGCCCGGGACTGAACCCGGCGCAGTGGGCTACTTGTTCTTGCCGCGGCGGCGGCGCGCGGCGCGATCGAACAACTCCTGCCGCGCGACCGTGCTGATTGCAACCACCGCCGGATGCGTGAGGCGGCGCTCGACCGAGATCGCGTAGAACTGTTCCGTCACCGCCTCGGTGGCGCCGATGGCCACCACCTCGTGTTGGCGCGCGATCTCGCCGGCAATCGCCGAGGGCGCAGCAAAGATGCCGATGCCCACGCGGCCGAACGCCGTCAGCAAGGCGCTGTCGTCGAATTCACCGACGATGCGCGGGCGAATTCCGATCTTTTCGAACCATTGGATCAGACGCGGCCGCAAAGCCGCATCCTCGCCCGGCACCAGCAGCGGCGAGCCGTCCAGGCAATCCGGGAACGGGCCCTTGTATTTTCGCGCGAGCTTCGCCGTGGCAAAAAACGTCAGGCCGCATTCGCCGAGCAGGTGGCTGAACCCCTTGATGCTGACCGCGGCGGGAACCGGGCTGTCGGCAATCACGATGTCCAGCCGCTGCACAGCGAGATCCGCCAGGAGGCCGACGAGCTTTCCCTCACGGCACACCATGCGCGGCGGTTCCGGCAGGCGCAGCACCGGTTCCAGCAGCCGATAGGCGACCGACTTCGGCACCGCGTCGGCGACCCCCACCCTGAATTGCGCGGACCTTCCGCCGGTGGGGTCGCGCAACACGCCTTCGAGCTCCTCGCCCAGCGTGAAGATCTCGTCGGCGTAGCTCAGCACCATGCGTCCCGCGTCGGTGAGGTCAAAGCGGCGCCCGATGCGGGTAAACAGCTTGTAGCCCAGTATGTCCTCGAACAGGCTCACCTGCCCGCTGATGGTCTGCGGCGTCAGGTGCAGGCGCTCGCTGGCGCGCGCGATGCCGCCGGCCTTGGCGACAATCCGGAAGTAGTGCAGGTGCTTGTAGTTCAACGCAGCCATCGCGGACCACTCTTCGGTTTTTTCGAACAGATTGCCTATTATATTCGATTTGTCTATCAAGGCGGACGGCCCTATATTGGCTACATGCCGCCGGCGAGCCGCGGCAACCAAAAGGAGCCGGGTTGGAAATGTTCACCATGGAGTTTCTGTCCGCACTGGCGGCCATCGTCGTCATCGACCTGGTGCTCGCCGGTGACAATGCGATCGTGATCGCGCTCGCCGCGCGCAATGTGCCGCGGCACCTGCAGACGCGGGCGATGATCCTCGGCGCCGGCGGCGCGGTGCTGGTCCGCACCTCGATGACCGTTATGGTGGTCTGGCTGTTGCAGATCCCGGGCCTTCTGTTCGCGGGCGGCGCGATGCTGGTCTGGATCGCCTACAAGCTGTTGCTCTACGAGGATGGAAAAGAAGACGGCAATGGGCGCGGCATCCATGGTGCAGGGACGCTGTCGGGCGCGATCAAGACGATCGTGATTGCCGACATGGTCATGGGTCTCGACAACGTGCTCGGGGTGGCGGGCGCCGCGCAGGGCAGTTTCCTCCTGGTAGTGATCGGCTTGCTCATCAGCATTCCGATCCTGGTCTGGGGCAGCAGCATGCTGCTGCGGCTGGTGGAACGATTTCCGGGGTTCGTCTATCTCGGCGCCGGGGTGCTGGCGCTGACCGCGGCGAAAATGATGACTGCCGAACCGCACCTGAAGGACGCCTTGGCCGCCCACGAATGGACGGTGCCGCTGATCTACGTCGTGACCGTGTTTGGCGTGCTGTGGACGGGTTTCGTCAGGAACCACCGCAGACTGGAGTCGAGAATCAGCGCACGGCTCGCCGGTTTTGCGCAACAGCGCGATTCGCTTGTTTCGGCGTCGCGGCAACCAACAGGAGACAACGCCATGTCAAAAGTGCTGGTACCAATCGATGGCTCACGCAACGGTCAGCATGCGGCGCGGCAGGTCATCAGGGAGTTCCTGAAGAACACCGCGCTGGACGTTCACTTGCTGAGCGTGCAGGCGCCGTTCTCGGCGGACATCGCGCGATTCACCAGCAAGAAGAGTCGCGCAGACTATCACCGCGACAAGGCGGGAGAGGCGTTGCAGCCGGTGATGCAGATGCTCGCCGACGCCGGCGTGCCCTGCTCGGTGCACGTCGAAGTGGGCAACAAGGCAAGGGTGATCGCATACATGGCGCGCCGCCTGCATTGCGATCATATCGTGATGAGCACCGCGCGCAAGAACTCCCTGACCCGGATGTTCGAGGATTCTGTCACCAACAAAGTGCTCGAGTTGACGACGGTGCCGGTCGAAGTGATCGCAGGCGATGCGGTGTCGAAGCTGGAGCGCTACGGCATTCCGGCCGGCATCGGCGCCGGCCTCGCATTGCTGGCGCTGGTTGCGGCGGACTGAACGGCGCCGCGCCCGGCGCCCGGTCCATCTGCGTTTGCTGAAACGGTCGCCGGATTGGGGCTCGAGCGACGAATTGAAAATCTGGCGCGCCCGACACGATTCGAACGTGCGACTCCCGCCTTCGGAGGGCGGTACTCTATCCAGCTGAGCTACGGGCGCAAGGGCGTGAAGGATACGCCCTTTCCCTCTCAGCGTCCACGCCGCGGCCTTCAGGATCGCCGATTTTGACGGTATAATCAGCGCCCTGCAGAGCCCGCATCAAAGGACGCGACATGTCCGAGCACGGCAAGCATCGCCGGCACCAATCGCCGATCAAAACCCCGCAGCAGCTGATCACCGTCGTCGTGGCTGCATTCGTGGTACCGATCATCGGCATCCTGGTCAGCCTGATCACCGGCGGCAAGGGAATCGACAAGACGCAGCCGGCAATGTCGCCCGAGGCGATTGCCGCGCGCATCAAACCGGTCGGCGAAGCCATGGTGGCTGACGCGAATGCGCGGAAGGTGGAGAAGACCGGCAGGGAAATCGTGACCGGGGTCTACGGCGAAAGCAACGGGTGATGACCAGGCCGCCGCTGGAAAAAGATAACCGCACCATGGCCGACTGTATCTTCTGCAGGATCGTCAATGGCGAGATTCCTTCGAGCAAGGTCTACGAAGACGACGCGACCATCGCGTTCATGGACCTCGGGCAGGTGAATCCCGGCCATGTCATCGTCGCCACCAAACAGCACGTCGACGACATCCACGGCCTCGACGACAAGCTCGCGGGGGACGTGTTTCGTGCCGCCGCGCATGTCGCCAACGCGGTGAAGAAGGCGATCAGGCCAGAGGGGATCACGGTGCTGCAGGCGAACGGCGCGGCGGGCTGGCAGACCGTGTTCCACTTCCACCTGCACGTGTTGCCGCGTTACGCCGGCGACGGCGTCGGCCTCACCTGGCCGGCGAAACGGCCGCCGGCGGAGGAACTCGCGCGGCTTGCGGAAATCGTGAAACGCGGATTTGCCTGAGCGCAAGCGGTGAGTCCTGTCGCCGGAGGTGACCGCAGCGCGATCGCAAAACAGCGGAGCGCGCGCATTCAGGGCTTGTTCGCGATTTCGTCCTCGATCGACCACCAGTCGCCGATATCGAGTTCTCCCTCGGTGCGGGCGAGGATGGTGCCGCCGCGGCCGATCAGATAAGTCGTCGGCGTGCCGCGGATCCGGCCGAAGTTGTCACGACCGGCGCTGCGCCATCCGGCCGCGAAGGTGAAGCCCTTGTTCCGCACGTAATCGCGCGCGACCGCGGCGTTGCTGTCGATGCTGAGGGCGACGATGTCCAATCCCTTTGCCGCGTTCTCGCGATGGAACTGCTCGAGCTTCGGCAACTCCCTGCGGCAAATCGGGCACCAGGTTGCCCAGAGCATGACGACCACGACCCTGCCGCGCCGGGAGGCCAGCGAGAACTTCGTGCCGTCGAAAAGTGGCGTTTCGAGCATCGCCGCCGGGCCACTGGTGGCGGGGCGGCCTGCGGCGGCGGGCGCGGCGCCAACGGCCAGCGACAGGCACAAGGCCACCGCAGTGGCGGCGATCCTGCCATGCGGCAATTGATGCCCGGCGTGCCCGGGTCCCCGGAAATAGATCAAGCTTGCGTACCATCACGGTAAAATCGCATTCTAGTCGAGGTTCGGGATTCTGCCCGGCCGGCGGCGAGGCCGGTTTACGCTGGTGCGGGGACGATGGGCGGTCTGCCCATCTGGCATGTT
>Ga0315281_10002805_pt1 | contig 25751 bp, 25 predicted proteins | sample YL17G07_0_MG_FD_204540 | JGI IMG/M metagenome (GOLD analysis project Ga0315281, IMG submission 204540) | Sediment microbial communities from Yellowstone Lake, YNP, Wyoming, USA - YL17G07_0 | ecosystem: Environmental > Aquatic > Freshwater > Lake > Sediment | place: USA: Wyoming | collected... | reverse complement strand
ATCAAGATAAGCGCGTCGTTCTTGTTTCCCCATGTCGGATTACCCTTGTTGTTTCGGTAACCTTTAACTTGAGGCAACGATCCCTTTTGCTGACTACCTTGGGTAACTTTTATCTTGAGGCAACTCGGTTAGCGTGTTGACTCTTGCAATCTCGCTAAAAACCTGTTCAAATTGCATGCGTTCAACAATTGAACGCATGCAATTTGGTACCCGCGCCATGCTGACAGACGAATACCGATACAAGATATTGAAACAATTGGAAGCCAATCCGGAAATGACTCAGCGGGGTCTGGCGAAGGGGCTTGGCATCAGCCTGGGCAAAGCAAACTTCTGCATTCAAGCGCTCATTGAAAAGGGTTTTATAAAAGCCAACAATTTCCGGAATAGCCAGAACAAGATAGCCTACATGTATTACCTTACGCCCAAAGGAATAGAAGAAAAGGCCAGCATTACCTTACAGTTTCTAAAATACAAGATGGCGGAATATCAAGCCCTGAAAGCAGAAATCGAACATCTGCAGTACGAGGCAAAGCTGATTGACCACGCCATTCCTCCCAGCAACGAAGCCAAATAACCAGAATGCCACATGATTGCAATGAACAAAGGTAAAATTTTAATAACGGGAGCGGATGGCTTTATCGGCTCTCACCTGACGGAAGCACTCGTCCGCCAAGGCCATGATGTGCGCGCTTTTGTTCTCTACAACTCATTTAACTCATGGGGTTGGCTGGATAGCTGTGCGTCGGATGTGTCTGGCCAGTTCGAAGTATTCGCCGGGGACATTCGCGATCCTCACGGCGTCAGGACAGCAATGCAGGGTTGCGACACCGTAATGCATCTGGCGGCCTTGATTGCAATCCCCTATTCGTATCACTCACCCGACACTTATGTAGACACCAATATCAAGGGAACGCTGAATATCGTCCAGGCCGCACGCGAGCTTGAGGTTAAAAAGGTAGTGAATACCTCAACCAGCGAAGTTTATGGAACGGCCAAATTTGTTCCTATTACCGAAGAGCATCCGCTTCAAGGGCAATCACCTTACTCTGCGACCAAGATCGGCGCCGACCAGATTGCGATGTCGTTCTACAATGCTTTCGATACGCCAGTCTCCACCATTCGGCCTTTTAATACCTATGGCCCCCGCCAGTCTGCACGGGCGATCATCCCCACGGTGATTATCCAGATTGCCAATGGCAAGCGAAAAGTCAAACTGGGTGCGCTACATCCAACGCGCGATTTCAATTTTGTCATGGATACGGTACGCGGATTTATCTCGGTCGCGGAATCTGAAAAGTCTGTAGGCGAAGTGATCAACATCGGCAGTAATTTTGAAATATCCATAGCTGACACCGTGCAGCTGATTGCCGAGATAATGGGGGTCGAAATCGAGATCGAAACCGAACAGGTACGCCTGCGTCCTGAAAAAAGTGAAGTGGATCGCCTTTGGGCGGATAACAGCAAGGCCAGGAATTTGACCGGATGGGAACCTGTTTATGGGGGCAGGGAAGGATTCAAGCGCGGATTGGTGGAAACGGTTGCCTGGTTTACCAACCCCGATAACCTTAAAAGTTACAAGGCGGATATTTACAATGTATAAAATTACCTCTTGACACTGAACACAATGCCCGGCTTTAACCAAACCGCAATCATCAATGCACTAAAGGCTGTGTTGCCCGCAGGGGGCGGAGCTATTCCTTTGCACGAACCCAGCTTCAGGGGCAATGAGTGGAAATATGTGAAGGAATGCCTCGATACCGGATGGGTGTCCTCGGTCGGCAAATTCGTTGACCGTTTTGAGCAGCAATTGGCCGACTATACCGGAGTAAAGCATGCTGTAGCAGTAGTTAATGGAACGGCGGCTCTGCATGTTTGCCTCAAGCTGGCTGGCGTAGAGCAGGGCGACGAAGTGCTGATGCCGACCCTGACCTTCATTGCCACGGCAAATGCGGTTAGTTATTGCAGTGCGGTTCCACATTTTGTGGATAGCGACGAAACCACTTTGGGGTTAGACCCGCAAAAGCTTGATCTGTACCTGCAAGAAATCGCCGAAGTTCGGCCAGCAGGTTGTTTCAATAAAAAAACCGGACGCCGCCTCAAAGCTGTCTTGCCGATGCACGCTTTCGGCCATCCGGTTGACCTTGATCCGCTCGTGGAGGTTTGCCGCCGTTACCAGCTTGAACTAGTCGAGGATGCCGCCGAATCGCTGGGTTCGTACTACAAAGGCAAGCATACGGGAAATTGGGGCAAGGTTTCGGCACTGAGTTTCAATGGCAACAAGATCATCACTACGGGCGGCGGCGGCGCCATCCTGACTAATGATGAACGACTGGGGAAGCTGGCCAAGCACCTGACAACCACCGCCAGAGTGCCGCACAAATGGTCGTTCATCCACGATCAGATCGGCTTCAATTACCGGCTGCCGAATATCAATGCTGCCCTTGGATGCGCGCAGCTGGAGCAATTGCCGGGCTTCATAAAAAACAAGCGGGCGCTGGCGGAAAATTACCGGAAAGCTTTTATCGGGATTGACGGAATACAGTTTTTTACCGAACCCGGTTTCGCTCGGAGCAATTACTGGCTGAATGTTTTACTTCTGAACAAGGATTTTGCGGATCAGCGTGATTCGCTACTGGAAGCAAGCAATAGTCAGGGAATAATGGCGCGTCCCGTATGGATGCTCATGCATGAACTTGAAATTTACAAATCCTGTCCGAAGATGGATAGCTTGAGTGCTGCGGAGGATATCGAACAGCGCCTGATCAATATTCCCAGCAGTGCGAAATTGGGTGAGTCTCATGCATAGACTCTCCCGGCTAAAGCCGGAGTTCTTACTGTTTCGGCATTTTGCCGACCCATATCCACCGCATCGCTTGTGACTTGCGGCGGATAACTACTATTGTGGTAAGGATAGTTTGTGCGCATCAATAAATATGGGTTTAAATAAATTTTCGGATAAGTACCGTATGCGCAAATTAAGAATTCTTCTTGGTGACTTGGGGTACTTTAACCAGTACTCCAGAAACTCAACATACGTTCCCTTGAATATCGGATACGTTGCCCAGTATTGCCTCCAATGCTTTCCTGGTGAGGTGGATATTCAGCTGTTCAAGGAGCCAGAGAAGCTGATGGAGGCAGCTTTGGCATCAAAACCGGATGTAATTGGCCTTTCCTTCTATTATTGGAATGCTGGCCTCAATCATTCGGTGGTGAGACATCTTCGCACCCACTATGGCAGCGAGCTTACCGTCATTTGGGGGGGGCCTTCAGTCGGAACGGATCGCATGGAACTGCAGGGCATCTTCCGCCGCTTTCCTGAGGTGGATGCGTTCGTCATAAATGAAGGTGAACTTGGCTTTGCCAACACAATTGCCAATCTGCTGTCCAACGGGGGCGACCCATGGTCCAAGCCAATTGATGGGGCGGTATTTCAAAGCGATGGGAAGATGATCTTGGGCAAGCCAGTCGGGCTGACACTCGACCTTGGCACCTTGCCGTCGCCGTATTTAAATGGGCTGCTCGATCAGTTTCTGGTCGGTGAGTACATACCAATGCTGCAAACATCGAGACTCTGTCCTTACACTTGCTCGTTCTGCACCTCGGGGAAGAACCGGGGCAAGCTGCGCGCGTTTCCCATCGAGCAAGTGAAGGCAGAAATCGACATGATCTGCGATCGTTTCGCGGACAGGCCTTATATGGGAATGCTTCTTTCCGACGAGAATTTTGGAATACTATCTAGGGATGTCAAACTCGCCGAGTACATCAGTAAAGCTAAGGAGCGCACCGGATACCCGAAGAGCATCTTCTTCTATAACGATAAGCAGTTCACGCAAACATCAAAGCAGGTGATCGAAGCTTTGGGACAGATCAATACGCACGGCTTGATCCTTTCGCTTCAATCAGAAAATCCGGAGACACTAAAGGAGGTCAAACGGCGGAATCTGTCGCCGAAAGACATAGCCGCCGCGCTCAAGTGGGCTTCCGACCGAAATATGCCGACTTCGACAGAGCTGATATTCGGCTTGCCGTATGAGACCAAAGAGTCGTTTCTTAAGCTATTGTCAAGTTGCGTGGAAAAGGGTTTCGACTCTATTCTGGGCTTCAATCTGTTCTTGATGGATGGAATTGAGCTGAATACTCCGGGCAAGCGAAAACAGCACGGCATTCGAACCATGTTTCGTCCTGTCGGCACCTATTACGGAGTATTTGAAGATGAATTCACTGCCGAGACTGAAGAAATCGTTGTCGAGACAAAGTATTTCACGTTTGAAGATTTTATGTTGATCAGAAGCTTGAATTTTGTCTATTACGCCGTCTTTGCGCTTGGTTTCTATAAGTGGTTCTTTCAATTCATCCGGCACTGCAATATCGATATCTCGGAATTCATGCTTACTTTTATATCACCAAATCATGATGACGGAGATATATCATCACGCCACCGAAAGTTCTGTTCCGATTTTCGCAATGCCATAGAAGGCGAGTTGTTTTTGACCCGAGAGGCCGCACAATCGTATCTGCAAGTTCTATATGAGTCGAATGGGGAGCATGTTTGCGAACCTGTTCGGCAGAATGTCTACTACGGGGCGCGCTTGGCCTATCTGGAAAACGATTGGATTGAGGGTGCTCTAGTGGCGATGTTGCGCAAGTCCAGATCAACGGAGGCGAACCACGAGTTACTCGCTACCGCAAGGTTTGTTCTTAAGTTATGCGAGAAGGAACGGGTGAATTTGCTGGCTGACAACATAATTATTCCGGAGCCGATGATGACCACTTTCGATGTCGTCTCATGGAAGGCGGACAAGTTCAGCAAACCGATTGAGAATTACCGGATCAAACCGGGTTGGATTCATTTTTCTCTCAGCGAGGACACCCGAGAGCGCATCAAATCGTTCCAGCGGGAATTCGGAGGGATGAATCTAACAGTCGGCGGTTATTACTATGAAGCAATGGATTTTATGAATAGGCGTGAACTGCTATTCAAGATCGAACTACAGGATGATCGATGATTCTTTCGATTCATCGCAGCCCCCTCATCGACCAAGAATATAGCTGGCAATCGGGATGCCGAGATGATGAGGTCGATCAAGAAAGACACAACTGGTTTTCGGCATGATGGCGCATAGCGAAGTCGACGCACAAAGCGGACTGGTGCACACCGTTGCGGTGATCGGCGCCAACGTACACGACAAGACAAAATGCTCGTGCTGTTACACGTGGACGAAAAGCCATCCTGGGTGACAGACTACTTCATTTAGCAACGCAGACAAATGCGATGCAAGAAAGCGCAGCTAATACGAAAGGGGGTCGTGCTTGTCTAAAAATGTGGGCGCAGAATATTTTTTGGTAGCGAGGAAGAAGTGATCTTTTCCATCCATCAGCCATGTTATTTTCCTTGGTTGGGACTACTGTACAAAATTGCATGCAGTGACTCCTTGATTGTTCTGGATGAGGTTCAGTTGTCGGATAGCGCATTTCAACACCGTAATCAATTTCTGACGAATGATGGGAAAGTAAAATATCTGACGATTCCATTTGTTAAACAAAACTATCTTGAAACGCCATTCAAGGAGCTGAAAATTGCGGATTCGTCATGGGGAGCCAACCATAGAAATTTTCTGCTGAACAACTACAGAAAACATCCATTCTTCGATCAGATATATCCAGAAATTGAACCGTTATATTCTAGGCAAGCACCTTATCTAGTTGATGTAGTGATGGACTCGATGCACATCTGTATGAATTTGTTTGCAATAGAGACGCAGGTGATTATGCAAAGCCAAATCAGTTACAATCGTGAGGTAAAGAAAGGAAATTTGGTTTTGCAATTGTTGAAAGCAACGAATGCAAAAAAATATCTTTCTGGTCGCGGTGCGCAAGCCTATCAGGATGATTCGGTTTTTGAAACCGAGGGTATCGCTCTGGAATATGTAGATTTTTCTCATCCAGATTATCCGCAGAAGAACTCACAGGAATTTGTTGCAAGTTTGACCTGCCTCGATTTGCTATTTAATGTTGGCGCCAAGGAAGCAGGTCTATTGCTAAAAGGAAAGTCTGCCTAATGAAGAAAATATTGGCCATCACAACGATCAGGTCTGATTACGATCTAATGAGCGGATTGTACAGGCTATTGGATGACGATGCCGAGATTGATCTTCAGCTGCTTGTTGCAGGAGCTCATCTTTCAGCTAGGTATGGCAATACAGTCGATTTAATCAAGAGCGATGGCTTCGATATCCTAGTGGAAATTGAAAGTTTGATTGATGCAGACTCTCAAAAATCAAGATTAAAAACTGCCAGCATCATGCTCCAGAATGCTGTCGACGTTGTCGCGTCATGGAAGCCAGATATGATTCTTTATGCTGGCGATAGGGAGGATGTGTTAATAGGAGGGATGCTTGGGGCTTTTTTAAATATCCCGACGATTCATTTTTTTGGCGGTGACCATGAGAAAGATGGACATACTGATACTGTAATCAGGCATGCAACATCAAAGCTTTCGACTTTTCATGTGGTTTCTATTGAGCAGCATAAACTGCGGCTTATCCGGATGGGGGAATCGGCAGGCAGAATATTTGTGGCCGGTAGTATAGCTCTTGATAAGTTCGCTCAACATGGCACCGCAACTAACACCGAAGTCAGCCAATTCTTGCCAAAGGATAAGAAGCTACATGGTTATGCGATGGTGATATACCACCCAATTTATCAAGAAAATGAAGATGCCGGAATTTGTTTTGAAAATATTTTATTGACGCTAAAAAAACTTGGGGTTCCGGCGATTGTAAGTTATCCCAATAGCGATCCTGGTAATCATCGAATTAGTGAGAAGATTGTGCAGTATGAACATGATCCAACATTCTGGTTTTACAAAAATTTGAACCGTGAAATATTTTTGTCTTTGTATAAACAGGCTAGGTTTTTAATTGGAAACTCATCTTCGGGTATTCTTGAGGCTGCATCTATTCCGTTAGGCGCAATTAATGTGGGCTTGAGGCAAAAGGGACGGTATTGCGGCCGCAATGTGTTGTTTTGCGAAAATGATAAAGATGATATTGAAAAAACAATCAAGTTTCTGCTGACAAGTGATTTTCAAGCATCGATTGCCACCATGAAGAACCCGTATGGTGATGGTAATAGCTGTCGAAAAGTGTATGAGCTTATTAAATCGACAGACTTCCGCAAAATGTTAAATAAAATTGAAGATCCCTTGGAGTTAAATTAGATATGCACAAAGTATTGGTGGTTGCCGTTCATCCTGATGACGAAACGCTGGGATGTGGCGGCACTTTGTTACGCCATCGGGCGGCTGGCGATGAAATTCATTGGCTGATCGTTACGGGGGCAGGTAATGATGCTCTAAAACTGCGACGTGTGGGGCAGATTGAGCAGGTTCAGCAGGCCTACGGTTTCACGGATATTCATGCCCTGAATTTTCCTACTACCTGCCTTGATCAGTTGGCGACAGGGGAGCTGGTGGGTGCCATCGCCAAGATTGTTACGGCAGTGGCCCCGGAAATTATTTACCTGCCCTTTGCTTATGACATTCACTCTGACCACCGCATTGTTTTCGAGGCGGCGTACAGTTGCACCAAAGTGTTTCGTTACCCTTCCGTGCGTCGCGTGCTGATGATGGAAACCTTGTCTGAAACAGATTTTTCTTCAGCCATTCCCGGTCAAGTATTCATGCCCAATGTTTTTGTTGATATCGGGGACTATCTGGAAAAAAAATTAAGTGTTGCCAGGATTTATGAGGACGAGTTGGGTGAACATCCCTTTCCGCGTAGCCTTGAAGGACTGCGTGCCCTCGCAACTGTGCGCGGAGCTGCTTCTGGTTTTCAGTACGCAGAGGCATTCATGCTATTAAAGGAAATCTGGTGAAGATGGGTATGGAAAAAATTGGGTTTTCATCCGGACTATTTGTAATCGCCGAGGCCGGTGTGAATCACAACGGCTCTTTTGAGGTTGCTTGTGCGCTGGCGGATGCAGCCAAGGCTGCAGGTGCGGATGCGGTCAAGTTCCAGACTTTTCGGGCCGAAGCGCTGGCCACCGCCGGCTCCCCCAAGGCGGAATATCAGCAGCGCACCACGGGTATAGAGGATAGCCAGTTCGATATGCTGCGCAGGTTGGAACTCTCATATTCAAACTTTATTGCCCTTGACCGTTATTGCCGTGATATTGGCATTTTGTTTTTATCTACTCCATTCGACCCCGCAAGCCTGGATTTTTTGGTGAACGAGGTGAATGTTCCGCTTCTGAAGTTTTCTTCAGGCGACATTACCAACGCCCCATTTTTATTGCAGGGTGCGCGTACCGGTAAGCCCATTATTTTGTCTACCGGGATGTCAACATTAGCCGAAGTAGAGGAGGCATTGAGTGTGCTCGCTTTTGGTTATAGCACCACGCCCGAGTCCAAGCCGGGAAGGGAAGCGTTCAATGCAGCTTATTGGCAAGAGGCAAACCATTCCGTCTTGGCAGGGAAAGTATGTATTCTCCATTGCGTGACCGAATATCCAACGCCACTCGAAGAGGTCAATCTGCGGGCTATGGTTACCCTTGCAGAGGCTTTTGGTTTGTCGGTCGGCTTTTCCGATCACACCATGGGAATTGGCGTGTCCGTGGCGGCAGTCGCATTGGGTGCATGCGTAATAGAAAAACATTTGACCCTGGATCGCGCGGGGCATGGCCCGGATCATGCAGCGTCACTCGAGCCAGAGGCTTTTCGGCGTATGGTCAAAGCTATGCGCGAAGCGGCGGCCTGTCTTGGCTCACCACGTAAGCTTCCCGCCCCTTGTGAGCGAAAAAATTTGCGTATTGGGCGCCGTAGCCTGGTAGCCCGAACAGCCATTGCATCGGGTGAAAAATTCACCTCTGAAAATATTGCTGCAAAACGGCCAGGTGGCGGCCAACCACCAATTAATTACTGGAATCTGATAGGTCAGTGTGCTGTACGGGATTATCTTCCGGATGACCTGATTTGATTATGGCCCACCCATTTCTGATTCTCGGTGCAGGTGGCCATGCTCGCGTGGTGGCAGATTTACTACTCGGTCAGAATCAGCAGATTGCTGGCTTCCTTGACCCAGATGCATCGCTTTGGGGGACGAGCTGGCACGGCATACCTGTTCTCGGAGGCGATGAAAAATTGACTGATTATCCTGTGCACACACATGACTTGATAAATGGTGTCGGATCTATCAGATGCCCGGAATTACGTCGCGCAATATTTGAGCGATACAGAAAAGCCGGATATAAATTTCCATGCCTGGTGCATGCGCGCGCAACCATGGCTATTGATGTCAGGCCAGGCGAGGGGAGCCAGATCATGGCCGGCGCTGTCATTCAGACCGGGTGCCATATTGGCATGAACACCGTGATTAACACCGGTTCCATAGTGGATCACGATTGCCATATTGGCGATCACGTACACATAGCTCCAGGAGTAACCCTTTCTGGCGGGGTTCGGGTCGAAGAGAATGTGCATATTGGAACGGGGGCAACGGTGATTCAAGGAATTAAAATTGGCCGCAACAGCCTTATTGCTGCCGGTGCGGTGGTGATTCGTGATGTGCCGGATGGTGCGACAGTAGCGGGTGTCCCGGCGAAATAGGGATTAAATCAAAGATGATTGCCTGGAAAGAAATTCTGGTGCTACCAGAGATATCAATACGAGAAGCCATCCATGTTCTGGATAAAAGCGCGAAACAGATCGTTCTGGTCGTGGATGGGAACAATTGTTTGGTTGGAACGGCCACGGATGGCGATATTCGTCGCGGCATTTTGAAGGGTGTGTCGCTGGATGATCCGATACAAACAATCATGAATTCCGACCCGACGGTTGCGATGATAGACGAAGGCCGGGAAAGTATTCTGGCTGCTATGCAACTTAAGGGGCTGCATCACATACCGCTAGTAGACGAGAATCATCGTGTGATGGGCCTGGAAACGCTAGATGATTTAATTCAGTCGCCTGCCAGAGAAAATCGGGTGGTATTGATGGCAGGGGGACTAGGTAATCGCCTGAGTCCCTTGACCGACGAGTGCCCCAAGCCGATGCTCAAGGTCGGCAACAAGCCGCTGCTCGAAACCATTCTGGAAAACTTCATCGAATATGGTTTTCACCGGTTTTACATCTCGGTTAATTATATGGCGGACGTCGTCAAATCTTACTTTGGTGATGGTTTCCGCTGGGGCGTTGATATTTGCTACCTGCATGAAGATCAGCGCTTGGGAACAGCCGGTGCTTTGAGCCTGCTCCCGGAAAAACCAATGGAAGCGTTATTGGTTATGAATGGCGACCTGTTGACCAAAGTAAATTTCAAACAGTTGCTTGATTTTCACACTGAGCATCATGCCAAGGCAACCATGTGCGTGCGCGAATACGATTTTCAAGTTCCTTACGGAGTGGTCAAAATTGATGCCCACCGTATTACCAGTATCGACGAGAAGCCGATTCAGCGGTTTTTTGTTAACGCGGGTATTTACGTGCTGGAGCCGGAAGCACTGGATTTGATTTCCTCAAATACTTACTTTGATATGCCCACGTTGTTTGAAAAATTGATAGCACTGAAAAAGGAAGCTGCGGTTTTTCCTATCCGGGAATATTGGCTCGACATTGGACACCTGGCCGATTACAAACGTGCCAATGGTGAATATCAGGATATCTTTTTGTGAGAGCGCTGGTTGTTGGATATGGCTCCATAGGTGCACGGCATGCGCGGCTTCTGGCAGAACTCGGCTGCCATACGGCGGTAGTCAGCAAACGCAACGTGGATTTTCCGGTCATCTTTCACGACCTGGGGGTCGCGCTTGAAGCGGAATTGCCGGAATACATAATCATTGCCAATGAAACGAAGCAGCATCAAAACACCTTGTCGATACTGATTAAGCATGCTTACAAAGGCGTCGTACTGATTGAGAAGCCGCTCTTTAATCACTTTTTAGAGCTACCGCCCCACTCCTTTAGAAATGTATTTGTTGCTTACAATCTCAGATTTCACCCGGCAATTCAGCGCCTCAAACAATTGCTGGAACATGAGCGTGTTTTATCTGTGTTGGCTTATGCCGGGCAATATCTTCCAGAGTGGCGACCCGGCTCCGATTATCGTGCATGTTATTCGGCTAGTGCCGAACTGGGCGGCGGTGTACTCAGGGATTTGAGTCACGAGCTAGACTACCTCATCTGGATGCTGGGAGAATGGAAGAGTGTGACTGCCATTGGCGGCCATTTTAGTCCGCTTGAGATTACCAGCGATGATATTTACGCTGTCACAATGACCACGTCCTTATGCCCAATCATAAATTTACAAATGAATTATCTGGATCGTGCCGGGCGCCGCTTCATTCTCATAAACACAGCCAGCCATACGATTGAGGTGGACCTCGACAAAGGGATTGTTACTGTTGATCGTGATAGCGAGACATTCGTTACCGAGCGGGATTTAACTTACCGAGCGATGCATGAGGCAATAATTTCTGGAGATCAGAGAAATCTTTGTACGCTAGAGAATGGGAGCGAAATTATGCGGCTGATCGAAGCGGTTGAATATTCAGCGGAGAAGGGAATATGGGTAAAACGATGAAACGTGTTTGCACGATATGTGCACGGGGTGGCTCCAAAGGAGTCAAGGGAAAAAATGTTCGAATACTTCTCGGTAAGCCGCTCATAGCCCATAGCATCGAGCAGGCTAAAGCATCCGGACTTTTCGACGCAATCGCTGTCAGCAGTGATTCGGCGCTTATTCTTGAAATCTCCAAAGAGTGGGGCGCCAATTTGCTAATTAAACGTTCCGATGAGCTTGCTACCGACCAAGCGGCAAAACTCCCGGCTATTAGGCATTGTGTGGCTGAAGTCGAACGCCAGATGGGATATCAATTTGACACGATGGTTGACTTGGATGCGACCTCTCCCCTCCGGATAGTGGACGACATCCACAAAGCTGTTGTAATGCATGAAGAGACTGACGCAGATAATGTAATCACCGCCATGCCCGCACGGCGCTCCCCATATTTCAACCTGCTGGAACTCAATTCAAATGGAATTCCAGTGTTATCCAAGACCTTAAAGGATGCAATTGTCAGGCGGCAGGACTCACCCAAATGCTACGACATGAATGCTTCGATATATGTGTGGAAACGCAAGGTGCTTTTTGAGCGTGATACGGTTTTCAATCCGGCCACCAGGCTTTACATCATGCCGGAAGAGCGTTCAATAGATATAGATTCGGAGTTGGATTTCAAGTTTGTAGAATTTCTTATGTCACATGATCAAGAGGTAGATTAAGGTGAACAATGAAACTGTCTGAAATATTGGATCGAATTACATTCTGGAAGGCGGCTGATCGCCTGGGGCCAGATATTCCTTATACCCACTGGCGGCTGCATTTCAAGTCAACCATGCTTGCTTTGTGCAAAAAAAAATTCAAACACTTCGGTGACGGGGCCGAATTTAGGCCCGGTGCTTACGCAGTAGACTGCTCAAAAATCAGTTTGGGACGGCGAGTAATCATTCGTCCAGGAAGTATGTTTTTTGGAGACCCACACGAAAGCGGAGCCTCAATAACTATTGAAGATGACGTTATGCTCGGATCTGGAGTGCATATCTATGTTCAAAATCACCGATTTAATGATCCACAGAAACCAATTATTGACCAAGGCGATCATCCATCAAAACCAGTAATATTAAAACAAGGATGCTGGATAGGATCCAACACAATTATTTTGCCTGGTGTAACCATTGGAAAAAATGCGGTAATTGGTGCGGGTAGTGTAGTGACAAAAGATGTGCCATGTAGAGTGATTGCCGTCGGTAATCCAGCAAGGGTTATTCGAAAAATTGAAGGCACCTAGCTTGCTGGGAAACTGGATGTATTCAGCACGGTATTATTGAATGCAAGATTCAACCGAAAACAGAGGTGTGCTTACTAGGTTGATAAACCTCTGCACAAATCAAACATGACTAGAGCGCCTTGAATCCAATCGCTATCAAATCGCGATTTCTCATTTCCGTTGCTGCAAATGCTTTTCGGGCGGGTATCACCTTTACGGCTGGAATCCTTGTGGCGCGAGGATTAAGCCCGTCCGGATATGGTGACTTGGCTTTCTTGCTGGGGAGTTTTGTGGCGATCCGCGCACTGCTGGATATGGGCAGTTCCAGCGCATTCTATACCTTTCTTTCCCAGCATGTCCGTGGGCGTCGGTTCTACCTATTTTATTTTTCATGGTTGATATTGCAATTTGTTATTACGCTGGCGCTCGTCGCATTAATTATCCCTTCTGGTTTTTTCGAAAGGATTTGGCTGGGGCATTCTCGTGAAGTTGTTGTATTGGCTTTCATTGCCGCATTTATGCAGCAACAGGTTTGGCAAATGATTAGCCAGATAGGGGAGTCAACTCGAAAAACAATAAGGGTGCAGTTGCTTAACATAGCCGTAGCAATTACATATTTGACGATAGTTTGGTTGTTATTGCTTTATGGCAACATGACAGTAGAAAGAATGTTGTTGGTAACGATCTGCCTATATGCAGTTGCTACTATCCTAGGCTATCGATTGTTGGGGGAACGAAATGCGAGATCTATTGAAGAAGGGGCCTCTTATAAACAGATGCTGGGGGAATATTGGGTATATTGCAAGCCGCTGATAAGTCTTGCGGTCGCTGGGTTCTTGTATGCTTTTGCGGATAAATGGATGTTGCAGAAATTTGGAGGCGCAGCGCAACAAGGTTACTTCCAGATCGCTTCGCAATTTGCGCAAGTTAGCCTTCTGGCGACGGTTTCTATCTTGAATATTTTCTGGAAGGAAATTGCTGAGGCTACGGCGAGAGGTGACCATGAGCGTGTGGCTGTTCTTTACCAAAAGATAAATCGTGGGCTGGTAATGCTGAGTGCGACCATCGCCGGGCTATTGTTACCCTGGTCGAAGCAGATTGTTGCGATTCTACTTGGGGCGACATATGTGGAAGCCTGGCCGGTGCTGGCAGTAATGTTTTTATACCCGATACATCAATCCATGGGGCAGATTGGCGGCACCATGTTCATGGCTGGCGGCAATACGCGAAAATATGTGGTTTTAAGTATCACCATTATGCTGTTTTCTTTGCCTCTTTCTTATTTTGCAATGGCTCCGACCTCTGGCATATTAATTCCAGGGTTGGGTTTGGGAGCCATCGGTATGGCATGTTACATGGTATTTTCCAGTATTTTTGCGGTAAATATCCAGGCATGGGTTATTGCGCGCAACGGAGGGTGGAAATTTGACTGGTTATATCAAGCGGTCGGTATTCCATTAATGCTTGGATTGGGTTATTTAGCCAAGATGATAGCCGGGTTGGTGTGGGATCTGGATGGGGGCAGCTGGGTCAATTTGATAATCCCGGTATTTTTTACGTGCATTGTTTATGCGATTTCAGTGTCCTTAGTGGTTTGGCTGCTTCCATGGTTAATAGGAATGGAGAAAGAGGAGCTGCATGGCTTGCTCAGGAAGCTTGTTAAAGATGGGCGGCGTGCGCACTCTTGATCAAGGAAGATATTGTTCTTACCTATGATCCAGGGCTTAAACATGAAGTCGAAAAGCCGGGTGGGTGATGGCGGCCGCGACGGCAGTCATAACATGAGGTCTTTGTCGTTCGGGTAAAGACCGTCAGTTCCGCAGCAATGATTGGCAACACTTAGCGCATCATCTGGTGAACAGCATAAATCGTCGGGGATATTGCTACAACAATACTGTCGCAGAGAGCTTTTTCCAGCTACTTAAGCGCGAGCTGATCTTGCGCATAATTTACTATGATCGCGAGGCGGAGCGACGAGCTGTCTTCGATTACATAGAGATGTTCTATAATCCGAAGCGCCGACAAGCTTACAACAATTGGTTGTCTTTGATGGTGTACGAAAATCAATATTTACAACGGCTCTCGGGTGTCTAAGATATCTGGGGTAATTTAACTCGACAGTGCAGATTATGCTCAACAATAATGTAGTGATTGTCACAGGTGGCGCAGGACTGCTTGGGCGAGCTTTTGTGCGCTCTATTGTGGAGCACGGCGGTATTGCGGTTGTGGCCGATATTAACCAGCATGCCGGAAGCGGGTTTCTTGAGGAATTGAGAACCGATGACTCACAAGCCAGGGTTGAGTTTGTGGACGTGGATATAACCTCAAAAGAGTCGCTCATAAAAATGATTTCTTGCTTGCATGACAAACATGGCAGGATAGATGCTCTGGTGAATAATGCGTATCCAAGAAATAAAAATTATGGCAGGAAATTTGAAGAGGTGACCTATGATGATTTTTGCCAAAATGTGTCCATGCACCTGGGAGGGTATTTCCTGACGGCCCAACAAGTCGCCGGATATTTCAAGAAACAAGGCTATGGTTCAATAATAAACATGGCATCAATATACGGTGTGGTTGCGCCTCGCTTTGGGATCTATGAACACACGAGCATGACCATGCCAGTTGAGTATGCGGCCATTAAATCGGCGGTCATCCACCTCACAAAATACCTGGCTCAGCACCTCAAAGGCAACAACATCCGGGTGAATTGCATTAGTCCTGGCGGTATTCTGGATGGGCAACCTGCCGAGTTTTTGTCGCGCTATAACAGCTTCGCTGCCTCAAAGGGGATGCTTGATGCCAAGGATATTCAGGGTGCGCTCCTGTTTCTACTGAGCGATATGTCTAAATTTGTTAATGGTCAAAACATCGTGGTGGACGATGGCTGGTCTTTATGACTAGGAAGGTCATTTACATCTCATTTATCCGTTTGACTGATAAGACGTCGCGGGATTGGTGTGTCGACTATTTGATTGGCAAAGGGATAACGGTCGAATATTGGGATGTTGTTGCTTTAGTACGTGATGATTATGCCGAGGCTGCCGCTAAACTCACTGGTTATTTGCGCACTTTCCGAACATACAGCGAAGTCGAGGGAATGTTGCGCCTTCCTGAAAATAGAAATGCGTACTATGTAATATTGGTTTCTTATGCGGGATTTACCGTTAAGCTTTATCGATTGCTGAGCAAGTATGATTGCAGAATGCTATTCATGGATTGGGGCGCTGTACCGACTAAGCGTTTTAATAAGTGGCGGGTAGCGCTATCCGTTTTTTCTAATCCGTGGGGGCTGGCAAAGAAAGTCTTCTTCAAGGCAAAAGCAATTAGCTATAGAAAATTAAGGTTAATTAAACCGTTCGACATTGTATTTGCTGCTGGCCAAGTGTTAATGACGGGAAATCATTATGCCACCAAAGTTATTCCCATGAATGCGGCCGACTATGACCAATACAATAAAGTAAAACTTGAGAACGCGGCGCCGATTGTGGAAGGGCGCTATGCTGTTTTCCTAGATGTTAATTTACCTTATCATTCAGATGCCAAAATTGTGGGCTGGTCAACGGTTAGGCCAAATGAATATTACGCATCACTGAACCAGTTCTTTGGACTGCTGGAAACGAAATATAAAATTAACATCGTCATTGCCGCTCACCCGAGAGCGGACTACCGTGTTATTAACCCATTCAATGGCCGTAAAATTTACCATGGACGGACTCCTGATTTAGTTAAAGACGCGGATTTTGTTATCTCTCATAGTAGTACGTCGCAAAGTTATGCAATTTTAAATCATAAGCCAATTGTTTTTATTTATACAAACGAAATGCTGTCTGTCTACAGGCATACATATATGAATGAGATATATGATGCTGCCGAGTACCTTGATGCGGCTGTCTACAATATCAATGAAATAATCCAATGTGATCAAATCACGATTAAGGATGTCAATATGGGTTGTTATGAGAGCTACAAATATAATTTTCTGACTACACACGAGTCGGAGCATATGTTAACGCAGGATATATTTTGGCGTGAGATTAGCGCGAACTAGGAAAATGGGCCAGCATCACTAGATATGGAGGCAGCTCTGGCTATGTGCTCTATATTAACGCAGTGAGGTTTGAACCGGTTAAATTATCATGATTGAAGTCGCATTGATTGCATGGATGAAAAATAATTTTGGGGTATTAAATGGGGCTAGATATTAATGCACTAAATTTCCTTGGTTTTTCAAAGAACCAAGGCGTTGACTTCTCCAAGACATTGTCTGTGGGCAGGGCGAGTGTTTGCATGAGTGATGACGATGTCAGGGAGTTCTTGGCTGCCTTTGGTCGTTCGGATCTTGCAATAGACATTAAACGGTTAACACAATCAAAGTATTTTGAAGAAATATTGTCACTTGTTTTTGGTGCGAAAGAATTGGATTCGATTGACGCTTCTGGTTATGAGGGGGCTTCGATTATCCATAGCCTTAATGAGCCGCTTAAAACTGACAAGCGGTTTACTGCAATAATGGATTTTGGCTGCCTTGAGCATGTGTTTAATTTTCCTATGGCTATTGATAACTTAATCAACCTGTGCGAAGTTAACGGCCACATATTGCATTACCTGCCAGCCAATAATTGCTGTGGGCATGGCTTTTATCAGTTCTCCCCGGAATTGTTTTTCAGTCTTTATGCCGTGAATCGTGGGTTTGCAAATACACAGGTATTTTTTGTAGAGTGGCAAGAAGATCCATCCGTATGGTTTGAAATCAAGTCTCCTATTGAGTTGCATGCCAGGGTAAATATCGCAAATTCTTGCGAGGGTTATTTGTTGGTTAAAACAACAAAATTAGCTAATGCCATATCCCCAATGAATGAGCCCCCGCAGCAATCTGATTATCTTGCCGCATGGGATGGCGGCAGTGATTATTTGAACAATAGTGGCGCCCAGCAGGCAAGTTTTATGAAACAGGTCAAAGGGGCAATTAAGAAGCTGTTGCCGATTTTAGGTATAGAAAAACATGGGTGGAGGGTAGCAAAGCGTCTCGCATACAATAAGAAATTAGTGCGAAGTGAGCGGTCGGATTTGGTGCGATTAAAAGTAGCTAACCTTATTAAAGCGCAATGATTGCTGCCAATAGCTGTTTTTATTTAGGAGAGATCGTTGAATAGCGAACTGGGAGAGTTCTACCAAACATGGTCAAATGATAGAGCATGGCTTATCGATTACGATAACGAAGTTGCTGGCCGTAAGGTAGACACGATCTTGCAGGGGATGCCAGAACTCCAGAAGCTGGGTATTAAATCTGCTGTTGATTTTGGTTGTGGATACGGGAAAACATTGCATGATTTTCATGAAAGGGTGAGCCTGGAAAAGTCTTACGGCTTTGATGTGTCTGAAAATGCCATTCGTTATGCCCAGCAGAATTTCACCTCCCCTGGGGTGCAATTCAATCAGCTTGCAACACTTGAAATTGCTGAAAATACGCAGTTCATTAAATCTGTTATAGGGACAGGTGTTGACGCCGTTTTATTGGTTGACTTATTGGAGCATATTCCTGATTGCATTAATTTAATGCTTCACCTGTCCGAGATTGCAAAATATTTCATTATTATGCTTCCGATTGAGGAAAACGTGATCAATAACTATTTTATAAAAAAAATATATCCATCAACCAAGCACTACAATGGGCATGTTCGGGAGTTCAATGTGAATTCGGTTTATTACTTTATCCGTAAATTAGGGCTGACACCCATAGATGAAGGAATTCATATCTATGACTTTAGGGATAGCTACCCGCCACAGCCACCAGCACCAATAACTTTGCGCTGGATTGCAAGAAAATTATTAAAGTATTTACGAATGATCATGGCGCTGGTACTACCCAAAAAAATATATTTGAGACTCTTTGGGTACGGTACTTATTACTGTATCGCGACGTTTAGCAAAGAGCACATATTAACTCCATAGCTCGATGCCACCATTAACAGGAGCCAGCTTGAAAGTAACACTATTTACTGAAATTCTTGCCTGTGGTGGCGTTGACACATTTATCATAAACCTGATTAATCACTGGCCTGCCAGGGATGATTCGTTCGTTATTATTGCCAATTCAAATCACCCAGGGCTGAAAATCATTGAAGAAAAACTGGCTCGCCCTTGTGTGATTATTCGTCACCGGGTTCTAATATACTCAAACATATTAAGTGATAGTTTTTTCCTTAAAACTGTCAGGAAGGCTTTTTCTCCCGTGCTTCGATATCTTATTATCGCTTACAACGTCCTGGCGCTTCGGAGGATATTGTTGCAAACCAAGGCGGACGCACTCATGGTAATAAATGGCGGTTATCCGGGGGGGGATTCTTGTCGGGCAGCTGCTATTTCATGGGGGATGTTTAGCGGAAAGCCTAAATCCATTCACAATTTTCACAATATCGTACAGAAGGCGCCTTGGTATTCATTTTTGCAAGAGTGCATGGTCGATTGGCTTTTGTGTAGATACACCAGTCAATTTGTAACCGTTTCCCGAGCTGCTGCTGAGTCAATGTCGTTGCGTTCCATGGCCGCCAGCATAAATACAACCTGTTATATTTATAATGGGCTTGAAGTTACATCCAATGCTTCCGTGCATGAAAAGAGTATCAGGGATGAAATTGGAATATCAAGCACTACACCCCTCTGTCTTATGTTGGGAACCTATGAACCTAGAAAAGGGCATTACTTTTTATTTAATGCATTCAAAAAAGTTCTGGAAGAAGTGCCCAATGCCCATTTGCTTATTTGCGGTTATGGGTTGCCGCATGAAATAAAGCAGGTGAGTGGATATGTGAGAGATATGCAGTTGTGTGATCATGTCCATTTGATGGGGTTCAGGACGGACATTTCAAATCTGTTGGCCAACTCTGATGTCCTTGTCGTTGCTTCGCAAGCTTATGAATCATTCGGTTTTGCCAGTGTTGAGGCGATGGCCTATAAAGTGCCTGTTGTCGCAACTGATGTTGGCGGGATACCAGAGGTTGTAGTTAATGGTGAAGGTGGGTACTGCGTGGGAAGCCGCGATGTTGATTCCTATGCGCGATACATCGTAAAGCTGCTAAAAGATGAATGTTTAAGAAATAAACAGGGGGAGTTGGGGTATAAAAGATATCGAGATTTCTTTACTGCGGAAATCATGGCGTCCAAGTATGCGAATATGATTCATAAATTGAGCGATAGCGTTGCACAAAGTTAAATTGTTATAAATATAAATGCGGAATGGCTACTAAAAAGGCGATTGTTAATGGGAGTTAATGTACTGAAGAGGGCCTTCATCGGGCGTGCCGTAGGGTGGCTTAGGGCATATAACCAAAATTATGATATGGCCGTGTTTGCTAACGACCATATAGGCGGCGCCATTATCACTTTCGGGCAATATGAAAAACAGTTTCTGGAGATGACGGGGCAGGTTTTGACAGAACTTACCCATGACGTAGGCTTTAAGGATGGCACTTGCCTGGACATTGGAGCCAATATTGGCAATCATGCATTGTTTTATAGCACTATATTCAAGCAGGTAATAGCTTTTGAGCCCAATCCGATTGCCTATAAATTACTTGAAGCCAGTGTCCTCAAGAATCGTATCGCTAATATAACAATATGTACAACTGCGCTGGGTTCGAAAAAAGAAAAAAAAATCTTATTCATCTGTAATGAAAACTTGGGCATGAGTTCGCTCATGCAAGAGACAAAAACCGACTATCCCAGTTTCAATCTGGAAATTGAAATAACTGTTGGGGACGACCTGATAAAGGAGATGGTGGATGAGCAATCCGGAATATCTTTTATCAAGTTGGATGTCGAGGGATTTGAGGCTGAGGCATTGGAAGGATTGCGCCAAACAATATTGAAATACCATCCGGCCATTTCAATTGAATTGAATTTCGCATCCATGAATAAACCAGCAGAGGCGGCTTTGAAAGTACTCGGGGACTTGGGCTATAAAAATTTCTATGTGTTGAAACGACCCAATTCCTCCAGGAATCGATACTTGGATTTTATGTCCAGGGTTCTTTTTGGGGAAAAACTTGTCTTATCCAGATTGGAAAAGTTCGAGCCTATGGATTATCAGCAAATTTTCTGTGTGGCGAATTAATATGCCCCAATCGATTAAGACGGTAATTCTATGTGGCGGTTATGCGACAACAATTGTGCGACTATTTTTCGGAGCTAATAATGATAGCAGACATTAAAATTACACCGCTGCGCCAGTTTCTCGATGAGCGCGGGAAGGTGATGCATATGCTCAAGGAAGCCAGGCGAGTACTGAAAAAAGATGGTTTGCTGTTTATTCTGAATGAGACCCCTCGTCCATGGTTACGGTATGTATTTTCGCTTACGTTAGGTTTTGCAAAAATCATGAAGAAGGTAATTGTCCGTAAGTATGAGCCGGTCTCACCATCCATCTCGGCCTGTGGATATTTGTATGATCCCTATCTTGGGGATAAAAGCTATCCTTTGTGGTACTGGAAAGAGGCTATAAGGCGTTCTGGATTTTCTATCGTTGAAGTTACTAATACTGGATTGCCTACTATTAAAGGCAAGCGGGGTGTTAACCTGACGCACTTTATTTGCAAAGCCACTTAGAACCAGGCTAACTCTCAGTATTTATTGAGAGGGTATAATCAACAAACCAAACAAATTACTTCAAGAAAATGAAAAAGATACTTGTAACGGGTGGGGCGGGTTTTCTTGGGTCACATTTATGTGAGCACTTAATAAATGGTGGTCACGATGTGTTATGCGTCGACAATTTTTTTACTGGTAGCAAGCAAAATATTGTCCATCTAATGTGCAATCCTCGTTTTGAGTTGTTGCGGCATGATGTGACTTTTCCACTTTATGTGGAAGTAGAACAGATTTATAATTTGGCTTGCCCGGCTTCACCCATTCACTACCAGTTTGACCCGGTACAGACGACAAAAACCAGCGTACATGGCGCGATTAATATGCTGGGGCTGGCTAAACGAGTGGGCGCACGCATCTTGCAGGCTTCAACTTCTGAAGTTTATGGCGACCCAGAGGTGCATCCACAAACAGAAGACTACTTGGGACGGGTTAACCCCATAGGGCCGCGATCATGTTACGACGAGGGCAAACGTTGCGCGGAAACCCTGTTCTTCGATTATCAACGGCAGCACCAACTGGATATTAAGGTGATCCGTCTCTTTAATACCTACGGCCCCCGTATGCACCCCAATGATGGTCGGGTGGTAAGCAATTTTATCGTTCAAGCCCTGCGTGGCGAGGATATAACCATATATGGGAATGGCTCTCAGACACGAAGTTTCTGTTATGTCGATGACATGATTGAAGGCTTTGAGCGCATGATGAACAGCGAAACTGGATTCTCGGGGCCTGTAAATATGGGCAACCCTGGCGAGTTCACCATGTTGGAACTGGCAGAAGAAGTAATGCAACTTACTGCCAGCAAATCGCAACTGACTTTTAAGCCGTTACCCGAGGATGACCCGAAACAGCGACAACCAAATATTGCACTGGCTAAGGAGAAGTTGGGATGGGAGCCAACAGTAAGTTTGGAAGATGGGCTGAAAGAAACCATTTCCTATTTCAGAAAACTGCTGGATGCCTGAAAACCATCTTTCTGCGCAGCTATCGAATATCCAATCACAGATCGACCAGACTGTTGAGTCACCGAAGTGATTATAAACATAACTACAAATTTAGCCAAGCCTTCCGCTCCCCGCGTGTCAATATTGATGACGGTTTACAACGCAGATGCGTATGTGCGCGATAGTGTCAATAGCCTGATTGCGCAGACTTTCCCGGATTGGGAGTTGATTGCGGTTGACGATGGCTCAAAGGATGCATCGTTGTCAGCGTTGAGGGAATATTCTGATGCCAGAGTGCTGGTATTCCCATTAGAAAAAAATATTGGCCGAACCCCCGCGCTTCGTTTTGCTTTTGATCAAGCACGGGGTGAATATATTGCTGTTCTGGACGCAGACGATATTTCATCCCCGGATCGCCTTGCGCGACAAGTGGAATTTCTGGATCAACATCCCGACGTAGCACTCGTGGCTTCCTGGGCACAATATATCGACGAGCATGGCAGAGTATTTGACGAATTCAAGCCCCCCTTAAATCAAAACGAGCTTTTGGACTGTTTGGGATGGACCAATCCAATTGTGCATTCCTCTGCAATGTATCGACGGCAATTGGCGCAGGAGGTCGGTGGATATCCTGCAGACATTGTCTGGGCACAGGATTTTGGTCTGATACTGGCACTGGCACAGCGCGCCAAAATTGCCATGATAGCTGACTACCTCTGCCAGTTAAGAGTATTGGCAGCCAGCATGACGCGGTCTAAAAAAAATCAAATCCTTGTAGCCAGTGAAGCACTGGTGTTATTCCAACGAGCGGCAAATTTGCTGCGATTGAGTGCGAAAGCGCGCCGATTGAATCGCCGTGCTCTGGCAATCGCCGAGATTAAATTAGGGATTGCCACTCTGAGAAATAACTCCGTTTTGTCTGGCGTAGAAATGGTATTGCGCGGACTTATCTCTGCTCCATCTGCCCTCTGGGGTAATGGGCCCGCGCGTCGATTTTTTGGCGCAAAATTTTGAGTGGATGCTTCTAAGCTTTACGTTCTGAATTTAGTGGACTCGCAGATATGATAGTAGCGGTCACAGGTGGAACGGGGTTTATAGGGGAAAAGCTTGTCAAACGACATGTCGAGCGAGGTGACACAGTCCGACTGCTGACGCGCAACTCGACGCCATCCGAAAACTCTTCTTTGGTGGAGATACATGAGTGTGACCTGTTGACGGCGGGAGTCAATGATCTCTCGGCTATGCTGGATGGGGCGAATGTGCTTTATCATTGCGCGGGGCAGCTAAAGGATCCGCTTGCCATGCGGGCGTTGCATGCTGATGCAACGCAAAAGTTGGCAAAGGCAGCCTCGCGGCGAATTGCTCACTGGGTGCAGTTGAGCAGTGTCGGTGTGTACGGCCCGGTGTCAGAAGGCACGGTTACCGAGGATTCAGAACTAAATCCGGTTGGAGAGTACGAGATTACCAAAACTGAGTCAGACCGGATTGTGGTGGATGCCGCAAACAAAGGAGGTTTCAGTTACTCTATTTTGCGCCCCTCAAACGTGTTTGGCGCCGGGATGAAAAATCAGTCGTTGTTTAACATGATCGCCATGATTGACCGGGGTTTCTTTTTTTTCATCGGCAAACCGGGGGCGTCGGCAAATTATATTCATGTTAATAATGTAATCGAAGGGTTGATATGCTGCGGAACCTTACAGCCAGCGAAGGGCAGGACGTACAATCTTTCTGATTACTGCACGATGGAACATTTTGTTGGGGTAATAGCTGATGCGCTTGGCCACGCTTCCCCATGGTTGAGAATAGCGGAGCCAATCGCACGGCTGGCAGGAATAACTTTAGGCAAGATACCTGGCTTCCCGCTCACTCAATCAAGAGTCAATGCGCTTGTTAATCGTTCGGCTTATCCGATGTCGCGCATTCAGCAAGAGCTGGGTTATCACCACATTATCTCAATGGAAGATGGGTTGCGAGAGACGGTTGAGGCATACAAACAAAGGTTCCTGCGAGTGAGCTGAAATGAAAAAGCTTTGTTTTGTATCCACCATTCCTGCCGTGGTGCATTCCTTCATGAAGGAACATATTCGCGCCTCGGCAAAAAAATGGTCGGTCAAGATAGTGACCAACATTACCGGAGCAGAGCTGCTGGATGATCTGGATGCCCAATTCATCCCATTGGCAATCGAGCGCAAAGCATCACCCTGGCGCGACCTGCTTGCATTTATTCAATTGGTGATTTTGTTTCGCCGCGAACGCTTTGATCTGGTTCATTCCATCATGCCTAAATCGGGATTCTTGTCGATGCTGGCCGGTTGGTTGTCTGGCGTTCCTGTCCGGATGCATACATTTACCGGGCAAGTTTGGGCGACAAAACACGGATGGAAACGCCGTGTACTTAAATTGTTCGACAAGCTGATCGTATTATTTGCCACCCAGGTCTTGGTAGATAGTCAGTCGCAGCGTGATTTTCTGGTTTATGAAGGTGTTTTGCCACAAGGCAAGGGTATTGTAATTGGTTGCGGCTCAATCTGTGGGGTAGACGAACACCGGTTTCACCCAAACGCACAAGCAAGAGAAGCGGTGCGTGCAGAACTGTGCATCGGCCCGGAACAAATTGTAGTCCTGTTTCTGGGGAGGCTGAATCGCGACAAAGGCATTCTCGACCTTGCCGCTGCGTTTGCCGATATTGCATCGCAGCGGACGGATGTTGTGCTCCTGCTGGTGGGTGCTGAGGAGAATGTCCCTTTTGCGCGCGCGCAAGAAATTTGCGGGATATATCGTGAGCGATTGCGCAGAGTAAGCTTTACACCTGACCCAGAGCGTTATATGGCGGCGGCGGATATTTTTTGCCTGCCCAGCTATCGTGAAGGTTTTGGCCAGGTCATTATTGAAGCCGGCGCCAGCGGGGTTCCGACGGCGGCTTCGCGCATTTATGGTATTACCGATGCGGTTGAAGACGGGAAAACAGGGCTGCTGTTCCCGGCTGGAGATGTCGCCGCGCTCACGCAAACGTTGCTGAAACTGATAGTGGATCGCGAGTTGCGCCAACGAATGGGCGGCGCGGCGCAAGCGCGCGCGCTGGAGTTGTTTCCCAGCCAGAAAATTACCGGGGAAATGCTTGGGCTTTATGACGAACTATTGAGCCGGCATTAAGTGCGGGGTGTTGCCCATGTTGTTGCGGTTAGCCGGCAAATTGACCGGGAGGGCGCAACAACCGGAGTGTTTGCTTGGTTCGTTGCAGGTTGATGGTGATAAAATACGCCGCGATCTCAACTGGGCGCCACCTTGTTTCCTGCCGCAGGATTTGCAGGCGACGGCGGAATAATACCGAACCAA
>Ga0315281_10002804_pt1 | contig 25769 bp, 21 predicted proteins | sample YL17G07_0_MG_FD_204540 | JGI IMG/M metagenome (GOLD analysis project Ga0315281, IMG submission 204540) | Sediment microbial communities from Yellowstone Lake, YNP, Wyoming, USA - YL17G07_0 | ecosystem: Environmental > Aquatic > Freshwater > Lake > Sediment | place: USA: Wyoming | collected... | reverse complement strand
CCTGCAGCTAATCACCAAGAAGATGGCCAACCTGGTCGAGGACCTCGAGAAGAAGGTGGAGTCCCTCAAGAGGTACGGGGCTTCGACGAAGAACATCGAGGACCTGCTCCAAGCCGCCAGGGTGGCGGCGCAGAATGGCGATACGGCCGCTGCGTTCCAGAACCTGATGGAGGCCGACAGCAAGGTGCCAGGTACCGAGGATTCCCACAAGAGGTACATGGACATACTGATCGCCGCGGAGAGCACCATCGAGAACCTCGGGAAGTACGGACTCTCGAAACGCGAACCCGAAAGACTGGTCGCGATGGCAGAGATCGAGAAGGACAACGACTACGATTCCGCCATCGAGCTGCTTGCCGAGGCACTCGACACGGCAAAGGACCAGATGGAGGCATACTCACCGGACATCAACGGGATGATAGCGTCAGGACCGGGACTACAGGAGGCCAAGGAAGGGATCTTGATGCTCACCCTGAAGAACATCGGCAAGGCCCTTGGAAGGGACATCTCGGTCGAGGTCATCGGAGACTTCCAGGTCTTGGAGTCGCCAGTGACCCCGATCTTGAAGCCCAATAGCGAGGCGACGGTCGGCCTGAGGCTCATACCCAGGAGCAATGGCAGCGTTCCGATCAAGATCAACATCTCCTCGAAGAGGCAGATGGACGGCAAGGTCCAGACGATGGAACTCGAAGACACGGTCAACGTGTTCCCAGCGGGACCATCCTTCAAGCTCGGAAGGTCGACGGAGACGACCAGATGCATCTCGTGTCAGGGGAGGATCAAGCCCGGGTTCGACATAGTGACATGCAGGTGCGGCGGCCAGCTGCACCTGTCCTGCGCCAAGAGGACGAACGTATGCCCGGTCTGCGGACAGAAGTACAACTTCTAGCTGGAACCCCCGATCCTAGCTTTTGATATCCTGAGAGCGGGCGTCCGGACGCCGAACACGTCGCGCACCTTGCTACCGACCATGTCGACTCGAGAGAACATGTCGACAAGGTGGACACCCATCGTGGCCTGCCTCACTGATGGTCCAAGTTCCCCTCGTTCGATCTTGAAGCTCTCCATCATCAGGCCCGAGAACTCACCCGTCGCGAGGTTCGGATAATCGTATGTAAGTCTCAGATACACGCCTTTGCGGGTCTCTGAGATCATCTCGTCCATGCTGGAGTCCCCCCTCCTCACGACAAGGTTCGACGGTGATATCGAAGGGATCCTCCTGAAGCTCCAGATTGACCCACCCCGCGACGCGTTGCCGGTGCTGGGGCGAGAGTCCTTTCCCGCCGCCAGACTGTCATAGAGATAAGTTTCAAGCTTTCCCCGTCCGATGATGGTCTTCTTGGATGCCGGAACCCCTTCACCGTCGAACGAGTAGCTTCCGGTGGCCCAATCGATCGTTGGGTCGTCGTACACCGTGAGCCTTTCGGAACCGATCTTCTTCCCCAACTGCCCAGTCAGATAGCTCCTCTTTCTCTGGACGCTCTCCGCGTTCACGCCGCCGCCTATGGCCATGCCGAACACGAATCCGACGGCAAGAGGGTCCATCACGACCGGATAGTCGCCGGTCTCCAGCTTCGTCCCCTTCAGCCCCATTATGGCATGGTCCCTCGCATTGGTGCCCGCCCTTTCGATCATCTCTGTCGACAGCTTCCTGCTGGCACCTGCATCCACTCCGGAGAACATCTCGGATCCCTCCCTTGCGACGGCTTCTGCACTCAACTCGAAGCTTGTCATCCTCTGGGATGAGACGAAACCGTTGCTGTTCGCGAGAGCGAACGTTCCCTCTCCGATGGTGACCCCCGCGTTGACGGATGTGATCCGCTTGTCATCTCCGGCGTAGTCCGAAAGTGAGATCGCCATCTCCACGATATCGTCTGCTTCGAGTTCGGGGATCCTGCGTTCGAACAGGCCTGCGACCTTCGCGGGATTCATCTTCTCTGGAAGGCCCTTGAAGTCAGGATCGGGGGTCCCCGCTCTTGCTTGGGATACTGCGAGCTCCGCGATCTTGTGTATGATCTTGCGGTCGTGCCCGGTGCAGAACGAGAAGCCAGAGCATCCGTTCTTGAACGCCCTTATCCCGACCCCTGGGTCCCTGATCTGGCTCGACTGCTTCATGGAGCCTTTCTCGATCTCTGCAGATGCGAAGTTGGAATCGGCGGCCAGGACATCGCATGCCGATGCACCCAGCTTCATGACGTAGCGCACGGTGGTCTCAGCGAGACCTTCCAGATCCACCATCAGGTCAGGCCTCCCACGACCATGTCGGCGACCCTGATGTGCGGTCCCCCATCAGTGGTCCTGGCCGATTGGCCTCCCTTGCCGCAGTACCCTGGGTCACCGAGGACGAAATCGTCTCCTATCCGTTCCACATTGTTCAGGACCTCGAGTATCAACCCGGAGAGCGAGGCGTCCCTGTATCTCTGCCCTACCTCGCCGTTCTTTATCTCGTAGGCCTCGTCGCACTTGAACATGAACTGACCTTTCGCCGGTTCCACATACCCGTATTGGTTGCCTTGGATCAGGAGGCCGTGTCTGAGCCCGTCGAAAAGCTCGTCCTTCTTACAGTCGCCAGCGGAGATGTACGTGTTGCTCATCCTGATTATCGGCGGACTGTTGAATCCCTGTGACCTGGCAGACCCGTTGGGCTTCTGTCCGAGCCTGCTGCTGGACTCAAGATTGTGCATGAACCCTACCAGTATGCCGTGGTCGACCAGAACATGTTTCCTGGCCTTCACGCCCTCCCAGTCGATAGAGAAGAACCCGAAGGTATCCTTGATGGTGGGATCATCTACCAGGCTTATCCCCTCACCCGCCACCTTCTTGCCGATCTTTCCCTCCAACACGGATGCGCCCGCGATGATCGCGTCCGCCTCACATGCGTGGCCGAACGCCTCATGCGCCAACATGCCGGTCATCTTATTGTCCAGGATGCACGTGAATTTTCCCGCTGGAGCGGGCTTCGAATCCAGAAGTCGGAGAGCTTGTGCGGCCGCCTCCTTGCCCAGGTCCAAAGCTCCACTGGTGCGCATGAGCTCATACCCTCCGACGCACCCCTCAGATGCGTGCCCTCTCTGGGTGACGCCTTCCGATTTGGACCATGCCGAGCAAGCCGCCAGAACCCATCTTTCCTTCGTGCGCACCATGGTCCCGAAGGAATTCGCGATCACGCGCTCGGCCTCGAGGTCGTCGTACCTCGCATTCGTGCTACCGATCCGGGGGTCGAAGGATTTCGCCGACCGGTCCAGTCCCATGGCGAATGAAAGCTTCTCCTCGGTGGTGACGTCGGCTGGCTTCTCCTTGCATCTGTACTCCTCAGTCGCGATCACTGCCTTGGCAGATCTCATCTCGAATTGGATCTTCGCCTTGGCCCTCGCCGCCTTTGCCATCTTGACAGCGGAGGCCGCAGCTGACCTCAAAGAGGCCTTGGTCAGAACACTCGTTGCCACGAACCCCCAGGTGCCTCCCACGAAAGCCCGGATCCCGCATCCGGCTTCCAGCTCAGAGTTGAGGGTGCGAGTCTTCCCGTCCATGATGAGGATGTTGGTTCCAGTCGTTGATTCCATCCGCAGGTCCGCGAATTCAGCGCCCAGCTTGAGCGCGTGCCCTATTGCCAATTCGGCGAGGTCTTCCAAAGTACCGCCTCAATCGATAGGGCCGGGTAGCCTCCAGGGGATTGAAAATACCTGCGGTGTCAGGTCCGTTGGAACCCGCACGCGTTCTCGGCGGCTTCGACGAAGGCCCCCTGCGAGATCATCTCTGCGACCCTCTCGATCTCCTTGGAAATCGACCTGTCCTCCTCAAGCGGCGGTATCTCCTTGCGAAGTACGGCCCTGACCTTCTCCACTGCGGGGCTCGAACTCAGAGATATGAAATCGAGGCCCTGCGCGGCGGTGATCATCTCGATCGCCACCACGCGTCTTACGTTCTCCACGATCTGCCTGGCCTTCCACGCGCCGATGGTCCCCATACTGTTGTGGTCCTCCTGGTTGGCGCTCGTTGGGATGGAATCAGCGGAGGCTGGGTGGACCAGGACCTTGTTCTCCGATACCAAGGATGCCGCGACGTATTGTGGCACCATCAGTCCCGAGCTGACGCCGCCGTGTCTTGTCAGGAATGAGGGCAATCCGCTCAGCTTGTCGTCAACGAGCCGGGCGATCCTCCTTTCGGAGAAGCTGCCGATCTCATGCGCTGCAAGGCCAAGGAAGTCCATCGCCAGCGCGAGCGGCTGGCCGTGGAAGTTCCCTCCTGAGATGACCATCCCGTCCTCCGGGAAGAATAGAGGGTTGTCGGTGGCGGAGTTCATCTCGACATCAAGCACGTCCTCGCCGTACCAGATGGCGTCGAGGCTCGCGCCAAGGACCTGTGGGATGCATCTTAACGTATAGGCGTCCTGCACCTTCGGGCAGTCGTGGTGGGACACCATGATCTCGCTCCCATCCAAGAGCGTCAGCATGTTCCTCGCTACCCGCATCTGGCCCTTGTGAGGCCTGACGTTCGAGATCCGCGGGTCGAACGCCGATGATGTCCCTTTGAGCGCCTCCAGGGACATCGCCGCAGCGATCTGTGCATTGTCGGCGAGGACCGCCGCATCCTTGAGAGCAAGGATCCCAAGCGCTCCCATGGCCTGGGTCCCGTTCATTATGGAGATCGCCTCCTTCGGCTCCAGGGAGATGGGCGAGAGCCTCCGACGGCTCAGGGCCTTCGCACCCGGTTCAGGGCCTCTCCCCGCGTCCGCTTCCCCTTCGCCTATCATCACCAATCCGAGGTGCGCGAGCATGACCAGGTCCCCGCTTGCCCCGACGGACCCTTGCCTTGGCACGACTGGATGGATCCTGGAATTGATCATGTCGACGAGCATCTGGACGATATCAGGTCTCACGCCGGAGTAGCCCTTCGCGAGAGCGTTCGCCCTCAGAAGCATCATCGCTCGTACCACTTCGGCAGGGTACCTCTCTCCCACCCCACAGGCATGGCTCCTCAGCAGATTCACCTGTAGCGACTTGAGCTCTTCAGGAGGTATCCTCACGTCGACTAGTTCGCCGACACCGGTGTTCACAGCGTAGATCGTCCTGCCGCCCTCGACCAACTTCATCAGGGCCTTCCGGGATTCAGCCATGCGCGCCCTTGCCGCGTCTGCCAGTCGGACTCTCGCTCCTTCCCTGGCGACGCGGATGACCTTCTCCATCGTGAGGCTGTTTCCATCTATGTGGACGATGACGTCTGAAGCACTCTTCTGTTTTGGCATTTGAAGCCCGCCGTGCCCGTGTATCCCGCTAGGCCTACCTGAAGTTGATGCCCCTTCTTAAGGAGTTTTCCCAGTCGAGGTTCTGTCAAGTTATCGGGTGGTGATCCCTTCAGAATCGCGAATGCTACATGTAATCGTCATGGCGAATACTCCGTCCATCATTGATGCCTGGATGCTGGTCAAGGGCGTTGCATTCCGACTCTCCTCGGAACTCCCTCCAGAGGCGATTTCGCTTCTCTGTGATTTCAGGTTGGCTGTGAACAAGGCGGTTCGCGCGGGCCTCGATGCGCGCGTCTCCTCGAGGAATGGCATCACGAAATTGCTTTACAGAGCGTTCCGAGAAGAGCATCCTGGCATGTACTCCCAGCATCTTGTGTCTTCGTTCGAGGTGGCTGCGGGGATCCTCAAGAACCACAGAAAAAGGCTCCGTCATGGAAGGCGCTGCGAAACGCCCTTTGTCAAGCGCTTGATGATGAAAGCCGAGAATCAGGCGTACAAGTTGGATCGGACCGAAGGTATGATCGATCTGCCCATCAGAGCGGGATGCCATGTCAAGCTAGGCCTGGTCGTAAGCCGATACCATCGCCGGTACTTGAACGATGAGACACTCTCACTGGGTTCTCTCACGATCCTTCCGGACAGGGTCATCATCGCGTTCAGAAAGGAAGCCCCCAAGCCCAGCGCAGTCAGCTCAGTGCTCTCGCTGGACACGAACGAGCGTAGCCTCGACGGCATATTCGTCGAGGGGGGTCAGAAAGGGAACGGGCGAAGCATCCAGGTCGAAGCGGCCTTCCCGGACGTGGCCGCGATACAGCAGCTCCATCACGTGAGACGGAGGAGGCTTCAGAAGAAGAAGGCCCATGATAGGAGATTGGCCAGGGCTTTGTGTCGCCGCGAGGGTGCGAGAGAGCATCACCGGATAGACTATCGGCTGCATCGTGCCGCGAATGCGGTCATCGAGTTCGCCGAGGGCTGTGAATCCGCGATCGTGCTCGAGGACCCGAGGGGCATGAGGCCGAACAGAAGCAAGGATCTCAACAGGCGGCTGAGCCTCTGGCCGAGGAGGAAACTCCACCAGATCATCGAATACAAGGCTGCCTGGAAGGGTATTCCAGTGATCAAGGTTGACCCAAGTTATAGCAGCAGAAGGTGCTCGGCATGTGGGAGGATACCCGATTCCCGAATGGGCACTAGGGCGGAGTTCGTATGCGAGTGCGGCTGGCATTTGAATCGGCACGTGAACGCCAGCATGAACCTGCTGCAGACAGCCATCTCCAAGGGATTGGAGGTGGCAGGGGGCTTACGGTTCAGCCCCGGCGCGTTCCAGCATGACGTGATGATGACCCTCTACGAGCCAGCGATGGCCGCACGGTCGGAGCTGAATGGAACGAGTCATGTCGGGATGACCTAGGTCATCACCCGAATGTTGACAGAACCCCCAGTCGAATCCTTCACGGGGACGAACTTGTACCCGTAGTGGATGACACCCGCCGAGCCCTCCTCACTCAACTTGCGGAGAGCGACCCTCACTGGTGTGCCTATCGCGACATCGCAGGGCTCGCAATCAATGACCTGGCCAGTGAGCTTCGGGCCCTCGTCCATCTCAACTATCGCCACGAGATAAGGCTTCATCATCGCCAGCTCGTCCAGGGTGTCGTGTACCTCGGTCACGGAGTATACCTTGCCCGTTCCCTTCAGCTTGACCTCTTCTATCTTGCCGACGCTCTTCCTGTGGCAGACCGGACAGATCGCCCTGGGAGGGAAATAGGTCTTGCCGCAGTTGTTGCACTTGAACCCCACTAGGTTGTACCTGCTTGGGTACTCCCGCCAGAATCTTGGTGCCGTAGCCATCTCAAGCCCTCCTGAAAAGATGCACGACCACCGTCGCGCCCGTTCCGCCGACGTTGTGGGCGAGCCCGACGGCCGCGTCCTTGACCTGCCTCTTGCCGGCCTTTCCCCTAAGCTGGGCGACTATCTCGACGGCTTGAGCCAGGCCCGTAGCTCCGATCGGGTCACCCCTAGCCTTCAGTCCGCCGGAGGTGTTGACCGCTATCTCCCCCTCGAGGGAGGTGAGACCCGCCTCAGTGGCCCTTCCGCCTTCGCCCTTCTTGAAGAACCCCAGGTCCTCGATTGCGAGAATCTCGCTGATCGTGAAGTTGTCATGGACCTCTGCGACATCGACGTCCTTGGTCGTCAGTTTGGCCATGTCGAAGGCCCTCCTGGCGGCGACCTTGGTGGCCTCCATCGTGCAGATGTCCTTCCTGTGATGCAACGCCAGCGTATCGCTCGCCTGACCCGAACCGATGATCTCGATCGGCACCTCCGTGAACTTCTTGGCCATGTCGAGAGGGCACAGGACGACGGCTGCAGCGCCATCCGAGCTCGGAGCGCAGTCGAACATCCTCAACGGCGAGGATACCATCGGGGACGCTAGGACCGTCTCCCGCTTGATCTCGCGCTGGAACTGGGCCTTGGGATTCAAGGAACCGTTCTTGTGGTTCTTGACCGCGACATCTGCCAGCTGTTCCCGGGTGGTGCCATGCTCGTGCATGTGCCTCCTCGCGATGAGCGCGTGCAATGCCGGGAAAGTCGCCCCGAGGATCGTCTCCCATTCCTGATCCGCGGCCGATGATTGTATCATCGCGGACTCCACATCGCTCACGTCCATCATCTTCTCGGCGCCCCCGACGACCACTATGTCATGCAGTCCGGACGCGACTGCCTGGAAGCCCTGCCTCAGGGCAAGCCCACCAGACGCGCCAGCAGCCTCCACCCTGGTCGCGGGGATGTGGTCTCTCGCGAGGCCGGCATAGTCCGCTATCAGGGCGCCAATGTGCTCCTGCTCTATGAACCGGCCCGCGCCCATGTTTCCCACGTACAAGGCGTCGATCTGATCGGCGGTGATGTTCGCATCGGCGACCGCTGCGAGCCCTGCTTGGATGCCTATGTCCCTGAATGACAGGTCCCACAGCTCCCCGAACTCGGTGTCCCCGATGCCTATGATCGCGACTCGCCTCATCTCACTCACTCCCCAGATGGATCTTGCCCCTGTATTTCGCATATGTGGCGTAGTCCAGGAACTTCAGGTTGGAGTTCAGCTCCTTGACGGTCGGTGCCTTTTGCCTCTGGAAACCGTCCATATCGTTCGTCACTGTGATGTCGAACGCGTCAGAGCCGGCACCCGATCCATACGCGACGGCGAATATCTTGTCCCCAGGCTTCGCCTCGTCGAGAATTGCAGCTAGACCCAGGGGCACTGCGCCTGAATAGGTGTTACCGATCATTGGTGCTATGAGTCCCGTCTTGACTTGCTCATCGGTGAACCCGAGCTGCTTAGCCACCCTTGTCGGGAACTTCCCGTTTGGCTGGTGGAAGACAGCATAGGTGTAATCCCCCGCTTTGAGCCCCGTCTTGGCCATCAGTCCCTTCGCACCGCTCGTGACATGCTTGAAATAGGCCGGCTCACCGGTGAACCTGCCTCCGTGCCTCGGATACATCTCACCCTCGCGCCTCCAGAAATCAGGTGTGTCGGTCGTGTATGAGTATGTGTGATCGATCGTGGCGATGGTCTTCTCCGACCCGATCAGGAAAGCGGCCCCTCCCGCGGACGCGGAGAACTCGAGGGCGTCTCCGGGAGCACCTTGGGAAGTGTCGGCTCCTATCGCCACTCCGTACTTCACCATGCCGGATCCAACCATGCCCATGCACGTCTGGATAGCGGCCGTCCCCGCCTTGCACGCGAACTCGAAGTCCGCCACCGTCAGGTGCGGCGACGCTTCTATCGCTTCAGCGACGATCGTCCCCGAGGGCTTGACCGCATAAGGATGGGATTCCGACCCGACGTAGATCGCTCCGATGTCCTTCGGGCTCACCTCACACCGCTTCATCATGTTCCTGGCAGCCTCGACGGCAATAGTGATCGTATCCTCATCCGGCGCAGGCACTGACTTGCAGTTGATCATCAGGCCCTTGCTCATCGCCTTGCCATCGACGCCCCAGACCTTGCCGATCTCCTCCGGCGTGATCCTGTACCGTGGCACATAGGCTCCGTAACTGACTATTCCGACTTTCATGGTCGAATCCCTTCCCTCTAACCAAGCGATTGAAGACTGTCGACAAGTTCCGCCACTGCCAGCTGCGTCCTCACGAGCGGTATGCCCTCCAACTCGGCGAGCCTTATCGCGAGCTCATCGACCTGCTCAGGTTTCTGGTAGACGACGAGCGCGGGCTTCAGCGGATGCGCGCGAATTGCGATCATCGGAGACCTGCCGAACCTGACGCCCGTGAAGATGAGCGCTCTCTGGCTGCTCCATCCGTAGATCTTGAGATAGTCGAAAGAGCTCAACGACGTGATCGCCCTCACGCTGTCTATGACCGTGTAGCCGTGGATGTGTTTCTCCAAAGACATCGCGGGCGTGAGATTCTCTCCGTGGATCTTCGAGACCAGGTCAGACGCGAGCACTTCAACTGCGAATTCCTTGATCGAGATGATCGAATCAGTCTTCGCGGCAAGTGAGTACTGTTTCAGGATGTTGCTGCCGGTCTTCTCGTCTATCTCGAGGAAGGCATCGACGATCTTCCGGACGGTAACGATTCCAGGCGACTTCCTCCTGCCCGCTTCGTAGTCGCTGATGACCGACGGCGACACGCCGAGATGACGGGAGAGTTCTTGCTGTGAAATCTTGAACTGCTCTCTCCATTTTCTAATCGTCTTGCCTGGTTCGTCGGAGAGACAAATTTCCCCTGCGATCTTCTCCCTCACCTGGTCCCGCATGAGCGCAAAAGAATTTCCGCGCTACTTATAGTTGTCGTATGTGAGTTACGGCAATAGACGATTGACGCTGGCTAGCAAAGAGCACTCGGTTTCTGCTCGTTTTCCGAGTCGCATGCGAGGAGCCGGGAAGAGGTCATACTTGACCCGGAAGGGTCCTCCGCGGACTCGGGACTAGCCATTGTATGCACCAGGATTAATAACAAGCCTCGCTATCCCTCACCCGCCCGACACCATGGGGTAGTGGTCTAGCTTGGTATGATCCGTGGTTCGGGACCACGTGACCGTCGGTTCAAATCCGGCCTACCCCATCACCTTCCCATCTGGCTGATTGTCAATCTCGCCGGATTGAAATCCCGCGAATGACATTTCCCATGCCCGACTTACTCGTGAGGACGTTTTCAGAGGGTTTCTAAGGGCAACCCAAGAGATGCCGGGTCCGGTGATAGGGCAGCCGAGGTTCTCACCGAGACTGGCGGTGTGTCGGCATAACAGGGACGCAGCTTGTTGGTCAAATCGACTCGGTCGGGATTATTCCTGAGACGCCTCCCACAAATGCATGTTTCTCCCTTGGATGCTGGTTCGAAGCCAGCGCAAATAAATAGAAACAAATGAATCCGGGCACATGAAGGATCGGAGCGATTCGAAGTACAAGGACATCCTTGCCAGCTCGTCGGGCAATGAGAGCGCGTACCTGAGTGCGTTGGGTCGACTGGTGAAGCACCCATCGGTTGCTATCAGGGAACCGAAGGGTACGGTGGAATGCGCACGCGAACTGGAGGACATGCTGAGAGAGCACGGGTACGAGGTCATGGAATACCCGATAGAAGGCGCTCCCCTAGTATACGCCGAGAGAGGTGTCGGCGCCAAGAAGACCCTCCTGTTCTATCATCACTATGACATACAGCCCGAAGGTGACCTCGCACTCTGGGAGTCGTCCCCGTGGAAGCTCGATGTCAGAGGCGACCGTGCCTACGGCAGGGGAACCTCGGATGACAAGGCGCCGATCGTGTCGAGCATCTTTGCGATGGATGTCATCGAGAAGTTGTTGGGGGAGCTTCCGGTCAATGTCAGGTTCGTCGTAGAGGGAGAGGAAGAAGCTGGCTCGATGGGCCTTCCAGCCTTCGCCAGGAAGCATGCGGATTTCCTCAAGGCCGACGGGTGCGTATGGGAGGGCGCATCAGGCATCCCGGGGAGCCCCGCTGAGGTGATCTGCGGGATGAAAGGGGATGTGTACTTCGAGCTGACCTCTGCAGGCCCGCCCGCATTCGCCAGGACCGATGTCCACTCAGGGGAGGCGGCCGCGGTCCCTAACCCAGCTTGGCGCCTGGTATGGGCGCTCAGCACATTGAAGGATGAGAACGAGAACATCCTGATCGACGGGTTCAACGACCTCGTCAAGCCGCCCGCCCAGGAGGACTTGAAGGTCCTCAAGGACTACAAGGGGGACATCGTGCAGAGGCTCAAGTCTGACTACTCCCTGAACCGACTGGTCCTTGACAGGTCCGGCGTCGACCTCCTCACAGCTCTGTACCTGAGACCCGTGCTATCCATATGCGGCCTGACGAGCGGGGACCAGGGCACGAGCGACATGACCATCATACCCTCCAAAGCAAGGGCGAAGCTCGATTTCCGGCTGGTGCCAGACCTAACGACAGAGAGCGTGCACAGACTGCTCAAGGCCCATCTCGAGAAGAGGGGGTTCACGGACATCAACGTCAGGATGACCACAGGGTACAACCCTGGCAAGACGCCGGTCAGCCACCCATTCGTGAAGATGGTCCACGAGCTGGCTCAGGAGGTGTCCTCGCCAGCACCATCGAGCATCGTTCCGATGTGCGGGGGTTCAGGGCCCGCGTACCTGTTCACAGCCCACGCGCCCATGTGCATGCCGCTCAGCTACGCGGACATCGAGGGCACGAACTACCACGCCCCCAACGAGAACATAACGATCGAGAGCATCAGGTACTCGATAGCCTACAACGCCACATTAGCACAGCGGCTAGCAGACCTCTAGGAAGTCGGTCATCATGCGTGACCGCAGAGGTCCTGGAACGCATCCTCCAGTCTGATGCCCCGGCGCGACCACCCAAGTGCCATGGTTGAGCGCACTGCCGCGGCGCTATTCCCTGATTCTGACATCATTGGGGGAATCGAGCATGGTACTTGCGTGCACATCTTGCTTTTCGGAGTGCTCACCAGCTTCTTGCTCGGGGTGGCGTTCTACTCGGCTGGGATAGGTTTGGCGTTGATCGTCTTCCTCTCAGTGTTAGCTGGCGTGGTCGGGACGCGTCCGGATCACATAACACGAGAATCTCAAGTGGGTGCGCTCCACAGATTGACTTTCGAAACCTTGATTGACAGCAAGCGCCATTACGATATCATGACCCAGGCTACCTCGCGTCCCGCGTTGTTCGTAGGCGCAATGATTAGCGGAGTTGTCGCCCTAACGGTTCTATTCTTGACGGATTTTGGAGGATGGTACAATTACTATTACTATTCTGGCACTAGTGTCTGGAGCTACATCGGAGTCAACTCTCCGATCTCGCTAGTCGGCATCGCCGTTGTTTGCATACCGCTCTTCTTCGCGCTGTCGGTATCGTTCAAGGGTGCACAGAACCCCGACTCTTTGACGATGCAGCAGGTGAACCGCGCACTGATGGCCTCAGTAATCCAGCTCGTTCTGATACTAGTCGCGGGCGTGGTATTCGTGGTCGCTGTCTCGGGATCCGATGATTGGTGGTTCGGGATTGGGTTCTACGGATCAGTAATTGGTGTGTTCATGATGATGATCTTTCTAAGAATGGCGAAGCAGCAATACGCCGCTCATGTCCCACAGGGATTCACTCCGTACGGGCTGCCGACCCCAATGCACATACAGTCTGGAGTCCAGCCCTATACAACGCCATCGGCGTATACTGCTCCGCCGCCACGGCCGCAATGGCAGACCGGCCCCGTTGGGAGCGCGCCTCCTGGGCAGCCACCCTCCTCGAGGTTCTGCAGCAAATGTGGACATCTCCTCGCCACGGGCGCAATGTTCTGCGAGAGGTGTGGGGCAAGAATCCAGTGAATCGACCGTAGCGGCGATGATTGACAGTTCCCCCCGTTGACGTAGATGGTCTCGGGCCTTTATATGAGGAAAGAATGGAGAGAGGATTAACGCGTCCTCCGAGATTCGGAGAAGCTCGAGTTGGGTTCCTAGCCAATGGATTCGTAAACGAATCTAGCCTTCGCGCTATCCTTTGGGCACAGGTTGCGACTGGAAGAGGAGAGGCATGTCGGCCACGTACCAGTGAAGCAGCCCTCTTACGGCTACGGGTGCCGAGAGAACGCCCAACAGGATTGTGAGGTAGGTGACATCTTCTCCAAAGGCACTAATCAGAATCCAGAAGGCGAGATTGATAACAACAAACCCGGCGGCAATCAAGAGACCCATCGAGATGCGTAGCCTCAGAAAAGCAAAAGAGCAAGCTATGATTGACAAGGCTATCATTATCAAGGCAGCCGTCCAGTTGTTCAAATCGACAACCATCACTCTGTAGGTCCCGGATATGTTTTGGCCAGACGAGTTGTAGATACCGTTGATGAATCTCGGCTGAGCCACGAAATAGAAATCCACGACGGCGCCAATCAATGCGACTACGGACACTGCACCTACCAGGGCGATTAGGAAGCGTCTTCCGCTAGTTCTGACGATTCCTGAGCTTGACACGTATTTCTTGGCGAAAGCTAGAAGCAACCCACAAAAGCAGAACGTATCTACGAGAATATTCACGAAGAAGAGCCAGGCAATTCCAGAGAGCGGCTCTGTTAGCCGGAAAGTGGTGTCAGGCTGAGGTGGAGGCGCGCTCGGGTTTGCTGATGCCTGTATTGCAAGAACTACCGTGCTGACCAGCAGCGAAGATACTGCGACTGTAACTAGCATCAGCCAATTCCTCATAGACCGCACATTCAAACCATAACCACCCTGGTTCGATATTCCCGAAACGACTGTTCAAACAAAAGAACTTTCCGATAGATTTCAGACGCACACTCAAGGCGCCAAGGAAACTGAACATCCAAGAGATCATCTTCAATTCACTTTTGTCTTCTCCAGGCACATAGTCAATTCGGACGCGTCCCAACCAGATTCGAACACCCTGACAACGAGAAATATCAAAGGATTCATCTCCAGGTATCATCATAGACGAGTCCGATATGAACAGATTCCAGACATTCAAGAGATTCCCGAGATTGGAGACGAACCGGCTGATCCTCCGAGAAATCACAATGGCCGATGTCGAATGGTATCTCGAGCATTTCTCAAGAAAGGAGATCGTCCAAGGTCAGGGGTTTCCTGCTCCCAAGGGAATGAAAGGAGCGCGAGAGGAACTGCAGCTCTACTTCGTTGATCTATTCAAGAACAGGAATGGATTCAGATGGGGGATCGAGTTGAGGGGCGAGGGGAACCTGATCGGATCATGTGGATACTACAAATGGCTGAAACCAGACGGTCGTCAGGCCGAGGTCGGCTATGACCTCGATCCTCCGTACTGGGAACAGGGCATCATGACGGAAGCCCTGACTGCCATCATAGACTTCGGCTTTCAGAAGATGAAGCTCAACCGGATCGAGCTGCTCGTCTTGCCAAAAAACAAACGGTCGAGCGGGCTCGCGGGCAAGCTGGGGTTCGAGAAAGAGGGCGTCCTTAGGGAGCATGGTTTCGACGAGAAGATGCGGCCTGCGGACGACGTGATCTTCTCATTGCTTCGAAGAGAATGGGTCAAGAGGCACCGTGCAGTGATGATAACCGTGGGGCCTCGTAGATGAGGTTTCACGTCGGGAACTCGCTTGTGAGATCAGGGCGTCGGCCCTTCGCTTAGAGCACCACGAATGAGATAAACACGTATTTATCAACGAACGCGTTTTCCGAGCTCAAGCAGGTGTAATCTAGCTGGTTAGGATTTTGGCCTTCCAACTCTGCAAGAAAAGAATATAAAATTGGAGAGGGACGAAAGCCAACGGCCCGGGTTCAAATCCCGGCACCTGCACTTTCGTTCCAATGAGTTTCGGTTTTAGCCCATCTCGCAATCCTTCAACTGCAACCTGGTCTACTCGTCCTCATTCTCTCCGAGCAAAGGAGTGTGCGCAATAGCATAGATCTCGTCGAACTGCTTCGCCTGGGCGAGCGCCATCCCCTGAACGTAGCAGTGTGGTCGGAAGTTGACCAGATTCATGTGTGCGTAGTTGTCGAAGTCATCTTCCGGCTCCCTCTCTGTACTCTTGGTATTCAACCTTCTCAGTCTCACCATTGTGTTCACCTCTATACTTCTGCGTACTCACGTGCCTCAGGAACTGCATCGATGTCGGCCTGCATGCTCTTCTCTATGTAGCATAGATCATCCAAGAGCTGCTTGATGTCCATGACATCTTCTCCAAGGCTCGACATCTCGTTCGCGAGATCTTCAAGATCCTGAAGCGTGTGCGTCTTCGCCCAATCGATTGCTTGAGCGTTTTGGACTGCTTCCTGCGCCGCATTCCTGTGCTTCATCGCATTCCCATCCTATTGCGTTGTCTGACGATTTGTCAGCTGATTCGTCGTAGGGAGCTGACGACTATTTATAAATTTCCAGAACGGCGCATTCTTGAAGCCAGGTTTGTCGGACTGATTGCACGCCGTCAAGGGAGAAATCTCTACGAGATTTCTAAGTGAAGACTTGGCCCCATGAATGAGATCGAGTGAAATCCGCACCTCCCGGTTGCACATCGGGAAGCGCCAGACAAGAAGAGGGCCTTCGCTAGTAACTTCTTTATGAAGACACGCACATTAAGACGCAATTGGCCAGGTGCGTTCCTTTGGGTTTGCTTGATGCGTTGATGAACAAGGAGAAGAAGCTCCTTGAACGTTCGAGGAAAGAACTGGCCAGAGTGGATTCCCTCGAGAAGGCCGGCAAGTCGGACGATGCCCTAGCCGAGCTCGAGAAGCTGAGACTGATGCTCAAGGAGAACATCCTGTTCATCGGCAAGATGAAATGGGAATTCTCCCAGGTGTTCTCCTCGATGGGGATGAAGTATCTGGCATTCGCCAAGGCGCAGCCGGCTCATGACGCGGCAAAGAGATCACTGGAGTTCGACCCGAAGAACGCGGAGGCCATGGGCGTTGCCGGACGCGCGGCGCTCGCCCTCGGCATGAGGGATGAGGCCGTCGCTTCCCTCAAGAATGCTGTCGTCACGGCACCTCAGTCCGAGGACCTGTGGATAGCTCTGGGGGAGACCCAGGACGCCGTCAGTGATGTGAGCGGAGCAATCGGCAGCTACACGAGGGCGCTGACTATCAACCCGCTCGGCATAAGGACCTACGACAAGATACTCGAACACACTCCGGACGACTTGGATCTTATCAAGCGAAAGGCATCAACGCTCACGAAACTACAGAGGTACGATGACGCTGCGAGGACCTACCAAGACGGGATAGACATCAACAAGAACGACAAGGAGCTCTGGGTGGGACGTGCCACGGCGCTCAACTTCGCAGGCAAGGGTGAGGAGGCGGTCAGGTCCCTGACGGCCGCCCTGAAGCTGGACCCCAAGGACGTTTACTGTCTCGACAACCTCGGGCGGATACAGCACAAGTTGGGCCTCCGGGAAGAGGCGATGAAGAGTTTCTCGGCAGCTGCCGTGGTCGATCAGGGAAACAAGATCGTGTGGAACGAGCTCGGCGTGGTGCAAGAGGAGTTGGAGCTGTACGACGATGCTGTACGGTCATTCGACAACGCGCTGAGGATTGATTCGAACGACATCAATGTGCTGATCAACAAGAAGAAGACGCTCCTCAGTGCCCAGAAGTTCCCCGAAGCGATTAGCGTGTGCGACAGGATCCTGATCCTCAACCCACACGACCACGAAGCCTTGTTTGACAAGGCCCAGTCCCTCTTCTCGATGGGCAGGGTGGACGAAGCGCTGACCTTCGTCGAGGCGTCGCTCAACATCTCGCCGAAATCAAAGGGGGCAATGAACCTCAAGAAGGAGTGCCTGATCAAGCTCGGCAGACACGCGGACGTCGTGGCGTGGTGCACAAGGATCCTCGAGCTTGACCCCAACGATCTCGAGGCCATGCACGACAAGGGAGTGTCTCAGCTGAAATCCGGGAGGCCCCAGGACGCAGTCAAGTCCTTCGAGAAGATCCTGAAATCTCGTCCGGACGAATTGCCCATCCTAGAGAGCCTCAAGGATGCCTACAAGCAAATGCAGCGCGATGCCCTGGTCATAGGCGTTTGCGACCGCATTATTGCCGTAGAAAGCAACAACAAGGCGGCGCACTTCGACAAGGCCGTGGCACTCGACAGGACCGAGAAGTTCGATGAGTGTTCCGCGGCGTACAGGCTCGCCCTCAAGCACGACCCGACGAACCAGGAGATCTACTACAACATGGCGGCGATGTTCCTCAGGGTCGGAAAGCCGAAGGAGGCCGTCGACTACGCAAAGCAGGGTCTACTGGTCGCACCCGCAAGCCATGCGCTCTGGAGGATCAAGGGGGATGCGGGCTTCTACTCGAAGGATTACGAGGATGCGATCAAGTCCTATGCGAAGGCGGTGGAGCTCGACCCTGGCGACAAGATCGCATACGCGACCATGGGTCGATCACAGATCGAGCTGAAGAGGTACGAGGAGGGTCTGATGGCGTACGAGCATGCGCTGAAGCTCGACCCCCGGGACCCCGAGGTCTGGTTCCAGCGAGCGGTGGCTCTCGACTGGCTCGAAAGGCGTGAGGAAGCCCTGGGTTCGATAAGGGAAGCAATCAAACTCAACCCGACGAAGCCGGAGCTGAGAATCAGGGAAGGTCTCACGCTTGCGAAACTGAACAGACCGCGTGAGGCCCTGGCAGCATACGACGAGTCACTCAAGACCTCACCGAAGAACCTGCCAGTACTGAACGCGAAGAAGGACCTCCTGAAATCATTGAAGCTCAACGAAGATGTCGTGCAAGTCTGCAGCGAGATCCTGACGATCTCCCCCAAGGACAGAGACGCATTGGTCGACAAGGGCGGCGCATCTCTGTTCCTGAAGAGACCGACAGAGGCTTTGGTCTGCTTCAACAAGGCGCTTGAGCTGGAAGCCGACGACCTTGACGTGCTGGAGCTCAAGAAGATGGCACTCATCTCGATGGACGACTCTGAGAACGTGGTCCATGCATGTGACCACATCCTACGCCTCAGCCCGAAGAACAAGAACGCGCTCGCGGACAGGGCGAGCGCGCTCGAGAAGCTCGGCAGGACCGACGAAGCGCTGCGGAGCTATGAGATGGCCCTCAACCTGGACCCGAAGGACATCTTCCTGTTGAACAGGAAGGGGTTGCTGCTCCTGGGCGCTGCAAACCCCGCACAGGCAGCTGAGGCCTTTGAGCAGGCCATAAAGCTCGACTCCAACCAGCCGTTCGTGCTGAACAACAGGGGAAAGGCGTACCTTGAGCTCCGGAGGTTCGACGAGTCGCTCTTGGATTTCAAGAAGTCTATCAAGATACTTCCGAACGTCGCTGAGTTCCACACCAACGAAGGGAGGGCGCTCGCGAGCCTCGGGAGGTTCGATGACAGCCTGAGCTCGTTCGGGGAGGCGCTGAGGCTCGCTCCTTCCGATGCGGGCGCGTTGAAGTACCTAGGGATGGCACTTCTCAAGCTGAACAGGGTACCAGAGGCCCTACAGAGCTTCGACCAGGCCGTGAAGCTAGGCTCGACCGACAAGGACCTCTGGAAGAGCAGGGCAAAGGGTTTCGAGGCACTGGGCAACAAGGAGGAGGCTGCGCGGTCCTACGGGAAGGCACTGGAGACGGACCAGACGGACCAGTCCTCCTGGTACAGGCTCGACAGCTCCAATCCGAAGATATGGATGAGCAAGGGGTTCGCGATGGAGAAGCAGGGCCTGCTCGAGGAGGCCGTGAGCTCCTACGACAGGGCGATCGGCCTTGATTCGAACGAGAAGGAAGCCTGGAAGGCGAAGGGACAGGCCCTTTCCGCTCTTGGCCGAGCGGAACAGGCGTTGAGATGCTTCGACCATGCCCTGAGCATCGACCCCTACTTCGAGGCCGCCGGTGAAGGCAGGAAGCAAGCCGAGGAGGATATTCGGAAGAACAAGATAGAGGACTACTCCCGATCCGTCCTTGAGTTCGAGTACGCCAACGGCAGACCGGTGACCAAGGAGGAGGCTTTCAGGGTGTGCGGAATCCCGTATGCGTTCCTGGGTGACGTGCTTGAGTTCCTCAGCGGGAAGCCAGAGGTGAGTCTCTCAGGCATGACGAAGGACGAGTTCGAGCGATACGAGAAGATGTCTCGGGAGATCCTGGTGAATGCGATGGAGAAGAGGGATCTCGCGGCCCACGGGCTGAGACTCTGCGACATCAGCGTCAACTTCCCGGAGCTCAAGATAGCCAGTGCGAAGAAGATCCTAAGCTACGTTCAGGCGGTCGAGGAGCACGAGTTCAGCACCAAGAGCTCGGACCCGCACACGGAGGAACTCCTCAGGCAAGCACTGGACCTTCCAAACGACCAGAAGAACGTCCTCGGACTCATCAGGAACCTCGGTATCGGAGCATACTGGGCCAGACAACTGGTTACGATCCTTCACACGTTCCAGGGCGGCGGCTTCGAGACGCCTGCCATCACCATCAAGTCGATAGTCAGCGAGAGTTACGGAACGTACTCCCCGTACGACGAGCGGAGCAGACGCGAGCGGGCGCCCCAGCCAGCCGAGACCGAGTTCGTGCGGGAGCGCAGAGAAGAGCGAAGAGAAGCTCATCGGACGGAACAAAGGGAAGAGCGGGGGTTCGACGAGGTCCGAGACGCCCCGCTGAGGCACAGCCGAGAGGTAGATGCATTCAGGGAGTCCCCGGTCGAGAGAAGGCAGAGGGAGCAGACGAGACCATCGAGGGAGAGGGAGCGACCACCCGCTCCGAAGGAAGTGCCGTCTGATCTCGTCGGCAGGAGATGCCTGTTCCACGGAGGGATCGCGGTCGCCCGCTGCCAGAAGTGCAAGGCGGTCCTATGCAAGGAATGCATCAGAGGGTCTGAGAGGTGCCCCCGGTGCAATACTCCCCTAGGCTCGGTCGAGGCTCCCGAGGAGCCTGCCAGGGAGAGAAGGAAGTCGCGCAGGGAAGAACCAGAGGAGCCCGCTGAGGGAGCCGAATCGGAGGAAGAGCCCGAGGAGGAGACCGAACGCCCAAGAAAGAGGGGAAGGAACTCTCAGAAGGCGAGGAAAAAGGGCGATGATGAAGAGCTGTCGAGGCTCTGAACCGATCGCCCGATGTTCTGCATGAATGAATTTCGAAGGCCTCGTCCTCTGCCGACGTTTGATCCTATGGTGAATGGCGAGGTCAGCCTCGGAGTTGCTTGGTCAGCTTGGCGATCCGCTTCCCATAACGGATGCATATCTTCTCCGACCTGGCATCTGGCGCTTCTATGGCCACGGGGCCGTAGTGGTCTCCTTGCGAATCGCCACAGACTACCATCCCGTGGATGAGCAGCCCCTGCAGTAGCGCGAGAACGGTCGTCTCGTTCCCGCCGCCGATGTTCGCGCTGGACGAGAAGGCGCCTCCCACCATGTCCTGAAGCTTGCCGTGGTGCTTGATGCTCTTGTCGAGCAGGTCCTTGATCGGTGCAGCAGGGCCGCCATAGTATGTCGGGGAGCCCAGCACTATCCCATCCTAATTGCGAAGGTCGTCGACCTTGACCTGCTTGACGTCCAGTACGTCTACCTCGACGTCTTCCGCCATGGCTCCCCTGCCGATGAGATGAGCCATCTTCTTGGTGTTCCCAGACCTAGAGTAGTAACATATCAGTATCTTAGGCATCTTCAGCCTCCCTGCCCTGTGGATGGCGTGAAGGCACATTAATCAATCGCAGGAACTGGATCGACCCACGATATCGCCCAAGCATCCTATCCAATCACTAGGCTTTCCGTCTTGGTTCTTCCTTCCTCAAATCGCGACAGCCTGTATGGCTCTGTCGGGAACGGGGGCTTCTTTCCTGTAACAAGACACGACATGAACTCGCCGACGGCCGGCGAGATCATGAAGCCGTGGCCAGAGAAGCCGCAGGCGACGAACGCGTCCTCGACCCCAGGCATCCGATCCAGTACTGGGTTAGCGTCGGGCGACATGTCGTAGAACCCGGCCCATTGCCTCATCATCCGGGCGCTGGAGAGCATCGGAAACAGAGAGACCACTCTCGAAGAGAGCTTCTCGCAGAAGGCAGCGCTCGACTTCCCAGGGTCACTCCCCCGTGGCTCCGACTCGCTGATGCCTGCTATCAGTTCGCCCCGGGGACCCTGGCTCATGTAGAAACCGTCCCTCAGAGTGACGACCATTGGCTTCAGGAACGGAGCCAATGGTTCTCCCGCCATTATCTGGTGCCGGACTGGACGCGTGGGGATGTTCACACCCATCATCCTGGCCACCTCGCTCGACCATCCGCCCCCGGCATTGACCAGCTTCTCCGTCCTGAGCTCACCCCTCGACGTCTCGAGGATGAACCCACCGTGGACCTGATTGATTTGTTTGACCTCGCAGTGGGTCTCGATCCACGTCCCATGCGATCGCAGGAAATCCGCATAGCCGATGAGCAGGGGGAATGGGAACAGAATGCCGTCCCCTCGCCTATAGGATCCCCCGATGATACCTGAGCAGTCCATGTAGGGGACGATTTCTTGGACTCCGTCACAATCGATCACCTTTGTGCCCAACCCGAACCTGCGCTGAAACTCCACGGCGTTGCGCAGAGCGATCAGCTCCTGCTCCGACTCGGCCACGAACAGGTATCCTCCCTGCCTGAACCAGAAGTTGACTTTGAGCTCCAGCCCCAATTGCCTGAAACGCTGGATGCTCCACTTGGCGAGTAGTATGTTCTCCTCGGTCGTGAACTGCGCCCTGATTCCACCTCCGTTCCTGGTCGATGCGCCCGAGGCCAGGTGGCCCTTCTCAAGGATGACGATGTCGTTCAGGCCTTTGTTGACGAGGGAATAGGCGGTAGATAGACCGGTCACGCCGGAACCTATGATCGCCACTTGTGCGTGGTCCCTCATCGACCGGCCTCCTGATCCCTGTCACGGGATGCCCAAGCACCGAAACTCGTGGGGACAATAGGGGGCCTGAGAGTGGTCAGCGGAATGTCCTCAATCCTGATCCCGGTCTCTTTCGCAAGGATCTCCCGATAGACGTGAAGGCATTGTTTGCCCTGGCAAGGGCCGGTGCCGATACCGGTGATCCTCTTGAGATCCTCTATGTCCGTGTATCCTCGTCTGATGGCGCTCCGCAATTCCTCTACTGTAACGTCCTCGCAAAGGCATATGAACGATTTCCTGACGACCATCTCAGGGACCCCCGCGGTTCCTCAGCATCGATAGGGCGACCGCCTCGCCGCTGGCGATCCGTTCGTTCTCATGGATGAGTCCAGTGATCCCGCCGCAGGCGTAGACTCCGGGAACACTCGTTCGGCCCTCCGCGTCGACCCCGACAGTCCAAAAGTCGCCAGAACTCCGCAGCTCGCAGCCAGACTGCTGCGCCAGCTCCACTGCCGGGACGAGGGGGCCGAACTGGATCACGAGATCGCACCGGACGGTCTTCGAGGTCCCGCCCTCGGTGTACTCGATGCCCCTGACCGCCCTCCCACCGAGAACCTGCACCACTGAAGACGCATTCTGCACCTCGGCCACGATGGAAGAGTGGACCGCTTCGAGCCGTCTGCGAACCCTGTCCCTGAGCTCGTTCGCCCCCACGAGAACGGCCCTCGCACCAGGGCTAATCCCTCGCGACGTCAGCTGATCTATGGCCTCTGGTAGCATGTTGCCGGGGATGTCTCCGTTCACGATAGACAGGCCTGTTTCCGCTCGGCCCGTGGCCAACAGGATGAATCTCGCCTTGACGAGCTGAAGGCCCGAACCGACCTGGATGCCCACCTCGCCCGATTCGTAGAAGCCAAAAGCCGTCGAAGGCGGGGCGCTGACATCCCCCACTTGCCTGTCAGCAATGATGACCGACCTTACACCGGCCTTCTGGATGCGCGCTTGCGCGACAGACCCGGAAATCCCACGTCCTATGATGAGGACCTCACACGACTTCCTCTCCAAAGCAGGGAACACGCCTGGAGAGTCGGGCACTCTGCTCGAAGATGCCAGACGCCTAACTGCGTACTGGTAGAAAGGCGTCATGAAGGAAGGTCTGATGAATCTTGAACGGTAGTCGAATTGACGGCGGAAGACCGAATCGAAGATGGAGAGCAGGTCGAATCGTGTCGTGGGGAAGCCGCGCTCGGTCTGGACGATCATCCCCGACTCCAGCGGGACACGGCACGTCCTGACGCCGGGGACCCCGTTCACTCGCATGACGCAGGAGATGCATCTTCCGGAACCGCAATAGAGTCCCCTGGGCCTGTGGAACTTCATACTTCTCGAGAAGGTTTTGACACCATCCCTGGCGAGTGCTATCGCTATCGTGTCGCCCTTGTATCCACGCACCGTCATTCCGTTGAATGTGAAGTCCCGAGGTTCTCCGCTAAGAGGCATCCTGAACTCCCGCATGGGAACGCATGAACGGCCAACCCGATTACGTGATTAATATGTGTCGCCGACGGGTCTTGGCGCACCTGCCAGTCGCCCAAGCATCGGCATACGAACCTTGATGTGCGTGTAGTTGATTCACCGAACGACACAGGGGGGAGTCATGACGCGGGTTTGTCCCAGATGCAGGAAGGAGACTGGCGAGATGTTCTGCCCCTCATGCCATGTCCTCACGTTCCCACCAAAGGCTGCGGGAGCGGCTCCTGAATCCGAGGCTGGGGACACCTTCGAGGCTACCATCTGGCAAGGGCCGAATAGAAACCGCGGAGTTGAGATCCAGGCAAGCATTCGCGACAGGTACTTCTCCAAGAGTCACGACATCGTTGTACTTCAAATCGAAGGGAGAAGGACGATCGCGAAGCTCGGACCCCAGTTCTGGAAGAAGCCCGCGGTGATGAAGAAGGCGGTAAGTGACGACGGGAAGGACCAGCTCATAAACCTGTTCGAAAAGCACCACCTGCTTCCGCCCAAGCAATCTATGAAAGAGAAGGGCATCGTAGACACCATCATCTTCGAGGTGGTCACCCCCCACGAGGAGTTCAAGCTATCCGTCGAGGAGCGACAGGAGACGGAAGAAGAGAAGGAACGTGGATGATTAGACCAGCTTCATCTCGCGACCGACCTTCTCGAACGTGGACAGCGCTTGGTCAAGATCCTTCTTCGTGAGCGCGGCGTTCATGATCGTCCGGATCCGTGCCTTGTCCTTCGCCACCATGGGGAAGACAATCGGGAGTGCGAAGACGCCGAGCTCGAACAACCGCGCACTGAACTCCCTTGCGGCCCCGCTGTCACCTATCATAACCGGAATTATGGGTGTTTGGCTTCTCCCAGTATCGAACCCCATCGCCTGGACCCCTTTCCGGAAATGATCGGTGTTGCTCCAGAGGTTCTTCACGTGCTTCGGCTCCTTCTCCAATACATCGATCGCAGCGATGCAAGCAGCGACCACTGCCGGAGGGTGTGAACCGCTCAACAGCCATGTCCTGGACTTGTTGTAGGCGAAGTTGATGAGGTCCCTGCTTCCGGAGACATGCCCGCCGACCACCCCGAACGCCTTCGAGAAAGTGCCCATCTCGACATGCACGTCGTCGTACTTCAGCATGAAGTGGGAGGCGATTCCGCGTCCTCCCTTCCCCAGGACCCCTTCGCCGTGGGCGTCGTCCACGTACAACATCGCCCCATGGTCGTGGGCCAGCTTGGAGATCCCATCCAGAGGGGCGATGTCGCCGTCCATGCTGAACACGCCATCAGTGATTATCAGTATCCTGCGATACGGAGGATCGTGTTCTTCGACCTTGGAGAGCACCCTGGCGAGGTCGCCCGTGTCGCAATGCTTGTAGACGGCCCTGTCCGCTCTGGATAGCCTCACGCCGTCGATTATGCTCCCGTGGTTCAGTTCGTCGCTGACTATGATGTCCCCGGAGTCGGCTAGCTGGGGGATGAGCCCGGCGTTCGCCGCAAAGCCGGTCTGGAAGACGAGCGAGGCCTCTGCCTCCTTGAACTTCGCGAGGCGGCGTTCGAGATCCATATGAAGATCCATGTTGCCAGCGATGGGCCGAACGGAACCGGAGCCGGCCCCATGCGACCTCACAGCCTCTATGGCGGCCTTCTTGAGCCGCGGATGGTTGCTCAGGCCCAGATAGTTGTTCGAGCATAGCATGAGCACCCTCTTGCCGTCGACGACGCATCTTGGTGCACTCGGCCCCTCGAGGACACGCAGCTTCCAATCCAGCTCGTTCCTGACGAGGGCCTCATACTCGGTCCTTAGAAATCCCACGGGGTTCCTGACAGCCATTTCCTCACCACTCAGGCTTGAGTGAGACCTTCGCGGCCTTCTTCGAGCGAATGAGTTCCATCCCTTTCTCGATGTCCCTTATTGGCAAGGTGTGGGTGACGATCGATGAGAGCTTCGACCTGAAGGCCGGCTTCTTCATGACTTCGAACATGAGGTCCCAGGTCTGGAACATCTTCCGACCGGTAATGCCAAAAACCGTAGCGCTCTTGAACGTGATTGCATTGTTGACATCGAGCATGACAGGGTCGTTATAGAGTCCAAGTATGGAGACCCTCCCACCAGGAGTCAGCATCTCGAAGACTTGCCTGAGGGCCGGTGCCGCTCCTGACATCTCGAGACACACATCCGCGCCATTGCCGTCGGTCAACTCCTTGACC
>Ga0315281_10002803_pt1 | contig 25770 bp, 21 predicted proteins | sample YL17G07_0_MG_FD_204540 | JGI IMG/M metagenome (GOLD analysis project Ga0315281, IMG submission 204540) | Sediment microbial communities from Yellowstone Lake, YNP, Wyoming, USA - YL17G07_0 | ecosystem: Environmental > Aquatic > Freshwater > Lake > Sediment | place: USA: Wyoming | collected... | reverse complement strand
CGGGCGATCCGCGACGAATTCTTTTTTAAGACGGTTATCATGAGGTAACACAGTCATGAGAATGCAGAGGTGGCTCACGGGTGTATGTCTGGTCGCTGTTCTGGGCGTATTTGTTGCGATTGCTCCTGCGCGAGCGGATGTTGAGACCGCGGACACCGTCGCGAAGCTCGCGAGCGGCAAATTCGGACGAGGCCTGGTCAACATCACCACGGGCTGGGGTGAGATGATCTACTGCCCCATAGAGATCACCGGAGAGAGGGGATATCTCCTGGGGGCCACGTGGGGGCCGCTCAAGGGTATCGCCATGACGGTCCTCAGAACTGTCGGCGGGGTTTTCGAAACCGGTCTCTTTTTCTACCGGTTGCCGGGCAACTATGATCCCTACTTTACCAGGGAATTCGTCTTCTCGAAACCGCGTGTGAGTGCCACGGCGAATTGAGCAGGTCGTTGTCCGCTCGCCACAAGAACGCACGCGCCATGCGGCAGGCATGGTGGCGTCGTGCGCGTCAGGCTCCATTAGGGAACCGGGCTGTAGAGGGAAGACGCGCGATGTCCGGTCATGCACCCCAGAAACCGCTCCTGGGCGCCCATATGTCCATCGCGGGGGGAGTCGATCAGGCTGTCCTCCGCGGATACCGCCTCCGCTGCGAAACGATCCAGGTCTTCGTCAAAAGTAATGTCCAGTGGAAGATGCGCGCGCTCACACACGAGGAGCGCAGCCGCTTCGACGCCGCTCGGAAGATGAGCGGCATCAGCCCCGTGTTCGCACACTCATCCTATCTCATCAACCTGGCATCTGCCGATCGTACGGTGTTGCGGAGATCGGTCTCTTCGCTCAAGGAAGAGCTTCGCCGCGCCGCTGAGTTAGACCTCCCGTTCATTGTGCTCCACCCCGGCGCTCACGGCGGCGTGGGGGAGTGTGAGGGGATCAAAAAGATCGCCGGCGGCCTCGGCGAGGCTGTCGCCGAATCTCCCGATAAGAAGGTGAAAATTCTTCTGGAAACGACAGCGGGCCAGGGCAGCAGCGTGGGCTGGCGCTTCGAGCACCTCGCGGAGATCATGGCGGCGGTCGGGCGGCCCGAGAGACTGGGGGTGTGTTTCGATACCTGCCATGTCTTCGCGGCCGGTTACGATATCCGGACCGGTGAAGGGTACCAGCGCGTGATGGAAGCGTTCGATCGCCGCATCGGCCTCGGGGGGATCATGGCCTTTCACCTGAATGACTGCAGGGGACCGCTCGGTTCGCGCCTCGACCGGCACGAGCAGATCGGAAAGGGGATGTTGGGCTTGAGGGCGTTTGAGATCCTGCTCAACGACCGGCGCTTCATGGGAGTGCCGATGGTTCTCGAAACACCGAAGGGCAAAGGGATGGAGGCAGACAGGCGGAATCTCAAGATATTGAGAGGATTGCTACGGTTGAAAGCCTAAAGTAGAAAGTATTAACTGAAACATGTAGACCGGATTGCGAAGAGTGAGCGGAACTGGTATAATATGAGTGTATAATTTACGGATGGTGCTTCTAAGAGGAGACGAGAGCGCGATGGACGAGGATCTCTTGGTGCGGAGGCTCATGGAGGAGAGCGCGGAGGGGGGCATCGCCTGCACCGCCGCGCTGAGATTGGCTGAGGAACTCGGGATTCCTCCGCGCGCGCTCGGGGAGGTCGCCAACCGGCTCGGGATAAAGATACGTTCGTGTCAGCTGGGGTGCTTTTAAAGCCGTATCTAGTATTTAGTATTTCGTATTTAGAGGGATTCATGAAATATTTTTTTGGGATTTGGGATTTGGAGCTTGGGATTTCCAGATTATGCCGATCTACGAATATCAATGCAGACGGTGCGGGAAGGTAACCGCCCTGATGGAGAAGATGGATGCCTGGAATTTCTGGCGCAGAAAATGCGCATCCTGCGGGAGCAGGCGTCTGAACAGGGTCTATTCCAAGTTCTCCACGGCAAAGAAGCAGTCTATGTCAGACATGATAAGCGAGATGCGCCGGCTGGGGCCGGTTAACTTCGTGCCCTCTCCCCCTCGACCTCTGGGGCCGCCGCCCGGCGGTTGTCCCTATGCTCAGGGTGAGAAAACAGCCGCGGGGCCCGGCGGAGGAGATCACGAGAAGAAGGCTACATGAGGCAAAAATGATGGAGACCGAATGGAGACATGCGATGAGATATCTTTTATGCGCTGCGCTTGCGGTTGTCGCCCTGTTCATCTCGGGCTGCGTGAATGTGGACCTCGGCCAGGCGAGCAAGGATTGGTCAGAGGTGGGCAAGAGCTTTGCTGACACCTATAAGCAGGGCCAGACTCCACCCGCCGGGGGGCAAGCTCCCCAGGAGGCGCCCTCTGGACGGTAGTCCCACCTCTCTGAGGTGATGAGGGGCGGCGTGCGAAGCGGTGGGTTCGGCGTTGGTGATTCACGAAGAGGTGAGAGGGGAGATGTGTCTGGAGGGTAGCAGTTCTCCGTCCCGCTAATCCTTAAAGTTGGTCACGATATCTTGAACGACCGCCGTCTTGAGATTCTGGAGGACGAGCGGGGTGAGCATGCGGCGCACGTAGTTTTTATTGAGCTGCCGCTCGGTGCGTTCTTCCCATATATTGAAATTTCTGTATGCCACCGCCTGTACCCTCCGGGCGAGAAGAACCTTGTCTGTCTTGATGTCCCTGATCCGATAGATCACCTCCGCGCCTCCCTGCCATGTCTGCGCCTTGATGTTGAATCCGATCGGGAAACCGAGTATTGTCCCGATCAGAAGGTACATCGGGATGCCCAGCTCGTTGCTCCCCACGAATCTGCACAACGACTCGCTGAGCTCCCCATCCATGATGAGGTTCGCCTTCCCCTCGAGCGCCTTTTCCTCAATGGCCCTCCGGTCGTCTTTCTTGCCAATATGCACGGCGGAGACATTCATAAACACGCGGTTCCTCTCGAGCTCGTACTGGAAAAGATCCTGGAGGTCGCTCCCCGTGATGAAGAGCGAGTAGCGCGCGAAGCTTTTATCCGTAAACCTGCCGATGGCGAGAGTGTGTCCGAACGGCTTCGCGAGCGGCTGGTTGAAGGTCAACGGCGGCGGTGGGGTCATCATTCCCCCGCAGCCGAATACGAACACGAAGAGGAAGAGCTGCACGCACGCGATTATTTTTTTCACTGGCTGGTCTCCTTGCATTGAACGATATGTGCTGCTGTCAACGGTGCAGGGGTGCTCATGCATTCCGGATTGAAAATGGATGCTCCGCAATGTATCATGTGCCCATGGTGAAGTCAAACGCAAAACGGGTTCTCGCCGCACTGCTGGCGGTGGTGGTGTGCGCGGCGATCGCAGCCGGTATCTACGTCTACCCGCGGCGCGCGGTCCCCACCATGTTCAACCTGGTTCCCCTGGAGCGGATGGTCGCGTGCGTGCGCGTACGCGGCCTCGCATCCGTGTGGCGCGGGTGCGCGGGATCGGCGTTTGTGAAGAGTGTCCGAGCGGGCAGGATCTTCCCGATGGATGAGCTCCGCGCCGGGGATGAGCGCGTCACGAGAGTGTGGAAACGCCTGGACAGCCCGTACTGGCCTGAGGTATGTGGCCGTGATTGCGCGTTCGCGCTCTACCTCGACGGGAAGGGGGGTGCTCTGTCCGGGGCTGTCTGGAGCCGCATCGGATTTAAAACGCGGTGCTTCCATCTGTGGGAGCATTGTCGCGCGCGTATGCGTTTTTGGAGGGCGAAGGAGCTGGAGAGCCGGAGAGAGGGGAGGCTCGCCGTGACGACCGTGATGGATCTGAAGCGGAACACCCCGCGCTTCAGCTACACACTGATAGGCGACCTCGCCATTGCCACCACAGGTTCCGGAGAGGCGTTCTGGAAGCGCGTTGACAATCTCGTGGCGGGGCGGGAGCGTAGCGCGCTCACGGCAGTTGGGAAAGGCGCGGCGGCAGAGAGGCCGCATGGAGAACGCCCCGGCGGCGGCTTCTTCGTTGACATCCAGGAGCTGCGCGACTGCCTGGATACCCGTGTGTATGCGCTCCCGTCAGCCGGTGCGGCGGAGGCGCGGGCCCAAATGAGGAATCTCTGGGAACGCGCGCGGGGGGCCGCCGGGGGCTGGCGGTGTGTACGGGGCACATTCGATCTGGAGGGGAACCGGCTGGGGACAGAGGTTTCTATTCTGGCCCGGGAGGATGCGGCGGCGGTGAAGGAGTCGGGCGGAGCGAGCCGGCGGGATCCCTCCGCTGATCCCCTGGCCCGTCTCATGGAGCACCGGGGGCTCCTCTACGCGGGGAGCCGCTATGACCCCCAGGGGTTACTCAGGCAATTTCGCTGGGGGAGCGGCGCGGAAGCGGTTGAATTTGTCCGTCGGGAAGGGACGACCGTATTCCCCGCTGATCATTTCTCTCTTTCATGGCTCGGGGACGACTGTTCCCTCCTCCTCTATCAGGATGAGAACGGCATGGCGAACGCGGCGCTGTCATTCCTGGTGAATGATCGCCGCCTGGCCAGAGAGAGGCTGGGCCGGTTTCTCAATTGTGCAGATGGCGCGAGGATCCGCCTCATCGGCCGGAAAGGCAAACAAATCGCACGCACGAAGAAGCCACTCGATGTTGAGCTGAAGCGGCGGGGGGGAGAGCCTTATTGTCGCGTGGGAACGGGAGATCCTATTGAACGCCTCTACAAACCGACCCTCGCGCTATACGGCGACCGCCTGTTGATCGCGACGGCGGATTCCGTGCTCGGTGAATTGGATGGCGAGAAGGCTCCTCGCCCCCGGGGTTGGATGACGCCGGCACAGGCCCATTTCATGGTGAGGGGGAGCGCCGCGGCGCATGCCGCCTCGTCACTCGCGCAAATCCTGGCGATCATCGCCCCGTTCGTGGAGAGGAAGGCCGAGCGCGAGATGCTCACGAGCGCCCGGCAGATGCTCGGCGCCGTGGAGTGGCTCGCGCCCGTGCGTGAGGGGTGGGCCACGGCCACCCGTGAGGGGAGTGAGATTCGCGTGCGCGGGGGAGCGCTCTTCGCCGATATCGAGAGCCGCTAGGCTGCATTGGCATAACCACTGAAGGCACTGAGGGTACATCCACTATATTAAAGATTTCTCCGCGGATGAACGCGCCTGCCTGCCGGCGGGCAGGGATACGCGCGGACAAAGCGTTTAAAAGGCGATGTTGGCCGCAGATTGGCGCAGATAAACGCAGATTTATTACAGGAACGCATAACCGTTGTAACTACTCAGGTAGTCAGAAGCCAGGAGCCAGAATCCAGAATGGATCGCGAATAAGCTTCCAGTAGCGTGCTGAACTCTTCGAGTAACTGCATTAACTCGGAAACATCGCCGTAGCCCACGTCCTCAAATGTCGCCGCTGGCGTCCTCATTCTAACTCCTGGCTCCTGACTCCTGAATTCTGGCTCCTGAGCAGTTACTAACCGTTTTTCATATCTGCGCACATCTGCGAAATCTGCGTTCTCCATAAAACAGTTGCCTCGCTTTCTCCGTGGGCTCCTCCTTTTCTCCGGGTCCTCTGTGGCAGAACATTGAAGGCATTGAAAATACCCCCCAGGACTGACGGCTCACTTCTCTGAACCCGCTTCCGTCAGTTTCAGCGCGTTGATCCTGCCGAACTTTTCAAGTGGCGGATCGAATTCCCCCTTTTTGCCCAGGACGAGGATGGTCGCTCTTTCGGGGTGGAGGTATGTCCGCGCCACGCGGAGCACATCCTCATCCGTCACGGCTGAGACGCGGGCGATATATGTTTTCAGGTAGTCGGCCGGCAGGCCGAAGAATTCCATATCAACCCGCTGCGCCACGATCTGCGAGGCGGTGGTGAAGTGGAACACAAAGCTGTTGATGAATGAGTCCTTGGCCCGGTCACATTCCTCTCTCGTGACCCGCTCGGTGCGCATGCGCTCCATTTCATCGAGGATGAGGGAGAGCGCCTCCGTTGCGGTCTTCTCCTTCGTCTGGCATACCGCGTAGAAAAGGCCTGTCTGCACGTTCGTGGTGAAATATGTTGCCACGTGGTAGGCGAGCCCCTCGTTCACCCGGATGCGCTCCAGCATCCTCGATGAAAAGGTCCCCGCGCCGAGGATCTCGTTCATGACCATGAGGGGGAAGTAATCGGGGTTGTCCCGCCTGATTCCCGCGTGGCCGACCATGAGATGGGCCTGTGCGGTGTCTTTCTCGATGTAGGTGACCGTGCGTTCCGCGCGATCCGGTGCGGGCGGCAGGGGCGGCGGCAGAGCAGCCTTTGCTGAGCCGAGGGCGTCGTTGAGCATCCTCACGACCGTGTCCCGGTCAAAGTCGCCCGCGACGCCGAGAATCATCCCCGACGGCTGAAGGTAATCTCTGTGAAAGGCGATGAGGTCTTCCCGCGTGATCCTGTCCATTGACCCCGGCTCCCCGATCACCTGATGCCCGTACGGGTACGACCCGTAGACGAGGCGGGTGAACTCGCGTGAGGCAATCTCTGCGGGCTCGTCGTTGCGCCTGCGGATCGCCTCACGGACCTGTCCCCTGCGCAGGTCGATCTTTTCATTGTCGAACACCGGGTTGAGGAGAATGTCGCACAGGAGGCCCAGAGCCTTTTCGGTATCCTTGCTCAGGCACGACAGGGAGATCGAGCTCGCGTCATCGTTCGTGCCCGTGCTGATGTCCGCAGCCATGAATTCGAGTTGGAGGTCGAGCTCATCTGGGCTTGCGTGCCGCGTGCCGCCCGTGCGCATGACGCTGGCGGTCAGCGCGGCCAGGCCCTCCTTCCCCGGGGGGTCATAGCCCGAGCCCGCCCGGGCGAGCGCGTGCAGGCTGAAGAGGGGGAGCGTGTGATCCGGCAGCAGGTAGAGCGCCGCCCCGCATGTGAGCGTGAGCCGCTCCGGCTCGGGCGGCGTGAAGGTGAGCGGAGGAATCGGGAGCCGCGATGGGTGCGCCTGCCTCCCCCGCGCCGCGCAACCGAATAACATCAGTGAGAGAGGGAGTATCGAGAGTAACGCTACGGCTCCGGCTTCTCCTGTGGGGATTCGTGTACGCAATTTCTCTCCTTGAGCAGTTGCATATCCCTTATTGCTTACCGCGTATCACTGTCTTTGTGCAATGCTCATCCTTGAGATACGTGTTCGCCACGCGCATGACGTCTGCGGCAGTGACCGCCCGGATCTTCGGGATGTAGCAGTTGAGGTATTTCCACCGGTCAATCGATTCGTAGGTCCCGATGAGCGACGCGAGGTTTTGAGCCGACTCGCACTCCCTCACGAAGTCGGCCTCAATCTGGTTGCGCGCCTTCTGCATCTCCCACTCGCTCACGGGTTCCCGGGCGAGCGTCTCGATCTCCTCTCGCAGCGCGCGCTCGACGTCCTCGGTGGTGTGGGGCCGGCGCGGGATGGAATAGAAGATGAACAGGGAGGGGTGCTTCGACGGGGGGCATGAGGCCGCCGCCGCGACGGCGACCTTTTTCCGCTGGACAAGATTCTTGTAGAGCCTCGATGTCCGCCCGCTGGAGAGGATGTTCTCGAGCACGTTGAGCGCGATATCGTCGTCCGCGCCCACCGCGGGCTTGTGGTACGCCAGCGCGATGCGCGGGGACGCGTCGAATTTCAGGTATGCCTCCCTCTTCCCGCGCTGCTCGGGCTCCCGCGTGACGATCGGGGGAGGGGGCGGCTGGGAGGGGATCGGCCCGAAGTAGCGGTTGGCGAGCGCGATGACGTTGTCGGGCCGGATGTCGCCGGCGATGACGACGATCGCGTTATTGGGAGCGTAGTAGCGGCGGTAGTACGAGCGAAGCATTTCAGGGCTGATATGCTCGATGTCCGAAGCCCACCCTATGATCGGCCAGCGGTAGGGGTGCGCGATGAATGCGGTGGCGAAGAGCTCCTCGCTGAAGGCGCCGTCCGGGCTGTCGTCGATTGTGAGGCGGCGTTCCTCCAGGATCACCTCTCGCTCCCTGTAGAATTCCCTGAAGACCGCGTTGCGCATCCTGTCGGACTCGAGCCACATCCAGAGCTCGAGCCTGTTTGCGGGCAGGCTGCAGAGGTACTGGGTCGAGTCGCGGCCGGTCTGGGCATTGAGCCCTTCGGCGCCCTCGCGCGTCAAGATCTTCCAGAGCTCATTTTTAGTCGTCAGGGAATCCGCCTGGCGCTCGGCGTGCGCGAGCTCGTCTTTGAGCCCTGTGACTGACCGCGCGTCTTCGCGACCCTGCCCGGATTCCAAGAGACGCGCGTGGAGCTCCTCGATCTTCCTGAGGAGGGGCTCTTCGCGCGCGTAGTCCTTCGTCCCGATCGTGCGTGTCCCTTTGAACATCATGTGTTCCAGGAGGTGTGAGATGCCGGTCGTGCCGGGCTCCTCGTTGGCCGACCCGACGCGATAGAAGAGCGAGCAGGAGACGATTGGCGCCCGGTGATGTTCCAGCATGAGGAGGGTGAGGCCGTTGGGAAGGCGATGTTCGATCACGTCGAGCCGGAGCGGCGTCTCCGCGCGGGTGGATGCAGGAGCGGACAACAGCGCGAGAGCGAGAAATATCCATAGCAGCATGGTATAATTCTAATACCTGGGTGACGCCGGTGCAAGGTTGTACTAAACTGAGGATAGAACATCTTTTCGCATGTCATTCCTGCGAAAGCAGGAATCCAGGCTATTATACAAAGATGAAGCAGTACTACATGTATATACTTGCGAGCTCACTCCTGCGCAACTTGTCCTCGAGAAATCGGGGAGCAGGAGTCGAGCCCCGGGAGTTTTTCCCTGAATGTAATCTTAAGTTCGCACTCATGAAAACGTGCGCACGTATGACGCCTATTATTACGGGGAGCATAAAAATAATGTGCTCCCATTAGTATCTGTCATTTTGCGAAAGGAGGTGGGATTGTGCCCGCGTTATTGACGGTGATGGCATTGATGTGCCTCGGCCTTGTTCTGGGCCAGGGGCAGGCTGATGAGATCACCCTGCCGTCCCCCGCGCTCAAGGGGAAGCTCTCAGTGGAGGAGGCGCTGCGCCGCAGGAGATCCGTGAGGGACTACACAAAGGGAGCGCTCTCGCTGGCGGAGATTTCGCAGTTGTTGTGGGCCGCCCAGGGTATTACCCTGCGCGCGGAAGGATTCCGGACCGCGCCATCAGCGGGGGCGACCTACCCGCTCGAAATCTACCTGGTGGCGGGGAATGTGAATGGTCTCGCTGCCGGCATCTACCGCTATGTTCCCGTGAGGCATGCGCTCCTCCGCACCGCCGAAGGAGATGTGCGGGCGAAGTTGCGCGACGCGTCGCTGGGCCAGCCGTGGGTGAGGGAGGCGCCCGCCACGATCGTGATCGCGGCGGTGTACGCGAGGACGGCATCCCGGTACGGCGGGAGGGCACAGCGCTACGTGGATATAGAGGTCGGCCACGCGGGCCAGAACGTGTACCTCGAAGCTGAGTCTCTCGGCCTCGGGACGGTCGCGGTCGGGGCGTTCGATGATGCGGGGGTTAAGCAAGCCCTCGGCCTGAAAAAAGAAGAAGAGCCGCTCTACCTCATGCCAGTGGGGAAAAAGTAATTAGCTATCGAGCTATCAAGCTATCGAGAATTAATCGCGTGGTGTATCGGCGTGACGGGCTAACTGCATTTTACGAGAAACGAGAAACTTAGGAACGAGCAACTGCTTTCACGTCCCAATTATTGGCGGCGAGGATGGCCGGGTAGCTGGTGCCGCCCCTTTCAACCTGCACGAGCTCTCCGACCGCGCGGACGTGCTGACCCACCTCAAACTCACCCCTCACGTAGCTGTCGGCCAGGATCAGGGTGTAGCGGTCGTGCGATTCCCCATCGAGCTTCACGCTCTCGAGCGGGAAGATGAGGGGCATGTAGATTGAGTGCCTGATATCGGCGATTCTCCCGGTGATCGTCGCCTGTTTCTTTATCACGCGGATCGCGCAATCCAGGAGGGGAATCTCGTCCTCGAGCGCATACACGAAGAAGGGGCAGACGAGGATGCCGCTGTGGTAGAAGCGGAGAGGCCAGAACTTTCCGAACTCGTGCACGTGGCGTTTCGGATCCTCGTTTACGATCCGGCGTATCTTCCGCATCAGTGCGTAGTTTTCCTCGACGGTGCCGTAGAAGATGATATCGGTGTCGTCATCGTGTTCTTCGAGCCTGCCGTACTGCAGCGAACCGGTGAGCCCCATGCGGTCAACGGTGACGCCGAGAATGTCGCTCGCCGCTGCCAGACCGTCCCTTATTTTGGGGTAGAGCTCCACGCAGAGCCTGAGAGATTTCTTCGGGTCGAAGAACCCGAGGAAATCGCTGAGGGGGAGCAGGAGGTTATTCTTGATGATCGGGGCGATGGGGGCGGTGCGTGCGAGTTCGGGGAAGAGGTCGAAGTGCTTTTTGATCTGATCCGGGTTGGTATAGGAATACATCTTCCCATTTCGGTAACTCTTGTGCATGCACTCGTACTCCCGACCGAAGATATCCACCCAGCCTCCCCTGTTGGGGTAGTAGATTATTTTGCCCGAGATGATCCCCGGGGGATGATGGTAGCCCTGGGCGAAGGCGAGGCTCCCGTCTTTCCTGAGGAAGTAGGTGCAGTCGGTTACCCGTTCCCCGAGCCCTGAGAGCGGGACGAGGAACTTCTCCATCATCTGGTCGAACCGGTCTTTCATAGGGCGGCGATTATACTAAAGACATCCACGGGACGCAAGCTGATGGCCGCCGCCCCGAACCGGCGGATAACGTAGGGGATTCATCCGACCCGCGTTACGGGCCACGCATTTTGCGTGGCAAGCTTGATACTTGCCCGGCTTTGGACGGGAATCAAGCCCCTACAGGAATAAATACTTCTGATTACATTTCACCCATAAGGTGATCGTTTTGACCTGTTATCCGCCATTTCGGGCCGCCGCCGCACCGAACCGGCGGATTTGTAGGGTCGCCCGTCTGGCCGCCGGACAGGTATTCATCCGAGCCGCCATTTCTGATAGAAGGAACTGGACATTCCCCGTTTTTTCGCCGCCCCCTTTTGTAACATATTGGGTGAGTCAGTGTTAAGATTCTTCACAACTGCATTATCGTTTTCTACCACGAAGGACACGAAGGTCACGAAGATAGAGGAATAGGCTGATTAACGTAGTCTTTCTTCGTGCTCTTCGTGGTGAGAACCGCCTTTTAAATAAAACTGGGGAAACTCCAGAGAAGGAAGTAATTGACAGTGCGTGCCGCCGGGGTGGATAATAGGGTGAACCCGCGGGGACACGCCATGATTCGCCCCATGAGCAGCTCTCTCAGCAGGAAGCCGTTTGTCACCACCGCCCGCGTGGCGAAAGGATTCCGCTCCGCCCTCCCGCGCAGAGATGAAATACGCTGGTGCCGTTCCATTCATGGCCCCCTTCCCGCGGCCAGGAAATTGGGAATGCCCATCGCTCCTCCGCCCGCGGGGGTCGAGGGCGCCCCGAACATAACTGAGGCGATTAAATTTCTCCATGCCCACGGGGATGCGCTCGGCATTCGCGATCCCTCATCGCTTCAATTCGTCCGCCTCTGGCGGAGCAGGAGCGGCGCTCATATCCGCTTCCAGCAGGTGTATCAATCACTCCCGGTCATCGGCGCCCTCCTGGATGTTCACCTGGACCGGAGAGGTGCGGTGTGCATGGTGGCGGGCGTTTGCCACGGGCGCATCAGGGTGGCGCACCCGGACGCGCGGCTCCCGGCGATCACGAAGAAGGATGCGATCCGGCGCGCGCTCGAGGATCTCGGCCGCGGCCCGCGCCTGCGGGCGCAGGTGAAATATTACGAGCTCGTCTATCCGGCCCGCGACGGGTTTCGCACGGTGTATAAAATCGTGCTGCCGGTTTCCCGGCCGCTCGGAAACTGGGTGTACCTGGTTGATCCGTTCAGCGGGGCCATTCTGAACAGCTATAACACGATGCGGTTCGCCCGGGGGAGGGTGTATCTGACCAGCCCCATCGAAGACCGCTCATTCACCGTGGTGGCGCTCGACCGCCTGCGCGGCCAGGGTGGGCTCAGGGGCGCGCACGTCACCGTGATCAATGAGGATTTCCCGGAGGCGCGATCTGAGAACGGCTCGTTCCTCTACGCGCCTGACGATACGCATTTCGACGAGGTGATGGCCTATTACCACGTTGACCGCGCGGGCGCGTTCTTCCGCAAGCTTGACCCGTCCCTGGAGCGGGTGATGGCGGCGGAGGGCTGTATCAGGGCCTTCGTGCACGCCGGCGACGCCATGGACAATGCGTACTATGATCCATCCACCGATGGCATTTACCTCGGGGACGGCGGCGGCGCGGAGCGCCTCAACGATCTCGCGAAAGAAGCGGCGGTCGTCTACCATGAGTACACCCACGCCGTTCTCGGCTGCGTGAATCCGCACCTCAAGGGAACCGAGGCCGACGCGCTGCACGAAGGGTACGCGGATTACTATGGCTGCTCGCTGACAGATGATCCCCAGATAGGCGAGTGGGTGGTCGCCTCGGCAGGGAAACCGTACCTCAGGGATTTGACCAACCGGAAGCGGTATCCGCGCGACCTCGAGAGGGAGGCACATGCGGATGGCGAGATATGGGGAGGGGGATGCTGGGATCTGCGCCGCTCCCTCGGTGCGGAGAAGGCCGACCGCCTCGTCTACGAGAGCATGCACTTCCTCCCCGAGTTCGCCCGTTTCCAGGACGCGGTGCTGGGGATCGTGCAGGCTGATGAGAGTATGTATTCTGGCCGAGGCAGGGAAGGAATAGCCGAAGTCCTCAAAGAGAGGGGGTTGAACTACGATTCAAGGCGCAAGGTTTAAAGTTGAAAGCAATCAGATTTAACGCTCATGACAGCTTCAACTTCATGCTGTTGGTGAAGTGCGCTCACCTATGTTGTTGATGTAATCATTGCCCGGCTGAGGAGGAAGTTATGAATGTACTGTACCCTTTAGTTATTGTGCTATGCGTGTTGGCGCAGCTGCCAGCCGAGGAGCGCGACCTTGCCGCACCGCAACCCGCGGGGGAGCGCGACCTCGCCGCACAATTGGCGGTTGAGAGCGTTGACGTGGTGATTTTGAACAGCCTCGATGCCGGACGTTCGGAAGAGCTGCTCAAGATGCTCTTCAACCAGTTCAAGGTCAGGCCGCGCTACGCGCTCGCCGTCTTTCCGCTCCCGGGCGAAAAGAAGCCGCGCCTTGTGTTCGTACGAGGGAAGGACGTGGAAGTGGCCCTCGTGAAGAAGCTCCTCGCGGCGATGGATGAGGCATCACGCCTCGGAGCCCCTGAAACAAAAGGCCCCGCGATCATGCGCGTCGAGCTCAAAGAGGTGAGCGCCGCGGAGATGAAGCGGAGGCTCGTTGAGGGCGCAGCTCGCGCAAAGCTCCTGCTCGGTGAGGAGGACTTTTTTATTTACCCCGGCGGAGAGACAGGGAGCCTCTTCTTCATCGGCGATCCCGAACTGGCTGCCCGCGTCACGGAGATGAGCAAGGGGCTGGATAGAGCTGAGCCGGCGGGCAGGCTGGAGCGCGCGAAAATATATGTGAGCCAGCTCTGCGGGGAGACGGTGAAAGCCTTCGGAGGCCTTTTCTCTACCGTCCTCTCAGCGCTCACCCTCCTCCTGCTCCACCTGATCCTCTGCCACCTCCCCTTCCTGGGCAGGCGGTACAGGCGCTCATTCCGGCTTTTCTGGGAGAAGCTCTTCGCCTCATTCAAAGGCCAGGATCTCGCGTGGGAGATCATCAAGGCCGCCGCCGAGCTCGGGGTGGCGTCGAGCGCGGGGCTGGGGGGCAGATCCCGCGAGGGTGCCCCGGCCGCCGCGCCATGGCCGGGCAGCAGGGAGCGCGCTATGAAGGTTGCGTGCGATTATGTTCGCTGGCGCGGTATCGACGCAAAGAGCCCGGAAGTGCGGGCGCTGCTTGAAGCCGCCATCGACGCGGAGGCGCTTAAAACAGTTGAAAGTTTAAAGCAGAAAGTTTGATCCAATTCCGGCGTCGAAGACGCCGGACAAGCGGAGCTTGACATCTGAAAGTACCACGTCGGTAAAAAGCTGGGTATCTATTCTGGATCCCTCGCCACATTAGAAAGGGGAGAGGGAATAAGTTGGGGCGCTCGTTTATGGTTGCTCGTGATCAAAAGAAGCAGTGGGGGTGTACCCAATGGCCACACGAGACATGCCGCTCGCGGTGGTGATCGCCGCACTGATTCACGAGGGGAAGATTCTCCTCATACGGAGACGCCGGGGAGACTATGTGGGTCTCTGGGGATTGCCCGGTGGAAAGGTTGAAAAGGATGAGCATCTCTCCCGGGCGGCGCTGAGGGAGATCGCCGAGGAGGCCGGCATCGAGGCGGAGTTCAAGGGCTACCTCGGCCTTGTCTCGGAACACCTGGAGGATGGCGGAAGAGTGACGCGGCATTTCTTGCTGCACCTGTGTGAGCTGATGCCGCGCACGGCCGTGATCGCCGGCAACGGGGAGGGGACGCTCGGCTGGTTTCGTCTTGACGAAATTGCGTCTATGAGTGATCAGATTATCCCGAGTGACTTCCTCATCATTCAGAGGATGATCAACAGCAGGGGCAGAACATATTATAACTGCGTGCTCCAAAAATCGGGAGGCCGTTATACGTTGAAAGAATTCAGCGGGTAGGCGGCGGAATGATCTTTTGGGCGCTCGCCGCTATCGGCGCCGGTTCAGCGGCGATCGCTCATCAGGGACCCCTGAAGGGAAGCACCACCGTGAATGTGGTTTCCTTCCCTTCATCGCTCTGCACGCGGATCTCACCTCCGTGTTCCTTGACGATCCCATGGGCGATGCTGAGTCCGAGCCCTGTTCCCTGGCCAAACTTCTTGGTGGTGAAGAACGGGAGGAAAATTTTATCCATGATCTCTGCCGGTATAGCGGGGCCATTATCGCTGAAGGAAACCTCTATAACTCCATCCTTCAATACGCTCGTCACGGTGATCCGCCTGATGCCGCGCCATTCTCTCAGGGCGTGGTGGGCGTTATCAATAATCTGATGGGGGTCCATAATGGACGCGGGAATGCTCTTGTCCAGGTGTATAACCACCTCAATCTGGTCGGCTTTGAGCTGGCTGCCTTTGAGATCGATTGACTTTTCGATGATATCGTTGATATCGCTGAACTCTTTATGGGGAGCGGATTTCCGGGCGAATGTGAGGAGGTTCTTGACCAAGCACTGGCAGCGGACGGCCTCTTTATAGAGGCGTTGAACATCCTCTTTAAGTTCTTTCGGACACTCTGCGTGCTGGAGAATCTCGGCGTATCCCAGCACCCCCGTGAGCGGATTGTTGATTTCGTGAGCAATGACCGAGGTAAACTCACCGAGGGCGGAGAGTTTCTCTCTCTGGATCAGCTCTTCCTCCATCTGCTTCCGCCGAGAGATATCCTCGGATATCCCGGCATACCCGATCAGTTCACCTTCCTCATTCGTGATCCTGCACATCCGGAGGAACACAGGGATGATCTCGCCCGACCTTTTCCGGTTAAAGATCTCACCTTCCCAGTATCCGTTCTGCGCCTCCTCGCGCACGGAACTCCCGAGATCGGCAGGGTTGCCGGATATCCCCTCGAAAATCTCTTTCGCGAGCCTGCCGGTCATCTCATCCTTGCGGTAGCCCAGCATCTTCTCCGCGGCGGGGTTGACGTAGATGATCCTCTGGTTCAGGTCGGTGATGATGACGCTCGGGTGCATGGTTTCGACAACGCTCGCGAGTTCCCGAATGCGCTTATCGAGCATCAGCCGCTGAGATATGTCGCGGAAGATTGCGAGGATGATTTTCTTGCCTGCGGAGGCGATAGTAGTTGCGCTGATGTCTATCGGCACCTCTGTGCCGTCTTTCCTGAGCATCTCAACCGTGACGGGGCCGCCCGATCCCCTGGAGGCTTTTCGCAGGGAGCGTGCGATCCTCTCGAACCCACCGGGGAGGTAGAGGCATGAATATTTCATAGCGAGAAGCTCTTTGATGCTGTAGCCGGTGATGACCGCCGCCATCTGGTTTGCAGTGAGAATGCGATCCTTTGCCGGATCGATGGTGATGATCGCATCGCTGGCGCTCTCAAGGAGATTGCGGTACCGCTCTTCCGACTGCCTGAGTTCCGCTGTTCTTTCCAAAACGAGATGCTCGAGATTCTCGGTCAATTCCTGGACGTCCTTCTCGGCTTTCTTCTTTTTGGTGATATCGCTGAGTATTTCAATGATGACCTTGCTGCCGTCCGGCATGGTGAGCGGAACGGCGGAGGCTTCGTAGCAGAACCCATCTCTATCATGCGGAAAGTAAGTGAAGCATTCCTTCCCCTCATGGAGGATCGCCCGCATCGCGCAGATGGCGCACGGACGCTCACGCCCGATAAACGCACGATAGCACTTTTCCCCGGCTCTATTGCCGAATCTCTCCCGCAATTTTCTGTTCATGAAGCGGATGGCGTAATCGGAATCTATAATCAGGGCAAAGGATGGGTATGAATCGAGCGCCTTGAAGAGATAGGTAATTCCGCCAGGGACACCGCGACGCCTGCGCGGAGCGGATGTCTTCAGCGCGAGGGCAAGGCCGGGAAGAATGGCAGAGGCGTACCTTAGCGCAGTGGCGAGATGGAGGAGACCGTCATTGATCAGATAAGAAAATGAAAGCATAGATGCGGCTCCATTATGCACTATGGATGCTAATAAAGCATACCATAAGAGATCGTGGCTGTCAAATTGATATGAGCGCCGGTAGTAATGGGTCACTTACAGGGTGAATCCAGCAATGAATTGCCGCAGATAAAAAGGATTGTTTGAGTGATCAAGGTTTCTTGCCGCGGATACACGCAGATACACGCCGATTTTATATAGGTGTATCAGCGTTCATCTGCGTAAATCTGCGGCTACCCCCTATAACTGTCCCATTACGCCCGGCGGGTTAATGATCTTGCCACTGATGCGCCGCGAATGTTACCATCATCACTCGTCTACCCCGGGGGTGATGAGTGGGAACCACACAACGGCCGCAGTGCTCCTGGTTCACGCTGTTCCTCTTCGCAATTTTCCTGCTTCTGGCGATACCCTCCATCCCTGAACGGAGCGGCATGAGGCATCCGGTCAGGGGCGAGGCGTGCCGCATCCCCAGCGAGGTTGAGATTTTACGGGCGTTCGAAAGGGCAGCGGAGGGGTCCGCTTTTTTCACAGCGGTATCCTCGGCGTTCACCCTCGTCGTTTCCCTCGGGATACTGATCGATATCCGTTTCGTGTGGCGTCGGATAAGGAAGGGCGCCCCATGGTCGCTCTTTGGATCTGCGGTGGGGTGGGGTTTTGCCGACGTTGCGAAGGTGATCGTCGTCTTCTTAATGGCATTTTTCTCGCTGGGTGCGCTCTATCCCCTGTGCGGATATTTCCATGGGGGAGCTTCCGACATCTCCTTCACCATCATGGTGCAGTTTCTCGCTGAATTCGCCGCCCTGTGCTTCCTCTTCCAATGCGTGTCCGCGCGCTGGCGCGGCGCGCTCGGTCGGCTCGGCCTCGCTTCAGGAAATGTCCTCAGCCATGTCGCTACCGGCATGAAGGGCTATGTCGGTTTTCTCCCCGTACTGCTCCTGCTCACCTCGTTCACTGAAGAGGCGGCACGCCGTGTGGGCATCAGGCTTGAGCCGCAAGAGCAGATAGGTTTTTTCTTTGCCGATCTCTCATTCCCCTCGCTCGTATTTCTAGTGGTCTTCGTGGCGATTGTGGGACCGGTTTTTGAAGAGATCTTCTTCCGCGGTTTTACCTATCAGGCATTGCGGCGCCGGTGGAGTCGCTGGCCGAGCATCCTGGTCACCGCCCTCCTCTTCTCGGCGCTCCACGCGAGCCTCTCCGCCTTCCTGCCGATCATGGGGCTCGGCGTGCTCCTCGCCTGCGTATTTGAGTCGAGCGGCTCGCTCGTGCCCTCAATCGTCATCCATGTCTGCCAGAATAGCATCGCGGTGGTTGGCGCGCTCCTGGTGCGTTCGCTTTCCCTGTGAGAAGCAGGGGGAAGGATTTGGTACAATTATTTCCTCGATAGCTTGTTGTTTAGGAATTTCAATAAAGTTTGAGGTTAGCACCTGATTGACCTGATTACTCTGAAAAATCAGGTTAATCAGAGAAATCAGGTGCTAAAAAAGTTGTTTTAGCTAACTTGATTGCCCGATTGCCCGATAGCTCTATAGCTTGATAGCTTGTTTTGCAGCTTCTTCCCGGAGGATCACCATGGGACTCAAGACCATTGACTGGGTCAATGGAAAGATGCGGATTGTCGATCAGCGGCTGTTGCCCGGGAAGCTCGTCTATCTGAATTGCGCGACGCCGGAGAACGTGTGGCACGCGATCAAACACCTCGCGGTGCGCGGGGCGCCGGCGATCGGGATTGCCGGGGCTATGGGGATCGCACTAGGAATGCGCCGCTCGCGGGCGAAAAATTTCAGGAGTTTCATGAGGGAGCTCAAGGGTATTGCCCGCTACCTCGGCACCTCCAGGCCCACTGCGGTAAACCTCTTCTGGGCGCTCGAGAGGATGGTCCGCGCTGCCGAGACCAGTGGGACAGATGATATCCCGGAGCTCAGGCGCATCCTCGAACGGGAGGCGATCAGGGTTCTGAGAGAGGATAACGAGATCTGCCGCCGGATCGGGAAAGTCGGTGCGGTACTGCTGAAGGACGGCGACACGGTCCTCACGCACTGCAACGCGGGAGGCCTGGCCACCGGCGAGTACGGGACGGCGCTCTCGATCGTGTTTCTCGCGCATGAGCAGCGGAAGCGTATACGCGTTTTTGTGGATGAGACGCGCCCATTGCTCCAGGGGGCGCGTTTGACCGCGTGGGAGCTGATGCGCGCGGGGATTGATACGACGCTCATCACCGACACTATGGCGGGGTGGGTAATGAGAGAGGGGAAGATCGACATTGTCATCACCGGGGCAGACCGGATCGCCGCAAACGGTGACACGGCGAACAAGATCGGAACCTACAGCCTCGCCCGGCTCGCGGCGGTTCACCGCATACCGTTTTACATCGCCGCGCCATCCTCAACGGTGGACCTCGGGATATCCTCCGGAGATGAGATACCGATCGAGCAGCGGCATCCCGATGAGGTGAGGAAGATCGGCGGCCAGTGGATCGCGCCGCGGAATGTGCGCGTGTACAATCCCGCCTTTGACGTGACGCCCGGCCGCCTCATCCGTGGAATCGTCACCGAGAGGGGAATCATCCGCCCGCCCTACACACGGAACATCGCCGCAGCATTTAAAAAGAAAAAATGAAACAGGATGCACGCAGATGCACGCGGAGTAACTGCTCAGGAGCCAGAATTCAGGAGTCAGGAGCCAGGAGTTAGAATAAGGGCGCCAGCGGCGACATTTGAGGACGTGGGCTACGGCGATGTTTCCGAGTTAATGAAGTTACTCGAAGAGGTCAGCACGCTACCGGAAGATTATTCGCGATCCATTCTGGATTCTGGCTCCTGGCTTCTGACTACCTGAGTAGTTACCACGCGGATAACATGATTTGGAACTATCTGCGTGAATCTGCGTGCATCCTGGTCATCTCGGATAACTTTTTTCTCATGAAACTCAAAGACATCGGTGAGTTTGGACTGATCGAAGAACTCAAAAAGCGCGCCTTCGCCGGGGCAGAGACAGTCGTAGGCATCGGGGACGATGCCGCGGTCCTCACCTCTCCCCGTAAGGGCATGCTCACACTGCTCACCACAGACATGCTCGTCGAGGGAACCCACTTTGACCTCCGCCGATCGACCCCCTACCAGATCGGCTGGAAGTCGCTCGGCTGCAGCCTGAGCGACATCGCCGCAATGGGGGGTCTGCCGCGCGCCGCGGTTGTGTCGCTCGGCGTCCACGGCGACGTGGGGGTTGAATTCTGCACGGAGCTTTACCGCGGGATCAACGATCTCGCGGGGCGCTTCGGGTGCGGCATTGTGGGGGGCGATACCGTCCGGAGCGGACAGGCGCTTGTGATTTCGGTGGCCGTGGTCGGCGAGGTGGAACGGGAGAGGGTTGCCCTCCGCTCAGGGGCCCGGCCGGGGGATGCGGTGTGGGTAACGGGTTGCCTCGGAGGCACGCTCGCGGTGAAACATCTGAGTTTTATTCCCCGCATTGAGGAGGCGAGGTTCCTCGTGGGGCGTTTCCCCGTGAAGGCGATGATCGACCTGAGCGACGGACTCGGCAGCGACTTGTACCGGATGGCGGGGGCGAGCAGGGTCGGCTTCCGCATCGAGAGCGAGCGAATCCCGGTCAGCCCCGATGCGCGCGCGGGCGCCGATGAAGCCTCAGGTCTCCGGAGGGCGCTCTACGATGGTGAGGATTTTGAGCTCCTCTTTGCGCTCGATGCCTCCTGCCGGGAGGAAGAGTTCGCGCGCGAGTTCTCTTCACATTTCGCCTGTGGCGTGAGTCGCATAGGAACGGTTGTTGACCCCGAGCGGGGCATCACGCTCATCGGCCCGAAGGGGGAGAAGGCGCTGGAGGAAGGGGGGTTCTCTCATTTTGACTGATCAGGAGCTCGTGGTTATTTCAGCGGGCGTTAAGGAGACCCACGCTCTCGGCGTGAAGATAGGCAGACGGCTCAGGGAGGGGACGGTGATTGCACTGCACGGTGAGCTCGGTGCAGGCAAGACCTGCATGGTGCAGGGGATCGCTGCGGGCCTCGGTGTCGCCCCATCGGCGTGTGTGAATAGTCCCACCTTCGTCATCATCAATGAATACGGCGGTCCCCCGGCGCTCTTCCACTTCGATCTCTACCGGGTGCACGACTGGCGTGAGGTATACGATCTCGGGTGGGAGGATTACCTGGACAGGCGCGGGGTCATCGCGATTGAGTGGGCGGAGAAGATGGGGCCTCTCCTGCCGCCGGATCACATCAGTATAGCGCTTGAGGTCACGGGCGAGAACACCCGCCGCATTACCATCACGGGAGAAGTCATAAAAAAGATATTTAATTCTTGAAACAGGATGCACGCTGATAACATGATTTGGAACTATCTGTTTGTATCTGTGTGCATCCGTGGTTTCGGTAAGATAGATGAAAATTCTTGGTATTGAAACCTCAACGCAGCGCGCGAGCCTCGCGGTCGTTGAGGGGGACGCCGTCATCGCCGAAGCGAACCTCCCGGACGGCGAGAGGCCCTCGGCCTCGCTGCTCCTGACGCTGGACACGCTCCTCAAGGCGCGCGGCATGGGGATTAAGGGGATCCGCGGAATCGCCGTCGGCACCGGCCCTGGCTCATTCACCGGCATCCGCCTGGGTCTGGCAACAGCACGGGGACTGTCGCTCTCGCTGAATATACCGATCAGGGGTGTGTGCGGCTTCGACAATCTGCTCTCGACATACGAGGGAACGGCTTCCAGGGTATGCCCGCTCGTCAATGCGCACAGTTATGGCTTCTATACGGCCGTGTACGCGAGGGATCGGCGTTCGTTCACGCGCATCAGGGAACCTTTTGTCTGCCAGCCGGAGGAGCTCGCGAAGATGGTAGGGGGCGAGTTGTTCTTTATGGGTCCGCAGCTGAGCATGTTCAGAGAAACACTCGCGCGCGTCTTTGGCGTTTGCGCCTCATTTGATGAGAGCGACAGGTTCCCGACCGCCTCGTCCGCTGCCCGCCTCTATGAGAGCCCCCTCGCGCTTCGCGATGACCCTCCCGGCGCCGTCGCCCCGCTCTACATCCTGCCCGGCGTCAAGGCAGTGAAGAGTGAGAAGTGAGGAGTGAAAAGCGGGGGAAGCGCAAGATGATGCACACTGCGCACTGTTCACTCTTCACTCTCCACTTTTCACTGCAGTATTGGTGGGCGATACAGGACTCGAACCTGTGACCTCTTGGGTGTGATCCAAGCGCTCTAGCCAACTGAGCTAATCGCCCTGTATTAAATCCCAAATCCCAATAAAAGCGGCGTAGCCAATCTTAGGGATTCAGGAATTTGCGGAACAGAGCGAACGCAGATTCCATGAAGCCCTTAGATCCCGCGTTTTTTGCGGGACTGAGCTAATCGCCCGAATACTGCAGGGATAAGGGAGAAGTGACAAAAGATAAGCACAATCCTCTATCGTTTCCATCGCCACTATAGAAAAATAACCGATGTTTGTAAATCCCATTCTGAGTCAGGACATTCCCCGTTTTTTCGCCGTCCCCTTTTGTAACATATTTGGTAAGTCAGTGTTAAAATTTCTCACAACTGCATTATCGTTTTCTACCACGAAGGACACGAAGGTCACGAAGATAGAGGAATAGGCTGATTAACCTAGTCTTTCTTCGTGCTCTTCGTGGTGAGAACCGCCTTTTAATCGTCCCCGAAGGGGCAGAATTCCACGGGCATGCCCGTGGATGAATGAGCATTCGCCCGAAGGGCGTCGAGCGAAGCTCGAAACGTGGAGCGGTGCCACGGGCTTGCCCGTGGGGGCTCCACATAAAACTGGGGAAACTCCAGCATTCTGAGTGGCGGCTCGCATGGATGCTGAAAGCGGCATGTCCGGTGGTGTGGGAGGGCCTGTGAGCGCAATCTCAAAAACCAGAACCGATCATTATTTTGGGTGAGATGCTTTTATTAAATTATTGCACGCTGAGGGCTGTCTCGTTTATGCCATCAATAATACCGGCACCTCCGACGAGGGCCCCCTGGAGCGCGTAGCTGCCGGGCGCTATCCCCGAGAACGTGATCTGGGCCACCCCGTAGCCGGCGATATCCCCACGCAGTGTGAGAGGCCCCTTCAGGAAGGGCTTCGCCCCCCGCGCGAACCGGCCGCCGCTGATGAGGTAGAGGTAGCTGCCGCCCGGAAGCGCGAAGCGGATATAGGGCGTAAAGTTCGCGGTCGGCCTGACATCGGCAGTGATGACAATGGTATCGCTCGTGGAAAAAGCTGTTTTATCCGTATGGAGGGTGATAGGCGGGGGAGGTGTCGGCGTAGGTATAGGGCCCCCACTTATTGGGAAAGGAGAGCCGTTTAAATAATAATATGCCGAGCCACCATCGTACGTAATAACGATATTTCCGACAACCGTTCCATCGGTACTCACCCGACAATCACCTGTATTCCCCGCGGCAGTCTGATAAATACCAGCCACTGCCGGAACGGTAACACCTGTCGACTGCTGGTAGGTATCGCAACAATCACAAGTGTACGTTGTCCTGGCCAATAATCTATCTACGGCATCTTTATGTGGATGGCCGTAGCCATTGGAGCCGACGTTGATCACGGCCACCTCCGGCTTGAGGTTGTTGAGGTAACTGGCTGTCGTGCTAAACCTGCTGCCATGATGGTTAACGTGGAGCACGTCAATCCCCTCGGCGCTCAAAAGAGGGCTTCCGGAAGGATACGTGCGCAACACATTGCCCAGAGGGCCTTCGCCGGCGCTCTCCATATCCCCCGCGGTAAGATAGTGAAAATTACCATACGTGATCAGCAATCCAATACTTTGATTATTCTCCACAGAGGTAGAAAACGTACCCCCGTTGATAAGAGTCCCATTGGCGGCCACGCATAGAACATTTGCGCCGCCGCCAAGATCCATGGAGAGTCCTACGGGGATCGCGACGCCCCGTCCGAAACTACCGTAATTAGTTCCACAGCAGTTATAGATTGTGGCGGCTGAGTAGCCGTGAGCTAGAATATAGGTCAACCCTCCATAGTGGTCGCCATCGTCATGGGATGCGATGACGTAGTCAATGACATGGTCTGCTAGAGCGGGTATGGTATTGAGGTAAGACTTGAGCGTACTGCCAGCGCTGCTTTTTCCTCCGTCAATGAGGATTGTTGTACTATTCGGGCCTACGACAAGCTCGCTGCTACCCTGGCCGACATTTATGCAGTGGATCTCAACGTTCTGGGCAAAAGACGTGGCGGTGAAAAAGAACAGCAGGAGGAGACAGATCGCCCCATGCAGCGCATGAGGATACTTTTTTATAAGGCTATTCACCAACCGTGAGCGTGGTCTCATGGATCCCTCCGATTATGCCACCCGGGCCGACGAGCGCCCCCTGGAGCGCGTAACTGCCGGGCGCTCTCCCCGAGAATGTTATCCGGGCTATCTGGTAACCAGTGATGTCAGTGCCCAATGTGAAATAACCTTCGATGAACGGAACACCGAATCCTGCGCTACCCTGGATAAGCCTACCGCCGCTGATGAGGTAGAGGTAGCTGCCGCCCGGAAGCGCGATGCGGATATAGGGCGTGAAGTTCGCGGTCGCCCTGACATCGGCAGTGATGACAATGGTATCGCTCGTGGAAAAAGCTGTTTTATTGGTATGGAGGGTAATCGGCGGCGTGACGGGCAGGGGAGGTGTCGGCGTAGGGCGTGCTGATGATCCCTGCCAGCCTGCAAGCCTCGCCATCATCCACCAGAAGGCCCTGCCCTTGAGGTTGCAGTTCAAAGGCTGCGAATGGGCGCAGTCACACTCCGCGCAGAGTTCCGATCCGGGATGTGCCGCGCACCACTCCGTTGCCCAGTTCCCGCCAGCATAGTCGCAGTTGTCGTTCGCGCCGAGATTGAGGAAATAGTTTCCATCCGGGTTGTGGCTCTCGATGTCGGCGAAGTCGAAGAGGACCTTGTTGTTGGCGATACAGTATGCCCTGATCTGATTGTTCCGCACATTGAGATTGCCGTTCTCACCCGAGCCGTCCAGATGGCCTGTCATATAGACGAATCTGACCCCCGGGTAGTCGCGCTCGAGCCCGTCCATCGCGCTCAGGTAGGCATTGATCGCCTCCTCCGCGCTCTCGGAAACCTGGCCGCACCATGACCAGATGATTACGTTCCTGTTGTTGCCGGGGGTATCCAAAAGTGCCCGTGTTCGCGCCGCCCAGTCGCCGCCAATGTCCGTGCTGACATCCTCCTGGTAGGAGAGCGCTCCCCCGGAGCCGTCCCAGTTATAGTAATAGGGAAACCTGTTGATGAGCTCCATGCCGGTGGTGATCTGGCTTCCATGCGAGGTGTGACCGTAGCCGATCCTGAATTGCTCCCTCGCGTCATTGATGTACTGAGCGGGCACCTGGGATAAATCAGCGCACTGATGGTCAATAATAATCGCCTGGGGATAGGCGCGCGGTGCGATACATAGAAAAAATAACGCCGCAACTAATAACCACATGCATGAGAGCAGTGGAGCTGTTCCCTTCGTGGATTCCATGTGAATTCACTCCCCGTGTCTTACATGTCTACACACATACAATATACATTATTTATCAACATTCGTCAACCGGAACATTTTGTGGAGTATCCCCAGTTTTTCATAGAATAATCTTTCACCACGAAGGGCACGAAGAAAACGGCACCTACCTTATCCTTTCCCTCAACTTCTCCTCCTTCGTGTCCTTCGTGGTAGAAAAACAATGATTCAGTTGCGGTATTTTATAATTATATCTCAACCAATATGTTGTAAAAAAATACGGGCAAAAAGTGGGGATTGTCCTGGAGCATTTTCTGGAGTTTCCCCACTTTCCTTTGAAAGGCAGCTCTCACCACGAAGGGCACGAAGAGCACGAAGAAAAAGTAGGTTAATCAGCCTATTCCTCTATCTTCGTGACCTTCGTGTTCTTCGTGGTAAAAAAACGATAATGCAGTGTAATGGGTCAGTTATGGTGGGGCAGATGTAGTATTGTCGTGATGTAGGGGCGCGATTTATCGCGCCCGGGTTCGATAAATCGAACCCCTACAAATCTATACCACCCGTAACTGAGAAGGTGTGAAAAAATTAAAATTACAGCCTGAATTTGATAAAGCAAGAGCTTGTCATTGCGAGCGGAGCGAATCAATCTCTTGTCATGCAAGCAGTTGAGATTGCCACGTCCGCCTCGTCCCGCTTAGCGGGACTCGGCGTCCTCGCAATGATTTTATGAAAGCGCGCCCCCTTTTGCAG
>Ga0315281_10002802_pt1 | contig 25782 bp, 20 predicted proteins | sample YL17G07_0_MG_FD_204540 | JGI IMG/M metagenome (GOLD analysis project Ga0315281, IMG submission 204540) | Sediment microbial communities from Yellowstone Lake, YNP, Wyoming, USA - YL17G07_0 | ecosystem: Environmental > Aquatic > Freshwater > Lake > Sediment | place: USA: Wyoming | collected... | reverse complement strand
CGGCCCAAAGTCTGGAGAATTCCATATACTTCGTCGTAGCTCAGCACCGAGATGAGCTTCGATTGGCCGAGGTCCGTCATGAGCAACTGGGGTATTCCCGTTATCCAGTCGTCCAGGCTCCGGTCCTGGGAGATATTTTCAAAATAGAGAACGGCCAGGCTGGGTTTTCCAGCGGCGGAAAGCGGCATTTTCCCACGGGCCCATGGCTTCCAGAGGAAGAGAACCACGGCCACAACCACAATGACGGCAACGGTCGAAACCACAATTTTCTTCAGGCCGAAGGTTTCCGTGATCTCGCGTGAGGTGAGCGTCTTTCTTTCGGGAACGACGCGGTCCGTGGTCGGAATGCCCTTTTCGATCTTCTCGAGTTCCGTCCCGACCTCCGCCGCCGTCTGATATCTCGCGTTCTTATCCTTCTCCAGGCAGCGGAGGATGAGCCGGCTTAGGCCCTCGGGGAGCTGGGCGTTGAGCTCGCGCGGGTCCTTCGGCGGCTCGCTCTTGTGTTTGACCCCGATCGTAAACGGCGTGTCGCCCTCGAACGGCACCCGGCCCGTCGCCATTTCATAAAGAATCACGCCCAGCGAATAAATATCCGAGCGTTGGTCCGTATCCTTGCCTTCCACCTGTTCGGGGGACATGTATTCAGGCGTTCCGATCATAACCCCGGCCCCGGTGATTCCTTTTCCCGTGAGCGACCGGGCGATCCCGAAGTCCATGATCCGGGCGTTGCCGTCCTCGTCGATCATGATGTTCTGGGGTTTGAGGTCCCGATGGACAACGCCCAGCTTATGGGCCTCTTCCAGCCCGTCGCAGACCTGTCTCGCGATCCCGATCGCCTGGCCGGGGCTCAGCCGGCCCACCTTCCGGATGAGCTGCTTCAGGTCCTCGCCGTGGATATATTCCATGGTGATGTAGCGGGTGCCCTGATCCTCCCCTAAGTCGAACATCTGACAGATATTCTTGTGCCGGATCTTGCGGGCGAGCTTGAGCTCGTTCGAGAACCGCTCGACTGTTTTTCTATCGAGGACGGCTTCGGGCCGGATGAGCTTCAAGGCGATTTTCTCGCCGATCTTGGTATCGAGGACTTTATAAACCCGGCCCATGCCGCCACGGCCTAATTCTTCGACAATCTGGTAGCGGCCGGCGAAGGTCGAGCCTGTCGTCAGCTCTTTAATGGGCGTTTGAAGGGTTTCCGTGACCTCGGGACGGATGTCCCCGGAAGGAGGAAGTAGAGTTGCGCACTTTTTGCAAAATTGAGAATCGGAAGTGTTCTCAGTATTGCATTTGGAGCACTTGATAGCCACTGTTGACCCCTTCTCTCGGGTGAGCCAAGATTATCAAATAATCGACGAAGCGTCAATTGACTAAACTCGCTGACTTTTATCGCCGTCACTCAATATTTTTCCTGATCCGCCCTTGCCCTAGGGAAGATGCCTTGGGGATTTCCGGCTTTAGGGCCGCCGGCAGCTCCACGGAAGCATTTCAGCATGTTGCACTTCATCTTGACGGCGTTTTTGAAATGAGAGTATTATTCCGGATGATGGGAAAGGTGAAAACCGCGACGACGATGCGTCTTGCGTTGCTGAGCGCAAAATGCAAAACCTTATGCGTAAAACGGGATGATGTCGGCAAAAGATCGGGAAATCAAAACTTGTGTTTGAGGAGGTCATAATGAAGATGCGTATTGCGGTGTTCTGCTCCCTTTTGGCTGTCTTGACTGCCGGCCTGTCGGTCGGGCAGCAGAAATCGCCGGTCACGGCAATCAAAGCAGGCCGGCTTATCGATCCGGAAACGGGGACGGCAGCCGCCAATCAGGTGATTCTCATCGAGGGCGAAAAGATTACCGGGGTGGGTTCGAACCTTGCCATTCCTTCCGGAGCGACGGTTATCGATTTGTCCCAGCTGACGGTCCTGCCCGGTCTCGTTGACGCGCACACGCACATGGCGATAACCTATAAGGAACAGCCGGAGAACAATTATTACTATCTCACCTACATTACGGACTCGACGCCGCTGCGCGCCATTCAGGCTGCATCCAACGGCATGCAGCTGCTCAACTCGGGCTTCACCGTAGTCCGGGACGTGGGAAACAACGCGCTCTACGCGGATGCAGCGCTCCGGCAGGCCATTGAGCAGGGTTGGCTGCCGGGACCTACCGTGATCCCGTCGGGGCCGATGATCGGCAGCACTGGGGGGCAGTTCTGGCCAACGCCGGAAATGTACAAGTACCACAACATCATGTTCCCTGAATACATCGACGCCAACAGCCCGGATGAGATCGTGCGCGCAGTCCGGGAGAACATGCTGTTCGGCGCCCGGACGATCAAATTGTGCGTCGACTGCAAGCCCTGGGGCTACTCTGTTGATGACATCAAACTGGCTATCCGCGAGGCAGCCACGGGCGGATGCAAGGTCGAGGCGCATGTCCAGACTGCTGACGGCGCGCAGCGGGCTATCGACGCCGGAGTCTATATCATCGCCCACAACAATGCGCTCACGCCCGAACACCACCGCCAGATGGCCGAGAAGGGGATTTTCCTGGCAGGCACTGACACCCCCTTCACGCCCTATCGGGGCAGTGAGGCAGCTTTCAAGCGGACGGTCGCAAATTTGCGTGATGCCTGGGAAAAAAAGGTGCTCCTCACCTTTTCAACCGATTTCGATTACTGGAACGAACGGATGAAGGATCCGAAGACCGGCGAATGGCTGACCCGCGGAGAGCTGACCATCAACTTTCTCGAAACCTGGAAGGCCGCCGGCATCCCTCAGGCCGACATTCTGCGGGCGATGACTATCAACGGCTATAAGGCCGCGGACATCATCAGCCAGCGCGGTCCGATCAAGCCTGGATTTTTCGCCGACATCATTGCGGTTCCCGGCAATCCCCTCGGCGACATCGACGCGTTGCGCAATGTGCAGTTTGTGATGAAGAACGGAATGGTGTTCAAGAAAGACGGGGTGATGACACCGGAAAAGTTCTTTCATCCCGGCCCGGTTAAAACACCGAATGGAAGATGGAGCCGGTAGTATAGCTGAAGCTACAATTCGAGGTCAGGCAGACCTATAAACAGATGATGTAGAAAACTCGCGGACCGCTATTTCTTCGCTTCGGTTTTGTTCCAATCCGGAGGCTCAACGCCCAGCAGGTTGTGGACGAAAAAGTCGTTCCGCTTCCGATCGCCGTACTCCGGAACCTCGCTGGACCTGCCGGCGCCGTGGCTGCCGCCCGGAATGACCAGCAGGTCGAAGGTCTTATTCGCCTTGATCAGGGCGTTGACGACCTGCATCGTCGACGCTGGGTCCACGTTCGTATCGAGCTCGCCGACGATCAGAAAGAGCTTCCCCTGCAACCGCCAGGCATTGTCGACGTTCGACGAGGCGGCATATTCCGGACCAATCGGCCAGCCCATCCACTGCTCATTCCAGGAGATCTTGTCCATTCGGTTGTCGTGGCAGCCGGCGAATGATACCGCCACCTTGTAGAACTCCGGGTGGAAGAGCAACGCGGCCGTCGAGTTCTGCCCCCCAGCCGATCCGCCATAGATGCCCACCCGGCTAATATCATAAGAGGGATATTTTGCGGCGATGGCCTTGTGCCAGAGGATGCGATCGGGGAACCCGGCGTCGCCGATGTTCTTCCAGCAGACATCATGAAAGGCTTTGGACCGGTTGTTTGTCCCCATTCCGTCGCACTGCGCGACGATAAACCCCAGCTCGGCCAGGGACTGCATCGCGTTATAGGCGCTGAACGTCTTGGGAACGAACGACCCATGGGGCCCGGCGTAAATATATTCTATGACCGGATATTTTTTCTTGGGGTTGAAAGTCATCGGACGGAAGATGACGCCCCAAATATCGGTCTGGCCGTCGCGTCCCTTGGCCACGAAGACCTCAGGAGCGTGCCATCCGGCCTTGACCAGCTCTTGGATGTCCGTTTTCTCGACCTGCATCAAGATCTTCTTATCCGATGTCCGGCGGAGCTCCATCACCGGCGGGAGATCCACCCGCGACCAGGTATCGACGTAATAGGCCATGTCCGGAGAGAACGAGACTAAGTGACTGCCCTCGCCCTCGGTGAATACGGTCAGGCCGGAGCCGTCGAAGTTGATCCGGCAATAATGGATAAAATACGGGTCTTGACCCGGTTTCATCACGCCCGCCCGGAACCAAACCTGACGCGCAGCCTCGTCCACTTTGTCAACGCCTCGCACCCTCCAGCTGCCTTTCGTAATCTGATTTTTGACGGTTCCTGTTGGGCCGTCATAGAGGTAGAGATGATTCCAGCCGTCCCGCTCCGAGGCCCAGATGATCTCTTTCCCGTCCTGCACGTCGAAGCGATATTTATTGGAGTAATAGCAAAAGAACGTCTTGCTTTCCTCGTTAACTATTGCGCGCGGCTTTCCGGTCCCGGCATCGACTTCGATGAGGCGATAGACTTGGTGACCGCGCTGGTTGTACTCAAAGGTAAAGGCGCGGCTGTCCTTCCACCAGACGGCGTCAGGCATGGAGTATTCATTGGGACCGATGCCCGGAGTGTAATAAGGATTGGGAAACAGCGAGTCGTCGATAATGATTTGCTTCTTGGCCTCCACCTGAAAAAGAATGGGCTGGCAGCTGTCGAGCACGTCCCCGGGCTTTTCGTATTCATACGTAGAATATTTCGGCTGGAGCTGGTCGGCTGGAGAAGATTCAACATACTGGATCTTGCGGTGATACCCAGGCCGGATCCGGTAGGCGGCCAGCTTTTTCGAATCCGGAGACCATCTGAGGGACTGCAGCTCGTAATGATCGCCTTCGGTGCCCTCCCAGCTCAAGGGAAACTCCTCTTTCTTATCCTTCGTCCGCAGCCAGACATTGTAATTTTTGATGAAGCCTTCCCATTTTCCATCCGGCGAGACTCTCGGCTCCTGGGAGGGAGCAGGAGGCCGTCCGGGTCCGCCCCCGAAACCGAACCGGCCGCGTCGTTCAGCTGGGCCGATCCTTGTGCAGGCATAAGTCGAAAGATCGACCCTCCATCTTGAGGCGCCGACATCGACCGCGACGGCTTTTTCATTATCGACAAAGTCTATCGCCTGGAACGGAAACTTCTGGCCTTCGAACTTCTCCCCCGTAGCGGCGATGAGCGAAGCCGCGAGCTTGGCATGGTCGAAAGCCGGCTTCTTGGTCAGCGTCGCGGTATCGACGACATCGAACTCGAAGCCTGCCTTGACTGTCTTCCTGTACCAAAAGCGGCTGGTCTTATCGATCCAAGACGGCCGCTCCGGCAGGTTGAAAGCGAGCGCTTGGAGCTTCGCCCGCAGACCCGCGGCGCGCTCGTAATCGGCTCTCGTGCCCTGGGCCGAGAGGAGCGGGGGTAAAAAAGCGAAGCTCAGAAGAAGAACCATAAAAATCGCGAGACCTTTGCGTTTCATGAAACCTCCTTTGGAAAGATGATGGAAAGAGAAAACAGCAACCATTTTTTCCCTAAATGACGATCCGATCCATTCCCTGAATGTTCTTAGAGATTATAGCTAAGGCCGGTTAAATCTACAAAACGATATTTTCGAGTTCTGCCCGAAGTTCGAAATTAATTTTCTTCGACTTCGTGTTCCCGGCTGAGCTCCTGCTTTGACCTTTTCTCCGAACCGCTCCGACTCGCCCTTGATGTTGATCTTCTTAAAATCAAGAGAGGATGGGTTTGGATGTTAGCCATCGTATTGCAAAAATATTTCATTTCGGACAATATCAACATGGGAGGACAAAATCATGGCCTTCAAAACACTCTTTCTCGCCCATGCTCCAGACGGGGACAAGGAAAAACATCACTGTTTCATCGACACCGGCAAATATCAGCTGGATGTGGTCATCGTCAAAAACCAGGCTGAAGCCTTGGAAGTCAGCGCCCGCTTGTTCCGGGAGAAAAAGATCGAGTCCATTCTGCTCTGTCCGGGATTCAGCCACAAGGACATCGCTGAGATTGTCGGCGCTACAGAGAACAAAGTTTCTGTCTGCGTAGCCAGGGGCGATGGCCCTTCTAACAGGATCTCCCAGGAAGCGCTGAAGCGGGCGGGATTCTTTTAGATCAATATCTCTAATACGGCATCGCGGCTGAGTGCGACACACTTCTCACCCCTCGGCTTCGCCCAATTCTGATCCCGCCTTCCCCCCTCGACTTGCCCTTTATGTTTTTTTAAAAAGCGCGAGAGGATGGGTGTGGTCAATGAGCGTTTCTCAAATAGCATAAAGATTAGTCAAAGATAGAAGGCTAAATCTGATCATCCGCCCCCTTTCCGCGGCGTCCTATCAATTCGGGAGCCGGGGGAAATCCCTTCTTCTTAGCATAAAGGCTAGAAGCAGGATAGAAATCAGGAGGAAGATCCCTGCTTCAATCATTCACATATCCCTCCCAATTTTTTCAGCCCCGCGAGACGCTTCCTGGCATCCTCGACCCCGGGCGCCTAAGCGGCCTTTCCGCTTTTTTTCGCTATCAGATCAAAGGCGATGAAGAGTATCCCAACCAGAACCATCGGCAAAGTTAAAAGTAAAAAAGTTGAAAGAGACCCATATGTCCGGAAATACAATGTGAATGCGATACTGAACAGGATGAATAGGAATCCGCCAATGAGAGGTTTTTTCCAAAAGATGAATAATATGAGCAGAAGGATAAATGATGGGATCGATTGCATGAAAAAGCCGCCCAATTTTTTTATGAACGGGGCGTTCTCGGAGAATGCATCCAGTCCAAAGAGCAGCAGAAATGCGATAAAAACGATGGCCAGCACTCTTGGAATCCAATTGAGTTTATGCGTTTTCATTTTTTCCCTCCTTTTTTTATATGGCAGAGTAACATCCAAACTATAATAAGTGAATTAAGATTATCAAAGAATCGTCGAAGCGTCAATTCGCCCCCCTTCGCCCTCCTGGCTGACCCCTCGCCTCTTCCCTCCCGCCTTTCCTTTTTTCTTTTTTTCCTCCTCTCCGACTTGACCTTGATGTTGATCGTCATTAAAGCGCGAGAGGATAGCCCATGGCTTGACATGGACCGCGTCGAGATCGTCGCTTTTAGGTCAAATAGTAGAAGCTCAGAATCGCGCTAGGAATCTTTTAGATTTCCTGGAGATGGGTATATGCGTCCTCATAAAGCCGCCGGTCGATGGAGGCGGAGGCAAAGCCGGGCAAAGGATTTACCAGGTCGGCGATGCAGACGGGCGTGAGTTTCCCGTTCCGGATCGTGGCGTCGGGGCAGTGATAGCAGAATTCATACCCGTTCTTTTCGGCATCCCAGTGAGGCGGAGTTCTGATCATCTTCTCAAATGAATTGTCTACCCCATCAGGGTCACTCAGTGATACACTCCTATTGAAGAGCAATCCTTCCAAAACATGGTATTGGAGACAATATGACGACCGAAATGATCCTGGCGATTGCCGTTCTCGCTATCCTTTTTGTTTTGCTGTTTTTTCTGAGGATTCAACCGGCCCGAAAACCTGGTTTTGAGGGCATTGAGGACTCTCAAGCGGCTCAGGCCTACGATCGGATCAGCAAGTGGCCGCCGTTTCGGGTGATGCGGTGGCTGACCGTGCGGGAACTGCGCCGGCGCCGACCGACGGGAATCCTGGCTGATATTGGCTGCGGTCCGGGATTATTGACCACGCTCATCGCGCAAGAATTCCCCCAGTTGAAAGTGTTTGGGATAGACACGGCTCAGGAGATGATAAAAACTGCCAACGCGAATGCAGTTTCGCTTGGGTTCGAAGGGCGAGTCGATTTTCGAGAAGGGAATATCTGCAACCTGCTCCTGCCAGATCATACGCTGGATTTTGTCGTCAGCAGCCTTTCGCTGCATCACTGGTCCGAGCCAGAACGAGGCCTAGCAGAAATCCACCGCGCACTCAAACCGGGAGGGCAATTGCTTCTGCTTGATACGCACAGGGATTCGCGGCTCTTCTTTTACCTGCTGATGATATTTGCCACATCGATTGTCATGCCCGCCGCGATGCGCAAGATCAACGAACCACTGGGGTCGGTGCTGGCCAGCTACACGCCCGTGGAGATCAAGGAACTATTCGCGCGCTCTCCGTTTAAAGAATGCAGCGTTCATGGCGGACCGGCATGGATGTTTGTGTGGGGAAAGAAAGAACAGTCCTGAAAACCACTCTTCTCAATAAGAGAAGGAGAAGCTCTACTTCTCCCAGCGGGCCCGGAAGCACTTGAGGACTTTGTATCCGTCCTCGTTTTCCACGATGAAGTAAACTTTCCCGTCACGCCAAAGCCGTATCTCGTGGGCGATGGGAACCTTGGCCACAAAGCGCCCTTCAGCGTCGAAAACGTCCCAATAATACTCTTTTTCCGCCCGCCCCTTTTCGTACGTCCGGACAAGGAGCCGGTCCTCGTCGGCCAAGACGAAATTGCCGTAGGGAGGGAAGACCTTGGGGAACTGGATCATGTCTTTGATGTTGACGCCGGGGACGTTTGAGAGCTGCTTCAGCATCCCGTCTTTGTCCTCTTTGGTGATGGCGACAGGATCGTAATCCCGCCCGATCGTCTTGAGGAGCCTCCCCTCCAGGGAGAGGACCTTGATCTCATAGCCCTTTTGGCTGCCGAGATACAGGCGGCCTTGGCTGTCCAGCGCATAGAGCAGGTTCATCGCCGAGTACGGGTTGATCTTACTCTGCAAGGAAATCGAGTACTCGACGGCTGCCAGCTTAATCTTCGGATTGAGGTCCTTGTCGTACGTCTTGACGTCAATGGACATCTTGCCGGCGTCGCCCAGGCCCATGGAACGAGCGACGATCAAGCCCCGGCCGTCCATCTCGATCCCGGAGAGTCCAAGGGTCTTCGCCGTGGAGATATGCCGCAGAAATTTTCCGTCGAGAGTGAATAGGGCCAGACGCTGGTTGAGGACATCTTCAACGAGGATTTCGTTCTCCGGCGTGATGGTGAGACCCACCGGCTGGTTCAACTCCCCCGGCCCCTGGCCTTTCTTGCCGAAAGCCCGGAGGAACTTGCCCCGGACATCGAAGACTTTGACCCGGTTGTCTTTCATGTCGAGAACATACGCCGTCCCATCTTTGCCGACATCCAGGGCCACGATCTCGGCGAACGATTCCTCGAGCGAATCCCCGCCGCCGGCGGTATAGATCTCTTCAAGGATGAGCTTGGTCGCCGCGCCCTTCGGCGGGTCGGGCTTCTTGCCGTTCGTGACGACCGTGACCTCGTTCTCGGTCCTGACCTTAAACTGGCCGGCCTGGACAGAGACGAAGACGACGACCGACACCGCGACTAAGAGACAAAAAACGAGAAACGCTTTGACGCCGGTTTTCATGGCGATTCCCCCTTCGAATCCTTAAGAGGACACTCTCTTGTGATCCCTATAGGATCCGCGTTTAACAATTTTCCTTTTTTGCGTGGCTTGGCAAATCTCCGTTCCGGAGGTTGAATCCCTCCTTTTGACCACGGCGGTAATTTAACGCCGTCCGCGCGGAGATGTCAAATGCCTTGGCAATGCCTTGGCAAGTATTCGTTCATATCCCCCCACTTGGTTGCGCTATGGGGGCAGCCGTTGCCTATCCGTTTGGTCCAATGCTTATCGTTTTTGGGATGCTTTTTCTTGGTACGCTCGTGGTGATAATTCGCGAAGCCTGGCTCATTATTCACGATAATCATCGTTAGGCCCCTTCCGCCGTTTCCACTTCGCCCTCCCCCCTCTTACCTCTGCCCCTTTTCCCCCTCCCCCCGCTCCGACCCGCCCTTGATGTTGATCGCTGAAGCGCGAGAAAGGATGACTGGAGTGGACTTTGAACCAACGTAGACTGATACTCAAAATAACTCCTCAGACTAAAGCAGGCGTTATGTTATCCAATCTGGATATTATTTAGGAAATCTCGGATAATATCTGGAGCAAAACATGATCGCCATTAAGCATAGAGGAGACTGAAAAATGAAAGCACTCGTTCTTTTCAGAAGCTACCATGGCAACACGAAACAAATCGCAGAGGGCATAGCGAAAGAACTTGGCACACAAGGTATCGAAACCATCGTTCAGGATCTTCGCCGGAAGCTCCCGGACTTGAGTGACTTCGTCTTCATCCTGATTGGTTCCCCTACGAGAATGGCAAGAGTCAATCGAAAAGCTTTACGTGTGCTGAAGCAGCTGCGAAAAAAAGGTTTTACAGAAAAACCAGTTGCGATATTTGACACCTATGGGCCTGTTCCGACAAAGCCTGAAGAAATGGAAAAGGCAAAAAAATGGCTTTACCCTGGAGCTGCCGGCATTATGCAAAAGGTGGCGAAAACCCTAGGCTTGAATGTGTACTCAGAGACTCTTCGTTGCGAAGTGCGAGGAATGAAAGGGCCTCTGGCGGATAACGAACTTGAAAAAGCGGCCTCTTTTACCAAAGAGTTTCTATCCACAATTGGAAAGAAGCCATAGAACCGCCACGGAGAAATAAAGGTCACCCCCCCTCCCTCTCGACGACGTGCCCTTGATGTTAATCACAAATAGGAAGACGGCCCTATGATTGCTTTAATTTTTTCATCCAATCATGGGCAAATATTTCCGCTTCATCTCTTTCGATTCCCTCCAGGATTTTCTGGGCGAGATATTCCGGCGTATCAGGAGGCCGTAATGTCCCCCTATCCTCCTCTGGTTCAGCCTGATTTTCTTCAATTCCCTTAATTGTATTTTTTTCGAAATCCGTAAGAGTCATATACGGGTAGACAACGATCACGCTAATATTGTCATTTTTCAATTCTTCTCTTGCCGTTAGACTAATACTCACCAGAGCACTCTTCAATGAAGAATAGGGGCTCATATTGGGAAGGAACATAAGAGCCGTCCCTGAACTGATATTGACAATCACTCCTTCTTTTTGTTTTTTCATGATGGGGATCACCTGCTGCATAGCGACGAGCGGGCCAACGACATCGAGATTAAACATTTTTCGATATGTATCGATATTAATCTTTTCAACTGGAGCATCATAGCCTTGCCCGGCGCTATTGATAAGAACATCGATTCTTCCAAAATGATTTTTCGTTTCTCTGACCATCATTATAATTTCATTTTCTTTGGTCATGTCTGCGCGGATCGGGAATGAGCCTCGAAGCTCTTTTGAAATATTTTTGAGCTTATCTATGGAACGGGCAACGAGTGCAACCTTGGCACCATGTTCTGCAAAAAGCTTTGCCGTGGCAAGACCAATACCGGAAGAGGCTCCGGTCACTATCACGACTTTATCTTTGATTTTCATGGATATATGATATCAAAAAATTCTCATATCACATAAAACAGAGCCATATTTATCAGCATTCGAGAAATTCCCCTGACAGTTCCAGCCGCTGGCGCCGCTTTTCCGCCTCTCCTTCCCTCTCCGCCTTGCCCACCTCCTCGATAGCCGGGTAGCGCCTGGTTAAGAAATCAAATAAGCATCCGAGCGCCGTCTCCATTGCCTACTTGCGCAGCGTCCGATTGATCTCGAACCGGCAAGGTTGTCTGTGCAAAAGGGGGACGGTCCTAATTTCAGGAAAAAGAGGACCGTCCCCTTTTCACACTAATTTCAGGAAAAAGAGGACCGTCCCCTTTTCATATCGTCAAGCGTCACGCCCCGGTAGTCGAAGGCCTCCAGGATCATTTTCGCTTGCGGTTGAGGGCCGACCGCTTTTCGCCCGGCCGTCATTTTGAACGAATCCTGAACGAAAATTCAGATGATTTTTAGCGTCCTTTGATTTATGTTGGGATTCGATGATAACACCAAAAGCGCAACCGTTCCACAAAGAGCGCTGCTTCAGCCTCATCTTCATCCTGGCCGGCTTTTTCTTCATTCCTCCGCTACAAGCTCAGCACAGCCAACCGGACACGTTGAAAGCCATGAAGACCGGAGCGGCGATCAAGCTCGACGGCGTTCTGGACGAGCCCGACTGGGCCAAGGCGCCGCGCATCTCGAATTTCAGCCAGCGCGAGCTCAACGAGAACGCCCCCCCGACCGAACGGACTGAGGTCGCCGTGTTGTTCACTAAGACCGATCTCTTCATCGGCGTCTGGTGCTTCGACTCGGAGCCGGATAAGATCATCGCCCAGAAGATGAAATGGGATTTCGAGTACGGGGCCGAGGACAATTTCATCGTCGCGCTGGATTCCTACGGCGACAAACGGAACGCTTATCTCTTCGTCATCAACCCCAACGGAGCTCAATATGACGCCCTGGTCGTGGACAACAGCCGGCGGACGAACGTCGACTGGAACGGCGTCTGGCATGTCGCCGCGACGCGAACGGACAAGGGCTGGTTCGCGGAAATCGACATCCCCTTCTCGACCCTGAAATTCAGCGCCGACGACGAACAGACCTGGGGGATCAATTTCGAGCGGAACATCCGGCGCAAACGCGAACAGGTCCTCTGGCAGGGCTGGTCGCGGGACGCCTTGATCGTCCAGGTTAATCGGGCCGGGACGCTGACCGGCCTGCGGGACCTGACCCGGATGAAAGTCTTCGAGTTCAGGCCTCATGTCCTCGGCGGCGGGGAGAAAGCCCGGGAGACGCAGGCGACGACGGTCGGCAGCATCGGCCTGGATTTCAATTACCTGTTCAATCCGACCGTCAAGCTCGATTTCACGATCAACCCGGACTTCGCTCAGGTCGAATCCGACGACCTGATCGTCAACCTGACCCGCTTTTCCATCTCCATTCCCGAAAAGCGCCAATTCTTCCTGGAAGCTCAGAATTTTTTCGATTTCCCACTGGGGAAAGCCCGGCCGTTCTACAGCCGCCGGGTCGGATATTATCAAGGACAGGAATCGCCCATTCTCGGTGGGGGCCGGTTCCTGGGGAAGATGGGAGGGACGACGCTTGGCGTCATGATCCTTCAAACAGAAACCACCGGCACGGCCAAGTCGACGAATTTTTCCATCGTCCGTTTCAAGCAGGACCTTGGCGAGCAGTCCTCCGTCGGCCTCCTGGCCATCGGGGCGGCTCAGTCCGGTCGGTTCAACGGGACGGCCGGCCTCGACGCGCTTTACTCGACGTCTAAGCTGTTTGGAAACAAGAATCTGCAATTCGGCGGCGCCCTGGCGGCGACCTATACCTCCGACCGGGAGACGCCGGCTGGGACGGCCCATCGGCTGTTTTTCAATTACCCCAATGACCTGATCGAGCTCAGCGCGTCCTGGGAGCGGGTGGGCCGGGATTTCAATCCGGAAGTTGGCTTTCTAAGCCGGCCGGGCTATCAGCTCTACAACGTGAAATGGCGGATCAATCCCCGGCCGAGTTTCCTTCCCTGGGTCCAGAAGCTCCAATTCAAACCGATCGAGCTCGACTACTATATCGACGACCTAACGCGGGAAATGCAGTCCGTTTATATGGAATTCCGTCCCCTGGCCGTCTTCTTTAAGAGCGGCGAAACGCTGGAGATCAATATCCAGCGGAACGCCGAAAACCTGATCGAGGATTTCGACATCCGCGACGGGCACGTCATCCCGGCCGGGCGCTATTGGACGACGCGCGGAGAGGTCCAGTTCGACACCTTCGACGGCCGGCCGATCGTTTTTGGGGCCAGCTACAACTGGGGAAAATTTTATACGGGGACGAGCGTCGAGTGGGACACCGAACTGGCCTGGAAACCGAACCGGTACTACGGCTTAAGCATGTCCTACCAGCGCACGGACATCCACATACCCGGCGGAGGGTTCGCCATCGACGAAGTCGTCGGCCGGATGAATTTTTCCGTAACGCCGAAACTCTTCGGGGCGATCTTCGCCCAATGGAACAACGACGAAAACAGGATCCTCTTCAATTTCCGCGTCACCTGGATCCCCAAACCCGGCGCTTCTCTCTATTTCGTGCTCAACCAATTCAGCGACACCCCCGACTTGCTCCGCAAATGGCGGCCCTACAAGACCGCGGCCATGCTGAAGTTCGTTTGGTATTTCAGCCTGCCCTGACGGAGAGGGTCGAATTGGTGCTATCATTGGGAAATAAGGCGCCTATGAAGATCCTGGTCATCGAGGACGACAAGAAAGTGGCTCAAGCCCTTAAGAAAGGCTTGGAATCCGAGCGCTATGAGGTCGAGCTCGCCCAGACGGGGGAGGAGGGATTCTTCCTCATCAGCGCGCGGAAATTCGATCTGATCATCCTCGATCTCATGCTTCCGGGCCGGGACGGCTTGGAGATCCTGGCCGCCGTGCGCGGCCGCAATGACAAAACGCCGGTCCTGATACTCACCGCGAAAGACGCCGTCGAGGACAAGGTCGTCGGGCTGGACGCCGGCGCGGACGATTATCTGGTCAAGCCGTTTGCCTTTCCGGAACTCCTGGCCCGAGTGCGGGCCCTGCTCCGTCGAGGGACCAATGGCCAGGTTATAAAGTTCAAGCTGGCCGATCTGGACATGGACCTGGTTCGGCGCGTCGTGACGCGCGCCGGGCGGTCCATCTCCCTGACGGTCAGGGAATTCGAGCTGCTCGAATACCTTCTCCGCAATCAAGAGCGGATCGTGACGCGCGAAATGCTTGCCCGTGATGTTTGGAAGGAAACTCAGCGGGCCACTCCTCTCGACAACGTCATCGACGTCCACATCGCCCGCCTCCGGAAAAAGATCGACGAACAAGCGGAGACGAGACTCCTCAAGACGGTCCGGGGCGTCGGTTTCATCCTCACGGAGAAGGACGGATGAATATCCACGGCTCGGGCGTCCGAAGGAGGCTGACCCTCTGGTACACGATGGCCTTGGCCTTCATCGTTCTCATCTTCTCCGTTTCGGTCTATGTTTTCGTCAAGGGCCGATTGTTTCGGCAATTGGACCAACAACTGGACCGGGAATTTTCCGTGATCTCGGGAGAAATCAGCGAGGAACCCGGCGACCTGCGCGAATTGGACCCGGATGGGTCCACCAGGCTTTTCCAGCTTGTCCAGGGGAACAAGGTCCTTTTCCGGAGCGATGCCTATCTAAAGGCCGGCCTGCCGGAGCAGGTTTTTGGGCCCGACATCAAATATCGGATCCTTCGATCCGGATCGGGAAAGAGATTTCGATCGGCGACGGGCGTGCTCGCCAACGGCAGCCTATTAATGGTCGTTCTGGATGAAGAAACGGTTTGGAAGGCGCTCCACACGCTATTCATGATCCTCGCTCTGGCCCTCCCCATCGCCCTGGCGCTCGCCGCCGTGGGAGGATATGTGATGGCCAGCCGGCTTCTCAAACCCGTCGCGGCCATGGCTCAGAAGGCCGACAAGATCAGCGCGGAAAATCTTTCCGAGCGCCTCCCCGTGGAAAATCCCCAGGACGAATTCGGCAAGCTGGCGGAGGTCTTCAACCGGACGCTCGGCCGCCTGCAGGACGCGTTTGAGCGGCTTCAAAAATTTACCGCGGACGCGTCCCATGAACTGCGCACGCCGTTGACAGCCCTTCAGAGTGTGGGGGAAGTCGCCCTTCAGGAAAACCTTGACGCCGAGGCCTATCGCGACCGCATCGGCAGCATGCTCGAGGAGACGGCGCATCTGACACGCCTGGTCGAGAGCCTGCTCCTTTTGACCCGGGCCGACAGCGGGCGACTTCTCTTGAACCGGAAAGAACAGAACATCACGGCCATCGTCGAGAAGGCCGTGGACGACATGCGCGTTATGGCCGAAGAAAAAAGCCAACGCTTGACGACGGACCTGGCCGGGGACATCCGGGTCAGCGTCAACGAGGACACGTTCCGACGGGCGCTCGTGAATATCCTCGATAACGCCATCAAATATACGCCCCAAGGCGGGGCCTTGGCCGTGCGCATGATGGAGAGAGCGACCGGGATCGTTATCGAAGTGTCGGATTCGGGGCCCGGGATCGCCGCCGAGCACCAGGCCAAGATCTTCGATCGCTTCTATCGCGTCGATAAGGACCGTTCGAGGGACGCCGGCGGGACCGGGTTGGGCTTAGCCATCGCGAAATGGGCGGTCGAAGCCAACGGCGGCCGCCTTGAATTGGAAAACCGCGCGCCTCACGGCAGTACGTTCCGGATCGTATTGCCGAAATGATCTTTTTTTGAACGGAGGACGTGAAACGGTATCGTCCCGTTTAAAGAGAAATTAAGCGGATGGAAGTCCCGTCCGCTGGACATATTCGTGGAAAGGAGAATCGGATGAAACTCAAGGGTCTCGTGGCTCTTCTGGTGGCGGTCATTTTCGCTTTCGCCATCAGCTGCAAAGAAAAGGCGAAGGAAACGCCGACGGAAAAAGCCGAGGTCAAAGCCAAGGCGGAGAAAGTCGAAAAAGCCGAAGGCAAGGAAGCCGTCGCCAAGGAAGAGAAGGGCGAAAAGGAAGAGGACGAAGAAAAAGAAGAAAAGGAAGAAAAGGGCGAAGCCGGAGAAAAAGCGGAAGCGGCGGAAGGCAAACAGGCCGCGCCGGACCTCAAGATCCTGCCCGAGGCGGTCCTGGCCGCGTTCAAAACGGCCTATCCCAATGCGGTGATCAAAGGAACGAGCAAGGAAACGGAAAAAGGCGTGACCTATTATGAGGTCGAGAGCGTGGACGGAAAACTCAACCGCGATCTTCTTTACACCGCCGACGGCAAGGCGGCCGAGATCGAGGAAACGATCGCTCCGGAGACTCTGCCCGTTGCGGTTCAGCAAGCGCTCGCCAAAGCATATCCCGGCTATAAGATCCTTAAGGCCGAATCGTTAACCAAAGAAAATGTCAAGCAATTCGAGCTCTCGATCCAGGTCAAAGACAAAACCATGAGTGTGACGATCGATCCGCAGGGGAAGATCGCGAAATAGACTAGAAAACAAACGTGTCCAGCTTTTAGATCGTCCTTGGAGGATTCTTGGCCCGTTTTTTGATTCTTTCATCCCGAGGTGCCGGGAATCTACCATCCTCGCCATCCCGAGAGAACCGTCCTCTATCGGGTGCTCTTCCATCATTTTGACAGGTTACTAGCCGAATATGAAGACCGTTTTGAGCGGGAGTACGGTTTTTTCCGGCCGAGCGGAATCTAATTAAAAGAAACGGCCGGAGCGGGACATAAGCCGAATTCTGTTCCCGCCGCGAAGCGGGGGCGGTTAAAGCCGGTCCGGACTTCTCGGCGATTATTTTTTCTTGTAGCTGGCCGGGACCTGAAGCTCGGCCGGGTCCACGGCCGCCGCGTTCAGGGAAAGGATCTCGGTATAGAACGAGATCGCCGGGGCCTTCTCCTCTTCCGGATTGGGCTTTTTCTTGAGGAGGCTGCCGCCGAGCTTGCCCAGGGCGCCGCTGATCCCCCCGGTTCCGCCGGACGGGCTCTCGGATTCGGCGGGCTTGACCTTGGGGGCCGGGAAGTATTTGCCGTCCACGACGATCGGATAGCCCTCGATCTTCTGCATCTCCCGGGCCACGGCCGCCGCGTCCGGCTTCAGGTTCGATTTGCCGCCGGCCGGATCGAACGCGGCGAGAAGACCGATCCATTCGGTCCCCAGGACATCCTGCTGGAGTTTTTCCGTGGTCAGGCCGATGGCGTTCAAATAGCCCTTATAGAAGGCCATTTCCTCGGACTGGGTCGCCTTGAGAGCGTCGGTCAGCGGGGTCGTCCAGACCGCGGTCTCGAGCCGGTCCGTCCCCTTTTCGCCGGTCCGGGTATTTTCCCAGTCCACCGTCCAGAGGGCGGTGAACTTCCGGCAGGCGAATCCGTTGAAGGTCTTGGATTCGCCGGCGTCGGTCACCTTGAATTCGCTCTTGACGATTCGGATGTCGGATTCGGTCTTCCCGGAGGATCCGCTGTCCGAGCCGCCCATGGCCTGGCGGCGCGTCTCGCCCCAGGTCTGCAGGAGTGTCGTGGTATATTCCTTCCGCTTGTGGTCGATCTGCGTCAAGCTCGAGCCCGTCAGGTCTACGAGTTCGCCGGTCTTGCCGGGGCGGAGAAACGTCTTGCCGGCCAGGCCACCCAGAAGGCCCTTTCCTTTGAATTCGCTCTCGGCTTCGGTCAGCTTCCGGTCGGTGATCAGCTTGTCGCTCGAGGTCGAGGTGAACGTCCCGAAGCCCTTGAAGACGATCTGGGACTTGGACGATTTGACGACGCCGGCCGACGCCGGTCCGGCCAGGACCGCCGCCGCGGCGAACAGAACGATCAGCTTCTTCATGGATATCCTCCTGTTCCTATACGATTAGCGCAATATGATACCGGATGCCGCGGATTTGCACAAGGGAGAAGATCCCCGAGACCGGCCGCTTTTCAATGCGGCACGGCGGCACGCCGAAGACGAAATAGACGAGGCAGAAAAGGGGGACGGTCCTAATTTCAGGAAATAGACGCGCAAAAGAGGGACGGTCCTAATTTTAGGAAAAAGAGGACCGTCCCCTTTTACATTCTTGACATCTCCCAAGCCGTGCTTTATGCTTCCTCACCATGGCTAGATGGGGTAATCGAGGAGAAAATGCGCCCGCCGCGACAGCCCAGCCCAAAACCAAAATCCTCCTTTTGGATTGAATTCCCATGATAGGCAAGACTATTTCGCATCATAAGATCGTTGAAAAGCTCGGCGAAGGCGGTATGGGCGTTGTCTACAAGGCCCGTGACACGCATCTCGACCGCTATGTTGCCCTCAAGGTCCTGCCGGCAGAAAAGGTAGCGGACCCGGATCGGAAGCGGCGCTTCGTGCAGGAGGCGAAGGCCGCGTCGGCGCTGAATCATCCGAACATCATTCACGTCTATGACATCGATCAGGCTGAGGGCACAGACTTCATCTCCATGGAATACGTGGACGGCAGGACGCTCGACAAACTGATCCCCCCCAAAGGGATGCCGCTCGGTGAAGCGTTGAAGTACGCGGACCAGATTGCCGACGCCCTGGCGGCAGCCCACACTGCCGGCATCGTCCACCGGGATTTGAAGCCTGCCAACGTCATGGTGACGGAGAAAGGACTGATCAAGGTGCTCGACTTCGGCCTAGCCAAGCTTTCCCCGCTCGCAGGCATCGAGAACACGCAGACGGTCACAGTCGCGGGCACAATCTCGGGGACCCTGTCCTACATGTCTCCTGAGCAGGCCGAGGGCCGTCCGGTCGACGGCCGCAGCGACATTTTCAGCCTCGGTGCCATGCTATACGAGATGGCGAGCGGCATCCGGGCATTTGAACGGGACTCGGGCATCACGACGCTGGCGGCGGTCCTGCACGAACAACCGCCCCCGCTGCGCAACGTGCCGCCGGATCTGGCAGCGATCATCAGCCACTGTCTGTGCAAGAATCCCGGCGATCGGTTTCAGCGCGCGGATGAGATAAGACAGGCCCTCCAGCAGATCGGCCGTTCGGCCCCGGTTCCGGCCATCGCCGTTCTGCCGTTCACAAACATGAGTGAGGACAAGGAGGACGAATACTTCAGCGATGGGCTGACCGAGGAGGTCATCAACGCGCTGACGAAGATCGCCGGCTTGCGCGTGACGGCCCGGACGTCCTCATTCGCTTTTCGTGGCAAGGAACAGGACATCCGCGAAATCGGGGCCCGGCTCGCGGTGGATAACATCCTCGAAGGCAGCGTGAGAAGGGCCGGCAACAGGATCCGTGTGACGGCGCAGCTCATCAACGTGAGTGATGCCTGCCACCTCTGGAGTGAGCGATACGAACGCGAGATCACGGATGTCTTCGCCATACAGGACGAGATTTCACAAGTCATCGCCGACAAGCTGCGGGTCGGGCTCGGACAGGAACGGCGGACCTTAAGGCGGCCGACCGAGAACCTGGAGGCCTACAACCTGTATCTTCAGGGCCGATATCATCTGTCCAAGTGGACGCCGGAAGGGTTCGCCAGGGCGAAGCAGTGCCTCGAGCAGGCAGTCGCGCAGGATCCGGGCTTCGCTCTCGCCTACGACGCGCTCTCGGAATTCTACTGGTACCTCGGTTTCTTCGGTCTCATTCCACCCAAGGAAGCGTTCTCGGTGGGAATCTGGGCGGCATTACGCGCCTTAGAAATCGACGACACGATGGCCGAGACCCACGCCCTGGTCGGCATGTATCGCAAGGAGCTGGACTACAACTGGCCGGAAGTCCAGAGGGAAATGAAGCGCGCGCTGGAACTGAATCCGTCGTCGCCCACCGTGCGGCTGCGCAATGTTCTGAGCGGCCTGATGCCGTTGGGGCGGCTCGAAGAGTCGGTGGAGGAAATGAAGATTGTCATCCAATCGGACCCGCTGTCGCTGTTCAACCGCTGGTGGCTGCTAGTCATGTATTACCTCGCCCGCGACTACGACCCGGCGCTGGAGCAGGCACGGTTCATGATCGACCTCGACTCCTCTTACTACGTCGGACACTGGGGGCGCGGAATGCTTTGTCTGGAAAAGGGAATGTTGGGGGAGGCGATCTCCGAGTTCCGAGAGGCGGCTAATCTCTCCGGCAATGTCCCCCTGATGCTCGGGTGGCTTGGCCAAGCATTGGGGAAGGCCGGGGAGGCCGGGGAGGCGAGCGCGCTGTTGGACAGGTTGTCCGAAATCTCCCGGGCTGCGTACGTTCCCCCAAGCAGTTTCGCCTGGATTCACCTGGGGCTTGGTAACGTTGGTGAAGCCTTCACCTGGATGGAGCGAGCGATCGATGCCCGGGATCCGATGGTTATGCCGATTAAAAGCTATCCGTTTCTGGATCCGCTCCGCACCGACCCGCGCTTCCACGCGCTCCTGCGGAAAATGAATCTGGAGAAATAGCCGAGGATTTTGAAGGATCGTAAAAGGGGGACGGTCCTAATTTCAGGAAAAAGAGGACCGTCCCCTTTTGCATTTCGGATTTGACATTGCCAAAGAGTCATGTTTTGTTATAAAATCAAAACAATTTAAAAAAGGAGGAGAGAAAAATCATGAAGATCTGTTTCTGCCGATTTTTGTTGGCTGCAGCCGTCGTTGTTTTGGCCATATTGTGGTGGCCAGCTATATGGGCTAAATGGGTGATCGTTGCCGCGGCCGCGATTCTGGCTATTATGAGCCTTTTTTTCCAGACGTGCTGCTGTCGAAGCATGAAAAAAACTGAAGCGGGAACCGCAAAAACCTAAGCCCGCAATAAGCATCCGATGCATTTTTTATCCGCCGAGGGAGAAATCTATCTAGTTTTTAGAAAATTCCCTTGATCTTTCCCTGTAAAAATAGACGCCAGGCTAGGGTTGGGTCGTCGCATAAGAACACTCCGCCGGCCGGATCGAACGCGGCGAGGAGGCCGTCCTTTCTTAAAAATTATCCATTGTATTGGAAAAATCCCGATTTTTCTATAAAATACGGAGGAATATCGGCCTGATCCGCCGGATCATGACCGAGGAAGAAACTATGAAAAGAACCCTGACGACTTGTCTTTTGGGGCTGTTCCTGACATGACGTTTACCAAGATCACCTGCAACTCGGGCCTGGACGACGCCCACTTCAAGATAGCCAAATAAACCATGAAAAGGTTCGCCGCTTTCTCGTTCATCCTCATCCTGCTCGCTGTGGCCTGCGCCATCAACCCGGTGACGGGTCGCCGCGAGCTGGCCTTGGTCTCGGAGCAAGGCGAGATCGCGATGGGCAAGGAGACGGACGCGGAGATCGCTCGCGAATACGGCTATTACGGCGACCCCGATCTGGCCAAATACGTCACGTCGATCGGCCTGGCCCTGGCCCCCCACACGCACCGGCCTAACTTGACCTATCATTTCGCCGTGCTCGACACGCCGGTCGTGAACGCCTTCGCCGCGCCCGGCGGCTACATCTACGTGACCCGCGGCATCCTGGCCTTGATGAGCTCGGAGTCCGAGTTGGCCACGGTCCTGGGCCACGAGCTCGGACATGTCAGCGCCCGCCACAGCGTCCGCCAGATGAGCAAAATGATCCTGGTCCAGGTCGGCCTGATTGTCGGCAGCGCCCTCAGCGACACGTTCGCCAAGATCGCGGGGGTCGCCGGCATCGGGGTCCAGCTCCTATTCCTGAAATTCAGCCGGGACGACGAGCGCGAAGCCGATGCGCTGGGCGTCCAATACGCCCGCGCGGGGCAGTTCAACTCCGGCGAGATGGTGGCTTTCTTCTCGGCCCTGCAAAGATACGGCGACATGGCGGGAGGCCACAGCCTGCCGGGATTCCTGTCCACCCATCCGCTGACGAGCGAGCGTATCCAGAACGTCAAGGCCATGCTCGGCGAGAACGACCTCGCCTTTCCCATCCAGCGCGACACTTACCTGAACCGGATCAACAACATCGTCTACGGCGACGACCCGCGTCAGGGCTTCATCGAAAGCGGCACGTTCTACCATCCGGCCATGCGCTTCGTTTTCAACATTCCGCAGGGCTGGGAGGTCCAGAACACGCCGGCCAAGGTGACCATGGCCGAAAAGAACGGAAATGCCGCCATCGTCCTTCAAGCCGAACAGAGTAACGACGACCTCTCGGCGTACGCCCGGACTCGGACCTCCAAGATCGAGGGCGGGCAGATCGTCAACGAGCAATCGGACAGGATCAACGGCCTGGCCGCTTATCACGAGACCTATAACATCGTCCAACAGGACCAGGACACGCTCCGCGCCCGACTCTCATTCATCCGGAAGAACGGATACATTTATACCTTGACCCAGTTGAGCAAGGCCATCGACTTCAACCGCTTCGACCCAACCTTCCGGAACATCATCGGCTCTTTCAACGAGCTCAACGACTCCCGCTATCTGAACCGGCAGCCGCAGCACCTCAGGGTCCTCAAGGCCGACGGCCAGCGCAGCCTGAAGGATTATTTGAATCAGAACAACGTCAAAAAAGAAATCTGGACGCATGAGGCCATCATGAACGAGTTGAAGGACGCAGAGGCGGTCCCGGGGCGCAATCAGCTGATCAAAATCGTCCGCTGAACGGCGGTCATCAGGCCGTTTCAATCTCTTTTAGGACGTCAAAAAGGGGGACGGTCCTAATTTCAAGAAAAAGAGGACCGTCCCCTTTTGCATTCGTTTCGCTCAAAATCTCCTTTCCGTATTTGTTGTCAACATCCTCGAGAGGCTATAAAATAGACCTGCTGTGTCGCCCGCAAAACGCTCCGGTGATTTTCGAAAGTGTCGTCCTGATCCCTTTCCAGTCTGGACACTGAAGCGCGTTGACCGCCCGACGACCCTCATTCATGATGATGAAGTGCGGCGCATGGATGAGCGAGACGGCGGTTTCGTCCGCGCCTCCCGGGGCGAATTCGGCCCTTTTCTCGAGAAAGAATACGGCCGGTTTATGTCCAAGTACCCTCTCTCAGCCGCGCTTCTGGCTATGACCAAAAATCTTGCCCCGTTTGTCGATGGGCTGGTGAAGGCTGCCAAAGCGCCCAAGACCGAGGAGCCCAAGACAATGGCCCAGCACATCAAGGAAACCGCCTATTTTCTTAGGGCCGACGCCGTCGGCATAGGCCTTCTGCCTCCTTACGCCGTCTTCACCCACAGCCGCTGGGACGGCCGGCCGATTGAGATCGACCATCGATATGCCATCGCCATCCTCGTCGATCAGGATTGGAAGACGTCGGCCGCCGCGACCGGCAACGATTGGATCAGCAATTCCCAAAGCTTCATCGCCTATGCCACTTCGGCGTTCATCGCCTGCGTCTTGGCCAATTATATCCGGCGCCTTGGCTGGCCGGCCCGGGCTCATCACGCCATGAATTACGAGGTCGTGTTGCCGCCGATCCTGATTTGGGCAGGACTCGGAGAAATGTGCCGGATCGGCGATATCGTTCTACATCCTTTTCTCGGCCCGCGTTTTAAAGCGGCGGTCGTGACAACTGACCTGCCGTTGGCCGCGGACCGGCCTGTGGACTTCGGATTGCAGGATTTCTGCGCAAAGTGTGGAAAATGCGCCCGGGAATGCCCCGCTGGCGCGATCAGCCATGGCGGCAAAGTCATCCACAACGGCTACGAGCGCTGGCCGGTGGACATCCAAAAATGCACCGCCATGCGGGTCGGAAACCAGCGCGGATCAGGCTGCGGGACTTGTATAAAGGTCTGTCCCTGGAATAAGCCGTTCACTCCGTTTCACAGGGCCGTCAATTGGGCCATTCGAAATTTCTCCGCCGTCCGGCGGCCGGCGATCCGGTTGGATGATGTGTTCGGCTATGGAAAACCAAAGCCGGCCCTGAAATGGTGGCCGGACATAGAAGAGAGGGACGGCGCCTGGATCGATTGGGACTAGATTCCCATCCAGCAAAATATAAGAGAGCTCCCGAATTTTCTGATTTTCCGCCCCATCTGACGCTTCTTGCTCACATCCGTCATTTTTTCTTTGAAATCCCCCCGTGCTTTCGGAGTAATTCGGCTAGTTCTTCATTCCCTGTTGAAACCGCTAAGTCCAGCGGAGTCCCATCCCGCTTTGACACCGCATTCACATCGGCTCCCTTGGCAATCAGCAGCTCTGCAACAGCATTGTGCTTATTTTTAGCGGCCTCATGAAGCGGAGTGAATTGATAATACGAATCCTTCGCGTCCACTTTCGCTCCATTTTTTATCAGTGTCTCCGCCACTTCGACTTTGCCCGTCCCGGCCGCGAAGTGGAGTGGAGTCATGCCTTCGATTTCCGCTCTTGCCTCTGCTGTACACTTGGCATTGACATTCAAACCTTCCGCAATAAAAAGTTCGGTCACAGCTTTATTCCCGGCAGGAGAAAAGGCTGCGACATGCAAAAGAGTCAAGCCTTGAAAGATTATGTTTATGTCTGCCCCTGCATCTATCAGCAATTTTCCGATATCATCTTGTCCAAACTGGGCAACAAGAACCAAAGGCGTTAAGCCTCGGTTCTCGCCGACATCGAATTTATCATTGACATCTATACCCGTTTTGATTAATCCTTTCACTTCCTCTATCTTCCCCATGATTATTGCGCCCCTCAATCTTCTATTCCGTTCGTCAATATTTTGTGTTGCAGCGATCAGAAATGTCACAGGCAAAATCACCATAAAAACTATGGAAAACATCTTTTTCATAATTCCCTCCTTTTTAATGACCTTTTTCTATTTTAGTATGCTTAAGATTATGTAAAAAAACAACTTTAATTCTGCCCTGAAATAAGCAACATCCGGTGAATCCTCTCCGATCTGGCATTGCCATACAAAACACCTCCGATTCTCAAACTTTTTCATAAAATAAAAATAAATATATATGGAGGCCAATATTTAAATGCTTTTTAGTAAAATATTCTCGAGTCAATATTAATCAAATACCTGATTTTCCGAGAAAGCAGATTCTTGGCGAGCTTGAAGAATGAAAAAGATGCATCCTCTTCTTGATGAAGAAAAGCAAAAAATAGCCCGGCGCTACGAAAGGGAGAAGCGCCTACTGGGCTTTGGGGGATTATTACTCTCCCTCATTATCCTCCTTATCTTTTATTATTCAGGATTGAGCCGCCGGCTGGCGTATGATTTTATACCCAATTCAATCGTTTTGACTTTTCTCGGCTATGTCGCTGTTCTTTATTTCCTATTCTTTCTCCTTCAGTCCCCTCTCAGCCTTTATGCCAGCTATTTCCATGAACATAAATGGAATTTCTCAAACCAGACCTTCAAGGCCTGGCTCTGGGATCAGGCTAAATCTTTTCTGGTGGGGTTAGTCATTCTAAATCTGATCCTCGGACTTCTTCTATGGATCCTAGCCTTCTACCCTCTTATTTGGTGGCTGGTGGCAGGAATCGGCATGGCGATAGTGAGCGTCATCTTTTCGATTATATTTCCCGTGATTATCCTCCCGATCTTCAATAAATACACGCCAATTCAGGATAAAGAATTAACCGAAGCGCTCCGTAAGATTTTAGCCAGGGGAGGCTTAAAGAGCAGCGGCTTTTTCAAAGAAGATATGAGCCGGCAGACAAAAAAGGAAAACGCTTTTTTGGCAGGGCTAGGAAAGACGAGGCGT
>Ga0315281_10002801_pt1 | contig 25785 bp, 25 predicted proteins | sample YL17G07_0_MG_FD_204540 | JGI IMG/M metagenome (GOLD analysis project Ga0315281, IMG submission 204540) | Sediment microbial communities from Yellowstone Lake, YNP, Wyoming, USA - YL17G07_0 | ecosystem: Environmental > Aquatic > Freshwater > Lake > Sediment | place: USA: Wyoming | collected... | reverse complement strand
CTGGTCAACGCCAGCATGAATTTCAAAAATTTTCTTGGTACCGGCAAGGAAGTAGCGCTGAACGCGGACAACAGTCGAGTGAACCGACACATCAATCTCAGCTACATCAATCCGTACTACACGGAGGATGGCATCAGCCGCAGCATCAATTTGTACAAGACGCACACCGATGCAGCTGCCGCCAGCACGGCTGCCTACACATCCAATACAGAAGGGCTTGGCATCGGTTACGGCATACCGATCAGTGAGGATCGGTCGGTGAGCGCGGGGATTGCCTACGAACAGATCGAATTGCAGGCTAACGCCGTCACCGGTGCCAAAGTGGCGCATGACTATATTGCCGCATACGGTGATACAAATGGCGCTTTCAAGGCCACGTTTGGGTGGGCACGTGACACCTTGGACGACCCACTCTTCCCGAGTAGCGGTATGCAACACCGCGTCTCCATTGAATCCACAGTGCCAGGCAGTGATTTGGAATACTATCGGCTCAGCTATACCGGTATCGCCTATGTACCGCTGGTCAAGTACTTGACCTATAAAATAAAGGCAAACCTGGACTATGGTAACGGATATGGGAATACAAATATTCTGCCGTTCTACAAGAACTTCTTTGCCGGTGGCAGCAACAGCGTTCGTGGCTATCGTGCGCGATCGCTCGGCCCGACAGATGTCGGGGGGCCAGACCCCTTATTGACAATCGGTGGCAACAAAAGAGTACTGGGTAACACCGAACTGCTTTTCCCGTTCCCTGGTATGGGCGACAATAAAGCTATGCGCTTGAGTGTGTTTGTTGATGGCGGTATGGTGTACGGATCCAATCAGGTCGTGGATCTGGGCGGATTGCGTTACGCCACTGGGGTGGCCTTCAACTGGTTCTCTCCGATTGGGCCGCTCAGTATCAGCTACGCATTCCCGCTGAACAAACAACCCGGAGACAAGACTGAATCTGTGCAGTTCACACTTGGTCAGGCTTTCCAGTAATTGAATCTAATGGCGAATCTTACGTTCGTGAAGGCCAATCATTTGAGTCGTCGTCTGCGACGCAATCTGCAGACTGCATTGCTCGCATTGCTGGTAGTGGTACCTGTTACCCAGGCGCTTGCTGACCTCAAGGTCGGTTATGTGAATGCCGTACGGGTCATCGAAGAGGCGCCGCAGGGTGTCACGGCGCTAAAAAAACTTGAAGCCGAATTCAGCCAGCGCGACAAGGAGCTGGTTGCATTGCAAAACAGAGTCCGTCTGCTTGACGATGAATTGCAAACAAATGCTCCGGCACAAAGGGAGGCAGATCGACGTGCGCGGGAACGCGAGGCCCTTACCCTCAAACGGGAACTCAAGCGTGCGACTGCTGAATTCCGGGAAGATTACAATCTGCGTCGCAATGAGGAGCTGGCCGTTTTGCAGCAGGTGGTGCGCAAAGCCATTCTGGAGATTGCCAAGCAGGAAAAGTATGATCTCGTCCTGCACGAGGGGGCTGTGTATGCGAGTGACAGCATCGATATTACCGAGAAAGTCCTGAAGAAACTCGGGAAGCAATAACTAATAGATGCATGAGGTCAACGTGGCTGAGTTGGCTACCACAGTAACGGCGAGATTCGCCGCGACACAGTCTGGCCCAGGAACGATGTGGTGCGCTCGCCAAGCTCGATAACATGGCGCTGCGATTGAAGAAGCTGGAACAAATAGATGACAGTCCTTTCCGAGGGAGGAAAAGTTGAAGAATAGTATCGACATTCACAAGGTGATGCAGATGTTGCCGCATCGCTATCCATTTCTGCTCATTGACCGGGTGCTGGATTACACCAAGGGTGAGACCCTTACAGCGATCAAGAACGTGACTATCAATGAGCCGTTTTTCCCCGGCCATTTTCCGACCCGCCCGGTCATGCCAGGCGTGCTCGTGATCGAAGCGATGGCACAGGCTTGTGGGATCCTGACAAATTTGTCGGATGAAACCCAGACCAGCGAAAAAGGTGTATTTCTGTTTGTCGGCATCGACAAGGCACGCTTCAAGCGTCAGGTAGAGCCGGGTGACCAATTGCGTTTCGAAGTCAGGATTACGCGCAAAATTCGCGGTATCTGGATGTATCAAGGTAGCGCCTATGTCGGTGAGGAATTGGCCTGTTCCGCTGATCTGATGTGCACTTATAAGGAATTCGATTAAGTGATTCACCCGCAAGCCATTGTTGATCCGCGCGCGATGCTCGGGAAGAACGTGCAGATCGGCGCATTCTCCATTATTGGCCCGGAAGTTGAAATTGGTGCAGACACCTGGGTTGGCCCGCACGTGGTGATTAACGGCCCGACCCGTATTGGAACTGGTAATAAGATTTTTCAGTTCAGCTCCATCGGCGAGGCACCTCAAGACCTCAAGTATGCAGGCGAACCGACTCGCCTGGAGATTGGCGACCGGAATGTAATTCGTGAGTGCTGCACCTTCAGTCGTGGCACAGTTGGTGGCGGTGGTATAACGCGTGTTGGCAGCGACAGCCTGTTCATGGCCTATGTGCACATTGCACATGACTGCCATGTTGGCGACCGTGTTGTATTTGCCAATAACGCTACGCTTGCCGGGCATGTTGAAATCGGTGCGCACTCGATTCTCGGCGGCTTCGTTGGCATCCATCAGTTCTGCAAGGTTGGCGCCCATGTCATGCTTGGCGTTGCCACCGTGACATTCAAGGATATCCCGCCGTTCCTGATGGTGCATGGAAATACCGCCAAACCGTACGGCCTCAATGTGCGTGGATTGAAGCGACGCGGTTTCTCGGATGAGGCGATTCGTGGACTGAAAGATGCATACAAGACCATCTACCGTTCCGGGCTGACCGTTGAAGAGGCGCTGCAGCAGCTGAAACCGCTCAGCACTCAGTATCCGGAGGTTGCCATCTTTACCGACTTCGTACGAAATGCTGCACGCGGCATTATCCGTTGACACGTGACGCAATGGACTTGGGTGCCCCTCCGACCGAACAGCCATCGGCCCGGGCCGAGAAAGGAAGCCCCGTGCGTATTGGTATTATTGCCGGTGAGGCCTCAGGTGATCTACTCGGCGCGCGGCTGATGCGAGCACTGAAGCGTCACCTTCCGGATGTGCGCTTCGAGGGTATCGGTGGATCGGAAATGCTGGCCGAAGGCTGTAACAGCCTGTTTCCCATGGAACGGTTATCGGTACTCGGACTCACAGAGATTCTGGGCCGTTATTTCGAGCTGCGTCGTCTTCGCAAGCACCTCATCGCACACTTTCTTGCCAGCCCCCCGGATATTTTCATCGGCGTGGATTCGCCGGGGTTCAATCTTGGCGTGGAAGAGCAGTTGCGACGCGCAGGAATTTCGACGATTCACTATGTGAGTCCGCAGGTCTGGGCTTGGCGCACCTGGCGCGTGAAAAAGATCAAGCGTGCAGTTGAGCGAATTCTGGTGCTGTTTCCGTTCGAGCAGGGGTTTTACGCCAAACATGGTGTGCACGCCACCTTTGTGGGACATCCGCTTGCGGATGAGATTCATGGCGATGACGATCCGCGACCACACCGCGACCGGTTGAAGCTAGACCTCAACAGGACAACCATCGCGCTTTTGCCTGGAAGCCGCGTCAGCGAACTCAAGGCGCTGGCCGATGTATTTGTCGAAACAACCCAGTGGCTGAATGTCCGCCACCCGCAAATGCAATTCATCATTCCCTTTGTGAACCGACGCACGCAGATATTGTTTGAAGAGGCAATCCGGAGACACAAGGCGTGGGATTTGCCGATCACGCGCTTCCACGGCCATTCGCGTGCAGTGATGGCTGCGGCGGATGTGGTGTTGCTTGCCTCCGGTACCGCTACGCTTGAGGCAATGTTAGTGCGGCGCTTGATGGTTGTGACCTATCGGGTTTCACGCATCAGCTACTGGCTGATGCGCGCCTTTTCGCATATATCGCTCTACGCCATGCCCAATAATCTCGCCGGTCGGCACCTGGTCCCGGAGCTACTGCAGAATGACGCGACGCCGGAGAATCTCGGTGCCGCCGTAGAGCGTTACCTTAGCCGCCCCCTGTATGCACGTGAAGCGCTCAAATCATTCGAGATGCTCGCCGAGCACCTGCGCGGCAACGCCAGCGAGCGCGCGGCGCTTGCTGTGCTAGAGGTGTTGCAGGGGAAAAAAATACCGGCGGCAGATTTGCAATGACCATGGAGGCAGAGTTTGACTGGAACGAGGCAGGTGCCGACAAAGTCACGGCAGGCGTGGATGAAGCTGGGCGCGGTCCATTGGCCGGGCCTGTGGTGGCTGCCGCTGTCATCCTTAATACCCTGTACCCGATTGACGGCTTGGCTGATTCCAAGACATTAAGCGCGCCACGTCGCGAAGCTCTTGCAGACAAAATACGTGCACATGCTACTGCCTGGGCCATGGGCATGGCATCAGTGGAGGAGATTGACCGGCTCAATATTCTTCAGGCGACGTTGCTGGCGATGCAGCGCGCTGTGTTGGGGCTTGGCATAACGCCAGAGCTGGTTCTGGTGGATGGTAATCGCGCACCTCAGCTTTCCTGTGCGGTACGAACGGTGGTGCGTGGTGATGCCTTGATCAAGTCCATTTCCGCCGCATCCATTCTGGCAAAGGTAACCCGAGATGCCATCTTGAAGAAACTTGATGGTGAGTACCCTGGGTATGGATTTGCCGTGCACAAGGGTTACCCAACTGCTGCTCACCGGCGGGCACTGGAGACTCTTGGGCCTTCGGCCGTCCACCGGCGCAGTTTCTCCCCAGTGAGGCGCCTATTAGAAAATAAATAATTATCAATATAATCAATAATATATGTAATTATTTAGTAGTGGATTCGAGATATATTTTCAGCCTGTTTATTCCTTCCCACAGCCGGACAATTCGGGTGAAATAGCCCAGTGCGCACACCTTTTGTTCATCTGCATCTGCATTCCGAATATTCATTGTCGGACGGAATTGTACGCATCGAAGAGCTGGTTGCGGCGGCCGTCGCGGTACAGATGCCTGCGGTGGCCGTCACCGATCTCGCTAATCTGTTCGGCGCAGTAAAATTTTTCCAGAAGGCGGTCAAGGCCGGTGTAAAACCAATTTTGGGCAGTGATGTGTGGCTTGAGAATGCGTCAGACCGCAACAAACCCTATCGTCTTGTGCTGCTCTGTCTGGACCGTCAGGGCTACCTTAACCTAAATCAGCTGCTGACCCGTGCCTATACCGAAGGTCAACACACCGGGCGGCCTTGTATTCAGCGCGAGTGGTTTACTGGCCACAGCGATGGGCTCATTGCCCTGTCTGGCGCCCTGGATGGCGACATCGGGCAGGCGCTGATCGGGGGTCACGCTGCTGCCGCGGAACAGCTGACGCGCGAGTATCAACAGTGGTTCCCGCAGCGATTTTATGTCGAGTTGCAGCGTACCGGACATGCCTTGCAGGAGGAGTGCGTGCATGCCTCGGTGCAGCTGGCTGCGCGCACCGGCCTGCCTGTGGTCGCCACCAATGCGGTGCAATTCCTGCGGGCCGATGAATTTGAAGCGCATGAGGTACGCGTTTGTATCCAGGACAGCCGCATTCTGACCGACCCCCGACGGCCACGCCTCTACACGACCGAACAGTATTTTCGTTCCGCCGTAGAGATGACAGACCTGTTTCAAGATATTCCCGAGGCGTTGGCGAATACTGTCGAGATCGCGCAGCGGTGCAACTTTCGCCTCGATCTCGGACGCAATTTTCTGCCGGACTTCCCATTGCCGCCCGGACAGGATGTCGAGCAGGTGCTGCGTGCCAATGCGAGTGCCGGCCTGGCCGGGCGTTTGCGGCGCATCGACCCGGAGAATGATCCGGTACGTCGCAAGCAATACGAGGATCGTCTTGCGCTGGAGCTCGGCGTCATTATCCAGATGGGTTTCTCCGGCTACTTTCTGATCGTGGCCGATTTTATCCAGTGGGCACGTGCGAACGATGTGCCAGTCGGACCGGGACGCGGTTCCGGTGCCGGCTCACTTGTGGCGTTTTCGCTCGGCATCACTGCGCTCGACCCCATTCACTACGACCTGTTGTTCGAACGCTTTCTCAATCCAGAGCGCGTGTCGTTGCCGGACTTCGATGTGGATTTTTGCATCGAGGGCCGTGATCGGGTGATTGAGTATGTGACGCAAAAATACGGCCAGGAGAAGGTATCGCAGATCATTACTCATGGCACCATGGCCGCGAAAGCGGTAGTACGTGATGTCGGACGCGTGCTCGATCACCCGTATGGCTACGTCGACAAGCTTGCCAAGCTGGTGCCGCACGAGCTGGAAATGACGCTCGACAAGGCGCTCGAACAGGAGCCGTTGCTCAAGGAGCGCTATGACAACGAGGAGGATGTGCGTGCACTGATTGATACCGCCAAGACCCTCGAAGGCCTGGCACGCAATGCCGGCAAGCATGCCGCCGGCGTTGTGATTGCACCGAGCGCACTCACCGATTTCATGCCGCTCTATTGCGAACAAGGCAGTCATCAGTTCGTGACCCAGTACGACATGAAGGATGTCGAGAATATCGGTCTAGTGAAGTTCGACTTCCTGGGTCTGCGCAACCTCACGATCATCGACCGTGCTGTGAAGATGGTGGACCCGCAGCGCATCAAGTCCGGTCTGGCGCCGATTGTGATTGATGAGTTGCCGCTCGACGATGCGCCGACCTTCCAACTGCTCAAGTCATGTCGCACCACGGCGTTGTTTCAGCTGGAATCGCGCGGCATGAAGGAACTGATCCAGCGCCTGCAGCCGGACAATTTTGAGGAAATCGTCGCGCTGGTAGCGCTGTTCCGGCCTGGCCCGCTGCAGTCCGGTATGGTGGATGACTTCATTAATCGCAAGCACGGTCGGGCGCGCATAAAATATCCGCACCCGAGCCTGGAGCCGATCCTGAAGCCAACCTATGGCGTGATTCTGTATCAGGAACAGGTCATGCAGATCGCGCAAGTGCTGTCCGGCTACACGCTTGGCGGCGCTGATTTGTTGCGGCGCGCCATGGGCAAGAAGAAACCGGAAGAGATGGCGCAGCAGCGCAGTGTGTTCGTGCAAGGCGCAGAAGGGCGCGGCGTGAACGGCAAGCTCGCCGCCGACATTTTCGATTTGATCGAGAAATTCGCCGGCTACGGCTTTAACCGCTCGCACTCGGCGGCCTATGCGCTTATCGCCTATCAGACTGCCTGGCTCAAGACGCATTACCCGGCAGCATTCATGGCCGCAGTGCTGTCGGCGGATATGGACAAGACCGACAAGGTCGTGACCATGATCGCTGAGTGTCGCGACATGAAATTGAATGTGCTGCCGCCAGACATCAACCGCTGTGAGTATGCATTCGTGGTGCTGGACGATGTATCCATACTGTATGGTCTCGGCGCTATCAAAGGGCTCGGGCAGGCAGCCATCGACGCAGTTCTGGAAGTGCGCCGCGCGGGCGGGCCGTTCAGCGATCTGTTCGATTTCTGCCGACGCATTGATTTGCGGCGCGTCAATCGGCGCGTACTGGAGTCCCTCATCAAGGCCGGCGCATTAGATGGTCTTGGCACTCAATGTGGCGTGCGTGACGCTCAGGAGATGCCCACGGAAGACAGGATGTCGCGATCGACCCTGATGGCGTCTCTCAGTCTGGCGTTGGCTGCGGCCGAGCAGGTGGGGCGCGCGCAAGAGGCGCGCCAGGACGACATGTTTGGTTTGGGAGGTGGTGAAGGCGCCGCGAGTGCGCCGCCGACAGCCGTGTTCGTGCAGGTTCCGCCCTGGAACGAGGAACAGCGGCTGGAAGGCGAGAAGGAAACGCTTGGCCTCTATCTCACTGGCCATCCAATTGCGCGTTATGAGCAGGAACTGGCGCACTTTATCGACAGCACCATCGCCGAGCTCAAGCCAACCGAGGACAAGAACATTGTCGTGGCTGGACTAGTGGTCGGTATGCGTGCCATGCAGACGCGTCGTGGCGACCGCATGGCCTTTGTGACCCTGGATGATCGCACCGGACGCCTGGAGCTTGCGGTGTTCTCCGAGTTGTTTGAACGTCATCGTGATCTGCTCGCCAAGGACACACTGCTGGTGGTGGAAGGGCAGGTGAGCATGGATGAGTACTCGGGTGGATTCAAAATGAGCGCCGAGCGCATCTACAACATTGACCAGGCGCGCAGTACCTTTGCCAGTCGCCTGGAGATCGACGTGGATGCAACACTTGCCGCGACCGGCTTTATTCAGGCGCTGCAGCAGGTCCTCAAGCCGGCTACTCCCGGTAACTGTCTCGTCTGTATCCGCTACGATGCCGGTCCCGCCAGTGCCGAGCTAGTGCTCGGTCCGGAATGGAAGGTAATCCCCAGCGGAGCGCTCCTCGAGCGGCTCACCGGGCTTGCCGGTGAGGGGCGGGTGCGTTTAATCTACCCCGAAACCAGACGAGTCCTGACCCCAACCGGACCGGCTGGCCGGCGCGGCCGGCCAGCCCACCACCGCAACGGAGCCGCCATTTCCCTAGCATGAATCAGAATTATCTCGATTTCGAACAGTCCATTGCCGATCTTGAAGCCAAGATCGAAGCTTTGCGCGCCGCCGGCAGCGACCGCGACCTCAACCTGGGAGATGAGATCAACCGCTTGCGTGCCAAGAGCCGCAAACTGACTGAGTCGATTTTCACCAACCTGACCCCTTGGCAGATTTCACAGCTGGCCCGGCATCCGCTGCGGCCGTACACGCTCGACTATCTGGGGCGCGTGTTCACGGACTTCGAAGAATTGCATGGCGATCGCGCCTTCGCCGACGACCCGGCGATCGTCGCCGGGCTCGCGCGTCTCGAAGGCCGGCCGGTGATGGTGATCGGTCATCAGAAGGGCCGCGACACGCGTGAGAAACTCAAACGCAATTTCGGCATGCCGCGCCCCGAGGGTTATCGCAAGGCCATGCGCCTGATGAAAACCGCAGAACGTTTCCGGATCCCGGTGCTGACCTTCATTGATACACCCGGTGCCTATCCTGGCGTGGGTGCCGAGGAACGCGGACAGAGCGAGGCGATTGCGCGCAACCTGTATGTCATGGCCGGCCTGAAAACACCGATCCTGAGCACCGTGATTGGCGAGGGCGGTTCCGGCGGTGCGCTCGCCATTGGCGTGTGTGATCGCATGCTGATGCTGCAGTACTCCACCTATTCGGTCATTTCACCCGAAGGCTGCGCCTCGATCCTGTGGAAGAGCGCCAGCAAGGCTTCAGAAGCAGCCGAGGCCATGGGCATTACCGCACCGCGCCTGCGCGAGCTCGGGTTGGTCGATGTGATCGTGCCGGAGCCACTCGGTGGTGCACACCGCGACGTGGATACCATGGCCGCCAGCCTGAAGCAGACTTTGCTCAGCGCGCTGGTTGAGCTCGACAAGACACCGCCTGAAGAATTACTCAAGGTGCGTTACGCCCGCCTGATGCAGTACGGCAAGTTTGAGGAAGCCTGACACCGGATTTTCAGCCGCCGCGCTCGCGGCGGTGCTGTTCGATGAACTCTGCATTCCGCCAGACACACGCCTCAAGGTTGCCTACAGTGGTGGTCTTGATTCGCATGTCCTGTTGCATGCGCTTTCCGTCTTGCGTGCCGACCACCCGTTTTCACTCAGCGCCGTTCATATTGATCACGGCTTGCAGGCTGCTTCAGTCGACTGGGACAAACATTGCGCCAGCGTCTGTGCAACGCTTGGAGTTGACTATGTAATGAAGCGCGTAACGGTCGAAGGTGTCGCCGACGAAGGCCTGGAGGCGGCCGCGCGACGTGCGCGCTATGCGGCGCTGGTCGCGGCACTGGCGCCTGGGGATATTCTGCTTACGGCCCACCACGGTGATGACCAGGCTGAGACTGTGCTCCTGCAACTGCTACGCGGTACAGGTGTTGCGGGCCTTGCCGCCATGCCAGTACAGGCCGACTTCGGCCCCGGCCGGATCGTTCGGCCTTTGCTTGGTTTCACGCGCACGGCGCTGCGTGCCTATGCGCAGACGTCTGGTCTCGTGTGGATTGAAGACCCTACCAATCAGGCATTGCATCTGCGCCGCAGTTTTCTACGCACTGAAATTTTTCCGCGCCTCGCCCACCACTGGCCGGCGCATGCCAGCGTGCTGGCGCGTACCGCCCGCCATGCCGCTGAGGCAATGGGGCTGCTCGATGAAGTGGCCGAAACCGACCTCGCCGCCTGCCGGCACACGACGACACATTCTCCGCAGGCTTTGTCCATCAACGCGTTGATGGATATTCCCGTAGCGCATCAACGCAACCTGTTGCGTTACTGGTTACGGCAACAGGGATTTCTGGCGCCGGCAGCTGTGCATCTCGAAGAAGTGCTGGCACAGGTGCGGACCGCGCCACATACGCAACATGCCCGCGTGTGCTGGCCTGGTACCGAGGTCTGGCGCTATCGAGACCTGCTGGCGGCCATGCCAGCGCAGCTTGCACCCGATCCGGCTCTGGATGTTGCCTGGGATCTGCGTGCGCCGCTGAACCTGCCCGGGGTTGGCCGTCTTCAGGCCGTGCCGATGCGTGGCCTGGGCCTGTCCTGTGCACGACTGAACGGTAAATTGCTGCATGTCCGCCTGCGTGCCGGTGGCGAGACACTCATGCTGCCTGGGCGCAAACATCATCATGTGCTCAAGAAACTTCTGCAGGCCGAGGGTGTGCCGCCGTGGCTGCGCGCACGTCTGCCATTGTTTTACGTGGACGACGTATTAGCGGCGGTCGCGGATCGCTGGGTGTGTGCGCCTTTTCTGGCGGGAGATGGCGATGAAGGGCTCAATATTGTCTGGGAGCCGTTTGCGGGCGCTGCCGGCATGCCTGAAAAAGCGCGCTAACATGCGGTTTTTTATTGTATAAACCACCCGATTCTGGTAGCCTGCATCTCCGTTCGGTGCTCTTCCCGGAAACCCTGTTCCGGACCTGTAAAGGCGGCTATTTTGTACAAGCCGGCTTTCCGAAGACGCCCCTTTAGCGAACGGAATTCATGACCAAATACATCTTCGTGACCGGTGGCGTGGTGTCCTCACTGGGCAAGGGCATCGCCTCCGCCTCGCTGGCTGCGATTCTCGAGGCACGTGGCATCAAGGTCACGATGCTCAAGCTCGATCCCTACATCAACGTCGATCCGGGCACCATGAGCCCCTACCAGCACGGTGAGGTGTTCGTCACCGAGGATGGTGCCGAGACCGACCTCGATCTGGGCCATTACGAGCGCTTTATTCGCGCCAGAATGTCGAAGCGCAACAACTTTACCACCGGCCGCATCTACTCGAACGTCATCCAGAAGGAACGGCGTGGCGACTATCTCGGCGCCACCGTGCAAGTGATTCCGCATATCACCGACGAGATCAAGCGCTGCATCCAGGAGGGCGCGGCCGGTGCCGATGTGGCCATGGTCGAGATTGGCGGCACGGTCGGCGACATCGAGTCACAGCCGTTTCTGGAGGCGATCCGCCAGATGGGCGTGGAGATGGGCACGCACAATGTCGTGTACATGCATCTCACGCTGGTCCCGTATATGGGTGCCGCCGGCGAAATGAAAACCAAGCCGACCCAGCATTCAGTGAAGGAGCTGCGCTCCATCGGTATCCAACCGGATGTGCTGTTGTGCCGCGCCGATCGCATGTTGCCTGAAGACGAGCGTCGCAAGATCGCACTGTTCACCAATGTGCCAGTGCGCGCGGTCATCTCGGCCGTCAACGTCGATAATATCTACAAGATTCCCGGGCTGTTGCATGAACAGGGTCTGGACGAAATCGTGGTCGAGAAGCTGCACTTCAATGCCCCCAAGGCCAAGCTTGGCGAATGGGAGCGGGTGGTGCAGGCCATGGAACATCCCGAAGCCGAGGTCGAGATCGCGCTGGTCGGCAAATACGTGCATCTCACCGAGTCCTACAAGTCGCTGTCTGAGGCGCTCCTGCATGCCGGCGTGCAGACGCGTACGCGCGTCAATATCCGTTACGTGGATTCGGAGCGCATTACCACCGAGGGAACGCACCTGCTCGATGGTGTGGACGCGATTCTGGTGCCGGGCGGCTTTGGCGAGCGCGGCATCGAAGGCAAGATACAGACCGTGCAGTACGCTCGTATCAACAAGATTCCGTATCTTGGCATCTGTCTGGGCATGCAGGTGGCGGTGATCGAGTTCGCGCGCAATATGGCCGGCCTCAAGAATGCACACAGCACTGAATTCGATTCACGTACCCCACACCCGGTGATTGCACTCATTACTGAGTGGAAGACCGCTGAAGGCAAGATCGAGGTGCGTAACGCCCAGGGCGATCTGGGTGGTACCATGCGACTCGGCGGATATACGTGCAAGCTGCAACCGGGTTCGCGCTCGCATACCCTGTATGCCAAGGACAAGATTGTCGAGCGCCATCGTCACCGCTACGAGTTCAACAACAATTATCGCGAGGTGCTGCAACAGCATGGTCTGGCAATCGCCGGTACCTCGGAAGACGGCAGTCTGGTTGAAGTGGTGGAGTTACCCGATCATCCGTGGTTTGTGGGCGTGCAGTTTCATCCCGAATTCACTTCCACACCACGCGATGGACATCCGCTTTTCACCGGCTATATTCAGGCGGCACGTGACAATCGCGCCGCACTCTCCACCAAACAGGCAGCAACACGATGAAACTTTGCGAATTTGATGTCGGTCTCGATAAACCGTTTTTCCTGATCGCCGGTCCGTGCGTGATTGAGTCGAAGGAGATGGCGCACGACACCGCCGGACGGTTGAAGGAGATCACTGCGCGTCTCGGTATTCCGTTCATCTACAAGTCTTCGTTTGACAAGGCCAATCGTAGTTCAGGCAAGTCGTTTCGCGGACTCGGCATGGACAACGGCCTCAAGATCCTGGAGAGCGTGCGCAAGACCATCGGTGTGCCGGTACTTACCGACGTGCACGACATCCCTGAGATTGCCCCCGTGGCATCGGTGGTGGACGTGCTGCAGACTCCGGCGTTTCTGTGCCGCCAGACGGATTTTATCCAGGCAGTTGCCGCCTGCGGCAAGCCGGTAAACATCAAAAAGGGCCAGTTTCTGGCGCCCGGCGACATGAAGAACGTTGTCGACAAGGCGAATGAAGCCGGTGGCAAGGGCCGGATCATGGTGTGCGAGCGTGGCGTGTCGTTCGGGTATAACAATCTGGTATCGGACATGCGCTCTCTTGCGATCATGCGCGAAACCGGTTGCCCAGTGGTATTCGATGCCACGCACTCGGTGCAGTTGCCGGGCGGGCAGGGCACGAAGAGCGGCGGACAGCGCGAATTCGTGCCGGTGCTGGCGCGTGCGGCGATCGCCGCGGGCATCTCCGGCATTTTCATGGAAACCCACCCGAATCCGGAGAAGGCACTGTCAGACGGCCCGAACGCCTGGCCGCTTGACCACATGGAGGCGCTGCTGACCACGCTCAAGGAATTGGACGCGGTTGTGAAGCGCCAGGGATTTGCCGAGATGTCACTGATCGCGAAAAACTAAGAAGCCAGCCGCAGATGAACGCGGATGTACACAGTAAAAATATTTATCTGTTTTTATCTGCGTTCATCTGTGGCTAAAAGTTATATTCCACATCCATCAAGTAACAAGACGTCCGCACTATGACTACTATTGCTGAAGTACATGCACGCGAAATCCTCGACTCGCGTGGCAACCCTACTGTTGAAGCAGATGTGATCCTCAAGAGCGGTGCGCGCGGTCGCGCCGCCGTGCCGTCTGGCGCCTCGACCGGCGAGCGTGAAGCGCTCGAGCTGCGTGACAACGACCCGAAGCGTTACCTGGGCAAGGGTGTGCGCCAAGCCTGTGCGAATGTGAATGGCGAAATCAAGAAAGCGCTAATTGGCAAGGATGCGCGCGAACAAAGCGCGATTGACGAAGTCATGATCAAGCTCGATGGCACGCCCACCAAGAGTCGACTGGGCGCGAACGCACTGTTGGCCGTGTCACTGGCGACAGCGCGCGCCGCGGCCGCAGGCGCCAACCAACCGCTCTACCGCTATCTAAACGGGCTGGCAGGTGCCGTGCCCATGCAGATGCCGGTGCCGATGATGAATATCATCAACGGCGGCGCGCATGCCGACAACAATATCGACTTTCAGGAATTCATGATCCTGCCGGTGGGCGCGCCGAGTTTCAGCGAGGCGCTGCGCGCTGGCACCGAGGTTTTTCACGCTCTGAAGAAAGTGCTGCAGGGTATGAAACTCAATACCGCAGTCGGCGACGAGGGTGGATTCGCCCCGGACTTGAAGTCGAATGAAGAAGCACTGCAGGTGATACTGCGCGGCATCGAAAAGGCCGGCTACCAGGCGGGCGCCGATATCGCACTTGGCATGGATGTGGCGAGCTCCGAGTTCTGCAAGAACGGCAAGTACGAACTCGCATCGGACGGCTCCAGTCTGACAGCCGATCAGTTTACCGATCTACTGGCCGCCTGGGCTGCCAAGTATCCCATCATCACTATTGAGGATGGTTGCGGCGAGAACGACTGGTCAGGTTGGGCCATGTTGACCGACAAGCTCGGCAAGAAAATTCAGCTGGTGGGCGATGACCTGTTTGTGACGAACACGGTGATTTTAGCTGAAGGCATCAAGAACGGCATCGCCAACTCTATTCTGATCAAGGTTAACCAGATCGGCACTCTGTCCGAGACGCTGGCTGCTATCAGCATGGCCCGTCAGGCGGGCTACACAGCGGTGATTTCGCACCGCTCCGGAGAGACAGAAGACGCGTTTATCGCCGATCTCGCCGTGGCCACAGGTGTCGGCCAAATCAAGACAGGGTCGCTGTCGCGCTCTGATCGCGTTGCCAAGTACAACCAACTGCTGCGCATTGAAGAAGAATTGGGCGCCAAGGCCATGTATCCTGGCCGCAAGGCGTTTAAGATGTTGTAAATATATTCAGACGCAGATGAGCACAGATCAACCAAGACTGAGATTATTCAGATCTGTGCTTTCAATCTGCATTCGCCCGTACACATCGTCGGCTGTCTCTCGTCGGTTTGGCCCGACGTGAAAATCATTCTCTACCTCCTTGTCGGCATCCTGCTCGGATTGCAGTACCCGCTGTGGCTCGGGGATGGTGGAGTGCTTTCGTTATTGAAACTCAAGCAGGAGATTGCCACGCAGAAGCAGGAGAACACGGGGCTCAGGGAGCGCAACCTGGCGCTTGAGGCCGAAGTGCGAGACCTGAAGGAGGGTTACGAGGCACTGGAAGAACGGGCGCGCGCGGAACTTGGCATGCTGCGTCGCGGAGAAACCTTCTACCAGATTATCGAGAGCGCCGGCAGCAAGGCGGTTGAGACGAGCAAGTAACTGGCCATTGCTGACCAAGTACCATTAAAATCAGGGGAATACCATAAAAGGGCGCTGCGCCTTCTTGGCGATGCGCTTGCTGAGTGTCTTCAGGCTTGGTCTACCACTTACCTGGTAGACGCGTCGACTGAACACCAGCAGGTCGGTAGTTGTGTTGTTTGCCATATCAATGAGAGTATCAGTAGGGTCGCCGGCCACGAGGCTGAAATTAGCTGCGTCGAGTCCTCTGGACGCGCTCTCAAACTGATTACGAGCAGCTTCAGCCTGTTCTTCCTGTTCCTTGCGGATATAGTCCAGAAAAGTCTGACGTGAAGCTTTGGAAGACTGCCAATCATTGCCGATGTAATCCACCCACTCTGAATCTATAACAAAAACGCCCGTCAGAGAGGCGTTACTCTGACGGGCGAGATCAACAGTATGATTCAGGGCCTCTTGCGAGGCCTCTGAACCGTCTACCGCAACAACAATATTTTTGAATCCCACAACGATTTGCGCTTCCGATGGGCCGTTATTTCTTGGCCGGTTCGGCGGGTGCTGCCGGAGCAGCTGACGGAGCCGCGGGTGCCGTGACTACGGCAGGCGCAGCGGCCGGTGCGGCTTCCGGCTTTTTCGTTGTCAGCACCATCACGGCGGCGATAACGAGAATGCTCGTGATGATGGCGCCCATATCTTCTGCGCGATCGTCCTTGAACAGCGTCATCTTGGACTTGTCGCCAGGGGCGCCCATCGTTTCACTACCAGTTTTTGTTGCCATGATTCAGTCTCCTAAACTCTCTGCGAGTCGGTTTTAGATAGCGACCAAGTAGTCTTTGATAATGAGCACCACTACCAAGGCCAGAACATATTTCGTTGTGCCGACGATCAGGCCGAGCTTGAGCGGTGCGCCACCAGCCTTCGCAAGTTCCTTGAAGTCGATGTATCCACCGAGACCAACCAGGCCGAAGCCGAAGATCCAGGTCATCCATATGCGCAGCAGCTTGATGGTTTCTGACGCCGGTGCACCACCCTTGATGCCCACGTCGCCGAATGCACCCATGCTGGTCAGGAACACCATACCCAGGAAGCCGATGACGAATACCGGGAACTTCTCGACCAGCAATGTGCCCAGACCTTTGCGCTTGCCACCCACAGAATTATCTTTGCCAGACCAGTACCAGACAGTCACGGCGAACACCGCAAACGGGATCGAGATCACGCGCATGATGTTCCAGATTTCAGCTACCGAGACGGCAGTGCCCGGCGCTACATCCGGATTGAACGCGAGCGCGGCGGCCAGCACCTGACCGGAGTTCAGAATACCGGTACCGATCCAGGCACCGTACTGCAGGTCGGTGAGACCCAGTGCATGGCCGATGAACGGACTGATGAACATGGTCGCGATGCCAAATCCCAGGATTGTGGCAATGGCGTAGGCCACGTGCGATGCCTTGGCTTCAACCGCCGGCGAGGTCGCCACTGAAGCAGTGACACCGCAGATGCTGAGGGCATTGGCCATCACACCGATCATGGAGCGATCCAGGCCCAGCATGGTGCCAAACCACAACACCATGATGATGGTCAGTATCACGAAGCCGCCGATCAGGAAGATCGCCATGGAGCCGAGCTGCACAATTGCGTTAAATGTGTAGAGCGAGCCCAGCAGGATGATACCGGTCTTGATCATGAGGCGTGAGAGTTTGAATCCATCGCTCAGGAAGTCAGGCATTTTTCCGCCGAACAGCACATTGCGGTAAAGCATGCCCATGATAATGCCCAGCAGGATGTAGTTAAGGTGTGTGACCTTAACGAGCCAGCCCTTTGTGCCGAGTACAACGGCGGATGCCATCCAGGGCTCTACCCACAAACGGATCACAATCATTGTGATAACGATCAGTGCCAAGCCGGGTATGGCCTTGGGCAGTTTTGCAAAGAAACTTGAGTCACTCATTATCTAATCCTCCAGAACCAGTGTTGGTTTCAACTGTTTTGAATTTTTACGACAACTTCATTGGCACGACTCGTAAAAGAATTTTAATTTTTAACTTCTAATTTTAATTTTGGAGTTAAGTCTGTTGTCGGGCTCCTCGTACCAAACAATTGGCTCTTCCCCGTTTTATTTTTTTATTAGCCCTTTCTTATATTCCGCTGCGAGTGGCCGAGGGGGATTCAAGCATATGCACCTGCTCGAAACAAGCACGCAACACACACACACACGATGCGAGATGAAAGAAAATATCTGAGGTACTACTTTATGGGGGCAATTGTTGACTTAATCGGCAAGCGGGACGAGGACAGAGCTGTACTATTTGCGTTGGCAATCAGGGCGTCTGAGCTTTAGGCTGCACTGAATAAGGCAGATCAGCGACACGTAGTGCAGCATTGTGGCTTTTGTCGAGATACAAGTCTGCAAGTTGGACGCTGTCTAATTGGATCACGGCAAGCAGATCAAATCCGCCCTGCGGTGCTGGTTCTGCGTTCACCACTGTTCCAACGCTCTGGTCGAGCACATCGGATGAATACAAGGGGCTGCCTGGTAGTGGCATATGGGTGCTTTCAGTGTGCGCCCGAAACATGCGCTGTTTGAGACGTCCGAGGTAATGCATGCGCGCCACGATCTCCTGCCCGGGATAGCAGCCTTTGGTAAAGCTCACTCCACCGACCAGTTCCAGATTCGCCATTTGCGGCACGAATTCCTCGACAGTGCCAGGCAGGATTGCAGGAATGCCTGCCATGATATCGAGCCAGGACCAGGGTCCGGCGCCAACTGGAGTCGCCGTGGCGGAGAGCATTTGCCACAACGACATGAGACGCGCCAACGGTGCGTACAACGCGAAGCGAGGGTGCGGTCCCGGCAGACGGATGACGGTGACGTCGTCGCCCGTGCTGCTGTCGTAGACATTCACCGGCGTATTGAGCAGTACTTTCTTCAGCAGGGCCTCAGCGTTTGGGCCAGATAGCCCGATTTGCCCATTGCCGCTGTTAGCGACGTCCAGCTTTACCTTGGCGCGCAGGATAAACATGCGCAAACGCTTGAGTGTTGGTTCAGCAAGGGAGGCTGGTAGCTGCAGGTAATATGCGCCATCCACACCCTGAAAAATCAGAAAAATTGCAAACATGCGGCCCTTGGCGTTGCAATAGGCGCTTAGTTGCGCGCGCTCTTCGCTAACCAGACGAGTATCGTTGCTGAGCTGGCCCTGCAGAAAGCTCTGTGTGTCTGCGCCTTCAGCGCGAAGTACGGCCAGATGCGACAGGTCCGCGATAATGTCGCTGCTCGCCGCCGCACGCCGCTCCACGTCCGGGTCGCCGAAATGCAAAACGCGGCCGTCCTCAATTTCAGCGCCCGTAAGTGAGAGAAACGCGCGCCACTCTTGTTGCAGGGGGGTAAAGATGGAGGTGGATGGCTGCATGCGCGTGGCAACTCCTGTCTGTGTGATGCAAGTATACCGGTAGCGCCCAAATTGCTCAGCCATGACCTTATTGCATCCATGGGCATAGGTGGCCATGTGCGGAAGGCGCCATTAGTAATGAACAGGCTACGGTTCTGCTGGAAGTCCCGGCAGGCAAGGAAAGACTGTACTATATAGTAGGAAGAACGTAGGGAAACGGTATGTCGCTACAGAAGAACAAGCGTCCAAAAAACCTCGACCTGCTGCACATTCGCCTGCCGGTGGGTGGAGTTGTTTCCATCCTGCACCGCGTAACCGGGGTTCTGCTCGTACTGGCCCTGCCATTTGGGTTCCTGTTTTTTCAGCGTTCGCTTCAAAGTCCGGAAGGTTTTGCGCATATCACCACGCTTGTGGCTTCCTTGCCGGCGCGCATGTTGCTGTTCTGTGTCGCGGTTGCCTTGGCACATCATTTCCTTGCCGGTATACGTCACCTGCTGCTCGATCTTGATCTGGGGATCAGCCGCGACGGTGGCCGGTTTGGCGCATGGCTGGTGCTGGTTGGCGTGGCAGGTGTGGCAGCGCTTGTCGGGGAGCGACTGTTTTTATGACCAAGATTGTTCGCAATAGCGGCAGCGCTCATCGAGGCCTCGGCGAATGGCTGCTGCAGCGCCTGAGCGCGCTTTATCTTGCCGGCTTCTTGCTGTGGTTGTTGATGCAACTGGCGCTGGCGCCGCCCGCCAATTACTTCGCCTGGAAGACATGGGTATCGGCTGGTGTTGTACAGTTGGCATTCGCGTTGTTTTTCCTGAGTGTGCTGGTACATGCCTGGGTTGGCGTGCGCAGTGTGTTTCTCGATTACCTTAAACCTTTATGGGTGCGCTTTGTCGCGCAGTTACTTCTTGCATTTTGTCTGCTCACGCTCGCTTTCTGGGCCGCACAGATTCTGTTACTGGAGATGCGCGCATGAGCATTGCGCGACGTAAATTTGATTGCCTGGTCATTGGCGCCGGCGGCGGTGGATTGCGCGCGGCGCTGCAGTTGGCCGAGGGCGAGGCGCATGTTGCCGTCGTATCCAAAGTCTTTCCGACCCGCTCACACACCGTGGCCGCGCAGGGCGGAATGAACGCCGCTCTTGGCAATGTATCGCCGGACAACTGGCACTGGCATATGTACGACACCATCAAGGGCGGCGACTTTCTTGCCGACCAGGATGCAGTCGAGTACATGTGCCGCGCGGCGGCGCGCCAGGTGATTGAACTGGAGCACTATGGCGTACCGTTCACGCGCCTCGACAACGGTCGCATCTATCAAAGGCCATTCGGCGGACAGAGCCAGAATTTCGGCGGCGCGCAGGCGGCGCGCACTTGCCCGGCGGCCGATCGCACCGGGCACGCTATTTTGCACACGCTCTACCAGCAGAACATCAAGGCGCGTACCCATTTCTTCGATGAGTTCTTTGCCATCGATCTGCTGCGTGATGACGACGGCAACGTACTCGGTGCATTGGTGCTGGAGATCGAGACCGGCGAACCATTGATCATTGAGGCAAAGACCACGCTCATCGCCACCGGCGGTGCAGCGCGCATGTACCGCACCTGTACCAATGCCATGATCAATACCGGCGATGGTATGGCCATGGCGCTGCGTGCCGGCATTCCGCTGCAGGACATGGAGTTCATGCAATTCCATCCCACCGGCATTGCCGGGATCGGCGTGCTCATCAGCGAGGGCGCGCGTGGCGAAGGTGGATATCTGGTGAACAGCCAGGGCGAGCGCTTCATGGAGCGCTATGCGCCGAATGCCAAGGATCTGGCCAGCCGTGACGTGGTGGCACGCGCTATCGAGATCGAGGTGCGCGAAGGACGCGGCTGCGGTCCGAACAAGGATTACATCAACCTCAAAATCGATCACTTGGGCGCAGACGCCATCAAAGCCAAGTTGCCTGGCATCCGCGAACTATCTATGCGCTTCGCGCACGTCGACCCGATAGAAGCGCCCATGCCGGTCTATCCGACCGCGCACTACACCATGGGTGGCATTCCGACTAATCGCTTTGGTCAGGTGGTGGCACCGGTGCAGACTGGTCCGGAAGAACCGGTACCTGGACTGTATGCGGTGGGGGAGTGTGCCTGCGTATCCATTCACGGCGCCAACCGTCTGGGCGGCAATTCGCTGCTCGACATCGTGGTGTTCGGACGTGCCGCGGGCAACCACATTCTCGAATTTCTGAAAGAAAATCGTTATCACCGCACGCTGACTGACGCCAACATTGAGCCAGCACTGCTGCACTTGGCGCGCTGGGACGCGAAGGGTGATGGGGAGTCGGCCGACAAACTGGGCGATGAATTACGCCGCACCATGGAACAGCACTGTGGCGTATTCCGTACCCAGGAGGTGCTCGACCAGGGGGTGGTGAAAGTGCTGAAACTGCGCGAGCGCTTGCAAAATGCGCGCCTGCGGGATCACAGTAAGGTGTTCAACACGGCGCGCATCGAGGCCTTTGAGACCGAGAATCTGATGGAAGTGGCGCTTGCCACAGTGGTGTCGGCGGCGGCGCGCCATGAAAGCCGCGGGGCACATTCACGTGTGGACTATCCTGAACGTGATGACCTGCAGTGGCTCAAGCATTCGCTCTATAGCCGTGATGCTCAGCGCCTCGATTACAAACCGGTGCGCATGAAGCCGCTCACAGTCGATTCGTTTCCTCCCAAGAAGCGCACGTACTGAGGAGACCCATGAAATTCTCCATCTACCGCTATAACCCGGAAACCGACCGTGCGCCGCGCATGCAGGACTATGAGCTGTCGGATGATCATGGCGCCATCATGCTGCTGGATGCGCTGTTGCTGCTCAAGCAGCAGGATGATTCCCTGAGTTTTCGTCGTTCTTGCCGCGAGGGTGTGTGTGGTTCGGACGGCATGAATATCAATGGCCGTAACGGGCTCGCCTGCATACTCCAGCTCGATTCGCTACAGCAGCCAATTACGCTGCGTCCATTGCCGGGCTTGCCGGTGATCCGAGACCTGATCGTGGATTTGACCCAGTTCTATAACCAGTACCGGACGGTAAAGCCCTGGCTCATTAATAAGGAGCCCGAACCCGAGATCGAACGTCTGCAATCGCCGGAAGAGCGCGCGCGTCTCGATGGTTTGTATGAATGTGTGTTGTGCGCCTGTTGTACGACGGCCTGTCCGTCGTTCTGGTGGAATCCGGATCGCTTCCTCGGGCCAGCGGCGCTGCTGCAGGCCAGTCGCTTTCTGAATGACAGCCGAGATCAGGCTATGGGCGAACGGCTCGACGACCTTGACGACCCCTACCGGTTGTTCCGCTGCCACACCATCATGAATTGCACCGACGTCTGTCCGAAGGGGCTCAATCCTTCCAAGGCGATCGGCCATATCCGCCAATTGTTGCTCAAGCGCGTGCTGTGAGTGTCGTCCATGACGAAACCTTGCGGCGCCTGCGCTGGCAGTGCCGGCGTGGATTGTTGGAACTCGATATTTTGTTTTTGCGCTTTTTGGACCAGCGATACAGCGCGCTGAACAGGGAAGAGCAGGATGCCTTCCAGCGACTGCTCGAACAGGCAGATCAACAGCTTCTCGCTTGGATCCAGGGCCAGCAAGCGCCTCCGACAAACTTAAAGAATATTATTGATAAAGTTGTACAGTAGTATGATTTTAAACATAAATAAACCATTTATTCTGACCCTGATCGTACTCAGCACCCATGCCGGCGCGCTGTTGCTGCTTGTAATCCTGCCGATAGCGTTTGGACTCAAAACAGGGCTTGCTGCGTTGATCGGCGTGAGTTTCTGGTGGCAGAACCGGTATGGCATACCGGCAAGTGTGTGCGAGTTAAAGCTGGAGGACGACGGCTCCTGCAGTCGAACTGCAGACGGTGAGCAGCGCCGCTATCGGATTACACGTGCGGTGGCTCATGCCGGCTTTGTGCGCCTCATGCTGGTTGACGCTGGCGAACGAACACGTCTGCAGCTTGTGTGCCAGGATGCTGTCGAGCCAGACATGTACCGGGCCTTGCGGGCCCGGATCGAGCAACGGCGGTTGCCGGTGCATGAACAGGCTCCGGTTTAAGCGCTGACAGAATGATCCGGCGTGAGCACGGTGTCGCGTGCCTCAGGCGCAAGCTGCGGATAGTCGCGTGAGTAGTGCAGGCCACGTGATTCGTGGCGCTCCTGTGCCGAACGGATAATAAGTTCGGCGACCAGCGCCAGATTACGCAGCTCGATCAGATCGCTGTTGATACGGAAGTTGCTGTAGTACTCGAGGATTTCCTCGCGCAACAATTTTACGCGATGCTGGGCGCGTTCCAGGCGCTTGTTGGTGCGCACGATGCCGACGTAGTCCCACATGAAACGGCGCAATTCATCCCAGTTGTGCGAGACCACCACCAGCTCGTCCGCGTCCGACACGCGACTTTCATCCCAGAGCGGCAGGTCGGTAGCGGTAGCCGGCGCCTGCACAAGCTGCGCACGGATGTCTTCGGCGGCGGCCTCGGCGAATACCAGGCACTCGAGCAACGAATTGCTGGCCAGGCGATTGGCACCATGCAGGCCGGTGAAAGTGCATTCGCCGACGGCATACAGGCCGGATAGATCGGTGCGTGCCTGCAAGTCGATCATGACGCCGCCGCAGGTGTAATGCGCGGCCGGCACCACCGGTATCGGCTGGCGGGTCATGTCGATGCCGTATTCCTTGAGCCGTGCATAGATAGTCGGAAAGTGCGTGCGCACGAAATCTGCAGGCTTATGGCTGATATCGAGGTACACACAGTCGAGACCGCGACGTTTCATTTCAAAGTCGATGGCGCGTGCCACCACGTCACGCGCGGCGAGCTCGCCACGTGGGTCATGTGTCTGCATAAACGGCTTGCCATCCGGCAACAGAAGTCGCCCGCCCTCACCGCGCACTGCCTCGGTGATCAGGAAGGTACGGGCCAGCGGGTGGTACAGGCAGGTTGGGTGAAATTGCACGAATTCCATGTTCGCCACCCGGCAGCCGGCACGCCAGGCCATGGCGATACCGTCGCCGGTCGAGGTGTCCGGGTTGCTGGTGTACAGATAGACCTTGGAAGCGCCACCGGTGGCGAGTACTACAAAGCGCGCCGCGAACACCTCGACATGTCCGGTTGGTTTGTTCAGGGCATACAGGCCGAGCACACGGTTTTCGCCGTCACGGTCGAGTTTGCGGCGCGTGATCAGGTCCACAGCGATGTGGTTTTCCAGCAGGGTGATGTTGGGGTGGGCGCGCACCCGGCTGGCGAGGGTGGTTTCCACGGCCTTGCCGGTGGCGTCGGCGGCATGAATCACGCGCCGGTGGCCATGCCCGCCTTCGCGGGTCAGGTGGTAGTGCGGCCGCCCGTCCGGACCCAGTTCGCGCGTAAAGCCCACGCCTTGGTCGATGAGCCAGCGAATGGCGGCTGGACCGTGCTGTACAGTGAAATCCACGGTATCGAGATGGCAGAGCCCACCTCCGGCCTGAAGCGTGTCCTGAATGTGCTCGCCGAATGTATCGGCGTCATTCAGGACCGCCGCCACGCCACCCTGGGCATAGAGACTGGATCCCTGAGTGAGGTCGGCCTTGGCCAACACGGTTACTTTGGCGCTATCGGCCAGGCGCAGGGCCAGGCTCAGGCCGGCCACGCCGCTGCCCACAATCAAAACGTCCGTGGTATGAGAAGTTTGGGCTGTGGTCATGTTATGTGAGCGATGGGCAGAGCGGGTGATATATGGGGTATTATCCCGTCTGTTGTCACGTTGTGAGCTATAGATAACAAGCAACGGCAACTATAACCATGGTTGATGCGGCAGGGCGAACTTTATTTTCCCGCCGTGGTCTTTAATATCCGGTAACACACCGTTGCCGGGCAGGGGAAGGGGACAGGCCCGGATGGTCGGCGAGCGCAGTATTGATCAGGAATTGGTGGTGCGGGTCCAGAAGGGCGACAAATCCGCCTTCGACCTGCTGGTGCGCAAATATCAGCACCGACTCGCCAAGCTCGTGTCGCGTTATGTGTACGACCGGTCGGAGGTTGAGGATGTCACCCAGGAGGCCTTCATCAAGGCTTACCGGGCCATCAAGGGTTTTCGCGGCGAGAGCGCCTTTTATACTTGGCTCTATCGCATCGCGATCAACACGGCCAAGAATTACCTGGTGGCGCAGGGTCGCCGGCCACCGATCGCCGATGTCGAAACGGAGGATGCCGAGGCGAGTAACATCGGCAGCAACCTGCGTGATGCTGCCACGCCGGAGCACCACCTGCTGGCTGATGAGATCGGCCGCACCGTGGAACGGGTGCTGGCGACATTGCCCGAGGACCTGCGCACCGCTGTGACGCTGCGCGAAATCGATGGATTGAGTTACGAGGAGATCGCTGAAATGATGGATTGCCCGATCGGTACGGTGCGTTCGCGCATATTCCGGGCACGCGAGGCGATCGACAAGGAATTACAGCCGTTGCTTGAAGGGTAATACTGTACGCCAATAAACATATCAGTCAGGACTGAATGCACATGAAAGAAAATATTTCGGCGTTGCTGGATGGCGAAGGAAACGAGCTGGAGCGTGCGCGTACGTTGCGCGCACTCGACACCGACCCGGTGCTGCGCAGCTCCTGGGAGCGCTATCACCTGGCCAGTGCCGCCATACGCCGCGAACTCGATGTGATGGTCAGCCCCGGGTTGGCCGATCGTATTCACAAGCGCCTGCAGGATGAGGTGCAAGACGAGAAGAGTCATCGACCGCTTGCACCGCGCCTGATGAAATTTGCCGCCGGTTTCGCGATCGCTGCTTCGGTGGCCGCTGTCGCCATTTTGAACCTCCCGCCATTGGTTGCTCCTTCTGCTGACTCTGTCGCTCGCCACGTAACCGGCAAGAGTACAACGGTCGCGGACGCACGTCAGACGCCACCCGCACAACAGAGCGCCCTGAACCTGTATCTGGTGCGACATAGTGAGTTTACGCCGGCGGTGGGCATGAATGGCATGCTGTCCTATGTACGCGTGATTGGCCGCGACAGCGCCACTACGGATAACGCAAACGCTGAATGACCGGATTTTCCCTTCGCTGCTTTACTTTTGCGGTGCTGTTGGGCCAGGTGGC
>Ga0315281_10002800_pt1 | contig 25786 bp, 21 predicted proteins | sample YL17G07_0_MG_FD_204540 | JGI IMG/M metagenome (GOLD analysis project Ga0315281, IMG submission 204540) | Sediment microbial communities from Yellowstone Lake, YNP, Wyoming, USA - YL17G07_0 | ecosystem: Environmental > Aquatic > Freshwater > Lake > Sediment | place: USA: Wyoming | collected... | reverse complement strand
CAGGGTCGGTATCAACATGCAGATATTCACGACCAACGGACGAGTCGAAGACTCGTTCAAGGGTTGTGAACACCTTTGCCGTTGGACCATCAAGCTTCGCCCTCACCTCGTCCGGCAGATCAAGGGATCTGGCCATGTCAGCTACCGCTCTGGTTTGGCGGGCTTGCTGGATATCCGCGACCGAGAATCCAAGCTCATCACGAAGGGCATCGTTGTCGTACCCTTCCGCAAGCTTATCGAGGATGAAGCTCGCACGATTTTCCGCCCTCCACGCAAGCACCGGTGTACCAACGTGTCTACCTGCGATCTGACGGTCGGTCTCCTTGCGACTGGGGGCAATCGTTACTGGAACGCTGGCAATCAGATTGCGGTCCACGATGCGACGAGCCAATCGCTCGACTTGGCGTTCATACTTGCCCTCAAGCAGGGCGGGTTCACGCAGTGCCTTCAATGCAGCAAGTCGGCGGTTGCCTTCGACCACCACAAGTCGCCCATCCTCCTTAACGGTGAGAAGTGGTTCGTTGGGAAAGTAACCACGGGTAGCGATACTTTCGGCGACCTCCATCGCCTTGTCATGCTCAAAGAGGTACTGGATGATTTCACGGGGTGCCCGCGCGGAGTGCTCTCGGCCGAGACGAGGATTCTTCGTGTCGAGATGAAGGCTCGTCGGCGACATCGCTTTCGTCTTCCAGGTCATAGCCATATCAGTCCTTTCTTGTTAGCCGGACCTCGGCGGCGGGGAGTTCGATCTCGCCGCTCAGGAGTTTGGGCAGCAGTGTGTCGCGCAGACCGGCCAGGCGGCGGTTCTGGCGCTGGTTGTGGGCGATCCGAGCGCGGAGCGGGCCGACCAGGTCGTGGAAGGCCTTTAGTATGTCCTTGGCAGGAAGGATCATCGTTGCTGTCTCAAAGATATCGGCCTTCACCGCCGGATAGGCCGCGCCGGTCGCATAGGCGGTTAAGTAATCCACGAAGGCCTGCGTCGTCACCCACTGATGCAGGTAGCTTGCGGGAACCTCACGTGGTGACAGGACAGCGAAGCCCGTGCTCACGACCAGGTTGTCCGCGGGGCGGTCGATGTAGAGATAGGCTTTCCGGTTTGGACGTACACACGACCAGATGGTGTCGCCAGTCTGCACCAATCGTTTCGCTCGACTCGGGGCGTCGGCAAGATCGTAGGTGGTCGTCTGATTGAGGCTACCCTGAGTTACCGATGAGATGTCCACATATCGGATTCTGGCGTGCAGGTAATCCTTCTTGATGCTCCTGACGTTCACGTCCGCCAAGTCCTTCATGGGTGCGACGGTCCACCCTTTCGGGATCGGGCCGAGGTCGGAGTCTTTGAAGCTGTCGGGAAACAATGCGTCGAATGTTTCAACGCATCCCTCATCCCCAGCCCTTCTCCCAGAGGGGGAAGGGGATGAAATGATTTCTGCGATCTGCTCCAGAACAAAAGCGGGATCGTCGAGCAGTTGCTCGTTTCGAATGCGGAGCACCTTAAAACCCTGCGACACCATCCACGCATCGCGTTTGAGGTCTTTTTTCTGCTTTGTCCTGTGAACTCCTCCGTCAAGCTCCACCACCAGCCGATACTCGTGGCAATAAAAATCGGCTACGTAATCGCCCAACTGGTGTTGGCGTCGGAACTTCAAGCCCAGGAAACGACGGTCACGGACCAGTTCCCAGAATAATGTCTCCGCGTCCGTCGGGTTCTTTCGCATGGCCCTGGCCGTTTCGACCAGACCGGCGAAGTCATATCCCCCTCGGTAGTTTCCGCTCCCTCTTCCATTGGGAGAGGGTTTGGGTGAGGGTTGATTGTGAGCCCGGGCGGCGTTTCGCCGCACCGGATCAAAATCAATGAACCACGACTTGAAGATCGCCGCCGCCATCTTCTCCAGCGTCCGATTCATCCGTCGGTTCAACTCGATCTTGTCATCCAACGTGCCAAGGATGTGGGCGATGCGGCGTTGGATGGAGAGATCAGGGAAAGGAAGAACAAATTCCCGGATAAGTTTTCCACTTAGGTTTTGTTGGGCAGCCCCCGAAGCAAGTCCCTTCAATTGTGTTCGGCTCGAAAGGAGTGCGTTATACAGGTAGCGAAAATCGGCCTTATCTTCGTTCACGATCATGGCGCAACAGGCCTGATTACAGGTCATTGACCTACGCAAAATGCCCAACTGGCCAACGGTCGCACCGTAAAGTGCAAGCAGAACGGTTTTCTCGGGAAGAATCTTCGCTGAAGACTTCTCAATGGCGTCGTCTGTAATGTGTTCTTCTGTATCTTCCAGCCAACAGTCCAGAAGCTCCTGAGTCTTGACCCAAGGCCACTTACCATTTTTGTAAAACTCTTTGTTAGAGCGGCTGGGAGTACCGCCACTGGTCACCCGAAGGCAGACATCCTCAATGGGACGCTTGTGCCAATCGTGAGGCGCGAGTTGGGCGAGTTCACTCAGCATCGCCCGCCCCCTTCCTGCGTCCTCGGCGTCCACCTTCGCCCTTCAGGCTTCGGCGGGCAGGGCGGCGTTTCGCAGACGACTTCTTGGTCTTGGGCGTCTCTCGTTTGGGCCTGCCTGCCGAAGCCTCGGCGCAGGCGGGCGGCGGGAGTTCCTTTTCCATCTTTTTCGACTCGTCCACCAACTTGTCGAAATCGCTGGTCGGACGGGCCGCTTCCTCCGCCAGTCGCTTTTGCTCGTACTTTTCAAACTGTTCGTGGGCGTGTTGCTCGGCCAGATCGTGCGATACCGCCCCCGCGTGGGTAAGGATGTTGCGCTCGTTGAACCGAAGAAAGGCGTCGAGTTTTTCCACCCAATCCTTCATGTGCATGGGCCGGTGGCGGCGTGCCTGGTCCTCGGCGTAATCCAGGTACATGGAGACGACGCGGTTGAGCTCCGTGATCTCCGGTTCGGAGAGGTAGTTCTTGGCGACCGTCACGTCGGACTTGCGGATCGGGCCGTGCGGGGCATTCTTCCACGTAGTCAGGCCCATGTTGGGTTTGTCGGCGCCTGCGCGCTCGCGGATGATCTCGGCGGCGGTCCGGCCGTGGATTGCCCAGTGGAGCTTGTTCTGTACGGTGGCGAAGAAGGTCTGGCTGATCTCGACGTTGGGGTCGTAGTCGATGCTGGTGGCGTAGATGTCGGTGATCTTCTGGTAGAAGAGCCGTTCGGAGGCGCGGATCGCGCGAATGCGCTCGAGTAGCTCGTCGAAGTAGTCCTGCCCGATGGTGCGTCCCGCCTTGATGCGCTCGTCGTCGAGTGTGAAGCCTTTGACGAGAAGCTCGGAAAGCCGCGCCGTAGCCCACTGGCGGAACTGGGTGCCCCGTGGGGAGCGGACGCGGTAGCCCACGGCGAGGATGGCGTCAAGGTTGTAGTGGTCCATCATCCGCGTGACCTGCCGGGTCCCCTCGGATTGAACTATTCGGAATTTCCTAATAGTTGCCGCCGGGTCGAGTTCTTCTTCATCGTAGATGTTCGCCAAATGCTCGTTCACTGTCGGAACGGTCACTTGGAACAGTTCGGCGATCAGGCGCTGGGGCAGCCAGACGGTCTGGCCCTCTAGGCGGACCTGCAGATTGAGCGTGCCGTCGCGGTAAATGAGCATCTGGCCACTAGGTGGCGGGTCTGAGCGGTCCCTGCCTGCGCCGCAAGCGTCGCGGCAGGCAGGCGGCCGATTGGGGAGTTTCTCATTCACCATAGCCAAGTGCCTCCAGATTGCGGCGGATGGTGGCGTCGAGTTCCTGCGCTTCAGCCATCTGGTCGTAGAGCTCGGCTGAGAGTTCGGCCATCTTCTCCTCGAAGGGGATGCCGTCGTCTTCGGTTTCTTCCGTGCCGACGTAGCGGCCAGGGGTGAGGACGTGACCATGGGCTTCGATCTCCTTGATCACGGCCATCTTGCAGAAGCCGGACTTATCTTCGTACTTGCCCGCGTCCTTCTCGCCACGCCAGGCGTGGTACGTCCCTGCGATCTGGGCGACGTTCTCTTCGGTCAGGTCGCGGTGCGTCCGGTCAATCAGGGTCCCCAGTTTGCGAGCATCGATGAAAAGCGTTTCACCCTGGCGAGCGCGGTAGCCCCGCTGTCGATCGGCTCCCTTGTTGCGGGTGAGGAACCATAGGCACGCGGGGATCGGCGTCGAGTAGAAAAGCTGTCCGGGCAAGGCGATGATGCAATCCACCATATCGGCCTCGATGATTGCCTTGCGGATATCGCCCTCGCCCGAGGTGTTGCTGGTCAGCGACCCGTTGGCCAAGACGAAACCGGCGGTGCCGTGCGGAGCGAGGTGGTGGAGGAAGTGGAGTATCCAGGCGTAGTTGGCGTTACCGCCATCCACATAGACGAAGGAACCATCCTTCTGCTTTCGCTGGCCGCCGGGCGGCAAAGAGAACTGCGCGTTGCCCGTGGGCTGGCCTGCCTGACCGGTAGGCAGGTCGAACCGCTTCCAGCGTGCGTCGTTCTTGACCTTGCTGTAGCCCCAGTCTTCCATGTTGAAGGGCGGATTGGCAAGGACGAAGTCCGCCTTGAGGTCCTTTTGCTTGTCGTCGAGGAAGCTATCGCCCCAGTGGATGTCACCGTCGATGCCTCGGATGGCCAGATTCATCAGGGCCAGCCGCCAGGTGGTGTAGTTGGACTCCTGGCCGTAGATGGAGATGTCGCGTCGGACGGCGGGGCTTACCTTGGGTTTCTTGCCGTTACCGTTGCTGGAGGCGTGGGACTGGACGAACTTGGCAGCCTGAACGAACATGCCGCCGGAGCCGCAGCACGGGTCGAAAACGCGGCCCTTGTATGGCTCAAGCATCCCGACGAGGATTTTGACCACGCATTGGGGCGTGTAGAACTGACCGCCAAGCTTGCCTTCGGCGGCGGCAAATCGAGCGAGAAAGTACTCATAGACACGCCCGAGAATGTCTTTCTGGCGGCTCTCCTTGTCGCCCAAGCCGATGGTGGCGATGAGGTCGATGATCTCGCCGAGTCGGACCTTGTCGAGTGCCGGGCGGGCATAGTCTTTGGGAAGCACGCCCTTGAGGACCTTGTTATCGCGCTCGATGGCGGCCATGGCATTGTCGACGAGCGTGCCGATCTCGGGTCGCTTGGCATTCTTCTGGAGGTAGGACCATCGGGCCTCCGGGGGCACCCAGAAGATGTTGTCGGCGAGGTATTCGTCCTTGTCTTCGGGGTCGGCATACTCGGCGGCCTGGAGCACCGTGAATTTTTCCATGAAGGCGTCAGAGATATACTTGAGGAAGATCAGACCAAGCACGACATGCTTGTACTCGGCGGCGTCCATGTTGCCGCGGAGTTTGTCGGCAGCAGCCCACAGCTTGTCCTCAAATCCCAAGTTAGCGCCCGTTGAGTTCGTGGCCTTTGCCATGGTCAATTTCCCTCGAAGGTGGGCTATCCCCACCCCATTTGCTTATCCGACGATTTAACAGTGGTTCGACTTCGGTGTCAAATGTTCTCTTGCTGAGCGGCTGCAAAGCTATTCTGCCAGAAGGGTGCGACAGGGTTGGTCTCACCTGTGCAGAAAGCAATACCACCCATCTGAAACAAGCTTGTGGAAAAGGCGATTCAGTCAGGGGCGTCGGCAAGTGCCGTCACGGCGAGTTCAGGTACGCCTTACGGTGGGGTTACGGACTAATCGTTACTTGCCACTCAGCATGGCGTGGTCCGTTGATCAGTTTTTTCAGCGTTACCCAGCCGGGAATCGTGCCGGCAAACTGGTTTGCTGCGGGCTTCACGGATGGCGGTGTGGAGGTCGGGCCACTGCCGGCATTCGACAGTCGGCGGCGGCAACAACAGGGGCCATTGGGCCCTGAAGCAAACGATCGAATTCCTGGCGGATCCCTTCAAAGTCTGTGGTGGTATAGATCGCCAGTGGATCGCGGCGGACGCGGTGGCCCATGAAGTACTTCCGCGTGAAATACGAGATATTCGCCGATTCCAGGGCCGACGCGAAATAATGCCGCAAAGACTTCAACGTTACGCATCCCGGAAGATCGGCACGTCGCACGGCGCCGCGGAACTCTCGACTCAGCTGGTCGTATGTTGCCGCCCCTGCCTCCTGAAGAACGCTTTCGAGATCCATCGATCTTCGTTGAGCTGAGTGGATCCCATCGATACGCCGGCGGTATTCTTCAACGATCTGCGGCTGGGTAGCCAAAGCTGAGGGTACTGCTTTTCTGTCCTCGAAATGGTCTCTACTGAGAAGCAGCGGCCCCCCGTTGCGCCCCTTGGCCGCGACGGTCAACAGGCGATCGAGCATGGGCGGCACGGGGAAGGTCTTGTTGATACGTCCCTTGGTTTTGTACTCCAGATCGGGTACGCACGCGACGGTCAGCAAGGCGTCTTCTGGTTGCCAGTCTTCGATCATCAGGTAGCACGGCTCGGCCGCCCGGAGGCCATAAAGGATCATGGGCATGAACAGGACAAGCTGATAAATATCGGCCTGCGTGATCAAGCGGGTGAGGGCCTCTGCATTCAGCTCTGTCCTTGCCAGCAGGTCCTTGAGCGGTCGTGATCCGACATGGCCTTGAAAGGGATTCTGTGCCTCCTCCGGCAGCAACGGCGGGGTATGATTCTTTGCCCAATGCCATGCGGCTCTGGCCACGGACAGAATGAACCGAATGCCGGGTTCAGTCATGGGCTGGGTTGGGGTATGGGGATGCCCGTTGCGGTGGATCTTCAGGCGGTTCAGATAGGATTTCAGCGTGAGAACGAACTCTGCATCCAGTCGGCCCAAACGAACTCGAGAGCCGCCGGACTTCTCGGCAAACCGACGCAGGTAGTGCAGGGCACTCTGGTAGCGTGCTACTGTTCTGGGACTGATTTCACCGGCGTCGGCCCGTTGGTTCAGATGTCTGTCATAGCGTTCAACGAGGGCAGCGACTGAAATCTGCTCGCAGACCCGACCCGAACGTCCTATTGTGCTGAGTCGGTCATTGATCCGATCGGCCTCGGTGACGGCGGTGAATTTATCACCGATCACCGTATGCTTACAGTTTTTGCCGTTTTCGAACCAATTCAAGATGAATCGATGCGGACCCGGTCCGGCATGCAATCCCCGCCTATAGATCCTGACCCGGCCACGGCGACTGTTGGGGAGCAGCGGATCGTCAAGGATCGGCACATACCGGTATTGGCTTCCGTAGCGACGTGCCCAGCGGCTTGTACTCGTAGATCGGTCCGGCTGTTGTGGGGTCGGCTGATGGGGTGGTGGTTCTACTCTTTCCTGGCAGGAAGCTGTGCTTGAAGGGCCTTCATTATCGAGCTCGTGCAAGTGCACCCCACCGCTGCCGAACCGTGATGTCCGGCTGACCCCATTGTGCCGCGGGCCTGGACGGACGGCCGAGCACTCGGCGACCTGCCCGGCCGTCATCCAGGGCGACTTGATAGGTTGTTGAGGTGTTGAGTCCGCCATTTCCAAATTCCTACCGGATCTTGATCACGCCGAATCACCACGGGATTGTCTGAACGCCATTCATCGATGCCGCCGTGGGTGCCGGTCACGATCCAATCGGCTCAAGGTCGTGACGTCGCAAAAATACAATACAGCCCGCATTGGATCAGACAGACGGCAAGCAGTGTGACGCCAATCGCCGCTTCCGGGGAGATCGAGCGATCCGTGAACTTGCGGATTCCACGCATTGTCCACCCCAGAACAGCATCCACCAGCGTCTGACCCGCGGTGTTGAAGGCCAAGACGGACCGGTTGGGCCATCGGATCGCCACCATCCGCACCATCAAGAAGAAGGCAACGATGTCCAGTGCCGTCACGATCAGGTTCAGTAAGGGCATCACAACTAGAACCACCGTTTACCTCCTGGCGGATGTTTTTGGCTCGTCGCCGTCTTGTTGGCCAACTGAGTGTAGTGGGCGACAAGGGTCTGATGGTCCTTGATGAACCGGTATCGAAGCTCACCTTCCACCGTCGAGGCGACCGCCTTGAGCAGCTTTTCATTGACATTGGACGGACAATCGCCAATCCCGATCACGTCAATCACGACGCCCCGCGATTTCAGGTATTCGGCCGTCGCCAGCGGCTCACCGCCCTGGCCGTCCGTCAGCAAAACCACACGGTGGACGACGTTGTTCCACGACCGGTCAAGCATGTCTCGGGCGGCGACCAGCCCTTCGTTGATATCCGTGCCGTTGTCGGCGGTGAGGCCCTGGACGATCTGGATCATCTCCCGCTTATAGGAGTGGAGCGGACGCAACTCCTGAAGGACCTCGGCGCTGGAGTTGAAGGCCACTAGACCTACCTGGTCGTCAGGATCGATCTGGGCCTTATTCACGATCAAGACCACGGACGCCCGGATTGCCGCCTGGAGCTTCGTCATACCGCCGTCATATGGTTCGCCCATGCTACTGGAGACGTCGGTGACAATGACGGTTTGCTCACGTTGATTGCGCCTGGCCATGGTGGCTATGTCTTGGGACATGACGAGGGTATTTCCGTAGGTCTGGCGGATGTTCTGGACGGCGGTTTTTGCGTCCAGGTCCGGCAAGGCACGGGTCGTCGAGGGCATGACCAGGGTGCGGCCCTGGACCGTCGTTGCCTGGAGCGTGGCCCCGCAGTCTTGACAGAACCGGTCAGCGGGGTGGTTGTTCGTACTTTTGCAGCTGGGACAGGATTGCTTCATCATGATTGTGTCCTCCATTCAGTTAGAGACAAAGGTACCGAGATTATCTGCGATTTGGATGTTGTGGCCGGCATGCAGTCGGAGAGGTTGATCGGCAAATTGACCGGCTACGTAGGTCTTGTTCGTACTACCGACATCCTGGATCTCGACGGTCCCGTTGCGGCAGGCGACCCGGAAGTGCCGTTTGGAGAGATACCCGTCTCGGGGCTCCAACTCGTGGCGTCCGACCTCGTAATTTCCCTCGGGGATCCGGAAGGTCGTACGGCTCAGGGGGCCGCCAGTGAAGACGACTCGGTGATTGGTCGGACTAAACGGCCGGCGGCAGGCCGGACATGCCCCAAGGTCACCGACGCCGGCTCCGCAGGCCAGGCAGCGGGGTCCGCACCGATCCGCCGTTCCCAACTCCGCCCCGCAGCCGCCACAGTAAGTCGCGCCCTGTGCTACTTGGGCTCCGCATCGCCGGCAGCATTCAGAGGCTTCCGGTACGGCTGGACCGGTCAAGGCGAGAATGAACTGCTCGGCGGACGAGAAACGATCTTCGGGATGCTTGGCCAGAAGTTTCATGCACGCCTGATCGATTTGCTTGGAGACCTGAGGGTTCAGGCTTCGGGGCGAGGCGGGGATTTCCCGACAGATGCACAAGGCAACGGTCTGCGGGTCGGTTCCCTGAACCGGGACCACACCGGTCAGGGTAAAGTAGAACACCGCGCCCAGCGAGTACAGATCGGTTCGGGGGTCTTCACTGCCGGGGTGGATAACCTGCTCGGGCGCCATCCAGGGCAGCGACCCCAGCAACCCTGAACCGGTGGTGAGGGTATTGGTGCGCAGATCGCGACAGATGCCCAGATCCAGGATGTGGGGATCGCCGTGGGTATCGATGCGGATATTGGCGGGCTTCAGGTCGCGATAGACGATACGCTGAGCGTGAATGGCCTGCAGTCCTTCGGCGGTCTTTCGAATGAGGGTCGCCGCCTCGTCGACGATAAGTGAACCCCCGTGCTGGAGGACGTATTTATCCAAGTCCAACCCTTCGATCATGGGCATGATCAGATACCACTCGCCGCGGTCCCGGCCGAAGTCGATCGGATCGACCACGGCGGGATGGTTGATCCGCAATTGGCCGGTCCGTTTGAAACGGGCCAGCTCCTGATCGTAGTGGGCATCGCTGGGCGAAGCGGCAAGCTGTTTAATAGCCACCGATCGTTTGGTCCTCCGGTCGGTCCCCTTGGCCAAACTGGCTTGACCGCCTTCGTAGATCAGGTCTTCGACCTTATACTCTCGCAAGACTCGTCGTCCCAGGGTCATCATCTTCGCCATGATTATGCTCTTCTCACTTTTCCAGGGTAAAGAGACTCGTGCCGACCAGGATCTCGTCACCCGGTTCGAGGGCCACGGGGCGGCGGACCCGCAGGAACGTGCCGTTGGCGCTGCCCAGGTCTTCCAAAACAACTTTCCCCTCCGATCGGATCAGCCGGACGTGGCGGCGGGAAAGGTACTCGTCGTCCGTGACGACCAAGTCGCAGTCCGAGGCCTTGCCGATCGTAAGCTCCTCGCCCGTCCAATCGAAGCGGCACGGGGAGTCCGTCGGACTGCGAAACCGTATCCGATAGGTTTCGTTCTGGTCCGCCGGCGCTTTGATTCCACAGTCGGGGCAGAACGAGACGGTTTGAGCGAGCGGCCGACGACACTGCGGACAGGCCTTCTGACTCGTCGCCTTTTCTTCGGACTCCGGCGCTACCGGGGTGGGCTCAGCCGCCCGGATTGGTTCAGGGCTATCCGTATTTCCCACGGGGGGGGGTGAGGGTTCAGGAGGATGGCCGGGCAGTCCTCCATCCGGTCCTTGGCAAGGGGACGTCTGACTCTCTCGGCCGCAGTGCGGACAGCTTTCAGGGCATGGGGTGGATTCAACACCCGGGCCGGCCGGCGCGTCGGGCGGGAGCGGTGACGATGGGACGGTTGCCCTCGGATCGATAGACGCTCGATAGTGTACGTTTTTCTGAACCATCGCTTTTTCTCCTTAGATCAAGGTTTCGTTTGTTTGAAAGAACTTCATGGCTACCGCCGGTCGATAGGAACCGACGAAAGTGGCATCCGAAAGCGCCGACAGATCCGGAGAGGCCGGTCGGTATTCACAGCAAAGGACGGTGACGTTGTCCCTCGTTTGAGCCGCGATCGCCTGTTCGACCAGACCGGCTGCCAGCTGATCGAGCGACGTCGTTGGCTTTATGAAGGTGTCGATACAAGAAAGAATCTGCTCGTCGCTTAGAACGTCGGTCAGGCCGTCCGTACACATCAGCACCCGATCACCCGGTCGAAGGGGAAACACGCCGACTTCCGGAGCAAACCCTTCCGTTTGCCCCAAATAGCGGGTGATCGTATGGGCCAGGGGATGGTGCGCGGCCTGCTCCTTGCTTAATAAACCCCCTTCGATCAGTTCCTGGACCTGGCTGTGGTCCCGGGTCAGTTGCCGAAGGGTTCCGTTCGAGTGCAGATAGCACCGCGAGTCCCCAACCCAGGCGAGGAACAGCATCCGGCTAACAATCACCGCGCAGACGGCCGTTGTGGCCATCCCGGCCAGTTCGTCGGCCTGGGCGGCCTGATGGATCACGGTCTGGTTGGCCCGGATCAGGGCGGCTTCGAGGCAAGCCAGCACCGTATCCGGGGCCACCACCGGGCCGAGGGTCTCGCCGATCCATGCGGTGAAGGATGCGGCCAGTTCACCGGTCAATTCCCGCAGGGCCGTCCCGCTGGCGATTTCACCACCGCGGCAGCCGCCGGCGCCGTCGAGAAGGAGCAAAATCGGTACGTCACCGGTAGGCGAAACCGTGTTGGTAAGAACAAATCCTTGGGCGACATCTTCGAGGTTCTCTCGCGGTCCCAGATCGGTATGACAAGCGATACACGTCATGGGTTTCTCCCACTGCTTGAAAGGATTTTGACAATTCCCACAATAGTCAGGGCAATCAGACCGAAGGCCACCAGGCCCTGGACCTGCTGGTCGGGGTCGTGGCCGGGTCCGATGGCCTTCATGGCGGCAAAGAACGCCGCGATCAAAGGCCACGTCTTCGAAAAGACGATCAGGGCAAAGACGGCCAGGGCAAAGGCAACGATGTTCGACCACTTGATTTCCATAAAGCATTCTTTCTAAGTGTTATTAATTTCGTTTTCCGTGTTCCCGTGTTCCCGTCCACGATTCGCCAAGGGAAGATCGGGAAAACACCTTATAACTCGTTGAGAAAGCTCACTGATCACGGGAATTTGAATCGCCCGGCCTCCGGGTCGATAGAGAGCGGGGTCTAGCTTTTTGGCCACCGCTAATTGGACGTTGCGGTTGGGGACGATCACCCACAGGGGCAAGTTGACGATCTGTGCCTTCGCGGCATTCTCCGTAACGTGTCGTGCGGACGTCTCGATTTCGCACAGAAGGACGCTCTTCTCCCAGCAAACGACCAGGTCGACAAAGTTCCGCTGGCGGGCGACCGTGGGAAAGGGGAATTCGGCATAGACCACAAAGCCCTGCCAGGTGAAGATCTCCGCCGCCTTCTTGACCAGAAGATTATGAAACGCGTGTCCTCGCAGGCCGATCGGGAGGCTGAGCAGGAAGAGGACCATAATCATAATCAGAGGGGTCGTCACGGTTTGCTCCTCCGATTTTCTTCATAGTGACTCACGGCGGTTTTTCCTGTGGGCAGCGCCTCCAGGAGAAGGGCCGTTCGGCTCCGCTGACCGATATTCATGACGTGCGTGCGGATATGGCCGCACTGAAGGAGTCTTTGCCGGATGGGTCTGACGAGTTCGGCTTTGATGCCCGCGAGTTTGCGGTACGCACTGGAAGGCTGCATCGGCTGGTCGACGACCGCCTTCAGGAATTTGTATTCCTGTTCGGATTGAAGTGACGTGGGCGACGGCGGCGGACCGGACACGGTGTGGGGAGCCGAGGGGGATTCGGAGGTTCCCCAATCGGCAAATTCCTCCGCGGGGATCACCGGCAGGTTATCCAGAGATCCTAAGCCCTGGTCATCGTCAAAATCACATTTTCGCGGGTTCATGTCATCGTTCCTTTTATTTTCAAAATGGGATCCTATGATTGATCTTCCATCGGGGTGACTGGAAGTTCCGGCAAGGGGTCGCGATCCGCCGGATCGGAGTCAGTCCCCTCCGTCGCGTCCAGATCGAACTTGGGACGCGGGACTTCAAAAACAAAGGGGTAGCGCCAATCGCCCTCACCGACCTGCCCGATAAAGAGCCCGGGCCGAAGGTGATGCTGCGCCCATTGGACTTGTTCGCTGGTTAGGCCCATCACCCTGCCCATCTCCAGGTAATCGCCCATGCTGCCTACCCGGCCGAGTATCTTAAGCGATGTATTCGCCATAACTTGTGGAAGCAAGCCATGGGTCGATTGGGTCCCCAAAAAAAGTCCGATTCCTGTTCCACGGATGAACGTGATCAGGTCGCCCACCGGACTATGGTGTTCCTGCGAGATCGAAGAAATTCTTTGCGCGTCGTCAACCATCACAAGAAAGTCCATCCTCGGATTCGAAACGCCCCGGGCGACCCGCGAGATGAACTCGGAGACGAGCAGGTAATTTAGAAGCAGATTCTTATCGGTCTCGGTCAGACCGGCAAATTCCAGGACTAGGTGCCGCCGGGCCAAGTCTTCGGTCGACCAACCCCGCCGGTAGGCAATATTGGGGCCGATGGAGCGAAGGACCGGTTCGAGGGAATCGAGGATCGCCAGACGGGCCGGGGGATTCAAATCGGTATCGGTCTTGACGGCCAGAAAAAGATCAAAGAGCGTGGGGAAGAGTCTTTTTCCCTCGAAGACACCGAAATTTCGGTACAGCTTATGCAAGGTCGTTTGGAAAATCTTGCTCGCCCGGGGCGGTAGCGCGAGCACCAGTGTGAGGCAATCGGCGATTCGGGGAATAAAATCGGACGGTTCCACCCCTTCAGGGATCTGGAGGATGTTGAGTTTTAACGCGCGTCCGGGAACGATAATCAGATTGATGCCCATGGCCGCCAGGTATCGGCGAAGCAGGCGATACTCCCTTTTGCGAAGATCGAACAGCCAGAGGCCTCGCAGGTGCCGGGCCACCTGCAGTGCATAGAGTCGGCTCATAGTGGTCTTCCCGGCTCCCGAGTTAGCCACCAGTAAGGTATGGGCATTTAAAAAAGGAATCGGGATGTAGACCAGATGGCCCTGAAAGTCCCGCCCAAGCACCAAGTTGCCGTGTCCAAGCCGGGGCGATCTAAAGGGCATTCCGCTGAATGCCAAAAACAGTTGATGCTTCCTCATCCGTTGGAGGAGAATGCCTGCGGTGTAATCGCTGCAAATTCCCAGCTCATAATGCCGCCGGCATAATCTGCCCAGCTCATCGTCCAGCAGATGGTGGTCTTCGTCGTAGAGGACGGCGTTTGTCAGTTCGGAAAAGTGTTTCTGATTCTTCATGGCTATTTCTCAAAACGGACAAAGGGCGAGAGTACGGTTTTGACGACCATAAATGTCCGGTGCCGACGCAGGGTCTTGCCATAACAGGAGCGACAGAGTCGCATCTTCGGTCGACCAGGAAGCTCCAGATAGAAACTGTGCTCTGGGCAAATTGGTTTTTGACAATCTGAACCCGAGCAGACCCCATGGCAATCGACACAGCTCGTTCGTCGGCAGTTCCCCTCGTGGCACAGTCCTCCCGGAGGTTTGAAGCAACCGCAGTGCTGCGGAAAAGAAAGATTCTCCTGACTCTGCACAAGAGCCCCAAGATCGGATAATTCTTTCTGGCTCAACTGGGCCTGCCAGACATTTTTCTGACCGGTCGCGGGATCCCCGGTAGCGTTCAGGATTTGATTGATTTCAAGGGGTTTGGGCATGGGAAGCTCCTTATAAAAATATCAATACCAACTGTGGGGAGAAAAGAGCGTATGATTCAGATAATCGATGGCCTTAGAAAGAAATTTTAGCGTGAACCATGTTGTAAAACCTGCACACAAGATTCCGTCAAAGATGAAAAAGATAACGGCAAAGAAACGAGCAACGTTGCCCAGCGTTTCCAGGATATTGGCCCGCCAGTTCATGATGGTTCCTTTCTGAAAAAAGTCTTTGATCGATTGCGCGATAGTTTTACGCGATCTCATGTCCAGAAAACTCCGGGTATTACCGTACCGTTACCGGCCCGCGTTCTTCAGCTCTTACTGTTTGCCGGAGGATATTATCACCGTCCATGCTCGACACCATATAACCGTTCCAAATGTCCAAATGCGCACCGACTTTATTGATTGCGGTAAAAAAACATTTATTCCTGGAGTGTCTTACAGCGAGCAGGAAGCTCCGTGACCGATCCATTAGAACTATTCGGGATGGGGCCAGTCGGAGCAAGAAATGCTAAGTTGATAATTGAAACACGATGCCGAACATTATATAATTAACTTTAATACTTCCTTCCCAAGGCGACCGGTCTTATGGAACCAGAAGGGACTTTACAATACGAGGCCAACCTGCAAGCGGCTATTCATGAGAAGTATTAGCGTATGGCTTGCTATTACGCTCAACGTTCCGGTATTCAGAACGCAGATGCGGAAGAGATTGCGGAAAAAGGGATCCAAAGATTGATCACGTGGTGCAAGAAGAACCCGTCCGTCGCACCCTCAAACTTCTTATTCGCTACAATGATCCGTGCTCTGAGCGTCGACACATTGCGCCGCCACACCCGTCAGAACAGACACTTAAGAACGTATGCTTTAAATGTGGGGGTTGAGCCTCCAAGTCCAATAGATGTGCTTATCAAAACAGAGGACCTCAACAAATTGCAATGCGTACTGGACTCGCTGCCTAAGCAACATGCGATCTTGATCCGCCTGACGTATTGGGCTCGTAGATCTGACGGCAAACCGTTGTCGAACAGAACAATTGCCGCCGCTATGGGGTATTCTGAGTCATGGGTGCGGCAAACACACAAGAAGGTCCTTGCAGAAATGGCAGAACAAATGAATCGCCTCGGCACGGAAGAGGCTTCCGCGGAGGATTAAGATGACGCAAAGATATACGATTGACGAAGTCAAGCGATTACTCAAACAACTTGGTGACCACCGTACTGTTTCCAAAGACCCTGGTCCCGATTGCCCGGATGCCGACCTTCTCGAAAGATTTGCCAAGGGCCAAATAAGCGAAAACGAACGCGAACAGGTTCTGTCACACATCATAGAATGTGTTTCCTGTCTGAAGGATGTAGGGTTTCTTTTGGGCGAGGTGGAACGCTACATGACGGCCATACCCGTCGTGTACTTGGAAGGCCAGAAACTCTCGGATGTTTCTTTACACTGGTTTGACAAGCCCAAACGGGCGGAAATAGATGGAATTACCCAACCGGGCAAATATGTCATTGAATGGGATCAGCTTCGCCTTGAGTTCACGTGTACCGAAACCGATTTGAAGCTGACGGCCAAGCCTGAGACCCTGCGTCGAGCGGCGGCTTCTGATCCTGAAAGACACCCCAGAACAATACGGTCACCGGGAGGCATGCTTGAAGTCCGGATCCGACCCGGCCTTCGGATCGCCAGATTCGAAATCGAACGTTTTGACTGGGAGTGATTCACCATCATGGACGTGCTCGTGAAAGTCATGCTGGTTGATCCTGAAAACAGTGGGTTTATCGGTCGGCTGACAGTCGAACCTCAAGCCAGCCCCGCGGCTCGACATAGAATAACAGCCTCTGTAAATGATGCAACTATGGACGCGTGGTACTCTGCCACAAGACATGTCGAAAACCTTCTTACCTTCGTGGATCGGACATTAGATCAACCGGGATTTACTGTTACCGAAAGCGATATTAGCAAGTCGTTCTTTTGTCTGGAGACGCTTGAAGGCAAGTCCATCGGTGTGGCGTTTTTCTGCGGTTTACTCGCTGCAGGTTTGGGGTGGCAGGTACGGTCTGACGTTGCTATCACGGGCTGCCTAGAAAACGACGGACGAATAAGTTCCGTGCATGAGCTCAAGCAAAAGCTAACGGGCGAATACGGCGCACAGTCAGATTTGGATCTTCGCTGTGTTCTGATCCCGCCCCCGCCCACTTCGGCAACCCCTGGCCACGTTGAACCCGATCAGGAGCACAGACAAATTACGGGGGCTTTCAAGAAAGAAAGGCCAGATGTCGATGTTTTGGTGCTAAGCCACATAAAGGATCTATTCGAGCCAGGGATATTCCAGCGTGTCTTTGACGTAGAGTCCATCCTGACTTTTGTGTTGCGCTACGAGTTTCTGGATTACCCGGAACGCATTAAGCCGGCAAGAGATTCCGTATCCAAGTCGTTTATAGACCGTTTACTGCAAATAATCGAAGATTATTGGGTGATTACAGAGAGAATTCTGTCGGCAGGGAGTTCCTTCCTCGATCCGGCCGACGGGGACCAAATCGAGTTGTTTCGTCAGGTGCTGCTGCGGTTTGCGGAAAACCGCGATACCCGCAACCTGCAGGGACTGTTAACGGTGACGGGCCAGAACCTTTCCTCCGAACATCTCTTGATGAGCTATCCTTTGGAGTATGATCTGGAAACGATCTTTTGTGAGCATTACGCCAATCACGTAGATGAAGCCTACCGCCAGGGGGAACAGGAGATTCAGTATCATCTCAAGCATTTAAGCAAAAAGCCTACGGTCTCCGACTTAGCGAATATCGTAGAAAACAGTTTTCCGCAGTTCAAAAACCTCTGCCGATCCATGTTTGCGTTGCTTGAGTGCTATCTCGAACTCTATCCACCATTGGCACATCGCTTGTATTCTTCAACAAGTATTTTCAGGATTGCTTACGACAGGTTTTCCCATGCCGCGGAGAGAATAGGGCAAAGCAAAGCGGACGTATCCACGGTGTGTGACTATTTGTTGTATGGCGATATCGCCGGGCGCGCTAAGGACTTTGATCAAAACAGAATTGGCTGGCTGCAGCTAAACGATGGAAACGGTGAGGTTCGGCTTAAGCCGGGTCTTCCCGCCATGACGATCGTTGTACAGCCCGATCTGTCAGAACTCGAATTCGTTATTGATCAAGAACAGGCCTTGGAATACTTGAAGGGCTTTATTTCAAGAGACAATCGCGATGAATTTGCAGTGCGAGGCAACAATGTCATCAAGAAGCCTGTTCTTCTTTGGGAAGAATCCAGCCCGAAAACCTTGTGTGAAGCCTGGCGATCCGCAAACTATTCTCCGGACAACTGCAGACTTTCACAGCTTCCGGATGGACAGCCTGCGATCAAATTGACAGGCCAGGAAGAGAAGCTTGGATTGATCCAGTTGCTATTCGCCCGATGCCCGATGTTAATTTGTTCGCCCATCAGTGGTGATGGCAAGCCCGAAGTGCTGTGGGCTTTAGACTACAAATGGCCTCCAAGCATTGATAGCCTCTGGTTTGTGTCGGTACTAAGCGAGCATGGCTTTGCAAGGGATGATGTCAAAAGCGTGGCGGATATCGGTTCCGGTACTGGTTTTTTGGGAATCAGTGCCGCAGTTCTGAATCCCCACATAAAGCAGTTGTGGTTTTCGGATGTATCCAAAATGCTTATCAAGCTCACGGAGTATAATGTTGAGCGCAACTTGGCCGAGAGAAACGCGACGGGATTGAAAGTGGGATACGTGACGGGACGCGGAGTGCGGCCATTTCAGGATATTTCCCAGAGAGACGGAAAGTTTGATCTGATCATGTCCGCTCCTCCATATTTGCCTTGTGTGGAGCAATTCGGTATAGCAACGGGGCTAAGTGCAGCGATAAGCGGCACGCATTTGCTGGTCCAACTGGTCGAGATGGGCAAAACCATTGCCAAACGCCTTTTGATCCAGTTTTCTGTCCTTGCAATGCCGGAGTTCAGCAGTGCCTGCAGGCAAGCGCGGGTCGATGCCCATCTCTGGGCCAGTACTAAGGTGCCTCTGAGAATCCCTCCCATAGCGCCATGGCATCCGGAACACGATCTCCACATCAAGCGAAACGAGGCATCGCGCAGAGAATATCAAATGGCCGATAACGAATACAGGCAACTGTTGGCTTATAATCGGTTTCTCCAAAAGGAGAGGGGATTGGAAGAACTCAATCGAAACAACTTTCGCTGGTGGCATGAGATACGAATTTATGAGATTCAATTCGATTAGCATTATTGCCGCTATCATGACAACGCGCCATCGTGCCAGGCTCGAAAACGAAGACGGAATCTCCACCAGGGTCTTCACCCCAGTGGTCGGCCTGAATGCAAGGTTCAAGAGCGTAACGCGGCCATCATAACTGAAGTCGCCGTCTTCCCAACCGCCTAACTGGTTCCAGTGCCTAGCAAGCGTTGACAGATCGGCTAAGCCGACGTTTCCATCACAATTCGCATCGCTGGGCCGGGCGTACTCCAAGTCGCTGGCCCAGTCAAGCAGGGGTATCTGTAAAGCCAGATGTCGTCCCAGGACTCTACCACATCCAAAAAAAGTGAGGCGAGTGAGGCTTTGAGTTAGGAAACTACGTCAGACACGTTATTGGCAGAAGGACCGTTTACTCAATCAACTGGTTTTCTGTCACCACCGAAATGTTTATAAACTCCACTGTCCTGGTATTACCACTATGGAGTTGTAAACAAAATGATGCCCAATAGAACATACGAACTGAGGAAACTGTATTTTCAACAGAGCCGATATACCGCCGAGGCGGATACAAAAAAGTACGAGTCTCCGCCGCTGCTTCAGTGGCCGTCGAATGGGTATTTCGAGAAATTGAAACCCGACGCCGACCTGCTTCAGCAGGCGCTCTCTCCGAGGGCTGAAAACCGATATGACGATCTCTCCGCACAGGTCTTTGGCCAGGAGCTCAGAACCCACCATATCGGCCTGCAGCACCAGGCCCACCTGTTTTATGAGCGGTGCCGACTACACCAGCGGCACATCCGGGATATCGACGAGCGGCACCTGGAGATTCAGGGCCATCGCTTCGGCGTTGAGATCAATAATTTTCCAGACCGGTCCAAGCGGCTGGGAACACTGGAAGGCCAATTGCTTCAGTTGGAGCAGCAGCGTCGGGACGAAGAGCTGGCCTTCTGGAAGGATACGGTCGAGTTGAGAGAGAAACTCTTCGAAGGCGCGGCCGTCTACAGCGACACCCGGCACCGGTACACGATCGTATCCGATGCCGAGGAGGCCCATGGCTGAAGGCAGACCTCCGCCTGCGGGAGCGGCCCGGGAGCTCTGTCAGAAGTTAAAACCCCTCCTCGGGGAAAAGATGGATCGGATCTATGCGGCCTACTGTGCCGAAGATATCGACGGCAAGCGGCAGATTGAACGGTACCTCGAGCTGCTGATGGCAAAACACCTGCCCGAACCGCTTGAGGTGACGGCCGGCGATCTGTTGCCGCCCTCACGAGCTGAAGCCGCGGGGGAGTATCCGATTGGCAGCGTGCATTATGCCGGCAAGGACCTGTATCCTTTCGGGTTGCGAGAAGACGAATGGATCCAGCACGTTGCCGTCTTCGGACGAACGGGCGCGGGAAAGACCAATACCGGGTTCTTGATCCTGAAACAGCTGAAGGACAAGGGAAAGCCTTTCCTGCTTTTCGACTGGAAGCGAAACTATCGCGATCTGCTGGCACTGCCGGAATTTGCCGATGTCGAGGTCTATACCGTCGGCCGGAACATCGTTCCCTTTACCTTCAATCCCCTCATTCCTCCGCAAGGAACCCACCCCAAGACCTGGCTGAAGAAGCTCAACGAGATTATTGCCCATTCCTATTGCCTGGGCAACGGGGTCCTGTACCTGCTTCAGCAGGCAGTGGATTTTGTCTATCAAGAGGCCGGGGTCTATGACGGAACCGTAGAAGCCTGGCCGACGTTCAAGGACGTGTTGGCTAAAGCTCGAACGATGGATACTCGAGGCCGGGAATCGGGGTGGCTCTCGTCGACATTGAGGGCCTTAGCAACCCTCTGTTTCGGGGAGATGGATACCCTGGTCAATTCTGCCAATAACAACAGTATCGATCATATCCTCGATAAGTCTGTGATCCTGGAGCTGGATGCCTTGACCCAGTCAGACAAGACCTTTTTCGTCCAGGCGGCGATGTTGTATCTGCACCATAAACGAATGACAGAGGAAAGACGAGAAGAGTTCAAGCATGCCATTATTATTGAAGAGGCCCATCATGTCCTGTCAGACGAGAGACGATCCCTCGTGGGCGGCCAATCCGTGATGGATATTATCTTCCGAGAGATCCGTGAATTCGGCGAGGGCTTAATATTGCTGGATCAGCATCCCAGTAAGATCTCGTTATCCGCCCTGGGAAATACCTACACCACGCTCTGTATGAACCTGAAACACAAGACTGATATCAATGCCATGGGTCAGTGCCTTCTGCTGGACCGGGATCGGGATATCCTGGGAATGCTGGACGTCGGCCACGCGGTGGTCAAGCTCCAGGGCCGAACCCCGAAGGCATTTCAGATCCGAATTCCAAAGTTCACTATCGAAAAGGGCAAGATCGGCGATGGCGAGATTCAAAAGCACATGCGGTATATTGCTCCGGCGGGAGCGGAAGAGGATTTTCGTCTACCCAAGAAGTTTCGGGCCTTATCGGAACCACAACCTGCAGACGGTTCCGTACTTGCTTTTCTGCAGGATACGCATCAGTATCCGGACAGCGGCATTGCCCAGCGCTATAAGCGGCTCGGAATCTCCGTTCGCCAGGGCCAGAAACTCAAAACCATCCTGCTTGAGCAAGGCATGATCTGCGAGCACACTCAAATGACCGCCACCGGGCGACTGAAGATGGTTGAACTGACTGAGAAAGGCAAATCAATGTTGTCCGATGAAAAGATGAAATGAACACAGTACAGTTTACGCGTCAAGTCGATCGTATCCGGCTATCGTTGTGTGTATCTGTTCCGAGTAACGTATCGCCGGCTACATCGATCGTAGGCATTGCCCTTCGGCTATCAAAGGCCAATGCACTTTATAAACTTTTCCCACCCCTTTTGAGTGAGGACATCATACCGACAATACCAGACAACAATAGGGCAACCACGTTGTGACGCGTAAACTGTGCATAGTCTCTGCCAGTGTTCCATAGAACTATCAATCGAATCGCATTCGCCAGACCGCGGTGAGAATGTCCGTATCGAAGGTCAGCTGGATCCGATTGGTATAGGTTTGTTTGATCTTCGTGGACATCATCAGGATCAGGCCCAGGCTTTGCAGATAGGATAGGTTTGAATAGAAATGCATGTAGCTGAACGGCTCCTCACTGACTTGGATGCTGATCCGCCGGTAGGTCTCGTAGATGTCCTTGACATAGCCGTTGGGGGTGATCTGGACGGCCCTGAGGATCAGAAGGTTCTTGTCGTTCAGGTCCTGCACCACGTCGCAGACAATGTCCCGCCGGGCCTTTTCAAAATGGTCCTTCAGCGTAGTGTGCGGCTCCAGTGCCCACAGGTAGAGAGTCTTGATCGCTACCCGGACGTCGGAATGGGTGTCTCGGACGGTCATGGCCGCAATCTCCCGGGTAATCCGCTCCGGCAGGACGGTCAGACCCGCCCGGGCTCGGTCGGAAAGGATCGTTTCGATTTCCACGGCATTATAGTTCCGAAAGAGCACCAGTTCCGGCTGGAGGGTACTCTTAATGCTTTCGTCCAGACTGTTCAGGAATTTGGGATTATTGCTTAAGAGAATGGCCATATAGTTGCGGTCCGATCGGCTCACCAGGTACAGAATGTCTTTGTATTTGTCCTTATCGCTCATCAGGTCCACTTCGTCGAGCACAAAGACGGTCTTGTCCTGATGGGCCACAGTAAACCACTGCCATAACTCATCGAGACTGCATCCCCGAGGCCGGAGGCCAAGCAGCGAGGCGAGGATCTTAAAACTTGTGTTGTGCTGCCGGCAGTTGGCGTAGGCAAAGTGCAACTCGCCCTGCTGGGCCAGGAGGGTCATGAGGTACCTGGCCGTCACACTCTTGCCTGAACCGCGAGAGCCCAGGATCAGGACATTGTTGGCGATACCAGTCTGGCGGTATCGAAGCAGGGCATCGATCACTGGCTTGACCTCCTCTCGCATGAGAGGATTTTCAGGGATATAATTGAAGTCAAAAACTCGATAGTCGCGGATCCGGCCGGTGCTCTTGGCCAGATTCCGCTGCTTGTCGGCCAGATAGTCTTCGATCTTCATGGTACGCGTAAACTCCACTGAACGTATAAACTGTCAGGATTTATAAACCTTACCTTTTTGTATTGCCTGCAACCAGACAGGGCCAATGCCGCTGACCCGGTCAAACAACCGCCCCCAGCCTGTATTCGGTGTAACGACGATGCGGACACGTTTTCGGATCAGGCCGGCGATCGTGTCGAATCCGACCGGCCACGCTGAGGCACCAAGAAAGGGATATAAATAGAATTCTTGTGAATCTGGCGGAGGCAAGGCGTGACTCGGTCAGATACGAGAACGGAGTTCGGGGAAAGAAGTATCACTTTTCACTGCCGGCGAGGACAGGTATCCGATCAATAAGTAAGAAGCTGTCAGCACCCTCGAAGAACTCGTTCAAGAGGGATCGTATGTCTAATCGAGCTTCATCGATCGGCCGACTACACCGGTCGATCCGTCGGTGGGGTGGTCACGGGTTTTCCAGAGGACACGTGCGGTGGCGTAGAATGGGGGGACGATTTCCTCGATGAATACAGGCGAAAGTGGACCTCAGGCTGCTTAAATCTGGATCCAATGGGTAAAGCACGCAAGGAGGCGTTGCCGGTCGATTTCGACAGCCGGATCAAGTTGGAGTTTCATGATGCGGCCGTCACCTCTAATGGCGTATAAGCAGATATATCCCGAGCAAGAGTAAAAGAACCGTCCGTCCCGTTTCCATATTCATCCCCTCGCGCTCTTGCCGATACTATCGCACTATCCTTCAGTGCAGCGACGTCTCAGTAAATCACCCTCCGCTCGGACGGTCATTGTGATCAAGCATAATCCCACACGCGACCAGTAAGGTTACTGCCGAGTGCCCAAGCCGCCGACCGACATGAACTGGTCGACATACTTGGACGCCGGGTTCCACCACTGCTCCTTGTACCAGTCGACCGCCGCTTTCGTCGTGCACTTCGAAAACAGAATCCAGAGAACCTCGTGTGTTTGGGCCACAAAATCCACCGCCGCCGCTCCCTTTTCGCCCGCCATCAAAACCGCTCCCGCTGCCACCCGTCCTGCCCCTCGATACCCCTCTATCCGCTTCGCAGACTCAAGAGCGAGGCTCTCACCCACCTCCGGCAGCCGGCCCAACGCCTCGCTGCCCGCGGCAAAGAGACCCGGCTTGGTCACGTTGTCCCAAACCATGGCGTCGGTCCGCCACGATTCGCCTTCCTCAGGCGACAACCCAAACGGATCCCGGTTGTTGACGGGGTTGTTCCCGGCGTAAACGTAAGGCTCGATCGCCCAACGCGCCGGAACTCGATCACGCTGAAGAAATCTGCCCGTGTTCGGATCGTAGAACCGATTGCGCACATAATACAATTCCGCCTGAGAGTCGTACAGCAGCCCCGCGAACAACCTTTCCGTAGCCGCCGGCGAGATCGGCTTGCCAAACGTCTGCAAGCGATTGGCCATCGCCACCTGTCCGTCGTCGCTGGCCGTCGCCAGGATCGTCCCGACCGGGTCGGTATAAAAATAGTAGTTCGTATAGGTTGTAAGATCGCCGACCTTCACACCTTCCGGGCGATCAATATCGCCGCCGTTCACATAACTGCGTATCATCTGATTGCTGCCGTCGAACACCGCCAGCATTTCGTCGCCGTCATAGACGAAACGCATGATAAAGGTCCCCGCCTGCCTCTCGACCAGCCGGCCGAGCGCATCATACGCCAGACTTATCGACGTCCCGGTCGGCAATGAAATCCCCGTCAGCCGATTCGCGGCATCATACGTATATTGGGTAACCGCCGAAGATACCTTGTTCGTCTTCTTGATCAGATTGCCCGACGCATCGTAATCGTAATGATACGTCGGATCGTCGGTCAGGCGGTTTCCCGCATCATAAACAAAACTCGATTCCTGCCCGGTCGTTCGGCGGTTGCCGGCTTTGTCATAGCTGTAATTCTCCGTCGGATTGCCCGCCTGCGGGTGAATCGCCTGCGTCAGGCGCGCCGCGCTGTCATACGTATAGCTGTGTGTCCCGTCCGGATCGGTCATTTGCGTGATGAGCCCGCCGGACCCGTATGCCCAACTCGCCGAAAATCTTGTCGTGTCCAAGGAATCCTTGTACGTCGTTCCGGTCAGACGACTTGCTGCATCGTACGTGAACGCTGCCGTGGTTCCACTGTACGATTCTTGCCAACCGGCCTGCCGATCTGCACTGTCATAACTCGGATAGAGCCAAAAATACCCGCCCCCGAAATGCGCCACCGGCAACTCCCCGTGCGTCGCATCATATTCGTATCCGAAACTGGACGAATTCCCGCCGACCGTCAGATGTGTCATCGCTTGATACGAACCGAAAGTGCGATATTCGTAGTCAAGCGTCGCATCAAAATTAGAAGGCAGAAACGTCGTAACCGCTTTCGAGAGCCGACCATGTGTGTCGTAGGAAAACGCCAGGTTGCTCTTTGTCGTTGTCGCAGCAGTAAGCAAACCGGTGGTACTGCCCAGCGTGTACGTAATCGTCTCGCTGTTGTTGAGGGTCTTGCTGATCTGCTCGCCGGCGGCGTTGTACGTCAAAGCGACCGTGCCGCCGTTCGCCTCGGTACGCGAGGTCAACCGCCCGGCGCCATCGTAACCCAGCGTCGTCGTGTTGTTCGATGCGTCGGCCAAACTCGTCAACCGATACATCTTGTCGTATCCAAACGTTGACGTTCCGCCCCGCCCGTCCGTGATCTGCGTGATCACCGCCACCTGCCCCAGGCCGTCGAGGTCCACGCTTCCTTTTGCCGGTGCGTAGGCGAACTTCACCGTATCGCCCGCTCCATTAACCCTCTGTGTGACCAAGTTCATCGTGTTATACGTCGCCGTCGTGCTCCGACTGGCCGGATCGGTGATCCCGCTTACGTTACCATAGTTGTCGTAACTGAAGGTCCAGACGTTGCCTGCCGGATCGGTAAGGGTCGCCGGATTTCCATTCGAATCATAGGTGGCACTCGAGGTGAGACCGCCCGCCGATACGGACGTTACCTGCCCGTATTGATT
>Ga0315281_10002798_pt1 | contig 25789 bp, 25 predicted proteins | sample YL17G07_0_MG_FD_204540 | JGI IMG/M metagenome (GOLD analysis project Ga0315281, IMG submission 204540) | Sediment microbial communities from Yellowstone Lake, YNP, Wyoming, USA - YL17G07_0 | ecosystem: Environmental > Aquatic > Freshwater > Lake > Sediment | place: USA: Wyoming | collected... | reverse complement strand
CCGTGACCGCGCGGGCGATGGAATCCGCCGTCTTGCGGGCCAGCGAACGCCCGCCACCCCGGCCGCGCCAAGTGCCGGACGGAGCCTCCGCCGGCGGCGCCTCGCCACGTTTGGCGAGCAGCGCCCCGACGGCGAAGGCGACACCAACCGTGAGCGCCGTGCCGACGACGGCCGCGATGAGGTAGCCGAGGAGGGCGTTGCTGACGCCGGGCGTGGCGTAACCGGGCATCGCCGATCTCCAGAGCCCGCCGAGCTTCTCGAGATTCGCCGGCGCGTAGCCGATCGCCGCCTTCAGCTGCTCGCCGCCCCACTCGCCCCACGCCGTGCCCGGCGCCAGGGCGCCGAGGGGCGTCAGCAGGATCAGCACGCCGATGCCCGCCCACAGCCAGCGCAGCGGCCTGGCGGCCGGCTTCATCTCGAGGAGCGCCGGCTCCGACCTCGCCAGCGCGGCCACGACGCCCATGGTCACGATCGCCTCGACCCAGCCGAAGAAGAGCAGGTGCTCGAGGGCCATGGCGGGCACGGCGACGCCGAGCTTGTAGGGCGCGTACAGCGCCTGTCCGCTCGCCGTGTGCGCGAGGTACGGCTGGATGCCGAGCTCGACCCCGGCGACGATGGCCGCGGCCACGAGAGCCACGTAGGCGGCCGCGCCCGACGCGACGATGCGCCGCGAGGATGACGGAGAGTCGCCGGCGACCAGCCGGAAGAGGTAGTAGCCCACGAACGGCGCCACCACGGCCATGTTGAAGCAGTTCGCCCCGATGGCCGTGATGCCGCCGTCGCCGAACAGACCGGCTTGGATGACGAGCGCGATGGAGATGGCGATCACGGCGGCCCAGGGGCCGAGGATGATCGCGATCAGGGTCGCGCCCACGGCGTGACCCGTCGACCCCCCGATGACGGGCACGTTGAACATCATGATGACGAACGAGAAGGCGGCGCCCAGCGCCATGAGGGGGATCTGTTTGGCCTTGAGCGTGCGTTTGACCTTGCGCGCGGCGATCACCCAGATAGGGATCATCACGACGTCGAGGATCACGTAGGTCTGCGGTCCCAGGTAACCGTCGGGGATGTGCATCCGGTCTGGCCGGTCCGCTACGCGGACGGATCGTCGGGCGCCGGCGTGGCGGCCGCGACGCCGGCGACCGCCTGGCACTCGCGGCAGACGCCGAAGGCGGTGACCTGGATCTGGCTCACGGCGAACGCCTGGCGCTCGCCCAGCTCCTCGTGGACGGGGGCGAGCAGCCCGTCGCTGAAGTGGCCTACGGCGCCGCAGTGCGTGCACACGAAGTGATGGTGCGTGGGCTCGGGTGAGACCTCGTAGTAGCAGACGCTGCCCTCGAGCCGCGTCTCCACCACGAGGTCGAGACTCACGAGGAGCTCGAGCGTGCGGTACACGGTCGACACGTTCACGTCCGGCAGGGTGAGGCGTACCTCGGCCGCCACTTCCTCTGCCGTCATGTGGCGGCCGGCATCGCGCAGCACCTCCCAGATGAGGTTGCGCTGCGGCGTGAGCCGGTAGCCTTGTTCACGGAGTGTCGCCCGGGCGTGGTGCATGGCCGCTAACATAGCGCACCTGCGACTCACTCGCAAGAGCGTCTGTGTTGCCGCCGGGGGCGCCGCCGCGGCTGCCGCTGCGCTGCTACGATGGTGGCACGCTGATCTCCCGGAATGCACCGGCGCGTGGGACGACGGAGGACGGTGAGCGCCATGGCAGGCCGCGAAGCAGACCACATCCGCCGCAACAGGGACGCCTGGAACGAGTGGGCGGACGAGTTCGTGGAGAGCGGCGAGAGGGACTGGGCCGCCGCCGACCCTTCCTGGGGAGTCTGGGCGGTGGCCGAGGCGGAGCTGCACGTGCTGCCGGACGAGCTCGACGGCATCGATGCCATCGAGCTCGGCTGTGGCACGGCCTACGTCTCTGCGTGGCTGGCGCGCCGCGGCGCCCGCTGCGTCGGCGTCGACCTCTCCGCCGCGCAGCTCGCCACCGCCCGCCGTCTGCAACGGGAGCACGGCTTGGAGTTCCCGCTGCACGAAGCCAGCGCCGAGCACCTGCCGTTCGCCGACGAGAGTTTCGACCTGGCGATCTCGGAATACGGCGCCTGCCTCTGGGCCGACCCGTATCCCTGGGTACCGGAGGCCGCCAGGGTGCTGCGCCCGGGCGGCCGCCTCGTCTTCCTCACCAACGGCACCATCGCGATGCTGTGTTCGCCCGACAGCGCCGACACGCCACCCGGCGATCGCCTGGTGCGCGACTACTTCGGCCTGTACCGCGTCGAGTGGGCCGGCGAGCCCTCGGTCGAGTTCCATCTCGGCTACGGCGACTGGATCCGTCTGCTGCGCGCGAACGGCTTCGAGATCGAGGACTTGATCGAGCTCCGGCCGAAGCCGGACGCGACCACTCGCTTCGAGGGCGTCCCCACCGCGGAATGGTCGCAACACTGGCCGAGCGAGGAGATCGGGAAAGCGCGGAAGCGCGTCTGAGGCTGCTTCGCCCCAGGCGCGCCTCCGCAAACCAGATGGGCCCTCAGGCGGCCTTGCGGTCGCGGTAGTTGACGCACTGTGTCTGCGTCACCCACATGGTCCGTGGTTCGGACGTCACGCCGGCCGCATCCATATCCTGCCTCAACTGCGGATCGGCAAGAAATGCCTCGCCGGCCTCGCGGCTCGGGAAGTCCAGCATGATCGTGAGGTCGTTGGCATCATCGTCGCCGCGGTAGATCTCGTGCCCGGTGCAGCGGTGCCGGGTGCGCAGCTGCTCGCCGGCATCGAACACGGGCTTCCAGTCATCGTAGTCGCGCACTTTGTGTTGGATCCACAGGTACATGGTCGCCTCTTCCGTGAGGCGGGAGCGCCGTCCCTTGCCTGAGACGCGCGCGAATCCGCATGACGAAGGAGTCCCCAGGGCGCCGGAGCGCCAAACGTCGGCGGCGGGTCGCGCCGGCGCTCGTCGTCGACCCGTCTAACCCACCCAGGCCTGATCGTTCCAGAGCGCCGCGATCTTCTTGCCCCGGCCTCTGAGCTCCAGCACGAGCTCCTTCGGCACGGGCCGCGCGCCCACGTCGAGGAGCAGCTCGAAGCCTCCGGCATCGATCTCGCGGAACCGCCGCTCGGTGCCCGGCGGCCTCTCGGGGCCGGCCTCGAGCAGCGTGAGCGTCCCCGAGCAGCAGCGGTGGGCGCTCGTCCAGACGTAGAGGCGCCCGCCGCGCTCGCGCGCGAGATCCCTCACCCCGTCGGCCGCTGTGATCTTCATGACACCTGGAGTGTTCCGCGCGCGAAACCTCGCGTCTTCAACCCGTGGATGGCTTTGGCCAGAGCATTCACGTTGCTGCGCGAGGAGGCATGCGAGAGGTAGATCGCCCCGGGGAAGCTCGCCGAGAGGATGCGCCGAAGGGTGACGCTCACGGGCGGCGGCGCGCCCGGCGCGGCGGCCGGCGCGGCGCTCAGTGCTCCCGCGGTAAGGCACGCAGCGGCTTCGTGGCTCCCCTTCGAGCACCGGCCCATGCTACCAACGCGGCCGGCCCTTGCCGACGCTCGCGGCCGGACGGATAGTGAGCGCGTGACGCCGCCGCCGACAGAGCCCGCCTCGAGCATTGGCCCGCACGGCGCCAGGCCCGCCGCCTGGCGCGCGATGCTCGTCGTGTGGGTCGTCGTGAACCTCGTGAACGTGCTGCAAGCTGTGGGCTTCGCGTCGCGGACGCCGGGCCCCGGCGGAATGAGCGTGAACCACGCGCTCGGCGTCGTCATCGCCGTGCTGGCGCTGCCGGCGACGTGGGCGCTCGTGGTCTTCGTGCGAGAGCGCACGGGCTGGCTTCAGTACCTGGGCCCGCTCGCCTTCGACGCGTTCGTCGCGCTGATGCTCCTCGTCGACTACGCGCTGGCGCTGCAGTTCCGCGACCCACAGCGCCCGGCCATCCTCGCGCCCTACCTGCTGCTCTTCTTCGGCAGCATCGTGCTTATGGGATTCCCGATGTACCGCACCAGCCGCCCGCGCTGGGCGCTCACGGCCGCGACGTCCGCGCTGCTCCTCGCGGCCATGGCCTACGCCTTGGCGCGCGGCGTGCGCTGACCCCTCGGTCTCTCCTCAGGAAGCCCGCTTGGCCGCGAGGGCTAGCGCGGCTCCCACCGCCCCCGCCGCCGGCGTTTGTGCCTCAGGACCCGGTACTACCCGTCGGCCGCCTGGCGGCGGGCGCGCGCCTTGCGCGCGCCCTTGTCCAGGGTGCCGGCGAGCAGGAAGCCGGCCAGCATGAGCGCCGCGGCGACCATCTCCGCCGGGTACAGCCCGGCCGTATCGCCGAGGCGGGCGCGCGACCCGAGGAAGGCGAGCAGCGCGGCGCCGGCGGCGATGAGCACGTTGGCCCACGCCCGGTACCCGAACTCGCGACGCCGGGCGAAGCGCCACACCGACCACGCGGCGCCGCCGAACAGCAGCAGCGTGCCGGTGATATTGATCGGCAGCGACATCACGCGCGGGAAGCTCAGGCTCGGCCCCAGTGCCTGCCCGCCGACCGTGATGCCCGGCACCAGTTTGGCCATGTCGAGCTGCACCGTGAACGTCCCCACGAAGAAGATCACCATGCAGACGATGAGGAAGACGGAGTACACGTCGCCCCAGCGTCGCTTGCGGGCCACCAGGTACAGGGAACCGAGCCCGAGGAAGCCGACCAGTGACGCGGCCAGCACGATGTAGATGCGGTACACGGTGGGGCGCCACTCGCCGCTGGACTCGGACCAGGCCTCCAACGCCGCAGCGATCGCGTAGAACAGCAGGCCGATCGCCCAGGCGAGCTGGTGCAGCCGGTGGCGCGCCACGTACTGGCGGAACACGAGGCCGAAGAAGACGAAGCCGAGGACAGCCGTGGCGGCTGCCCAGCCCCAGTGAGACCAGAACGCTGCGCTGGCGATCATTTTCGCAGGCCCTCCCGGATGTCGACGCTCGTGCCCCGGCTCACGCCGCGTCAGGTCACGCGGCGGAGTGGGCACACCCTACCGCGCTTCGCGGCTCGGCGCGAGGCTTCTGCGACCGTCGGCGACCTCGCTGAGCCTGCCGCCCGGCTGCCACCGGTCGGGCTGCGCGAACGCAAGAGACCGGCCCGTGGGCCGGTCTCCCCGGTGGCTCCGCGCCGGGTCAGGTGGCCGCAGCTGCGCCTCCGGCGGGTCGGAGCCTCCCGTGTCCAGTCCTCTCGTGGCGCGGAAGCTTCTTAGGAATTGAGGCTACCCGCTGCAGCCCCGGATAGTCCCGTTGCGTGACTCCAGAGGCAGCCCGTTGCCACTACGCCTGCGTCTGGACCGCATCCACTGAGACGGGGCCGGACCGCCCGGACGACGTCGGCGCTCCCGCTACGAGCCCGAACGAGGTACGCTTGGTCATCAGAGGGTGAGCGAGCGGATAGCAGACGGAGGTCAGCCGATGACGCAGGCACCAGAGGACGGCGAGCGGCAGGCGCGCAGCGCCGACCCCGGGCGTGACTCGGCGCCGCGACGCACCTACCTGGCCGCCGAGCGCACGTACCTCGCCTGGCTGCGCACCGGGCTGGCGTCGATCGGTATCGCGCTGGCGGTCGGCCGCCTCATCCCGGCGCTGATCGATGCCTCGCAGGCGGCCTTCGCCGTCCTCGGCATCGGCTACGCGATACTGGGCATCTTCCTCATCATCTACGCGGCGGTGAACGCGCGGCGCATCAGGCGGGCGCTCGAGGAGGATCGGCCGCTGCCCAGCGACTGGGCGGCAATCCTGACGACGACTGTCGGCGCGCTCGTGCTGGCCGCCTTCACGATGGTGATGCTGGTCGCCGAGGTCTGACGCCTGGTGAGAAGGCGGGGCATCTGCTACGTTGCCCGAGCGACGCACCACGGGAGAGTCCGCACCGTCGTTCCGTCCCGTTCGATACATGCCACAGTGAGGAGCGTCATCGATGGCCGCCAAACGTCACGTCGAAGCGGGGGCTGGATCAGTCCGGCCCGCCGCTGACGACCCATGGGGCGACGCCCCGATCCACCTGCGGGAGCTCCTCGCCCTGGCGACCGACCTCGCCCGTGACGCCGGCCAAGTGCACGTCGAAGGGCTGCGGAGCGCCCTTCGCCTCGAGACGAAGTCCTCTCCCACCGACCCGGTGAGCCAGGTGGACCGCAAAGCGGAGCACCTGATCGTCGAGCGGCTGAGCGAACTGCGGCCCGACGACGCCGTGCTCGGCGAGGAGGGGGCGCTGGGTCAGGGCACGAGCGGGGTGCGCTGGGTCATCGACCCGCTCGACGGGACCACCAACTACGTCTACGGCTATCCGGCCTACGCCGTGTCCATCGCCGTCGAGATCGACGGGCAGCCGCAGATCGGCGTCGTCTACGACTCCAGCGCGGGCCGCATGTACCGGGCGATCAACGGGGTCGGAGCGGTCTGCGACGACCAGCCCATCCACGTGCGCGAGCAGCCCGTTCTCGCGACGGCCCTGGTGGCCACCGGCTTCTCGTATGAGGCGGCTCAGCGCGAACGTCAGGGCGCCGTCGTGGCCCGGATCCTCGGCCGCGTGCGCGACATCCGCCGCGGTGGGACGGCGGCTCTCGATCTCTGCCATGTCGCCGCCGGCCACGTGGACGCGTACTGGGAGCTCGACCTCTCGCCGTGGGACTACGCCGCCGGCAGCGTCATCGCGCGCGCGGCCGGCGCCGAGGTGGTGTTCGCCGACGCGGCGCATGGACACGGGCCCGCCGTGGTGGCGGCGCACCGCGCGCTGATGCCGGCGTTTCTCGGGCTGCTGCGCGAAACGGGGGCGCTCGCGTAGCGGCGCGCGCCCAACGCCGGCGTCCGCGCAGCGGCCGCGCCGGCGTCACTCCCGCAGCTCGAGCAGCTCGAGCGGATGGTCGAGCACGATGCTCGCGCCGTTCTCGACCAGTTCGTCTATCGTCCTGAAGCCCCACGCGGCGCCCACGGCGAGCATCCCCGCCGCGGTGGCGGTGAGCATGTCGATCCCCGAATCGCCGAGGAAGACCATCCGGCTCGGGGCGACGCCAAGGCGGGCGCTGATGAGCAGGGCAACCGTGGGGTCGGGCTTCAGGGGCAGACCCGGCTGCGCCCCCATGACGACGTCGAAGTCGCCGGGGCCGAACAAGCTCTCTACGATCCGCCGGGTCAGCTCGTCCGACTTGTTGGAGAACACGGCCAGCTTGGCGCCGGCGGCCCGCAGGCCGCTCACCAGCTCGGCGACGCCGTCATACGGCCGGGTCTTGACGAGGCAGTGCTCGCCGTAGTCGGCGATCATGGCCTCAAAGCACCGGACGATCGTCTCGTCGCCGCGCTTCTCCGGGGGGAGCGCCTGGCCCACCAGGTTGCGGATGCCCTTCCCGATCAGCAGCTTGTACGTCGCGTAGCTGTGGACGGGCGCCTGTTCGCCGCCCAGGACCCGGTTCATGGCATCGGCCAGGTCCTCGAGCGTGTCGACGAGCGTGCCGTCGACATCGAAGATCACGCCTTCGTACTTCAACGCGCGCAGCCCGGCGTCAGAACCACAGCCTGACGCCCCGTCCGCCGGCGTCACCGCCGCCCTCGACCGGCGTGCCGGCGTCATCGAGGGCCTCATGGCGGATCGTCGCTGTGAAGGTCGCGCCAGCGCTCGTCGTCGCGCCGGCCCTCACCGCCGCCCGCTCAGCCCAGCGCCAACAGCGTGAAGACGAGCACGAAGATGGCGACCGTCTCTACGATGCCGATGACGGCGAGGTAGTTGCTGAACCCCTGACCCGTCTCGGCGAGCGCGTCGGCGCAGTGGGCGCCGGCCTTGCCCTGCCCGTAAGCAGAGACACCGATGGCGAGGCCGGCGGCGATGCCAACGCCGAGCAGCGCCCACGGGTCATACCCGGCATCGGCCTTGGCCGTCATCGTGATCATCAGGATCATGCCGTAGATGGTCTGGGAGAGCGGCGCCCCGACGAACGTGATCATCGTGAACGGCGCCGGCTTGCCCTGCGACATGAGCTTCTTCCAGGCTCCGACCGCACCGGCGCCGCCCAGGTACGTACCGATTCCGGAGCCGGTCGCCGCCAGCGCCATGGCGGCCACGGCGCCGACACGCCCCATCTCGGTTGCAGCTTCAGGACTCATCGACATCCCTTCCTCTGGTTGGTCCGCCCTCGCGTCATCATGCCGCCTTCCGACGCCTGGCGAACGGCGTGTACTGGTTGTAGCCCTGCCAGGCCAGACCCTTGTGAGTCGAGAACTCGAGCGTGTTGAGACGCACGGCGTGAACGAGCACGCCGAGCCCCGCCAGCACGATGTTGAGCGCGTTCGCGAACAGCAGCAGCAGACTGGCGGCGACTGCCGTGAGCACGCTGTCGAAGCCGATGGACGCCGCCATGTCATTGAAGGCCGCGAGCACGGCGATGGAGGCGTACCCGACGGCGAAGAGGCGGATGTACGAGAGGATGTCGACGAAGTTGCCGATCATCGTCAGAGGCAGAAGCGCGTGGTCGATCCACTCCGCCTTGAGCTCTTTGGGCGTCTTCATGAACACGGCCACAAGAGCGATGCCGGCGATCAGCAGGTAGAGGAGGTAGCCGGGCATCGGCCGGCCGAGCACGGCCTGGCGGGCGAGGAAGAACATCGACCAGACGACGACCAGCCAGCCCACCTGGGCGGGCACCTTGGTCCAGGCTCCCGCCCTCCCGAGAGTCACGGCGTTCCACACGTGCGCGAACGAGAGGTGCACGGCGCCGATCAGAAAGCAGAGATCGATGAGGTTGTCGCGGTCCTTGATCCAGGCGATCTCGAGCGCCGACGCGTATCTGGGCAACGTGGGGATGCCGAAGTAGCTGGCGGTGATCACTCCCCAGAAGAGCGTCGCGAGACCCACGATGTACATCATGTGGAAGACGTGCCGCGGCACCTTCTTGAGGCGCCACTGCAGGATGACGGTGGCGAGCAGCAGCAGGATGGCGTAGCCCGCGTCGCCGACGATCATCGCGAAGAAGAGGCTGAAGAACGGCAGAAAGACCCAGCCGACGTCCGACTCCCAGTAGCCGGGGTAGATGTGCAGGAAGTCGAACACCGTGCGGACCGGCTTCACCCAGCGCGCCTGATGCAGCAGCGTGGGCACATTCTCGCCGCGCTCCGGGTCGTCGAGGACCATGCCCCATCCGTGCTCCATCGCGGCGCTGCGCAGCGCGTCGCAGTCGTGGACGGGCACATAGCCCGACAGGAAGGACACCTCCTCGGCCTCACCCATGCCGGCGCGGACCTCCGCGACGCGTACCGCGTCGGCGGTCTGCGAGACGTGCCGCGCGACGACCTCCCGGCCGGCCGCCAGAGACTCCAGTCGTGCGGCCAGTCGATCGAGCTCCGCCGCGTCGTCGCCGAGCTCCTCGCGCAGCCTCTGGAGCGGACGGTCCGGCCAGGGGACGAGGTCGTACTCGGCGCCGAGGTCCGGAGAGCGCGCTTCCCAGCCGCCGGCGGCGACGAGGCTGAAGTACTGCTGCCGACGATCGCGGCTCAGCAGGGTGAGGAGGGTCCCCTCCGGCGTGACGAGACGCGCCGCGGCCGGCGCCACGCCGAGCGCGGTCGCGATGCCGGCCTGGGCGAGTGCGTCGACGTCGCCCAGATCGAACTCGCCGAACCCATCGTAGCGTGACAGCTCGAGGCGCAGCGCGCCGGCGTGGTCGCCGAGCTCTCGCCGGCGTTCGAGCAGGGCGAGCACCTCGGCGACGAGCTCGTCGGCCGAGCGATCCGCCTCGCCGGCGGCGGCCTCGGCGGGCAGCGCATCCAGCGCGCGCTCTGCGCCTGCGAGCCGCGCGCGCAACGCGTCCAGCTCCTGCCCCTCGGGCGGGCGCACGTCGGCGACGTGGACGACGCCGAGCTCGCGCAGCGACTCGAGCGCGGCGTCGCGGTGCGCCGCGAGGCACAGGAGCGTGAGCCGTTTCATCTTGACGATCATGCGCCCGCCACCCCCGAGAGCAGCTCGGCGCCCTTGCCCTTGGCGAGCTTGGCCCGCGCGACCGCCGCCGTCTGCGCGTCACCCAGCGCGATACGGATCATGCGCATGTTCTCTTCGGCACGCGGGATCATGACCTTCTCGAACAGATTGACGCGCTGCGCCGTGATGCGGAGCTCTTCGCCGAGCAGCTTCCTCCGACGGTGGAGTACCCGCTGCTCGGCGCGGAGACTGGTGAGCTCGCTCACCGCCGCGATGGCGTCCTCGAGCCATGCGGGCGTCTCGAAGTAGTCGATCTCAGGCTTCGCGAACCGCACCGCCGTGAGCACCGGCACGGTGACCCCGGCGACGTTGGCGGTCTCCAGATCGATCGCCTGGATCTGCACGTAGGCGCCCAGATCGGGCCGCGAGGAGAGCAGCTTGACCCAGGGGCGGAGCCGTCCAAGAAGTGCTTCCTCCTTCGTCGTGCGTTCGCGGAGCGCGGCCTCCGCGCGCCGCACCTCGCGCTGGAGTTGCTGCTTCTTGAGCTCCAGCGTGGGCAGGAAGCGGTGGTAGCGCCGCAGCGCCTCGCGCTGCGCCTTGAGCTCGTTCTTGGTCTTCTTGAGCTTGGCCATGCGTCACGTCGCCGTGGGCCAGAACCGCTCGACGAGGCTGGTGGGAATGCCCGTCTCCTGCGGCGTAAAGCACTCGCCCAGGATGCGCCAGCCCAGGTCGAGCGCTTCCTCGAGCGGGATGTTCACGCTCAGGTCCATCATCCGCGCCTCGAACAGGGCGCCGTACTTGAGGAGCTTCTCGTCCCAGGCGCTCATGCGGAAGCCCATCGACTGCTTCTCCTGGCTCTCCTTGGAGCCGGCGTAGAGCTGGATCATCGTGTTCATAATGGTGCGATGGTCGTCGCGGGTGCGCGCGTTGACCTGCTGTTTGAGGCGGCTCAGGGAGCCGAACGGCTCGATGCGCCCGTTGCGCAGGTACAACTGACCCTCGGTGATGTAGCCGGTGTTGTCGGGGATGGGATGCGTCACGTCGTCGCCGGGCATGGTCGTGACGGCGAGCACGGTGACCGATCCGGCGCCCTCGAAGTCCACGGCCTTCTCGTAGCGCGCCGCGAGCTGGCTGTAGAGGTCGCCCGGGTAGCCGCGCGTCGACGGGATCTGCTCCATCGTGATGGCCACCTCCTTCAGCGAGTCGGCGAAGTTGGTCATGTCGCTGAGCAGCACCAGCACGCGTTTGCCCGCGAGCGCGAACTTCTCCGCTACGGCGAGGCAGGTGTCGGGCACAAGCAGGCACTCGACGACCGGGTCGGCGGCCGTGTGCACGTAGAGGATGGCGCGCGACAGCGCTCCCTGCTCCTCCAGCGTATCGCGAAAGTAGAGGTAGTCGTCGTACTTGAGGCCCATGCCGCCGAGGATGATGATGTCGACCTCGGCGTTGAGGGCGATGCGGGCGAGCAGCGGGTTGTACGGCTCGCCCGCCACCGAGAAGACCGGCAGCTTCTGCGACTCCACGAGGCTGTTGAACACGTCGATCATGGGAATCCCGGTGCGGATCATGTTGCGCGGGATGATGCGCCGCGCCGGGTTGACCGGCGGGCCGACGATGGGGATGAGGCCCTCGTCGAGAAGGGGGCCGCCGTCGCGCGGCACGCCGCCGCCGGTGAACACGCGCCCCAGCAGCGCCTCGGTGAACGGCGTCTCGAGCTGCTGGCCCAGAAAGCGGATCTCCGCATCGGTCGGGATGCCGCGCGTGCCGGAGAAGACCTGCATGGTCACGCGGTCGCCCTCCAGGCGGATCACCTGCGCCAGCGACGCGAATCCGGGGGCGTGCACGGTGGCCAGCTCCATGTTGCCCACGCCGGTGGCCTGGACGGTGATGACGTTGCCCGCGATACGGGCGATCTGCTGGTAGACCTTACGCATCGCGCGACACCTCGGCCAGCATGCCATCGAGGCGCGCCTCGATGGCGCCGAACTCGGTGCTCTCCATGGCCGCGCGGTTCCAGTCTTTGCTGACCTGCGTGAGCGCCTGGAAGAAGGCGCGGGCGCTGTCCTTTTCCGGGAAGTCCATCTCGGCGCCCATGATCCGCGCCAGGCGCGCGAACACGTGACACTGCCGCTCGGCGGACGAGGCGCCGTCGACCGGGTCGAAGGCGTCCTGCTGCAGGTACACGGCGTCGAGGTACTCGGCCTTCAGATAGACGACGAAGTCGGCCATCGCGGTGCCCTCCTCCTCGACGACCTTCATCATCTCCTGGACCTCGTGCCCCTTGGCCAGCACCTCTCTGGCGGCCCGGAGCTCTCGCTCGGGGACGATGCTCGCGTACTTGCTCCAGCTGTCGAGCGGGTCGATGGCAGGGTAGCGGCGCGCGTCCGAGCGCTGTTGCGAGAGGCCGTGGAACGCGCCCACCACCTTGAGCGTGGACTGGGTGACGGGCTCCTCGAAGTCGCCGCCGGCCGGGCTCACGGTGCCGCCGATCGTCACCGAGCCCATCGACCCGTCGTTGAGGCGCACGTGCCCGGCGCGTTCGTAAAAGGCCGCGATCACCGATTCGAGATAGGCGGGGAAGGCCTCTTCGCCGGGGATCTCCTCGAGCCGCCCCGACATCTCGCGCAGCGCCTGCGCCCAGCGCGAGGTGGAGTCGGCCAGTAGCAGCACCTGCAGGCCCATCTGGCGGTAGTACTCGGCGATGGTGACGGCCGTGTACACGGAGGCCTCGCGGGCCGCCACCGGCATGGAGCTCGTGTTGCAGATGATCACGGTGCGCTCCATGAGGCTGCGGCCGGTGCGCGGGTCGGTGAGCACCGGGAACTCGCGCAGCGTCTCCACGACCTCGCCGGCGCGTTCGCCGCACGCCGCCACGATCACCACATCGACGTCGGCGTGACGGCTGGTGAGCTGCTGCAGCACGGTCTTGCCCGCGCCGAACGGGCCCGGGATGCAGTACGTGCCGCCTTTGGCCACGGGGAAGAACGTGTCGAGGACGCGCATCTTGGTGACCAGCTGCTCGGTCGGGCGCAGCCTCTCCGCGTAGCAGCGGATGGGCCGCTTCACCGGCCACGTCTGCATCATGGCCACGTCGCGGCGCGCCCCGGCGGCGTCCGCCACCAAGGCAATGCGGTCGGTGACGGTGTACTCGCCGGCGCCCGCGATCTCGGCGACTGAGGCGACGCCGGCGACCCCGAACGGCACCATGATGCGATGCTCGAAGAGCTCCTCGGTGACCACGCCGAGCGTATCGCCGGCGCGCACGCGGTCGCCCACTGCCGCGCGCGGCGTGAACTGCCAGGCGCGATCGCGCGGCAGCGCCTCGACCTGCTGGCCGCGCGGGAGGAAGAAGCCGTGGCGTTCGGCGATGAGGTTGAGGGGGTTCTGCAGGCCGTCGTACACCTGGGTCAGTAGGCCGGGGCCGAGCTCGACCGACAGCAGATCGCCGGCGAACTCGACCGGGTCGCCCACGGTGATGCCGGCGGTGCTCTCGAAGACCTGCATGTCCGCGTACCGGCCGCGCACGCGGATGACCTCCGCGATGAGGCGCACCTCGTCTTGGACGACGTAGGCGACCTCGTTCTGGCTCACGGACTCGTCGAACTCGACGGTCACGAGGTTGCCGTTGACGCCCATCACCCTTCCGGTGCGCGCGCTCACAGGGCGCTGCCGACGAGGTTGCTCTCTACCACCTGCAGCGCCACATCGAGGCCGCCCTGGTCGCTGAGGGCGGTCCACTTCTCGACGATCCGCAGCTTGAACGCGTAGGCGAAGACCGCCTGGACGCCGAACGCCGGCTGCGCTGCGGCCGCGTCGAGCAGCGCCCAGCGGTGGCGGTCGAGGAGCAGCTCGCGCTCGAGCGGGTCCTCGACGGCCATGGCTCGCGCGGCCACCTCGTCGGCGCGCGCGTCGAACCCCGCATGCGGGTGCGAGCGGGCCGCATATTCCACTCCGGCCCGCAGCGCCCGGATGCGCGCCAGAGCGTTGCGCAGCTGCGTCTCGGCGCCCACGAGGCGGCGCCCCTCAGGTGCGCGCACGTCCTGCGGCCTCTCCTCGACGATCGCCCGGAGGTCCTCCCAGTGGTCCTGCCGCAGGACGCCGCCGCAGGAGAAGAGCAACTCGGCGGAGGTGAATGGGGGTGCGCCCGCCACGTCGAGATGGGGCAGGCTGGCCACCAGGTAGACGTACTCCACTCAGTCCTGCTCCCCGGCGGCCCGCTGGACGATCTCACCGAGCGGGGGCTTGAGGACGGGGGCGAGCGCCTCGGCGAGGGCGGTCAGGCTGAAGTCGTGGTAGAGGTTGTCGTCGACGAACGACACCTTGAAGCCTTTGTCGAGCCGCTCGTCGGCGCGCAGGGTCAGGCCCTGCCCCACGAGGTCGCGGTACTTCTGCATCACGAGTGCCGCGATGGCCTCGCGGTCTTCCGCGGCCAGAAGCACGTCGACGCGGCTCTCGTTCATGTCGTGCGCCGCGTACGACTCGGCGAGACGCACCAGCATGTCGGCGACGACGTCCGGCGTGAGCGCCGTCGCCACGGTGGCGCGCAGAGTCTCGCGGAGGATCGCCTCGATGCTCTTCCGCAGCGCAAGCAGGAAGTCCCGGCCGGCCTGCTCGAGGGCCTTCTCTCCGCGCTGCCGGCTCGCCTCGGCTTCCCCCTCGGCCCGGCGACGGAGTCGGTCGGCCTCCGCTTCGGCCTCGGCCACGACGCGGCGGGCGCGTTCCTGCGCCTCGCCGAGGATGCTTGCGGCCTCGGCCTCGGCCTGCTCAACGCCTTCGTGACGAATGCGGTCCAGAAGGCTTTGAAGCTGCTCTTCCATTGCCATCCTCTACTCGAAACGCGCCGGCACACGCGGTCCGGCCGATCGCCCTGCAGTGGCCGCCCTCGGACCAAGCCTACGCCACCGCCGCCGACTGCAGCAATCCGCCCCGCCGTGGGGAAGTCATCTTGAGCGGCGCCGCTCGCGGTGCTAGCGTGGCCCGAGGACATCTGGCGTGCCGCGCGCAGGGGCGTCCGTGCGGCACTAGACGACGGGGAGCGTACGGGCGTGGCACGGAGGAGACAACAGGACGCGCTCAGTCGCGTCGTCGGGATCGGTGGTCTCTTCGGCACGGCCTACGGATACGTCGGCACGTCCACCTACTTCGTCCTCGGCGGGATCGCCCTCTACTCGCTGGGCGTCACCCCGTTCCTGATCTTCATCGTCGGCCTTGTGTTCATCGTCACCGCGTGGTCATACGCGGAGGGGTCGGCGGCCATGCCGGAGGCGAGCGGCGTGGCCAGCTTCGCGCGCCGCGCTTTCGACCCCATGACCGGCTTCGTCGCAGCCTGGGCTCTGCTCCTCGACTCCATCATCCTGGTCGCGATCGCCTGTTCCTTCGTCCCGTACTACCTGGGTGTCCTGGTGCCGCAGATGCAGGACTGGCCGTACGCTTTCCTCATCGGTATCGGCGCCGTCGCCCTGCTGGTCGCCCTCAACGTGCTCGGCCTGCAGGAGTCGGTGCGCCTCAGCTCACTCATGGCGGTCCTCGGGCTGGCGACCCTCGTGCTGCTGCTCATCGTGGGCTTCTTCGTGCTGCTCAAGCCGGGAGTGGTGTGGGGGCAGATCGACCTGGGGAGCGTGCCGACCTGGGGGCACCTGCTGTACGCCGCGCCTCTCGCCGCCGCGGCGTTCACCGGCCTCGACGCCGTCTCGAGCCGCGCCGAGAGCGCCCTGCACCCGGCCCGCGACGTGCCGAGGGCCATCAACGTGGTGCTGCCGCTCGTCGTGGCCCTGAGCATCGGGCTCGGAGTCGTGGCCCTCTCGGCGCTGCCGGTCGACTCCAATGTGGTCCCGGTCGACCCCGAGACCGGGCTCACGCAGCCGGTCGCGGTGGTCCCGGGCGAAGAACAGGACGTCTTCGTGCTGGCGAACGACCGCGCCGTGACGGTGGTCGTGCCCGTCGAGCAGCGGGGACCGGGTCATGTCATCCCCGCCCAGGAGCCCACCGGTGAGGTCTTCAGCGCGGGCGGAGCGCCCACGACGCGCCTCTATGGCACGCTCCTGGGCAGCGCCTATCTCCAGGACCCCGTGATGGGCCTGGTCGCCAGCCTGCCCGACGACCTCGAGTGGCTCAAGGCCATCCTGCGGCCCTGGGTGGCCATCGTCATCGTGATCGCGCTGCTCCTGGCGGCCCACGCGGTCGTCGGCGGCTCGGCGCGCATCATCTACTCGCTCGCCCGGCACCACCAGGTGCCGGCGGTGCTCGGTCGCGTCCACGCCTCGCGCATGACCCCCTACGTCGGCCTCGTGCTCTTCGGCGCGGCGGCCGTGATCCTGCTCATCCCGAGAGACCCGCTGCTGCTGCTCGGGCTGTTCGGCTTCGGAGCTATGCTGGCGTTCACCATGACGCACCTCTCGGTGATCGCCCTTCGGTACCGCGAGCGCGCGCTGTCGCGGCCGTTCGTCGTGCCCTTCAACATCAGGTTCCGCGGCGCGCTGCTGCCGCTGCCGGCGGTGTTCGGCGCCGCGGCGACGGCTCTCATCTGGGTGCTCATGGTGGCCACGCATCCCGCCGGCCGCATGGTGGGCTTCGCCTGGATGGCCGGCGGCCTGCTGTTGTACGTGCTCCACCGGCGCAGCGCCGGGACCCCGCTTCTGCGCCAGCCTCAGGAGACGAGGCTGCCTTCGACGGCTCTCGTGGACGTCGACTACGAGAGGATCCTCGTGCCGGTCGTCGGGACGCGGCTCAGCGACGAGATGATGGTCCTCGGGTGTCAGCTCGCGGCCGAGAAGGGTGCTACCATCGACGTCGTCTACGTGGTCGAGGTGCCGATGCAGCTTCCCCTCGACGCGCCGCTCGCTGAGGAGCGTTTGCGCGGTCGGCAGGTGCTCGACGCGGCCATGGCGGTGGCCCGCGAGTTCAGTGTCGAAGCCTGGCCTCACCTGGTCACGGCGCGCCAGTCCGGCCGGGCCATCGTCGACAAGGCCGAGGAATGGAACGCCGACGTGATCATCGTCGGCGCCGTGAAAAAGCGCCGCGTCGACGACCGCCTGTTCGGCGATTCGGTCACCTATGTACTGCGCCATGCTCCTGGTGAGGTCCTGGTGAACCTCGTCCCCGCCGACTACCCGATGCAGGGTTCGGCCGCGGAGATCGAGGCGGAGCGTGTCGCGAAGGCCCTGGAGCCGGGATCCCGAGCAGACGTCGAGAGGAAGTGAAGCGAGACATGTACGTGATCATCGCCGGTTGCGGGCGGGTCGGCTCGAGCATGGCCAAGCAGCTGGTGGGCGAGGGCCACGACGTCGTCGTCGTCGACGAAGACCCTGGTGCGTTCAGGCTCCTGGGGGACGATTTCCCTGGTCAACGCGTCGTGGGCGCCGCCCTCGATTGGGACGTCCTCCGCGAGGCCGGCATCGAGGGCGCCGACGCGTTCGCGGCGGCCACCGACGGAGACAACACCAACATCGTCTGCGCGCTCATCGCGTGGCGGCGGTTCGAGGTGCCCTGCGCCATCGCCCGTGTGTACGATCCGCTGCGGGCGCGGGTCTTCGCCAGATTGGGTGTGCACACTGTCTGCCCAACGGAGCAGGCGCGGGTCATGATGATGGACGCAGTCCATTCGTGTCCCGCCTCAGAAACAGAGGAGTAAGCCATGTTCGTGGTCATCGTCGGCGCGGGCAAGGTAGGGCTCAACGTCGCCCGCAGCCTCACTCATATGGGGCACGAGTTCATCGTCATCGAGCAGCGGCGCTCCCGCTACGACCTGTTGCGCCCGGAGCTCGAGGAGCGGTTGCTGTTCGGTGACGGCACCGAGATGTGGGTCCTCGAGGAGGCCGGCATCGTGCGCTGCGACCTGGTCGTGGCGGTCACCGGCGACGACGAGGACAACGTCGTCATCGCGCAGCTCGCCAAGCTGGAGTACGGCGTGCCGAAGGTCGTGGCGCGCGTCAACAACCCACGCAATCAGCCGACCTTCGATCTGCTGGACGTCGATGCCACGGTCTGCGCGGCCACGATGATGATCTCGATGATCCAGCACGAGCTGCCCTCCCACCAGTTCGTGCCCCTGCTCTCGCTCAAGCGCGAGAACGTGGAGCTCGTCGAGATCGAGGTCAGCGACGATTCGCCGTCCGCCCACCTGGCGATCAAAGACATCCGGCTGCCCGACGGCGTGCTCGTGACCGCCATCCTGCGTGACAGCACGGCGCTGCTGGCACGCGGCAGCGAGGTGCTGCTGCCCGGAGACCAAGTCCTCTGTCTGCTGGCGCCGGGCAGGGAGAAGGAGCTCATCCGCAGCTTCCTGCCCAGCCAGAGGCCCGAGGACGTCCAGGCGCAGGCCAGTATCGACACCATCAACGAGTGACGGGCGACTCGCAGACACGGGGGGGCGGTCGGCTGTGAAGATCATCGTCGTGGGGACCGGGACCCTCGGCTTCTACGTCGCCAGGAAGTTCTCCGAAGAGCGTCACGACGTCGTCCTGGTGGGCGACGACGAGGAGGCCTTGCGCCGCGCGCAGGACGCCATCGACGTCGGCGCCGTGGTGGGCAAGGGCAGCACGCCCTCGATCCTCCTCGAGGCGGGTCTGCGATCCGCCGACATCCTCGTGGCCGTCACGGGCAGCGACGAGACCAACATCGTCGCCTGCCTCATCGCCGAGACCGTCGCCGAGCGGATCGTACGCGTGGCCCGTCTGCACGACCCGGCCTATCTGGGCGCCAAGGGCATCATCGACAAGAGCTCGCTGAGCATCGACCTCGTGATCAGCCCCGAAGAGGAGGTCGCTCACGCTGTGGCCGCGCTGGCCGGCACGCCGGGCGCCACCGACGTCCTTGAGTTCGCCGACGGCCGCGTCAGAGCCGTGGGAGTGGACATCGACGCCGATTCGCCAATGATCGGCAAGCCGATCAAGGACCTGACCCGGCGGGCCGGCGAGAAGCTCATGGTCGCCGGTGTGTACCGGGGGGAGATGGTCAGCGCTCCCTCCGACGACATCCGGCTCATGGCCGGCGACACGCTGTTCCTGGTCGCCGATCGACCTTCCGTGCGCCGGGCGATGACGCGCCTCGGCAAGCGCTGGACGCGCACTCGCAACGTCATCATCGCCGGAGGCGGCTGGGAGGGCGTGTCCATCGCGCGCCGTCTGGCCGCGGACGGCGTGCACACGAAGATCATCGAGAGGGACCCGGCGGTCTGCGAGAAGATCTCGAAGATGCTGGACGACACGCTCGTCCTGAACGGCGACGGCATGGACGAGCGCCTGCTGGTCGACGAGGGCGTCCAGCGCGCCGAGATGCTGGTCGCGGCGCTGGGCAACGAGACAGACAACATCTTCGCCGCCCTCCTGGCCAGGCGTCTGGGGACCCGCCGCGTGGCGGCGCTCATCGACACGCCCGAGTACCTGCCGTTCGCCTCCACCATCGGCGTCGACATCGTGCTGAGCCCGCTGCTCTCGGCGCTGAACCCCATCCTCCAGTTGGCCCGTCAGGGTCAAGTCGTCTCGGTGCGTACGCTGCGCGAGAACCTGGTGGAGGGCATCGAGTTCGTCGCCGTCAAGGGCGCCGGCATCGTCGGCCTGCCACTGGCGCTCCTGCACATGCCGCATGGGTCGCTGGTGGGCGCCATCGTGCGGGACGACGAGGTGATCATCCCCGACAGCGCCACCGTCGTCGAACTAGGAGACCGCGTCGTGCTCTTCGCGCGCCCCGCGCTCATCCCCCGGCTGCAGCGTCTCCTGGCCCCGGGTTGACGGTCCGTAACCGACGATGGCGCAGCCGTTTCCGAACCTTGACCTCGCGGGCATCCATCCCAGCACGCTTGGGGGCCTGCGCCGCATAGCGTTTCTGCTCAGCGCCCTGCTGTTGGGCGCGACGGCGAGCATGGTGGTCCCCCTGGCGGTCGCGGCCGGCTACGGGGAGCCCCACACGGTCAGCTCGTTCGCGACGACGATGTTCATCGGCGCCGCCGCGGGGACGATCGGCTTCTTCCTCTTCCGCACCGAGCTCACGAGCCTCACGCGCCGGGAGGGCTTCGCCGTGGTGGCGCTAGGCTGGCTGCTGGTGTGCCTGATCGGCTCGCTGCCGTTCGTCCTGGACGGCATCCTGAGCCCCCTCAACGCCTGGTTCGAGACGGTCAGCGGGTTCTCCGGCACCGGCTCGAGCGTGATCGCCGATGTCGAAGCGCTGCCCAAGGGCATCCTCTTCTGGCGCAGCTTCACGCACTGGCTGGGCGCCATGGGGTTCCTCGTGCTCTACGTCGCGGTGTTCCCTCTGATGGGCGTCGGCGCCATGCAGCTCTATCGCGCGGAGGCGCCGGGGCTGGAGGTCGACCGCCTGCGGCCACGCATCAGCAGTACGGCACGCATCCTGTTCATGATCTTCCTCGGCCTCTCGGTGTCGCTCACCCTGCTCCTACTGCTCGGCGGGATGACCTGGTTCGACGCCGTCTGCCAGACGTTCGCCGCCATCGGTACCGGAGGCTTCTCGACAAAGAACACGAGCATCGCCTGGTGGCACAGCGCCTACATCGAGTGGGTGATCATCATCTTCCTGTGGCTGGCGTCGACCAACTTCTCGCTGTACTGGATGGTCATCATCGGCAAGCCGAGCCGCTGGTTGAAGGACGCGGAGTGGCGTTTCTACACGAGCGTGCTGGTCGGCGCGAGTCTCTTCGTCGCCGCGCTCGTGTATGCGACCTCCGACGTGTCGGCGAACCAGGCCATCCGCGACGCGTTCTTCTCGGTCGTTTCGCTCGCGTCGACTACGGGGTTTGTCACCGCCGACTACGAGAAGTGGCAGCCGCTGGCGCAGTACATCCTCTTCATGTTGCTGTTCATGGGCGGCTGCGCCGGCTCGACGGCCGGAGCGATGAAGGTGATCCGCGTGCTGCTCTTCGTGAAGCAGGCCGTGCACGAGTTCTTCGAGACGGTCCATCCGTACGCCGTGTCCACGCCGCGTATCAATGGCAAGCCCGTGACGCGCGACATGATGCGCTCCGTCTCGGCGTTCATCGGCCTGTACCTGCTCGTCTACGTGGTCTCCGTGTCCGTGGTGTCGCTCACAGGGATGAACTTCCCCACCGCCCTGTCGGCGGTCGCGACGGCGATGGGGGGCGTCGGGCCGGGGCTGGCCGATGTCGGTCCCTACGACAACTTCTCTTGGGTGCACCCTGCCGCCAAGCTGGTCCTCACGTTCGACATGCTGGCCGGGCGGCTTGAGCTCGTCACGCTCATGATCATCTTCACGCCGGCCTTCTGGCGGCGGTAGGGAGTACAGGCCGCCGGCACTCGCACGGCGACAGGCTCTGGCACCCCGCCGGCCAGGCGGACGCGCAGTGCCAGGGAGCGACGATCGGTGAGGTCATCCGCGATTGCTGCGCGCCGCTCGCCGGCGGGTAGGCGCCGGGACGACCGACCCGCCCGTCGCAGCGAGCCGCGTGAGATCCCCGACGTCGCCCCGCTCCTCGCCGGCACTTCAGGGCGACAGAGCACCGCACTCGCGCGACGTCGAACCAGATCACGAGGCCGACGCAGGCGGGCCAGCCGCGCGCCACTACCCGGCCGCCGGAGTCCGCGCTAGGATGCCGGCATGACCGCACGCCTCAGCATGATCGTCTCGCGGCACGGCTACCTTCTCGCCATTGTGGCGATCGCTCTGTCGACCGTCCTCTTCCTCGCGGGACGGGACTTGTTCGCTAAGGGACAGTGGGCGCTGCTCTACCTCCTCATCATCCTTCTGGTCGCCGGCGCCGCCGGCACGTGGCCGGCCATCCTTGCCTCCGTGCTCGCCTTCTTCACCTGGAACTTCTTCTTCCTGCCGCCCTATCACACGCTGCAGGTGCACGACCCGCAGGACTGGCTCGACCTCGCCGCCTTTCTCGTCGTCGGCCTGCTCGTCGGCGTCCAGACGGGGCGCTTGCGAGACCGCGAGAAGCGCGCTGTCGCCCGACAACAGGAGACGGCCGCGCTCAACCGGGTCAGCGCCGCCGTGGCCTCCCAGACGTCCACCGAGCAGATGACCGAGACCTGCCGGAGCGAGATCGTCAGCGTGCTGGGCGCCGGCTCCGCGTATGTCTTCGTGCTGGCAGGGGATGACCTGCGTTGGTGTGGCGAATCGGCGGACCGCGAGGCGCCCGACCCCGCCCTGGCCGCGCGCGCCCGCCGAGTCGTGGACGACGAGCTGGCGGGGAACGCCGAACAACGAGTCTCTAGCGCCCCGGCGACTGTGGTCAGCGCCGACGACGGTGCGCTCTACGCGGTGATCCACAGCCCCTCGGGCGCGGCCGGAGTGCTCGCCGTCCAGGCAAGGACGAACGGCGTTCCGTACTCGGCCAACGCCGCCCGCCTGGTCGCCTCCCTCGCCAATCTCGTCGGCGCCTTTCTCGAGCGCGAACAACTCCAGACCGTGGCCACGAAGGCCGCGGCCGAGCGCGAGGCCGATCGGCTCAAGTCGAGCCTGCTCTCCTCAGTGTCTCACGAGCTCAAGACACCGCTCGCGGCTCTCACCGCCACGGTGAGTAACCTGCTCGAAAGCGACGTCGACTGGGACGAGCAGAGCGTGCGCGACGAGCTCCGCGCGATCGTCGGCGACGTCGCGCGGCTAAACAACAGCATCGGCGCGCTGCTCGACCTGTCGCGCCTCGAGGCTCACGCCTGGGAACAGAGACGCGAGCTGTACGAGCTCAGCGACATCATCGCCGCAGGTATCGCGGCGCTCCCCGCCCACCTGCGTCAGCGTGTCATTGTCGACCTGCCCGACACTACGCCCGCGGTCGACGTCGACTTCTCGCAGTGGACCCGCGTCGTTCAGAATCTCCTTGAGAACGCGGTCCTCTACGCCGGCGGGGACACTCCCGTGACGATCGGTGCACGCGCCTGGAACGAAGGAGCACGGATCTGGGTCGAGGACGTCGGCCCAGGGATCGCGCCCGAAGAGCACGATGCGGTGTTCGAGAAGTTCTACCGGGGACACAGCGCCTCCGGCCACGCGCCGTCGGGCACCGGGCTCGGCCTCGCGATCACGCGAGAGATCGTGCGCAGCCACAGCGGCACCATACGCGTCGAAGACGTGGTGCCGCACGGCGCCCGCTTCGTCATCGCGCTGCCGTCAGGCCCCGCCCCGCCTGCGCCGGCCGACGCAGAGGAGACCGCATGACCGTGCCCGAGAGACCTACGCGCGTCCTCGTCGTCGACGACGAGGAGCAGATCCGCCGGGCGCTGAGGTCGATCCTCTCGACCCGCGGCTACGCGCTCGCGATGGCGGCGACCGCCGAGGAGGCGCTGCTCAAGGCGATCGACGCACCGCCCGACCTGGTCATCCTCGACCTCGCCCTGCCGGACCGCAGCGGCATCGAGGTCTGCCGAGAGCTGCGGACCTGGATGACGGCGCCCATCCTCATCCTCTCGGTCAGGGCCAACGAGGCCGACAAGATCCAGGCCCTCGACGAGGGCGCCGACGACTACCTCACCAAGCCGTTCTCGGCCGGCGAGCTCCTGGCCCGCATACGGGCCCTGCTGCGCCGAGCGGCGGCGCTCACCTCGCCGCCGCCGGTCGTGACGGCGGGCGAGCTCGAGATCGATATCGCCCGCCGGCGCGTCACGCTCGCCGGCGAAGAGGTGCCGCTCACCCCGACCGAGTTCGACATCCTCGCGTTCCTCGCCCGCAACGCCGGGCTGGTCGTGACGCAGCGCATGATCCTCGAACAGGTGTGGGGACCAGAATGGGTCGAGGACTCGCAGACGCTGCGCGTACACGTGAGCAACCTGCGCAAGAAGATAGAGCAACGCCCCGGTGGACCCCGTTACATCATCACCGAACCGGGTGTCGGCTTCCGGCTGGCAGCCGACGAGCCACCGACTCACTGAGTAGGCTCCGTCTCGAGCCGGCGGTCCTCTTTACACATTCTTTAGCCAGACACCGGGGTGATTCACGCCGCCTTTAGGGACGGCGGCCTACACTCCTGTCAGCAAGGTCGAGTCCGGCCTGCGTGCGCGTGTCGTTGGAGGCGGATGATGATGGTCGTGTTGGAGATCCTGATCGCGGTCGTGGCCAGCGCCGCGATCGTCGCGGGAATCGGCGGTTTGGTGTACATGGTGGTCCTGACGAGCCTCGCGGAGCGTGATCGTCATCTCCACACCCTCGCCAACGCGCAAGCCCGCTGCGCACGCACGCAGTCGCAGCTCCCCCGGCACGAGACGCTCGGCCCCCTGCCGATGCTGGCTGGTCGCGCCGGGGCCTGAACCCGGCGCCCGGCGGCGCCACCCCGCCCCAAGCCGACTCGAAATGAACCTCTGCGCTCCGCCGTCGGCGCGCGGTCGTTGCCGGCGGACCTCCCTCAGCCCGCGCCTCAGTCGGGGGCGTGGCCCGGGTTGACGGTCAGCTTGTCGAGGTCGCGCACGGTGGCGTAGGGCACGAAGCCCGATCCCTGCGCCTCGTGGTAGAAGCGGCCGATGTGGGCGGGGCGCCGGCAGTAGTCGGTGCACAGCACCAGCTTGCCGGCGCCCTTGAAGCGCTCGAGCGCCCGCACGTTCTCGGCCGTCCAGGGCGCGATCGCGTCGCCGTTGTACCAGGTGTCCTCCTGGCCGAGGCCGGTGACCACCGCCATGTACTCGGGGTGCTTGCCGAGGTAGGCGCCGTTCTGCGGGAAGATGGCAAAGTCGGGCTTGCCCTTGACCACCCTGGCGTACTCGGCGAGGCGGCGCACGAAGTCGACCATGTCCTGCGCCGCCTGCTTGCGCACCGGCTTGCCTTCGCCGCCGGGCCCCCAGTACTCGTAGGCGTCGATGATGTCGAGGTACACCCCGTCGTAGCCGTCGGCGATGATCTTGTCGAGGTAGCTGTCCGGAGTCCCGTAGATGATCGTCTGCCAGCCCGGATACCAGAAGCGGACCTTGTAGTTGTCGAGCCAATCTGGGTTGGACCGGCCAAGCCACGGCGGCGCGCCGGGATCGGGGATGCCGTCACCCTTGGCGTCCCACGCCTTCTTCCAGTACCAGCGGTAGGTCTCGGCCTCGCCGATGCTCATGTAGGCGAGGACGCGCTTGGCGCCGCCCGGGCTGTGCTGCAAAGCAGCGATCTGCCCGGGCGTGAAGCGCGTCGCCTCGTGGCCGTTCAGCGCGTAGTCGGTGATGACGAGGTCGAAGCGGCTGTTGCCCGCCTTCAGCAGGCTCAAGTTCTGCAGCTGGTAGAGAAAGTCGTCCGCGGCCGACCAGTCCGGCTGGGCGGAAGGAGTGTCGCTGATCGTGATCGTGCCGGTCTCGCCGGTGATCGTGGTGCCGCGCACGTCCATGCTCAGGAAGCCGTCGGCGTAGCTCCACTCGCCGACCATGAGCTGCGGGTTGTCGCACTCCACGGAGGCAGGTGCGAAGGGAAGCTTCACCCTGACCGTCTGCCGACCGTACATCTGCAGCTTCAGCGAGGCCTGGTCGGCGCCCGCGTCGAAGGCGAAGACGTTGTAGGTCGCGCCGTTGAGGTCGACGTAGGCCGGCATGGCCTGGTCGCCGAACGTCGCCGTCATCTGGTAGACGGCGGGGTCGAGGCGCCCCTGCGGGTTGCCGTTCTTGCCGAGCACGATGTAGGCGTAGCCGAACGTGTCCTTCCAGTAGCCGAGCACGCTGGCGCCGTTCGTGAGGGCGACGGAGGCGATCTGCCTGTCGCCCACCCAGGTCTTGAGCACCATGCCGCCCAGCAGGTCGTACTTGTAGGCGGCGGGGTCGACCTTGCTCACGTCGATGGTGTACACGCCGCCGGACTCGCTGATCGTGCCGAACTTGTGGTACAGGTACTGCCAGGAGCACTGCGCCGAGTTCTTGGGCAAGAAGCGGTTCTGGCTGTCGTTGGTGCCGAGCAGGTAGTCCACCCACTTCTGCTTGGCGTCCCACAGGTTGGGGAAGTGCGCCTCCTGCCAGCCGTACTTG
>Ga0315281_10002797_pt1 | contig 25812 bp, 21 predicted proteins | sample YL17G07_0_MG_FD_204540 | JGI IMG/M metagenome (GOLD analysis project Ga0315281, IMG submission 204540) | Sediment microbial communities from Yellowstone Lake, YNP, Wyoming, USA - YL17G07_0 | ecosystem: Environmental > Aquatic > Freshwater > Lake > Sediment | place: USA: Wyoming | collected... | reverse complement strand
AACGACCATTAACGGCATTTACAAATTGTCTCAATAATAGTCATTCAGTATTCATCTATCTGAAAACACCTTGACTATTTTGTAATCGTTCGATTACAATTATAATATGTACTCGATAAAGCCGCTTCCAGAATTTACCGCATGGCTGGATGACCTGACCGATGGCTCCGTACGCGGTGTTATTGCAGCGCGCATTAAACGTCTAGCTTTGGGTTTAATGGGTGATGTAGAACCAGTTGGAGAAGGTGTATCGGAATTACGCATTCATTTTGGCGCTGGCTGGCGTGTGTATTTTGTTCGGCATGGCAAAACGGTAATCGTGTTACTGGCTGGCGGTTCTAAACGTACACAGAAAGCCGACATAAAAAGAGCCAAAGCGTTGGCGTTGCGATTGGATTAACATGAAGGAGATGACCATGAAACGTATCAAAATAGCCGACCTGCCCGAGTTTGATGCTTCATCCTATCTTGACAGCGAAGCCGCGATTGCGGCTTATCTGACAAATATTCTTGAAGCGAACGATCCAGCCTTGCTTGCATCTGCGCTAGGCGATATTGCCCGTGCTCACGGTATGGGCGAGATTGCGAAGGCATCGGGGCTCACACGTGAGGCATTATATAAAGCGCTGCGACCTGATGCGCAACCTCGTTTTGATACCATCAGTCGTGTTTGCACTGCCTTGGGGGTGCGTTTGGTGGCACAGGCGGTGCATGTACCAGTTCAATAAGATAATAGAAGGTTATCCTAAATTTCCTCAAATTTTTGAAGCTGAGGTAATTTGAAGTTAATTATCACAAAATTGTCTGATGGAAAGTTGGATACCTGTCTGGCGCTGATCGGCCAATAAGGGTCAGTCGCGAGTGGCCGCTTTGCGGCAGTGAGTTTTAAGTAGTAAACTCCCGGTCAGTGCCAAAAGCGGTTTGAATATCCCGCAAAGTTTGTGTCATAAGTCGAAACAAGACGCCGTAGCACTTAGTTATCTATCACACATTGGCATAAAATGTGATAATCCATTAGACGAGTGACGAATAACCACAAACACCATGATTACTAAAATTACAATTGAATCATTTAAGTCGCTTGAAAACGTAGAAATAAAACTTGGCAACCTCAATGTATTTGTAGGTGCTAATGGTTCAGGAAAGAGCAACCTACTTGAAGCCATTGGGGTTCTATCCGCTGCGGCAGACGGCAAAGTTACGGATCAAACATTGCTGCAACGTGGTGTTCGTCCAGGTGTTCCCAAGCTTTACAAAAGCGCGTTTCCAACCACAGACAAACGACAGCTATCTCACATCTCTTTTAGTGGTTCATCGGACGAAGCACATTATGACGTTTCGTTAAACAACCCGATGGCCGATCCCAGTCCTGCGTGGAAATTCAAGACGGAACTGCTTGAGCGTGGCACTGTTAAGCTCGCAAGCAGGGGGCCGAATTCACGAATCAAATCTAATACAGATAATGGCCTCGCGGCGCTGAAAGCGGTTGAACTCAACGAGGATGATGCCGCTTTGGTGCTGATACGTCGCCTCCAGAATTACGTCATCTATTCACCGACAACTCCAGTTCTGAGAGGTGTTGCGCCTGAAACGCAACCTCGACAACCGCTCGGGCTTTCGGGCGGGCGATTACCCGAGGCAGTGCTTGAACTTTTAAAAAGTCGTTCTGAAAACCTTCGAACCGAAGCAATATGCTCTGAAGCGCTCAGTCTCATTAGCTGGGCAAAAGGCTATGGATCGGCTCCGGCAACCCATCTCCCACTTTCGCCATCTGCCAGTTCTTCGCCCAGAGTTATTAGGTTTGTAGACAAATACATGATGGAAAGCCGCAATGTCCTTTCGGGTTACGATGCCAGCGAGGGCGCTCTTTTAATTCTATTCCTCGCCGTTCTTGCCGCTCATCCCAAATCCCCGTCTTTCTTTGCAGTGGACAATGCAGACCACGGGCTTAATCCAGGTTTAGCGACGGTGCTGATGAAACACTTTTCGGATTGGATTTTGAGCAGCCAAGATCAGCGTCAAATTCTGATGACGAGCCATAACCCAGCAGTCCTAGATGGCTTGCCCTTGCAAGACGACAGGGTTCGTCTGTTCACCGTGGATCGCGACAATAAAGGGAAAACTGTCATCAAACGCGTCGTCGTTGATCAGAAACTTTTGGACATGAGCGCCAAAGGTTGGACGCTATCTCGTTTGTGGATGAACAAGCTCATCGGCGGCATGCCGGATGTCTGACACATTAAGAATAGCACTGGTCGCGGAAGGCGTCACAGACCGTGCAGTTTTGAATGCAGTAATTGAATCCATGCTAAATGGCCGTTCGTTTATTCTCACATTGTTGCAGCCCGAAGGTAGTGTGGCGTTTTCTGGCGGTGGCAATGCGGGCTCATTCGGTGGTGGCTGGAAAGGCGTGTATCGGTGGTGTCTTCAAGCAACGCTACGCAGTGGCGGAAAATTGAGTGATGATCCACTTTTTTTCGGTTATGACCTGCTGTTGCTTCATTTGGATGCGGACGTGGCAGGTGAAGACCCTGCAAATAGTCTGATTGCTCCGATTCATGAATTAGCTGGGATATTACCGTGTGAGCAGCCTTGTCCTCCACCTAGCACGACTACAGATGCATTACGCAAAGTAATTCTCTCGTGGGTTGGTGAAGCAATAACACCTCCCAGGACTGTGCTTTGCACCCCTTCAAAGAGCACGGAAGCATGGGTAATGGCCGCCATCTTTCCGAGAGATAAGGAAGTGGTGAAGTTAGGCTGGGAGTGTTATCCAAAACCAGAAAGCCGACTAGGACAACAACCTAAGAAAAAACGCTTTGCAAAGAATCAGCTAGACTACGAAACGCGAAAATCTGAGCTTCAAGCTGGCTGGCTATCAGTTGTAGCGCGCCTTACAGAAGCACGTAGATTTCAAGATGAATTCATAGCGGCTATTCCAATTTAGCGTAGAAACCCATCATCACACCGTACTCTACGCAATAAAGCTGCATATCCTCATTGAACTTGCTTTTTTATTTGCTTAGTGGCAGCTTTGAAGTATTCCGAAGTTCGGCAATGTGTCGATAGCGCCAATTCGCCAATGTCCGTTAACGTGAAGTCAATTCTGTTTCTTGGATGTCGCTTTCGGGCACTTAACAGACATTACTAAAATATAACTTTACCTATACCAACATTGACCAAAAACATATCCAATGCATTTCAAATATAATCACTGACATGACCCCAGACCAGTACTGTCAAAATAAAACAGCGCAGAGCGGCTCCAGTTTTTATTACAGCTTTAAATTCCTGCCGCATGAGCGCCATCGCGCCATCACCGCGTTGTATGCCTTCTGCCGCGAGGTTGATGATATCGTCGATGAATGCACCAATGAAAATGTGGCCCGTACCACTCTTGCGTGGTGGCGCGGGCAGGTTGCCGATATTTACACCGGCAAACCTCAGCATCCGGTGGCACTGGCACTGGTGCCGCTGGTCAAGCAATTCAATCTGCCGCAGGAACACCTGCTGGAAATTATCGATGGCATGGAGATGGATCTGAACCAGCATCAATACGCGGATTTCAAATCCTTGCAGCTTTACTGCTATCGTGTTGCATCCGTTGTCGGCCTGCTGGCCGCAGAAATATTCGGCTACAAAGACCGCAAGACCCTCAAGTACGCGCACGACCTCGGTATCGCGTTTCAACTCACCAATATCATTCGCGATGTGGGTGAAGATGCACGGCGCGGGCGCATCTATCTGCCGCAGGATGAAATGGCGCAATTTGGCGTACATGCCAATGACATACTCGATGCGCGCGAAACGGATGCATTCAATAAGCTGATGCAGTTCCAGATCGAACGTGCGCAACGCTTCTATGATCAGGCCTTATCCGAATTGCCTACTGTAGACCGCAGGGCACAGCGTACCGGCCTGATCATGGCAGCGATCTATCGCGCCACACTGGAAGAAGTGATGTACAGCGGATGTCATGTGCTAAAAGAGCGCGTTTCGCTGCCGCCGCTGCGCAAGCTGTGGCTGGCTTTAAAGACCTGGATGAAAAACTGATGCTCCCTCCCCAGTTGAGAGAATGGCATTGCTTCCCTCTTCCGGGTGCCCGGCCAAGAGTTTTTCGGACTCCGGGGGAGGGACTGAGGGTGGGGGAGCAGGCGTATGGGCAAGCAATAAGGCATGAACATGCGAATTAGCCAGGGCGCTCCCTCTCCCCACCCCTCTCCCGCCAGCGGGAGAGGGAGCAAACGTGACAATCCGCCTTTAACACTGGCCATCATCGGCGGCGGCTATGCAGGCATGGCTGCTGCAACCACACTTGCATCTCGCAATATTCCCGTCACTGTATTTGAAAGCGCGAAACAACTGGGTGGCCGTGCTCGCGGCGTGCGGCATAACGATACGCAGCTCGATAACGGCCAGCATATTCTGCTCGGCTGCTATCGCAATACACTCAAGTTGATTGAATTGGTTGGCGGCAATATCGAGCAGGACTTCCAGCGCCTGCCGCTACAACTGACCCTGCATAAGCACTTCGAGCTGAAAGCCCCGCGTTTGCCTGCCCCGCTGCATCTGCTCATCGGCCTGCTGCGCGCCAAAGGTTTAAGTTTGTCAGCACGCTTGCGTGCCGCAAGCTTCATGCTATCCATGCGCCGCAATCGCTTCCTTCTCCCCTCTCCCGCTGGCGGGAAAGGGGGCGGGGGAGCTGGAGCACAGGATATTTCAGCACTCAAACTGCTGCTGCAATATCAACAAGACGATGATTTGATCCGCCTGCTGTGGGAACCCATTTGCATTTCTGCGCTCAACACACCCGTGCAAAAAGCCTCCGCACAAGTGCTGCTGAACGTGCTGCGCGACAGCCTGAACGGCTCGCGTGCGGACAGCGACATGCTGCTGCCGCGTATCGATTTTTCCGCGCTGTTTCCAGATCGTGCGGCTGCCTATGTCAATAGCCATGGCGGCAAGGTTCTGCTGTCATGCGGTGTGGATGCAATCAACAGACAGGGGGATCAATTTGAACTGATCACGGCAGAGGGGCCGCAATATTTTGATCATGTTATCTGCGCCGCCTCACCCAGCACCGCAACGCGTCTGTTCGGCAAGCTGCCGGAATTAACTGAAGTAGCCCGGCAGATTGAAGCCATCCCCTACCAGCCTATCTACACCGTATATCTGCAATACCCGGCAAATGTGCGCTTGCCGCACCCTATGCTGGGTATGGATCGCTGCATCAGCCAATGGCTGTTCGACCGCGGCCAGATCGCAGCGCAACACGGTTTGATTGCGGTTGTCATCAGCGCAGAGGGAATACATCAGGATTTATCGCACGAACAACTGGCACGCAAGGTGACTGAAGAATTGCGTGAACATCTGGATATTGCACAAGCGCCGCTATGGCACCAGGTCATCGCCGAAAAACGCGCCACCTTTTCCTGCGAACCCAATCTGTCGCGACCATCACACTTGACCCCAATTGCAAACTTGCTGCTGGCTGGAGATTTCACTGCCGGGGAATATCCTGCCACGCTAGAGGGTGCGGTGATGAGTGGGGTACGCTGCGCCGATGAAATAATTCAACATATACATAGCGACATAAATCTACTGCGCGGATGAATGGTTGCGTTGCGCCGTGCTCGGAGTCCGGGGTCGCAAAGCGACAGATGTTTATATACATTCCGGCTCCTGTGCTCCGTGCGCCTTACCCTTCATCCGCTCGCTACGATTTATGTCGCTATGTATATCAATCCAATCACTGTCATCGCTTTCATTCTGATATACGCCCCGGCAAGGTGCGTCTGTCGTTTGCTTTGATATTGGCCCGATTCACTGAGTCGAGCAGATTGATGGACGCTCCAAGGTTTTCCTTCACAGTGTCCTTTGCTCCCGCCGCTTTAAAAACATCGACTATCTCGGCGCAACCCTGCACCTGCGCATCCCTCAGCGGCGTATTTCCGGCCTGATTGGCTATATCAATCTTGGCACCCCACTTGAGTAGCATCTTGACGTTCTGCAGCTTTCCTGCCAGCGCAGCATAATGAAGTGCGGTACTGCCTTCCATATTTATGGCGTTGAGCTGATCAGGATTCATGTTTTCGAGAACCGCTTTCAAGATCGATTCATCAGAATTTCCAGCAGCGAGCATCAATGGTGTAACACCATATTTGGTCGACTGGTTCTGCTTCGGTGAAGCAGTGATCAAATACTGCAGCAGTTCGGTATTGAGTTGCGGCATAAGCAGGGCACGAATCAGAATGCTTTTTCCATCCTCATCGGCTATCCAAATATCTGCCTTATTGTCGATCAAAAGTTTAATCAAATCCAATGGTGCACCACCCGCTTTGGATACAACTCTGAGTAATGGAGTATCCCCACCCGAGTCACGTATATTGACTTCAGCATGTCGTGCCAACAACAATTTTGCCAGTATCAACCATTTGTCAGGGGGAGTCCGAACAAACTTTCGTGTAGCTCCCGTGGCCCGTAACCCTGTAATGTATTCTGCCGGTGCAATTGCTCCAACTGCATAATGCAAGGCTGTCGTACTATTAATCGTGCGCGCATTCACCTGTGCGCCGGCGTCGAGCAATGCCGTGGCCGCTTCGATCTGACCGTGGCTGACCGCTGCCATCAACACTGTAAAGCCGTCGCCTGCGGGAGATACGGTATTGGCCATAGCTGAATTTTTCCCGAGTATTTCGCGCAAGGTTTGAACATCGCCCCGATCCGCCGCCGAGAAAATGGCGATCACCTCGGGAGGAACCGTTTTTTGTTCACTATTTTTTGCAGATAGCGCTTCTTTGGCGCGCTGTTTATCTGCCTGCAGGCGCTCAAGTAACTCGACGTTATACTGCACTTTCCCGAGGCTGGTAGGGTCGCCGTAACGCAATTTACTGGTGCCAAACAGATGCTGTTTTCCATCGGCTGAACGGGTACTGTAGAGAACTGTAAACGCTCCATCAATCGGCAGGTGAAGCAGAAAACGCGTATGCCTCGCGTCAATTTTACTCATCTCCACACCGTCAAGCATACCGGGTTCAGCGCTCCCGAAGCCACGGAAGATCTGACCGTCTGCAGTCCGGATACCCCATTGATGATATAGACCTGGATTTACAGGAGCTGCCCCGTCAATCGCGTCCACGCCATTGTCAGCCGCATTCTGGTAATTTGATGTTACTGGTTTCATCAGCGACTTGCTCCAGCTTGGAATAAGACAGCGTGAAGAAACCTCCGGTGGATGCGGCCACATCCACAACTCAATGTGAGAATCCGTCACCCAGGATTGTGTCCCATTGACGACAGCATCGTCATCGACCTCGATAAGCAAGCGGTTGTAATCAAGCGCCATGACCGATATTGAAGCAACACTGCCATCTATAGCATGTCGGGGCTTCGTCCTGGACACCACAAAACCTGCCGTGTTTTTTTCGCGTTTTCCATCGGCACACACACGAAGCTGTGCTGGTAACTCGCTGTGCCTCCAGTCAAATTGGGGATACTTGGTGGAATCGATGACGGGTATTTGATCAAAATCAGCGGTTGAAGCCTGATATTCACCACCTTCCCTGGTACACAAAATATATTTAAGGCTTTCGCCTGTAGTACCAGTCAGATAGTCTGTGTTAGTAGTATGAGCATAGGCAGGTATATTCACAGCCCACTCCCCTGTTGATTTAGTGGTCTTGATTAATTCAGGAATAAGTCGCCAGGAAGTATTTTCGCTCCAACGCCAGTTTGTGCCGCCGTCAACGGCGTGGTCTAACGCACCTTTTAAAATGGATACTTCCTCACCTCCTGCACCACCAGCACCATAACTGCAATTGTGATCAGGATCGGCCCTTTCTCCCCTTTCAACAACCACAATATCCGCTTTAAGTATGCTATGGCCGTCATAGCTTATTCGCCACCATTCCAGGGGCCAACACCCCTGCGCTGCAGTTTCTGCTTCTAGCGGTGTTGAATCATTGGTGATCATTAACACCATGTGCCCTGATGAATCCTGGCCGATTTTGCCTTTACGTTCAAGATTACAAAATTGGCCAGGACGGCAAATTTTGTCCTTTGCCATTGCTTCACTAGGACCATCTTCCACAATAACTTTCAACGCTTCTTTTAACACCTTCATTTCATCATCCAGCATGCTGATCGCCTGTGTTAGCAACTGCTCCCTGGTCTTGCCGACCATCTCGTCGTCACCCAATCCAGCAATGCGCGGTTGCATAGCTGACCATCTGCGCTGCTCCTGCGGCCATAATTGCTTCTGCAAGTTATTGTAGAGAGCATTTACTTGCCGCTCTTTTTCAAGCAAGGCTGGAGTTTCGCACAGGTAATGATCGAATTTTGATACGGGATGCTGGCAATCGACAGCAAAAACAAATTGCGGAGACAACAGTATGAGTAACGAAAGATATTTAATCCATATACCAAAACGGCTGAAATTAATTTCCATGTGTTGCATACCTGTTCTACTCGTTAATTATGCACACTCTGACGATTACCTCGTCGGCATCCCGGGAGGAAACATGCCACCGAAAATCGCCTTGCGAAACTCCACGGCACTGACGAACTTCATACCCCTGGGCTTCTCCAGCAAACTTGCTGCAAACGAAGTTTCTTTCACCTCGACAAATTCCATGCAATCTCCATTGCTGGTTTCACTCTTAAGAATAAATTTGAGTTTTTGGTCATGCCATTGAGTCTCGCTATCGTTTCTGCTTCCGCCACTACACGCCCATTTTTCTACTTCACGCCCTGCTACGATATCGCCGCCCAGTGAGATTTTCACTGTATAACCCTCGCACGGTACAGCTTCAGCAGATGATTTATCCGCACCGGCATCCATGGCCTCACCCATAAACGATGGACAAATACCTGTCTTCAGGTTGAATGAAGTTTCCATTAATATATTTTTGCCTTCATCGGCGTACCAGCATTTTCCTTCCTTACTGTTCGCGATATTAATTATTTTGCTGGGACCCATCTGCATCTCTGAGCGAAAACCAACACGATTAACATAAAATTTTCCGGCCATCTTTGTGTCGGGCTGGCTACGCGAGTATGTCTGAAGCGTGCCAACAACCGGCGGACCCTGCCATCCAGATTCAGCGGCGAATGCAACGCATGATAGCAAAACCATATAACCTGCAGTAATGATTCGATTCATACTAGTGTCCTGAGTTAGAAGTTCGCATAATGTAGGAGCCCGACTTGTCGAGCGATTGATTTTTTTTAAAAATCGCGCAGAAATCTGCGCTCCTACAATAGCGTGTAGTTTTTATATGGCTTGCTTTGATTCAACGAACTTGCAAATCATGACACTAGTCATGCGACAATCTCCCTGTTGGTTAAAAAATTTTTTTATATATATTCCGGGTATGTTGTCCGCAAATTAGTCAGCCCTGCACATATTTTTCTTGGCGACTAAAGCGGAGAAGGTAATACACACAGTAGATAGGTACCGGCGGGCATAGGTTCATGTACCCCAGATACCGCGCAACAACACTGTATGAGTGCAGTAGATTTACATCGCTGTAAAGAGCATACGTTTCCGATAAAGCGTGCTTACGCTTCCGGTCTAGCGTATTTCCACTACGCGCGTAGGTTTCAACTTCTCGTATGAAGGCATTGCCATACCGACTGATGCGCCTATATATGTGGGGTCGGCGATGACATATTGATCGCCGTGGTAATTTACGGTGGAGAATTCCGGTTTCGTTTTCTTGAGCGCCACTGCCGTGGTCATGTGACCGGGGTAAAGCAAACCGATCACTTTTATGCCAACCAGCTCTCGCACCAACCAGGAGAGAAATACCGCACGGTCCTCGCAGTCGTTAAACGGGAAATACAAGGATTCTTCGACGAAAAAATATCTTTCGCGTCCAAACTGCGCTTCGTCTGTTTTGTAGGGAAACGCTTGCTGGATAAAGGTGAGGAGGAAATCTACAGCTTCTTCTTCGCCCATTTTTGACGTATATTTTTTCAGTTCATCCAGCAATCCGTGACGTAACAGTGAACTGCCATCCGTATCAAAATAGAGTTCGAATTCGGACTGCGGGAAGGAATCAAGATATTCGATCAGGCGGCGATCATAGGGCACATTAAATTTTATATTTTTGTCTTTGTAGATAAACGCCAAAGTGCGTTGTGCCGATACGGACTTTTCAAATCCGGTCGATGCAGAACGAATATCAAGCGGATTGAGTTTGTTGGGATAGCTGGCATCATAGGTATAGAAACTGCGGATGCTATCGCCATGATCTGACGCCAGTGCAGCGTAATAAGTTTGATCGCCGACCTTGGTATACTTGGTGGCATACACCGGCTGTTTCATTGCAACGAACAGATGCACATCATCACCGGCATATCCCATGCGCACGTCATAGCCAGACTTGACCAGGAAATACCAAAGCAGCAGATTTTGCTCTGACTTGCGCTCAGTCTGCAATGACTGCACGACAGCGCGCCACAGGGTCACACCTCCCCAATCATCCAATTTCAGATCACGCCGCGCATCATTAATCGACTGAATCGTCGGTTCGTACTTGCTACCGCTCATCATCGTCCAGAATGCGCTCATCGCTTCCGGCTTGTCACCGCCGGACATGCGGTAGCTTTTCCATTTCTGATCGAAGGAATATCTCACTGCATTGCCATAGAACATGATTTCCAGCATATCCGCCGCAACAGGTACTGGTTTTGGCTGTGGAGGAGCGGGCGGGGGCAATACAGGTTGTATGACAGGAAGTTTGACAACCGGTGAGGGTACAGGCGCGACAGGCGAAGGTGCGGGGCTCACTGGAACGGTGGGAGTGACCACCGGAACTTGCTTGGGTTTGGGTTCCTTGATACGCACCTTGCCCTGCATGGTATCAAACTCGCTCCATTGGCCCTTGAGAAAATCGGCAAATTCGCGATCCAGCTTATCCTTATACTCCTGGAACTCTGCATTTTCCTTTTGGGCGCCCTGCTGCTGTTGTCGGCGGTATGCTTCAAAGTCGTCCGCAGCAAGCAATGCATGGGGAAACAGACTAGCAACAAAAATATACACAAATACAAAATATCCATTATTTTTTTTCGAGGCTGAATTCATATTTCTCCCTGGCAACATAATTATCGATTACTCGGTATCCGGCTAACCCACACATCATCACTACAAGGTTCGCGAAACTTTTTATTCACCACATCTGACCCTCTTGGTTCCGCACTAATCATGCACCTGTTTGAGCCATTCCGTTGCATAACTTTCGAATGATTCCATATTTATTTTCGTCTCGCCGCTTAGCGGGCGTTCATCTACACGCTTTCCATCGAAGGACGCCATGCGATTGGCCTCAAGCGAAAAATCACGTTTATATTCGATGAACTCCTTCTGGCTATTGGCGGAGTAATCTGCAAATTCACGCTGTTGTCTGGCTAACGCCACGTCGCCTTCCTGTTTAAGCGCTTCGAATTCGTCCTGCAATGCTTTCTTGTGTATTTCAAATTCCCCTTCAGGGCTGCTGACGCTGACCACTCCTTTCCTCATGCCGATTTCCTTGTTCTCATCTGTATCTGTCACGATAAAGCGGGTACCGCGTATACCGATAGTTGTCGTCGTCGTTCTGACTTCGATCGCACGGCGATTTCCCTTGATCAAATTCAATGCGTAATAGATGATCCCGGTTATCTGCCTGAAAAACCCGATCTGCTCCTTACTCTTGCCTATCTCTATCTGGCTGCTCTTTCCTAACACGATAAAACCATCCGTACCCACACGCACCACTGCACGGGCGTCGGAACCGGTGCTCAATATGCTTCCTGTCGGAAAGGTGCTTTTGGAATGCACTGCCCTTTTATCCTTGCCAAGGCCATCCGTCACCGTCACATTACCTTCAGCAACTACAACTTCAGCGCTTTCGTCAGCATAGCTCGTAGCAATTGTCATGCTGAGCACTAACAGGCCAAGCATGTACCCTATGCCCGCATTAACGGTTCTCATCGCGCCCCCCTGCTTACATCGGTCGAAAGTTCGCCTTGCGCATCTTGGGCATTTTTTCTTTGCTGCTCAGGAGTATTTCCATACTTTGCCGGTGGTGCAGAAGTGCAGCCAGAGTTGGCAAACGAAACCAGCAATAAGCACATAATAAAAATTAGTTTGCTCATAACATCTCCCTCTTCATTAAATATAAAGACTGTACTGTTATAGACGATGATCTTCAACTTCTCAAAAAAAAAGGGCAGCTCCAGCCACCCTTTTTTAATTTATATTCAGCCAGAAATCAAACCGGCTGATTGCTTGAAGCAAAACATAGACTGTTCAATCCATCATTGAAACATTACTTCTGGGCTTCAGCTTTCATTTTTGCTATGTCCGCAGCCATCTCATCTTGAGCTTTGCCAGCCTGGAATTTTTGCCAAAGCGCTCTTTCATTGTTCATGCTGGTTTTGATCGCGGTCTCGGTCAGTTTCTGCGCACTGGCCTCATCCAGCCCGATCAACACATACATCGCACCATCCGGACCTTGCGCACTTCTAACCGTTTTGGTACCCACCAAACTCTCGTCGGTGATTTGTTTTGTGGTTGCGGTGTAAACCTGATCCACAGTTTCCTTGTCCCCTGTACCAGTGGTTTCGGCATACTGCTTGATCGAGTTTTGTACATGCACTCTCATTTGCTGCGCAAGCTTCACGCGAGCTGAAGTTGCTGCCTGTTGCTTCATAAAGTCAGTTCCGGCAGCAGACTTGGGGAAACTACCCATCGCCGCTACAGCCACACCATCTACCGGCCCATCACAGACCCACAAGGGGGCAGGTTTATCCGAATTCGGGAATACGCAATCTGCCACCACTTCTTTTTTCGGTGCAGTTGAACAAGCTGCAATACCCAAGGCAACAACGGAAATCAACAACACATTAAGTTTTTTAGACATGTAAACCCCCACATAACGATTAAAAAGATGAAGCACCAAAATCAATCAAGACCATTTCTTTACGCGTAATATTTCATACAGCAAGTAACAGCATACTCGATTTGCAGAATTTAGCCAATAATACAGTTTGTGCCTGTGCGTAATATTATGTCGTAATATTATTGTTGCCTTGGGTAGTATATGGTAGATTGCCAGACAGGATGTTGCACTGTTTATTAACAAGTGATGATATACCGTTTTTTTTAACCTAAATAGGGGATATAACATGTTGGTTCAAAAGTCTTGGGCGTTAATGGTGGCTGGCTTGGTTGCACTGATGTTGGGCGGTTGTGCTACAGATGTTAAACGAATAGGTGTAGAAGAAGTCAAGGATCTGTCAGGAAACTGGAATGACACCGACTCTCGCCTTGTGTCGGAAGAGATGATCCGCGATTCACTTTCATCAGGCTGGATAGACCGTCATTCAAAGAAAAACGGCAAACCCCCAACAGTTATCGTCGGCGATGTGCGCAATCTCTCGCATGAACATATCAATACCCGCACTTTTATAGCCGATCTTGAGCGTGCCTTTGTAAATTCTGGCCGCGTTGATATGGTTGCTTCTAAAGAGGATCGCGCAGGCATACGCGAAGAGCGCGCCGATATGGACTTGCATGCCAGTGAAAAAACCCGCAAAGCAGCAGGCGGTGAAACCGGTGCCGATTTCATGCTAATAGGCAACATTAATACCATTATCGACGCAGAGGGCGGACAGCAAATTCGCTTTTATCAGATCGATTTAACCCTGATCAGCACTGTAGACAACCGCAAAATTTGGACAGGCCAGAAGAAACTCAAAAAAGATGTAACGGCCGCAAAATTCCGTTAAGACTGTTACCGTATTACTATTAATAAAGGAATTAGCCGCAGATCGGGTTAATTCCTTTTGGTTTTATAATAGTCGATAACATCAGTAAAATATAACAGGGATCATAAAATGAAAAATCCAGTCATCATCAATTCACAAGATTCAACCTCTAATAAACAGTGGTGTCGCCTACCCAGGGCATTTGTTGGTATAGCTGCAATAACCGTGCTTGTTGTCCTGCAAGGTTGTGCTACTTACAGCGCCGGTTTTGCCAAAGTGGAAAGTGCGACAGCCAAGCGCGATCTTGATGGCGCCGTTAAATCGCTGGACGAACTCAAACTAACCGGAGCTGACGAAGTACTGCATCATCTCAACAAAGGTACTTTACTGAGACTGCAGGGAAACTATGCCGAGTCCAACAAGCATTTTGATGTGGCCAAGGGCATGATGGAAAAATTGAATGCGATCAGCGTTACCGAACAGGTGGCATCGGTCGCTGTAAACGACACTACGAAGGCCTATGAAGGACTGCCCAGCGAACAGTTGATGCTATATTCCTTTGAAGCGCTGAATTATCTGCAAATGGGCGACATCGATGCCGCAGCGGTAGAGGCCAGGCAATTCGAAGTAAAACAAGGTTTGATTGCGAAGAAAAATGCCGATGCAAAATATCTCTCCGGTGCCTTTGTGAGATACCTGAACGGTATGGTATATGAAGCCGCTGGTGAACGGGATTCTGCACGGATTGAAATGGAAAAAGCAGTGGATGGCTATAAATCGCAGAACTCCGGATTTGGCGTGCCGCAAGCATTGGTGGCGGACCTGAGCAGATTAAAAGCAGGAAAACCCGCACCGAGCGAGATAGTCTTTATCCTGCACAACGGACTCGGTCCCTCCCTGAGCGAAGTAACCGTTCGGGTTGCCAATCCAAAGCCGCAAAATGGTTCAGCATTGTTAAGTCTGGCGGTACCAAAATTCGCCAAGCGTTCCGTGCCTGTTGCGCGAGTTGAGTTGAAAGTCGATTCTGCAACAGCGAGTTCTGAAGTGGTGGAGGATGTAAACGATATCGCCGAAAAAAGTTTGAATGACCGCCTGCCAGTCATTACTGCACGTGCCGTTGCCAGAATGATCGTAAAAAATGTCGCAACGGGAGAAGCCAAGAAAAAAACCAAGGACCAGGGTATGGCAGGGTTATTTATGGGCCTGGCAATGGATGTAGGGACGGCAGTATCCGAAAGAGCCGACACGCGTACCTGGTCTTTACTCCCGGGAGTTATCAATATGGCACGTCTACCCATGTCACCTGGCAAGTATGACGTTACAGCCACCTATTACAGCCAAAACGGAGGGGTTCTGGGAAATCGCATTTACAAAGATGTCGTCGTTAAGCCAGCTAGCAAAGCGTTTGTTTCAGACTATTTTCTGAACCAACCGGAGCTTGCCAGAGCCCCCCAATAACGGGGTAGCCCACTCAATCAAGGAGATCCAAAATGGCATTTCTTAATAACATATTCAAAATGCTTGTCGTGACGGCATGCCTGTTGTCTACGACGGCTGCATTTGCAGCACAACCGAAATGGATCAGCGACACCACGCAGGAATATCCCAATGATATGTATCTGGTCGGACGCGGTGCGGGTTCAACTGCAGAAGAAGCACAAAATCGTGCCCGTGGCGATTTGGCAACCATCTTTGAAGTCCGCATCGAAGTGTCCAACCAAAACACCACCACTGTTGCGCAATCCGGAAAAAATGAACAGGTCGACAGAGTCGCTTCGCAACAGGTTTCCGCAAAGACCGACAAAATGATAAACGGCATCAATATCGCCGAAGTATGGCGCGATCCTGTGACCCAGGATTTTCATGCGCTCGCCGTACTCCCGCGTGCCCAGGCAAATGCAAGTTTGCGCGAGGAACTGACAAAAATTGATGACGCCCTGAATCAGCAAATGCAGGCAGCCCAAGCAACCAATGACCCGCTGCTGAGAATCGGTGCATTGTCGCAAGCGCTGCAATCGACCATCAATCGCGAAGGCTTCCAGGCCATGCTCAAGGTGATTGATCCATCCGGGCGCGGCGTTCAATCTCCGGTTTCCCAAGCTACCGTTCAGAAGCAAATAGGCGACACGCTGAAGACAGTCAAGATAGCTTCAGAAATCGTCGATGATGGCGACACCAAAGAGTTTGCTTCAATTATCAAGGGTGGGCTAGCCTCTGCGGGATTCCTCGCCAGCAACCCTGCAAGTGCCGACCTGGTGCTTGAAAGCAAACTTTCCCTGTCTGATCTGGGCCGCATGGATGGCTGGAACTGGATGCGTGGCACCGTGGAAGTATCGCTGGTTGAAAAAGCATCGGGGCGCGTACGCGGCAGCAAGACATGGCCAGTTAAAGCTTCAGCCAAAGATGCAAAAACTGCACGTTCCCGCACACTGATAGAAATTGAAAAACTGCTCAAGGAAGAATTGCGGGCAGCGATTATCGAGTTTGCGGCAAGTTAAAGCGACATTACGAGGACTAAGGCTATCTTGATTGCTCTCCTCTTCGGCTAACCCGAGTAGAGGAGAGACTATGCGTTGAACATGTCGGAAAGCAAGACAATATTTTTGAAACAGAACTAACTTTCTCCGCGTATACTAAAAATAGCGAACCATTCCAAAATACAAACCAGTTGACTCCCAATTCACCTCATTCAGCCTATAGAAACCCACTGTGCCATCCGCAAAAAAAGTATGATCAATACCATTGCCGGTATGCCATTGCTGCGCAGTAATTGTAATTTTAGCACCCCAATCTTTGCTGATTAAGTAATGTGCGCCCGTAGACAGCAATATCCCAGTCCCTGTCGCAGTATGGATAAAACTTACAGGATGTAAAAATTCAGGACGCAAATTCCAGTTTGCATGGGCAGCATAATCAGCCCAGTGATATTCCACCGTTGCAAAAAGTGACCAAGCCATTCCCGTTTTCAGCAAGGCATCAATCCCCATCCACGGGCCTTGCCACTGTGCATCGTAACTGCTGTTCAAACCGGGAAATGTACCTGTGGCAGGCAGCGTTTGAAACCCATCTGTCATCGTCAGTTGTTGTTGATGTATCGACAGGCCCAACAATGGGGTTACAGATAAAAAATTCTTACCGTCTTTATCCTGAAATCTGAAGGTTCTACCCAAACCCAAACTGGCGTCGCGCACAACTCCGCCCCCTTTGTTATTGGCACGCGAGAACTCCAATGTACGGTTGTTCCCGTTATAATCAGAATCTTGATTGTTACCTGAATTGATCATGCCCATACCCAGCGTGCCGCGCAAATACCAGTCTGTATAAAAATTGAATTTGGCTGCTGCATTGATTTGTGCAATTTCCAGATTTTCCCATCTGAGTTCGGACAGAATATTGACCGTAGCGCCTGCTTCATTCCAATTCAGTTTGTCTTTACGGTAACCAACACCAAAAGAAAACTCAAATATATTTTCTTCTAATATACCGCTCTTATTACCCAGCTGATCCTTACTCTCTATCGCATTATTAGTTTCAACATTCGTCTGGGGTGCAGAAAATACATCATATGTACAGGTCGAAAGAAATACTAATGAGGGTATTAAATAAAGCTGATCTCCTGTTATCACGGCTGGTAACGCCACAGGTCGTTGAAATAGGTAGTACCGGTTGTACCGCCAAAAAGAAAGCCGTCACTCCAACTGACCCCCAAGTACCGACCCCCGGGGATGTTGCCTGCAGCCGCAGTGCCCTGTGTGCCGTAAACACCGCTCTGATTAACAATATTGCTGCCGCCAACCCAGATCCAGTTGCTGCCATCGAATTTCCACAGGTCGTTGAGTAAGCCAGTAGTTCCAGCCGAATCATAACCAGCCCCGCCGAAGATCCAGTGGTTTCCGCTGCTGTCGATCCAGCTGACAGCAGCGCCTCTCGCGCCTGGGATATTGCCTGCTGCTACCACGCCCTGTGTGCCGTAGATGCCTTTCTGATTAACGATATTGCTGCCACCCACCCAGGTCCAGTTGCTGCCGTCGAATTTCCACAGGTCGTTGAGATCGCCTACCGTCGCGGTCGAATCATAACCAAGACCGCCAAACAGCCAGAGATTACCACTACTGTCGAACCAGCTGATACCAAATCCCCTAGCCCCAGGTGTATTGCCTGCGAACGCCGCGCCCTGTGTGCCATAGATGCCTTTCTGGTAAACAATATCGCTGCCGCTAACCCAGGTCCAGGTACTGCCGTCGAATTTCCAAAGGTCGTTGAGTTGGCCAGAACTTCCAGCCGAGTCCTCGCCCTGCCCACCAAAGAGCCAGAGCTTACCGCTACTATCAATCCAGCCAACAGCACCATACCGTCCTCCTGGGGCATTGCCTACTGCCGAATTGTACTTCGTACCGTAAATGCCTTTCTGATTAACAACATTGCTGCCGCTAACCCAGGTCCAGTTACTGCCGTCGAATTTCCACAAGTCGTTAAGATCACCTACCGTCGCGGTCGAATCATAACCAGGACCGCCAAAAAGCCAATGATTGCCCTTGCCATCAAGCCAACTAACACCCCCTACACGTCCCCCTGGGATATTACCTGCTGCAGCTATACCCTGTGTACCGTAGATGCTTTTCTGATTGAAAGTATTACTGCCACTCATCCAAGTCCATGCGTTGTGCATATCAGTTGGCGCCGTCAAACCGGTCTTGTCGCCTGCCACACCTCCCCCTCCTCCACACCCTGCAAGAAAAAGTATGACAATTATTGTAAAGGCGAGGCTGATGCAAGAGAATTTACGTAGCATGTTCTATTCCAAATATTTGTTAAATAAAATAACCAGCTTAATTTTTACTGATACATAGGCAGATTATTACTCAAGTTGATGCGCTTGAGTAGACTTAATCAAACAATCATCCATTACGGACAATAACTCAAACAAAAAAATTAACTTTTCGGCCAAAGCAGTACCTTGTCTATCATAAAAATAGGCTAGGACGATTCGACATTATTCACACTCACAGAAGTATCAACGTAAGTACCGTCAATTTATACTGGCCGAAAACGAATTCAGCAGCTGGCAGCGTATCGGAAGTGTTACCTGCTTACGGGAATCATATCAATACCAGCAATGTCTTTTACGCGGCTAATCGAGATGCTCAGTACGGTACTCGTACTCAATGTTAGTGTCACCGTGGTCAGACCCGGATTTAACACTACACTACTCACCGTAGGACCACCTGTTACTGAGTAATTTAACGTATCCACCGCCGATACCTCATCTACAGGTTCGCTAAAGGTGATGGTATAAATTGCCGACAGACCCACAGGAATGACCGCAGTTGGCGCAACGTTATCCTGCGCTGTAACAGACGGACTCCCTGTAGACTCGATGCCATCCGCACTGACCGATGCCACCACATAAGTGTAGGTCAACTTATTCTGGCCGGACACAAAGGCTGCGGCAGGTAAGGTATCTGAAAAATCAGACGTTAGTGTCGAGGGAAAGCTCCCGATATGTTGCAACTGCCCCGCTGCATTCGGATAGTTTTGCGCACGATAGACGTTATATCCTTTTGCACCGGAAACCGGCAACCAATCAAGCAACACAGTAGTGCTGTTGTAATTCAGGCTCGAGTTATTGACTACTGTTACGACAGAGGGCGCAACCGGTAAAGCGGCACCATTGGTTGTGAAATTCAATACTCTCTTGTCTATAGTGTTATTCAATGCATTGCCGTTTATATCCAGCAACAATGCATTTGCAGGGGTCAGGTCAATCGTATATTTGGAGGATGCAGCAAGTGATGGTATAGAGATAATTAACTGTGTAAAGGAAGAATTCCATGCAAGAGTATGGGCAATACTGCTTGATGTTGACGAATTACTCACCTTGCTGCCCATATAATTTACACTCACCTTATTGTACAAACCCGTAGCAACGGATGGGCTTGTATTGGTGTCAGCAGTCTGCAAAATAGGTTCGCTAAAGGTAAATACAACATCAGTAGCAGCCGGAGCCACATCTGCATCCATCTGTGGCGTTACGCTAATAATGGTTGGCGAAAGGGTGTCGGTAGACGCCAACAGAACCGCATCGTTTGTCTGCACAGACAACGTCTTGGTCACACCATCGGCCGGTGCAGTAACACTTCTAGACCCCCTGAAAGTCTGGCCAGGATTCCAGGCATCAATACGAAAATTTCTCAAGGCTTCAATATTGGCAAAGGTAAATGCGCCGTTAGCGTCGGTTAATGTACTGCCAGAAATATATTCGTTCCCACTAATACTTGTTGAACCCAAAGAGACGAGATTCACTGTGTAACCCGCAGGAACAGGCAGTAACGTATTTTTGTCAGCCACTACCCCGATGAGAGTTGCAGATAATTTTCCTACCTTGAAGTCGACATTCGTTAACTCGTAGTTGATGGGGTTTGTTGTTGAGCTATTGCCTTTACTAAAGTCTAGAGAAACCACATCATAAGAAAAATCTGGGTAACGCAGGGTTGCGGTCGCCATGTTTACAGGCGAGGTAACACTGCGCAAATCAATGGCAAACTTGTAGTTGGCAGCCACGATTTTTTTATTTTGAGTGTTTGTATCAAGCGGAATCTCACAATTGGCAATCGTATACTTGCCATTTGTATCCGTGGTCGCTGTTGTTCCACCTACACTGATCAGTGCACCTACGATCGGTTGTTGAGTCATGCTGTCCAGCAGCTTGCCTTGAATAGTACCGGTTGATACTTGCGGAACGGGATCTGCTTTGGTGTCAAAACAACCGGGCAAATCCAGCACCAATCCTAAAACAACGGCATAAAAAATTGTACGCTGCATGAAACTACCCATTTTATAAAAACTCATATTAAACCTCTACATCAAATTGATATTGACAACATTTATAACCGAGATAAACCATTTATATTGAGATGCACTTAAACTTAAGTTCGATCTCGGACGAATTAGCCAATACTCCTGCTTGAATCGTCTTCTCTACAATTGTTTCAATTTGTTTATCAAATTTTTTACAAAAGGCATTCGCTTCCTTATACGCTTCAATTTTTAGATCGCCTGTAGAAGCAAACCTGTGACCTCCAGATACAATCACGATATAGGAATCTTTACCATCAGGAATAATGCCTGAATTCGACGCGCACCCCGACAGAAACAAGGCCAAAAAAATTATATTTTTCATTTGATATCTCATTTATTATTTAACAGCTTATTACTAAAAAATCCCTTGAATTTAACTTTATGCAAATATTTTGCATGACCAAACGACCGCATTAATGCACCAACAACTGATTGACTGCATAGACATCCTCTTCAACTAACGCTCCTGCTGCGGCTTTAAGCTTAAACCCCTGAAACAAGGTATCGTAACGCGCCTTGACCAAATCTCGCTGCGCGGTAAAGAGCTGCTGCTCGGCATTCAACACATCGATATTCATATGAATACCCAACTTATAACCAACCTGATTGCCTTTCACCGAGCTAGTGCTGGAATCTACAGCAGACTCCAACGCTTCAATCTGCGCCAAGCCGTTTATGATCGCCGAATATGCCTGTTTTGCATCCGCAGCGGCCTGCCGACGCGCCGCTTCAAGATCAGCCGTCGCCTTGCCCACATTGGCGATGGCCTCAGTTACACGCGAATGAGTGCCGCCACCGGCAAACAGCGGCACCGTAAATTGCACACCAATTTGGGTGGAATTCGTATCCGTGCCAAAGTCAGTTGGCGTACCCACATTGCCAGACGAATAATTTCTTCCATGCGATGCAACCAAATCCAGTGTCGGCGCATATTCCGCCCGACTCTTGTTTACACCGGCTTCAGCAGCACCGAGGGCCGCTTTTGGGGCGAGCACAGCCGGGTTGTTTTCACGCGCCTGATCTATCCATGCACGAATATTTTCAGGTTGCGGCCTCGGCACAATGACCGCAGGCTTAAGGCCTGCCAATACATTGGTTTCACGCCCTATCATCTTTTCCAATTCAGCGCGTTTAACTTCCAAATCATTCAGCGCTGCAATACGTTGCGATCGCGCCAAGTCGGCCCGCGATTTGGCTTCGTGCACATCAGTTATTGCATTCGCCCCTGCATCGAATCCGCGCTTGGCCAATGCAAGTTGCTCTTCGGCAGCCTTGACTTGCTTGTCGGCGACTTCAATACTCTCTTGCACAATCAAAATATCAAAATAAGCCCGTGTTGCACGCAAAATCAAATCCTGCTCGGCTACGCTTAATTGCGCCCGTGCCTGCTCAGCCTGCGACGTAGCCTCGGAATAAGCATAGATGTTCTGCGCGCGAAAAATAGGTTGCGTAAGCTGCAATGTTAACGCCCAGGTATTGACATCACGATACACCTTGGGAGCATTGGAAAACTTGGACGAAGCGCTATTGTTACTTTCATTTCCATTCAAATTCAACACAGGCAAAAATCCTGCCCTTGCTTGAGGAACTTTCTGCTGTGCGGATGCATAAGCATAACGTGCAGCCTCAAAGGTCGGATCGTTACCTTGAGCCTCTCTGTAAACTTCCAATAAATTAGTAGCACCTGCCGACAGACTGACCCCAGCTTGTAACAACAAGAATATGGCACATCGTTTCAACCAACTCACCGCTCGTGTCCACTTTCATAAATAGTCTTGCTCACAGTTGAAAGCAAATACCTCATCACAGAGCGGCTTCCCTGGTTGATTTCTGCCACCACCTGCATGCCCGGCATCAATTTCAACTTTTGTCCATCCGACTCCAGTACCTGGCTATGCAAAGTAATAATGGCTTTATACACAGATGGCGGTGCCTGTTGTGCCTGTTGCGCATCCTTGTTCTGATCTTTTGACTGTGACTGGTTATTATCACTATCCGCATGAATCAACTTGATTTCGCCATCCAGCATGCCGTATTCCGCAAACGGAAAAGGTGCGACTTTCACTTTAACCTTCTGCTGCGGATACAAGAATCCGACATCCTCGTTTTTGATCATCACCTCGGCGACCAGCGGCTCATGTTCCGGCACAATCGACAACAATACCGTACCGGGCGAAACAACGGTGCCTATCGTATGCGTCGCCAAATCCTTCACAATCCCGGCCTGCGAGGCTTTGAGCTCCAGCAAACCCGATTTATGTTCCTGCTTGGCCCAGTCCTGTTGCAGCTTGCTATGCTGACCTCCCGCTTCCACGCGCTCGTTCTGCAAGTCACTGCGATATTTCGATGAGATTTGATCAATCTGCTTTCTGGCCTGGTTTACTGCCGCCTCCAGGCTGGCAACCGTCGATTGCTGGGCGCGCAAATCCTGAGCTTTTTCCAGATACTCGCGCTGCTTGTCGCGCACCGTGATCTGCGGTGCATAACCGTCCTTTCCCATGTCAACATAGGCATCCGCCTGTTGTTTAAGAATCGGCGTAATCTGCTGCAACTTGGTCAACACCTCTGTTGCCGATTCATATTCGCGCTGAGTCTTTTTTAATGCCTCTTGTGCCTGCCCCAAAGAATCCTCGAATGATTGGCGATGATCGCGATACTGCGATTCAATTTGACGAAAAAGATCAACCGGATCTCTGGCTTGTTTGACTAACGCTGCACCGTTTAATTCGGCATCAATACGGCGTATCTGTAACGCGCGAATTGCCAGATCATTACCGATGGTTTTCGAATCCGCTTCAGCTAGCTTGGTATCCATACGCAGTAAAATCTGACCCGCCTGCACCGATTCCCCTTCCTTCACCAAAATCTCCTGCACAATGCCCGCATCCGCAGGCTGCAATATCTTGACGTAGGTTTCCGGCATCAGCCGCCCTTCCGCACTGGCCGTGATATCCAGCTTGCCAAAAATCGACCACAATACAAGCAGAGCAAACAACCCACTCACCGTATATAAAACCGCGCGCGGCAACCGTGCGGGTGGACTCTCCTGTATCGCCAGCAAGCTGGGGGCAAAGTCCAAAGCTTCTGGGGATAATAGATTGGGTTTCTCGCTCATATAATTCAGTGCAGCCCAGAAACTGTCTCAGTTGAATTGATAGACTCCCATTCACGCACAACCAAACGGTACCCCTGCTGCACATCAGGTATGAGTGAGCAAACTTTACGTCCGGGGAATTGCGTTCTGCACAATTCCTCGACTATTTCCTCAGCATCGCCAAACGGCGCAACGACATCAATCAACCAGACATGTTCACCGGACTTCCATTCGTGCGGGGCAATTTTCGGTATATTAGAGCGCAAGCGAGCGTCAATTTCATCGCTTACCAACGCCCAGGTAATGAATACCCAGGGCATTTCGTTTTTCATATACAACTTGCATTGATCGAGAACAACTGGCGGCATGAGCAACCAGTCCTGATCCGCAATGAATGTAAATTTTTTGCGTTCGTCGCGCGCATACAGCCAGAACACTGGTCCAAGGATAGGGAGCTTTTTCAGCGCATCTTTGGCCTCCTGAAGTTGTTGCATATTTGTAATCATGAAGATTCCTAAGAGTTATCGACCAATTGCAGTATCACTGCTCAGTCCCTGGAAGGGCATGAGTGCTTGTATGCTACCAAACTCAGATGCTTTAAGTGTGTTTTCTGCCGCAACCACTCCTACTTGTGCCAATGAATCCAACTTACCATATTCATAAGCTAATTCACCTCCTATAGCTGCACTATTGCTACTGCTTATGTGCGCGTCCAATAGACCATTCATCAGACTCCATTGGTTAAGAGTTGGATTGACAGTTCTTGCCTGATCAAAAGTGGCAACCAGCTTCTGGAAATCAAACAGCTCTATTTTGCTGTTGCGGATGCTTTCAGAACTGGTTGGAGAATAATCCGCGTTTGTTTCTTCGATCACTTGTAAGTTAACAAAAGAATGATTAGCTGAAGATGTATACCAGTTTTTGATTGTAATAGCGTCACCATGGTTTGCATTAAACAACAAATCATTACCTGAACGCGAAAGGCTGAGATCCTGATATGACACATCACCGATAGAGATTGTATTGTGCCCTTCCGCCGCAGCGAAAACAATATCACTCGCATCACCGCGATTAAATGCAACTATATTGTTACCTGCACCAAGGGTAATGACATCGTTCTTATCTCCACCCGCAACCAGATTATTTCCTGACCCTGTGATTATTTGATCGCTTCCACTTCCGCCAAGGAACAGATTACTTTCATCTCCTGCTGTTAAAACATCCTGCCCTATACCACCGGCCAACACGTTGTAACCACATCCACCATCCAGCGTATCTGCACCTGTACCGCCTAACAGCGCATCATCACCACCTTCGCCACAAATGGCATCCTTGGCTGCGAAAGCATAAACAATATCGTTACCCGTACCTGAATGTATATTATCGCTTGTTGGACCCGCATAGATGATATCGTCGTCGCGTCCAGTGATTACTGTCCGGGTTTGCGGGCTAACATGAGTCACAACGGTTTTAATTAACAGGTCGTTAAAATGAAGGACTGTTCCATCGGCCAAATTGAATTGTTCGATTGGCGATACATACTTTCCATCCGACCCGACAGTGACATTGAAATCAATACCCTGATTGCTCATTTCGCAACCGCAAGTATCGATCGTGCGTATATGTACTGTATACACGCCATTCGTATTAGTCACACGCAGAGCGAGATTATTGAGGTTAAGTCCGGCACCAAATTGAACGGTATCATTTCCACCAGCGTCGTTAATCAAGTCAAGGCCATCGCCCTGGCGCCAAATATAAGCATCGTTGCCAACACCCCCAATCAACGTATCATTGCCTGCCCCGCCATCCAGTACGTTATTGCCGCTGTTGCCGTTGAGCACGTTATCGAGTGCATTGCCTGTGCCATTGATATCGGCTGAGCCAGTCAGGGTCAGGTTTTCTACATTGTCCGTCAATGCATAGGTAATTGAAGACAAGACGGTATCTGTGCCTTCGTTTGCGTTTTCAATGATTAGATCAACGGCATTGTCCACCACATAGGTGTCATTGCCCACACCGCCCATCATCGCATCTGCACCTGCACCACCATCCAGCACGTTATTGCCGCCGTTGCCAGTGAGGATGTTATCGAGCATGTTTCCGCT
>Ga0315281_10002795_pt1 | contig 25833 bp, 23 predicted proteins | sample YL17G07_0_MG_FD_204540 | JGI IMG/M metagenome (GOLD analysis project Ga0315281, IMG submission 204540) | Sediment microbial communities from Yellowstone Lake, YNP, Wyoming, USA - YL17G07_0 | ecosystem: Environmental > Aquatic > Freshwater > Lake > Sediment | place: USA: Wyoming | collected... | reverse complement strand
GCGGATTTAACAGGGTCATCAATATCTGGGGCGCTGACCACCAGGGTCACGTTTCCCGGCTTAAAGCAGTCGTTGGAGCTTTGGGCATCGATCCCGCAAGTCTGCAAATTATCATTCACCAGATGGTTACACTGAAACGCGGCGGCGAACTGGTACGTGTCTCCAAACGTACCGGTGATATCATAACGCTCCGTGAGATCATGGATGAAGTTGGTGTCGATGCTTGCCGCTATTTCTTCCTGGCGCGCTCCGCCAACAGCCAGATGGACTTCGACCTGGAGCTAGCTAAAAAACAATCGCAGGACAATCCGGTTTATTACATACAGTACGCTCATGCCCGCATTGCGAGCATCCTGCGATTAGCACAGGAACGACAAATCAGCTTTGACGACGGTGATGTTTCATTGCTTACCACTGAAGCCGAATTAACGCTTATCCGCCGACTTCTCCAGCTCCCTGAAATCATAGAAACGATAGCGATTACTTCTGAGCCCCACCACCTGGCTTACTACGCGCAGGATCTGGCAACCATGTTCCACCTTTTTTATCGCGACTGCCGCGTAGTGACTGACGATGAAGCGATGACAAAAGCCCGTCTCAAGCTGGTAAAAGCCGCACAGATGGTATTAGCTAAGACACTCGGTCTTATGAGCATGACCGCACCGGATAAGATGTAAATGAAAGGGCAACACCGGATCCTTCAGGCTCATCACTCTTATTGAACAAATGGTGGTGGCCAATCCTTTTTCGTCTCTCCACCCCCCTTCCACCGAAAGTCACATCGGTCGAAGCCCTCAGCCAACGTCTTTGTTCTGGCAAATCCCCAACCAGCAGTCCGATGGGTAACAAAATCTAAATAACAATAAAAAGGTAAAAAATCATTAGCGTTGTACGCTCGATAGAGCTTCTGAGTTGCGCACTCCAGAAAATCATAACCATAGTCGAATTCCAACCCATTCCCCTCTACAAACTCCCATACCCAATCCCAAGAATAACGACGTTCTTGAGATTTTCTCGCTTGTTCCTTTTCCTGAGCTATAAACTCTTCACTCAACTCATAGTCAAGATTCAAAGGTAATCGGCTGACACTAGCTACAACAGCATCATAAACAATCTTACCAACTTCCAAAGCTGTTTTTCCCCGCGATTTCATGACTTTGTATAGAGTCAAACTTGTAGTTGAACGGACAAGATGACGGGTCATTGGATTATCATCACCACCGATATAAGGGATATTAGGGATTAGGACTTCGTACTGATGACGGGTTTCACTTAATACCGCATTAGTAAAGCCATCGCCGTAACGTTTGATAAGAAGAGGTCTCCAGGCCTGGGTGTGAGAGTTAAACTGCTCTAGAATTTCTGACTTGTGTGAAAGATAGTATTCACTACTACTTTTCTCATTCATCTTGTTAATACTACCTTGGAGCTATTCTGTACTACGCATTTTTGCATTAAAAATTATTTCTTTTCCATTAAGGGGAGAAGATGACGTTAAAATAATTAAGGGCGAGGAATTCATATTCTTTTCTAACTTCCCAATTCTGGTTGCTTCTTGTATAGCTTAATTAGTTCCGTGTAAGTCAGGCTCCCGACCTGCCATCTTCGCTGTCTCCGGTCCGGGGACACTGGCTTAATAACACCGGGAATTCCCATCACCATCGAGTTGTCGGGCACTTCTGTATTGGGACTGACCAAAGCTCCAGCCGCAATGATACAGCGATCCCCAATTTTTACGTTATCAAGAATGGTAGAATTGTTGCCGAGAAGACAGTTATTGCCCACTTTGATACCATGCATCACCACGCTGTGCCCGATGGTGCAGTTGTCTCCAATCTCTACCGGCACGCCAGAATGTATAATTGAACCGTCTTCAACCATAGTATTGCGCCCGATTTTTATGCTCGCGAAATCGCCGCGAATGACCGCGCCGGGAAATACTCCTGAATTCTCCCCGATTTCCACGTCACCGATAACATAAGCTGCTTCGCTGACAAAGGCCGATTCTGCAATACGCGGCGTCTTTCCATTAAAGCTCCGTATCATAGACACACCTCCAGGTGGAAACATAGTAGCAGAGGTGCCATAAATTGCCAAGTGCTTCTTTGCCATCAAGATGAATCCGCCTGAAGCGGATGACGTGGGTGATCTCTGGCAGCAGCAAGAGATCGCACAACCCCCCTAAGATGTCCTCGCTTTACTCTCATATATTATTTCGAACTTTCCCAAGATAACGGCCCGGCTAATAAATAAAAGCCCATTACTGAACACTGATAACTGAAAGCTGATAGCTCGTAGTCATTTACTCGAACCGAGTCTTTATGTTAGACTTTTTGCATAACGAGGTAAGCAATAAATGAAAAAACGTGTCTTCTCCGGTGCCCGCCCTACCTCCCGGCAGCATATCGGGAACTTACTGGGAGCAATACATAACTATGTTGAACTGCAGAAAGAATATGATTGCATCTACTGCATCGTCGATATTCATGCTCTTACGACGCTCCAGGATACGCATAAAATCCAGGGTTATATCCGTGATATCACGCTCGATTGGTTAGCGGCAGGTATTGATCCGGAAAAAAGTATTGTTTTTGTACAGTCACACGTACCTGAAGTAACCGAGCTTCATACCTATCTAAGCATGGTCACGCCGCTAAGCTGGCTTCTCAGAGTACCGACCTTTAAAGAAAAGGCAAAGGCTCAACCGGACAATGTGAATTACGGGCTGGTCGGTTATCCTGTACTAATGACGTCAGACATCGTTTTGTATAAAGCAGAAGTTGTTCCTGTGGGTGAAGACCAGCTACCGCACCTTGAGCTAGCACGAGAGATTGCGCGCCGATTCAATAATGCTTTCGGAGAAACCTTCCCGGAACCGAAAGCTAAACTAACTGAATTCCCATTAATTCCTTCAATTACCGGCAGAGGTAAGATGAGTAAATCGGAGGAGGAAGGTGTTATTGAAATCGCCCACTCTGAGGAAGAGACTACCAGGCGGATTATGAATGCAGTGACTGACCCGGCTCGCCGTTTCCGACGTGACCCCGGCCATCCAGATGTCTGTACCATTTTTGCACTGCATAAATATTTTACAAAATCTGAAACGGCAGATATCGAAGTTAAATGCCGCGCCGCCGATATTGGCTGTGTCGACTGCAAGAAAATGGCAGCGAAGAATATTAATGACGCTCTCCGCCCGATACGACAACGTCGGGCTGAGTTTGCAGCAAAACCCGAATTCATCGACCAGGTCCTGGCAAATGGCACTGAACGTGCACGTGCGATTGCCCGCGAAACGATGAAAGAAGTCAGGCATAAGATCGGTCTTGCCTGATTCCAACGAGCTTTGTCTGTGCGGCGAATTTAAGGAAGCGATGTCCTTCACAAATATGATTCGAGGAAGGTTAGAAAATGGCGACGACGAAGGATCTATTGGAAGAATATCAAAAAAAGCGCAAGAAGATTACCGGCATGGCGAGCCAGGAAGACATCGACAAACGCCATAAAGGTAACCAGTGGACCGCCCGCGAACGCATTGAGTACCTGTTTGATAAGGATACCTTCAACGAAATAGGACTATTTGTAAAGCACCGCACGACTGCTTTTGGCATGGACAAGAGGGAAATCCCAGGTGATGGCATCATCACCGGTTTCGGCAAGGTGAATGGTCGCTATATTGTCGCCATGGCTGAGGACTACATGGCGATGGCAGGTACTTTTGGGGAGCAACATGGTAAGAAACTCGCTTATGCGATCAACTTTGCCAAGGAAAAAGGCTGGCCATTTGTGGGTATGAACGACTCCGGCGGCGCTCGCCTCCAGGAAGGGATGGATACGCTCGAGGCTTACGGCTGGACTTTCCGATCGCAGATACTTGCTTCGGGAGTAATTCCGCAAATTGCATTACTGATGGGTCCCTGTCTCGGAGGGCAAGCATACCATCCCGTAATGCAGGACTTTCTCATCCAGTGTAAAGATACCGGATTCATGGGTATCGCCGGGACAGCCTTTGTCGAGACGCAGCTGGGTCAAAAAATCACCCTGGCTGAATTATCTGGATATAAAGCCCACGCAGTCAAGTCGGGCTGTACACATATCGTTGCCAACGATGATAAAGATGCGATCGACAAGTGCAAAGCGCTGCTGTCATTTTTGCCCTCCAACAACCGGGAAAACGCACCCCGCCTGGCGACCAAGGATGATCCCGAGAGAACAAGCCTTGAACTGGATACGATTATTCCGGACGAATCCACACGTCCTTATGATATGAAAAAAATCATCAAGGCTGTTGTCGATGACGGCAACTTCTATGAAATTATGTCGCTTTTCGCGACCAATGTGATTACAGGTTTTGGCAGGTTCAACGGCCGTACCGTCGGAATTTATGCCAGCCAGCCGATACAGGCCGCAGGTGTGATTAACATCGATGCTGCAGACAAAGCAGCCAGGTTTATACGCTTTTGCGATCTTTTTAACATCCCAATGGTTACATTCGGGGACTGCCCTGGCTATATGATTGGACCGGAGCAAGACTGGAAGGGTATCCTGAGGCACGGCGCTAAACTGCTCTTTGCCTGGGCGGACGCAACTATTCCATTGATATCGGTCATGATCCGCAAATCCTATGCAGGCGCACATTACGGAATGCTTGATAAGTCAATCGGAGCCGACTTTGTTTTTGCCTGGCCGACGGCGCGCATTACTATCGTGGGTGCAGAAACAGCTGCGAGTGTCATTTTCGCCCGAGAAATACGCGAATCAAAAGAGCCGAAAGAGACAGAAGCTAAGCGTATTAAAGAATACAGCGATATGTATGAAAATGAGTTCGTGGCTGCTGAACGGGCGTGTGTAGACGAAATTATCATGCCTCATGACACGCGGAAGATGATAAACCGGGCATTGGATGCCCTACAGGATAAGAACAAAGATAATAAAGCTTTTAATGCCCGATATTGGCGTAAATATTCAAATATTAATTTATAGAAATCGGCGATCAGCAATCAACATTCAGCTATAAGAAGTTAAAGTTTAGAGAGAACCTATTAACGAAAGCTCAATATGAAAGATTTTAGAAAATTAAAGGTCTGGGAAAAATCTCATTCACTAGCGGTCAATATTTACCAGATCAGTTCGAAATTTCCTCCAAGCGAACTTTATGGTATTACTTCACAAATACGGCGAGCCTGCACCTCGATTCCTGCAAATATCGCTGAAGGGTGTGGAAGAGATGGAGAAGCTGAATTTCGCAGATTTATTCAAATAACATTAGGTTCCGCAAGCGAATTGGAATATCATCTATCACTCTCTCGCGATCTAAAATTTCTTAATGAGGAAAAATACAAACAACTTGATACTCAAGTGACCGAGATCAAGCGTATGCTAACCGGGCTAATTCAAAAGCTAAAGGCTGATAGATAACAGCTGAAAGCTTTTCAAAAGGAGACCAAGAATCGAGATCATACCAGCGATCGACCTGAAGGACGGCAGATGCGTCCGACTTTACCAGGGCGACTACAAACGTGAAATACAGTTTTCGGACGACCCATTGGACGTTGCATTGAAATGGCAGTCGATGGGTGCACCCCGTATCCACATTGTTGATTTAGACGGGGCTGCGCAGGGGGAACTAGGTAACCTGGAAATAATACAAAATATCGGCCAGGTATTGCTGATACCCAGCGAGCTCGGCGGTGGACTGCGTGATATCGAAACTATTAGAAAAGTCCTTCAATTAGGCATTGAGCGTGTTATTCTCGGCACAGTTGCGGTGGAAAATCCAGAGATGGTAAAGAGAGCCTGCCGTAACTTCAATGATTACATTGCGGTAAGTATAGATGTGCGCGACGGGAAAGTAGCTACACACGGCTGGCAAAAAGAAACAACTCGAGAAACTTTAGAGTTTGCGAAATATCTGATTGGGCTTGGAGTTCGACGATTTATTTATACCGATATCGTGCGCGACGGAACACTCACTGAACCGAATTTTGCGGCTATTTCAGAATTAATACATGCCGTACAGGTTCCGGTTATCGCTGCCGGCGGCATCTCATCCGTATTACACCTCAAGATGTTGAAAAAACTTGGAGTCGAGGGAGCGATAATCGGTAAGGCACTTTATACGGGCGACATTAACCTCAAAGAAGCACTGAACGAACTAAACAAATAGTTTCGCTGCTAAAAGTTTATACACTTTATTGGTTCTTATTGATTGCAGCACCCAGCAATTAATCTGGCAACTTATGACTGAAAGCTGAAAAAAGCGTTCAGCTCCACTCTTTTACTTCCGTAGTCCATATCCGAGCGAGTTCTTTCACTAACAAATCGTGTTCCGGTTTTAACAGGCGCGGATCTTCTTTAAATAGTTTTTCAGCTTCGGTGCGTGCGAGTTCGAGTATCGCCACATCTGTTAATTTCGCCATCTTAAGGTCGGGTAAGCCGCTCTGCCTTGTGCCGAAAAATTCGCCCGGTCCCCTCAACTTCAAGTCCTCCTCTGCCAGCTTAAAGCCGTCGAAGGTGTCTTCGATTATTTTTAACCTTTCCTGCCCCACAACTGATGGATTTTCTGCAAGCAGGATACAATAGCTCTGAGCCGGACCTCTACCTACCCGACCGCGGAACTGGTGCAGTTGAGCTAACCCAAAACGGTCGGCGCTTTCTACCATCATCACTGTAGCATTGGGAACATCAATACCTACCTCTACCACAGGCGTCGACACAAGAATACTAAGCGCACCCTGGTGAAATTCATACATCACCTTTTCTTTGTCTGCGCTCGACATGCGACCGTGCAGCAGACCGAGCCGTAAATCGGGGAAGATCTCATTTGCCAGGTGCTCATATTCAACAGTCGCGGCACGTGCCTGTATAGCTTCCGATTCTTCGATCAATGGACAAATGATGAAAGCTTGATGCCCTCTCTCTATTTCGCGTCGGATAAAGTGGTAGGCACTTTCGCGCTGGTCCGGCTTGAGCCATCTTGTTTTAATTAACTGTCTTCCCGGCGGTAGCTCATCTATCACCGAAAGGTCGAGATCGCCATACAACGTCAAGGCGAGAGTGCGGGGAATAGGGGTAGCGGTCATTACCAGGACATGCGGATTAGTGCCTTTCTGCCGAAGTGAACCGCGCTGCTCCACGCCGAAACGGTGCTGTTCATCTACCACCACTAATCCCAGCTTTTTAAACTCGACTTCTTCTTGGATTAACGCATGTGTTCCGGCAACGATATCCACATCGCCATTTATTATGAGCCGATGAATCTCGCGCTTCTTTTTTTGAGTCAACGCACCGATCAGCATAGCAACTGTTAAGGGGTGAGAGATTATTCCTGAATACTTGTAGATACAATCGTCGACTCTTTCCATGGTGCTGGAAAGAGAGAGCAATTTATGGATTGTATTGAAATGCTGTTCGGTGAGGATTTCGGTTGGCGCCATAAAAGCGGTTTGAAAACCACGGCTTGTTGCTGTCAGGAGAGCCGCTAACGCGATCACTGTTTTGCCGCTTCCAACTTCACCCTGCAGCAAGCGAGACATAGCTTGCTGCTTTTCCATATCTGCCAAAATTTCACCCAGGACTCTCTGTTGGGCGCGTGTTAGCTTGAATGGCAATGCGTTAATAAAATTATCGAGTGTTCGCTTATCGGTTTTAATTGGATTCCCCGGCTGACTTTCATGCCAGGCACGTTTACGGTTCAAGACGCCTAATTGCAAAAGAAAAAGTTCATCGAAAGCCAATCTGGTGCGGGCACGGTCGTATATGGCTCTATCATCAGGATAATGCGCTTGAGCAATAGCTTGCGGGAGATCCAACAGGCTGGATCCGGTCTTAATATCACCAGGCAGAAAATCAATTACCGCGTTTGCCCAGTGGTCCACCGCGCTCTTCACCAACCTTCGGACAACACGCTGAGAAAGACCTTCTGTCAGCGGGTAAATTGGAACAAGGCGACCTGTATGGGTAAGGTCGCCTTCCTCAGGTTCCCACTCAGGCGATTCAAACACGAATCTGCCGTTAAATAATTTTACACGCCCGCTTAAAACAATGCGTGTATTTGGTTTTAACAGCCTGGCTATGTAAGGATTGTTGAACCAGACAGCGCGAACATTACCTGTGGCGTCTCCAACGATAGCCTCACTGCTCTTCCGACCGCCAGGGTAACTCACTTGCGCTTCCCAGACATTGGCAATAATAGTTTCCTCAGCTCCCTCGCTAAGTTGCGAAACAGTTTTTAATTGACTGTAATCGACATGCCGCGTCGGGAAAAAATAAAGTATATCGCGGATGTTTTTCACCCCTAGTTTAGCGAACTTGGGAGCTATATTGGGACCAATCCCTTTAATCACGGTCAAGGGTTCATCCAGGATTTTGATACCAGTCGACGGTTGTTTTCGCACCTTGGCAATAGTTTGAGGTTTTTTTACTGGCGGTTTAACGGGAGGTTTAGCAGCTGTTAACGTGTGATTACTTTCCAGTTCATTAATCAAAGCGGTCAGGTCTGTTATCCACTGCTGTCTCGCATGGAGGGTCATTTTGTCATAGGCAGGCGTAGACAAATGCAAGCTCTTAAATCGCTTTAACGTGGCTGGGTCGGAAATAGAGCCAGCAGTCTGGTTGAACCAGTTCCGAATAAACTTATCCAGCCCGCCGATAACTGCTGTGTTTGAAAAATTTTTTTTCTGCTCAAGCGAGAAGACTTTACGCAGAGATGAGGTATCAATTAACAAGGTTTAACCCCTCCAGTCAGTTCACCGGTGGGGTAAACTGACTTTAGGCAGGTGCAGAGAAGGAACGTGTATTTTTCTTCCGGATGTTGATTCATCCTTACCTGTGGACTTCTTTCTCAATACTACCGCTAAAAGTCCTGGTCCGCTATGAACGCCCAGCGCCGGTCCCAGCTGTGCCAGGTGAAGGCGACTAGAATCGACAAGAGAGCTAAAGCGATCTTTGAGAGTATTAGCTTCGTCTGGAGTCGTGGTGTGAACCACTGCAAGTTCTTGCATGCCCAACGCATTCTTGACGAAGTCGGATAACCGTTCTATACCCTTAACTCTTGTTCTGACGTTGCCAACGGGATGCAGTTCGCCATCGCGCAAGGTCAAGATAGGTTTCACATTGAGAATACCCCCCAGGAGTGCTTTCGCTCTTCCAATCCGCCCACCAAGGAGTAGATACTTCAGCGTATCAAAAAGACCAAGCAGATGCGTTTCAGATATTGCTTGCTTGGCTTCATCAGTAACCTTTTGTATATTTGCTCCCGAGACTGCTAGCCTTGCCGCCGCTAACGTTATCAACCCAAGTCCCATCGTCACCGATTCTGAATCGATGACATCAATATTGCATTTGGCATTCGTCATTTCTTTTCCCTGCAGAGCGGCGTTATATGTGCCGCTGAGCTTCCCGGAGACATGGATAGACACAATTTTATCGGTCTCTTTGGAAAGCTTACGATAGACCTGAATAAAATCTGCAGGCGTGGGTTGGGAAGTTGTGGGGTGTACCTGGCTAGCCACAAGTCGTTCGTAGAATTCTTCCCGGCTGATGTCGATACCATCGCGATAACTTTCATGTCCGAAACGTACATAAACAGGCACTACGGTAATACCAAGTTCATGGGCAAGTTGCGGAGAAAGGTCAGCGGTGCTATCTGTGACGATCCGGACCGGCATTGCTATTTTCCTTCGGCTTCAAGAACCGTAACAGCGATGGCATTAGGACCGCCGTAAACACCCAGTACGGGACTAACCGCAGAACGCATGACGGGTATTTTAGGATGGTTTTCTACGAATTGTTTAGCCAGTGCATCGGCGGCTTCGGTATCCGTAGAATGTTCAATACTGACAGACTCAATATTTTTGTATGTTTCGATGAAATTATGCATATATTCAATTCCAGCCGCCCTGGAGCGCAGCCGCGTGACTGGAAACATTTCACCATCTTTAACTGTCAGGATAGGTTTGAAAGAAAGCACCGAGCCAAGCAAGCCGGCTGCCTTACCAATCCGGCCGCCCTTTGCAAGGTATTTTAATGTATCGAAATAAGCGACAAAATGAGAACGGGTCAGGGCTTTATTGACAAAATCGATGAGTTTGTCGAGGTTCATTCCTTTTTTAGCCCGTGAGGCAGCCGCTAACACCACGAGACCAAGACCGCCGGCTACAGTCTTTGAATCAATTACCTCTACACGGCACTTCCTGTTAGTCATTAAATCAACGCCTGCTTTAGCAGACTGGTATGTGCCGCTGAGCTTGGAGGAGAGGGTGATCGAAAGTATTTCATTTGTTTCGGAGGCGAGCTTATCATAAGCATGAGCAAAATCAGCCGGTGCCGGTTGAGTACTCGTGGGTAGATTGGGACCTGAAATAAGACGACGGTAGAACTCTTCAGTCGTAATTGTAACGCGGTCGAGATAAGTCTCATGACCGAAGAGAACAGTCAGAGGAATCACAGTAATAGGCAGGTCAGTAATATGTTCTTTGGTTAAATCAGATAAGCTATCGGTGACAATCTTCACCGCCATGTCCTGTGCCCTCCTAATTTATTCAATAGATACAATAAAATTATAATGAGGTTGGTTTCCCTTAATTATCTCTACCTGGAGATGGGGATATTTTTCGCGCAGCGTTGCGGCAGCTTTTTCAGCCTCTGCATGGGGTGTGTCAGCTCCATAATAGAGGGTAAGAATTTCATTCTTTTTCAGATTGATTTTTGCCAGCGTACTCAGGAGAACATCGATAGTGTTGTTGCCGGCTGTAACTAACTCGTTATCGAGAAGACTGATAATTTGCTTCTTTTTGATTTTCAAGCCATTTATTTGAGTTGCCCGCACCGCCCGACAGATTTCGATAGTCTTAACCGATCCCAGTGATTGCTTCATCTTCTGCACGTTTGTCTGCATATCAGCTTCGTAGTCGAAGGACAATAGGGCAGCAACGCCCTGCGGGATTGTTTCAGTAGGAATGATTTCTACTAACTTTTTCGTGAGTGGTTTAACCTGTTCAGCCGTTAAAATAATGTTTTTATTGTTCGGTAAGATTATAACTTTATCCGAGGGAGCCTCTTCAACAGCCTGGAATATTTCCTTGGTACTTGGGTTCATAGTCTGTCCGCCCGGAATGATAGTCGTAACTCCCAGGCTGGAAAATACCTCGGTCAGACCGTCGCCGGCAACGACTGCAATCGTAGCAACATCGGTCGTCATCGATTTTTCTTTCTGTGAGGCTACAAAGTCGCGCTTCTGTTCGTCCATATTTCGAATCGAGACCTGGTGGATTGTGCCCAGTCCAGTAGCGTAGTGGACGATGTTTCCAGGATCAAGAGTATGTATGTGAATCCTGATGGTGTTATCATCACCTACGGCGATCAGCGATTCGCCTTTTTTGAGTAAGCGCGTCCTGATCTTTTCTAGCTCCATGTTTTCGCCTTTGAGCATCAATTCGGTGCAATAACCGTAAGGTACTTCATCGGCGGCGATCATCTCAGGAAGACGCAGAGTAAGAGGCTCACTGCTCATGATTACCTGCGGTTTTCGGAACTGCATCTGTTCGGTTTCACCCTTAAGATAGTGAAGTGCCCCTTCAAGGATCGTATAAAGTCCCTGCCCGCCGGCATCCACCACGCCGGCTTCTTTAAGCACCGGGAGTAATGACGGTGTGTTGGAAACCGATTCTCTGGCTGATTCTACGGTCGCTTCAAGGACAGCGACTACATCCTTACCATTTTTACCGGTTACTTTTATCGCAGTATTCGATGCATCTTTAATAACCGTTAAGATAGTACCTTCGGTAGGGTTGCTCAAACCTTTATAAGCTACCTTTGCGCCTCGGCTGAAAGCTTTGGCCAGGTCGGTTCCGGATATTGTATCTTTTTCTTCGATTTCTTCCGCGATGCCGCGAATAATCTGTGAAAGGATGACGCCGCTATTACCTCGGGCACCCATTAAAGCCCCCTTGGCAAGTGCCTGGGCAACCCCTGCGGCGCTGTGATCGGGAGCACGGTAAGCTTCTTCGACGCTTGAACGCATTGTAAGCAGCATATTTGTACCGGTATCACCATCGGGCACAGGGAAAACATTGAGGTCGTCGATGTCTGATGCGCTCTTTTCCAACCATGCAGTGGCAGCAGCAAACATTTCCCTCAATTCCTGCCCTGTTATTAAGCTGACTTTCTTTGCCATACTTTTACCTCTTTGTGTTTCGGGAGACTAAACGAAACGATATAGCGCCGTCAATTGTACGGCGAAAAAAGACGAATTAGATACAATACTCTTGTGAAATTGAGCATGCTGTGATAATATAAGATACTGTAAAATTTGGATTTCGTCAAGGAGTACCCAGTTTGAAGTGCGAATTATGTGGGAAAACCCCTCAGTTCGGGCATAATGTAAGTCATTCAAAGCGTCATACCCTCCGGAGCTGGGATACTAACGTGCATCCTGCCCGGGTTCTGGTTGATGGAAAACTTAAGCGGTTGAATATCTGTACCCGGTGCATGCGCACCCTCAACAAGCAAACTATCCGCCCGGCGCATACAAGCTAACGCGTAGTTTACGGATTGCTTCCTTTACGTTATCTTGACCATTGTATATTGCTGCGCCAGCAACTAGAACGGTTGCTCCAGCTTTTACCACGCTCGAAGCAGTGCTTGTATTAATACCGCCATCAACTTCAAGCTCAGCCTTTAGTTTCCGCCTATCAATCTCTGCCCTAAGACGGGCAATTTTGTCTAATGAGCTCTTAATAAATGTCTGTCCGGCGAATCCCGGATTTACCGTCATCAGCAAGACCAGGTTGACCTCCGGGAGAATTTCGTCTAGAACACTTATCGATGTCGCCGGATTGATGGAGACACCAGCTTTACACCCCAAATCTGTAATCATCTGGACGCATCGATGAATGTGCTGGCACGTCTCCTGGTGCACGGTGACGATATTAGCGCCAGCTTTTACAAACTGTTCAATTTGCCTTTCCGGGCTTTCAATCATTAAGTGCACGTCTAGCGGCAGCTTGGTCCACTTCCTGATAGCAGCAACGACCGGCGCACCGATAGTTATCTGGGGTACGAACCTTCCGTCCATAACATCGACGTGGATATAGTCGGCACCGGCTTTATCTGCTTCCTGCACCTGTTCGCCTAAACGAGCAAAATCGGCAGATAATATGGAAGGGGCAATTTTAATCTTTGGAGAGTTCTTCATCATACTCCCGGAGAATTTCTCTTGCCCTCGCTAACTGCTTGGTAACCTGTTCCTTAGCCGTGCCGCCGGTCTGGTTCCGGGCAGCGATCGAGGATTCCACGGTAATTTTAAACACATCGTTATCGAACAAAGGTGAGAACTTCTTATATTCTTGAATCGTAAGTTGGTTTAATGCCTTGCCCTTTTCCATGGCGAAGCGCACCAATTTACCGGTCTTTTCATGTGCGGTACGGAAAGGTTCTCCTTTTTTCACAAGATAATCTGCAATATCGGTAGCAAGCATGTAGCTCTGCTGTACGGCGGATTGGAGTTTCCCAGTTTTTACACGTATATTTTTAAGCATTTCGGAAAATATGATAATTGTATTGACTAGTGTATCGCTGGAATCGAAAATACCCTCTTTATCCTCCTGTAAATCCCGGTCATAAGCGAGGGGAAGTCCTTTCATGGTCGTTAATAATGCCATAAGACTACCGTAGACGCGGCCTGTTTTTCCGCGGGCTAATTCTGCTACGTCAGGGTTCTTTTTCTGCGGCATGATACTCGAGCCGGTTGTGAAGGCATCGTCAATTTCGATAAAATCAAATTCAGCTGATGACCACAGGACGAGTTCTTCTGAGAGACGTGAGATGTGCATCATACACACTGAAGCATTGAATTCATATTCCAGGATAAAGTCACGGTCGCTCACAGCATCGATGCTGTTTTGACTGATTTCTTCGAAACCTAATTCCTCGGCGACGAATTCCCGGTCAATGGGATAGGACACACCCGCCAAAGCACCGCTGCCGAGCGGCAGAACAGAAGTCCGTTTCATACAGTCCCAGAATCGTTCAACATCCCGCTCCAACATCTCGAAATATGCCAGCAGATGGTGCGCAAGTAAAACCGGTTGAGCCCGCTGCAGGTGGGTATAACCAGGAGCGACAACATCGATATTTTTTTCGGCAAAGTCAACGATGCTCCTCTCCAGTTCGCGAATTGAGTCGATTGTCGTCAAGATACCCACCATTAAATAAAGACGAATGTCAGTGGCTACCTGGTCGTTGCGAGAACGAGCCGTGTGCAACTTTCGTCCAACATCACCTATTTTTTCAATGAGCCTGGCTTCGATATTCATATGAATATCTTCGAGCTCAGGCTTAAGTTCAAAAGTCCGTTGTTCGAGTTCGGAAATGATTGCTTCCAGACCGTCGATAATCTGTTTCGCCTCTTTCTCTGCAATGATACCCTGTTTTGCGAGCATCCTGGCATGGACGATACTAGCCATTGCATCCACAGAGCCAAGTCTGTAATCAAAATCAATTGATTGAGTATATTGCTGCACCAGTTTATCGGCTGCTTTACTGAACCGTCCTCTTATCTGGCTCATTTGTGTCGGCACCCTTTTAATTCGTTCTGCATGATTAGTAATCTTATTTCGAGGTCTTCTTTTTTCTCGCGCGGCTCTTTATCTGTTTTTTAGGAGCGATAATACTTAAGGGTCCTTCAGCGTCACCAAGCAACTGCACCTGGGCTTGAGTTACAACCGGCAAACCCCAGATGTGTATAAATCCCACTGCCATGCTCTGGTCGAATTTATCGCCCTTATCATAGGTCGCCAGGCTAAGATTGTAAAGTGATTTTGGAGCCATTCGCCCTACGACCATCGAATGAGCTTTAAACAATTTCGTTCTGATAGTACCGGTCACGTAACGCTGACTGCTCTGGATATAGGCGGATAAGTCCCGATTCTGTGCACTAAACCATAAACCATTATAAATAATGTCCGCAATTTCGATGGCGATTTTTTGCTTGAACCGCAGCTGGTCTTTGGATAAAGTCATGGCTTCAAGCGCCTGGTGAGCCTGGATTAACACGGTTGCAGCCGGTGCCTCGTAGACTTCGCGCGATTTGATACCGACAAGTCGGTTTTCTATATGGTCAATGCGCCCGATACCATGTTCACCGGCAAGCTCATTGAGCCGTTGAATCAAGGTAACGCCGTCCATCTCATGTCCATCGAGGCTAGTTGGAATGCCTTTTTCAAATCCAATTTCAATATATACTGGTTTGTTAGGTGCCTTTTCCGGTGATTTTGTCCACGCATAAGCATCTTCTGGCGGCTCCACCCATGGGTCTTCAAGAATGCCAGTCTCGATCGCCCTTCCCCACAGACATTCATCGATTGAATACGGTTTGTCCAGGGTGACTGGCAGTGGAATTTTGTATTTCTTTGCATAAGCGATTGTCTCTGCGCGCGTCATACCCCATTCCCTAGCGGGGGCAAGCACTTTTAACTGAGGTGCCAATGCATGCACGCCGACGTCGAACCGGACCTGGTCATTACCTTTGCCAGTACAGCCGTGGGCGACCGATTCCGCTCCTTCTTCTAAAGCCGTATCCACTAAAAGTTTTGCCATCAAAGGGCGTGAAAGTGCGGTTGCCAGGGGATACTGACCCTCATAGACAGCGTTCGCCTGGAGTGCCGGCCAGAGAAAATACTTGACGAACATGTCTTTGGCATCGATAACGATGGCTTTGATCGCCCCTACTTTTAACGCCTTTTCCCGTATCGAGGTGAAGTCTTTTTCATTACCAACGTCAATTGTCAGCGTAATTACGTCGACGCCGTATTTTTGTTTGAGCCAGTGGACGGCGACTGATGTGTCTAATCCACCGCTATATGCCAGGACTGTTTTTTTTGCCATAAGAGTTCTCCTTTGCTAATCTTCCCTGAGTCTGCGAATAGTTTCCCTGCCTTCTAAGTGGACCAGGAGATTCTTCTTTTCACTCAGAAGATTCTACACTTTTATACTTGCTAGCGCTTTACCTAAACGCGCCAGTCCCTCATCTATTTCGTTCTTGGAAATGTTGAGTGCAGGCATAAGGCGGATCGCATTTGGTTTGACACGGTTAACAAGCACACCGGATCGAAGACATCCCTCCAATACCTGCTGCCCAATTTCCTTGTTAAACTGTACCGCTACCAGGAGTCCGCGGCCGCGAACTTCGTTAATGAAAGGGTATTTCGACTTGAGTTTATTTAGACTTTCCATCAGATATTGTCCGGTTTTCCTTGCTGTGCCGGGTATATCATTTTCAATAACATAATTAAAGACGGCGTATGCCGTTGCACACGTTAAAGGATTGCCGCCGAATGTAGTGCCGTGGTCTCCGGGAGAAAATACCGAGCACTTTTCTTTCGCCAGGAAAGCACCGATTGGGACGCCTCCACCAAGCCCTTTTGCCAGCGTCATGATATCAGGTTCAATACCGAATGACTGGTAGCCCCAGAGCGATCCTAACCGTCCCACGCCTGTTTGAATTTCATCCAGAATCAAGAGGACCCCTTTCTCATCACACCACTCCCTGACGGCTTTGAAATAATTATCACCGGGGATATTCACGCCTCCCTCACCCTGGACCGGCTCCAACATTACAGCACAGGTCTTCTCGTCGGTGGCATGTTTAATTGCTTCGATATTATTAAAATCCACATGTTTAAAGCCAACGGGCAACGGTTGGTATGCATCCTGGTACTTCGGCTGACCCGTCGCGGCAGTCATTGCCAGCGAGCGGCCGTGAAAAGAATTAAAAGCTGTTATAACTTCATAAGCGCCATCAAGCTTGAGTTTTCCATATCTCCTTGCCAGCTTTACAGCTCCCTCGTTAGCTTCCAGTCCGCTGTTGCACATAAAGACTCTATCGAGACAGCTGTTCTTTACTAGTAATTCAGCGAGTTTGATATAAGGAATGGTATAGTAAATGTGCGACGTCTGTATCAGAGTTTTTGCCTGTTCTGTAAGAGCATCGACTATTACCGGATGGCAGTGTCCCAACACGCAGACAGCCCACCCCCCCACAAAGTCGATATACTCTTTACCCTGATCATCCCAGACTCGCGAAGCCTCCCCCCTGGCGATGGTGAGAGGTATGCGGTCGATGCAATTGAAGAGTAGGTTTTTTCCTAAAGCCTGCCAGTCTGTCATATTAGTTACCCCCCGTTAGTCCTATGGCTGGATGGTCGTACCGGTAATATTATTGTCCATGGCTTTCGTTAGTACTCCAGGCTCTCTGCCGTCGATAATACACGCAGTTGTGCCGACTTCAAGAGCTTTTAAACATCCATTTAGCTTCGGGATCATTCCACCTGCAGCCACTCCCGAATCGAGCAGTTCTTTTGTCTGTTTAATATTGAGTTTCGGAATTAATTTTCCATTTTTATCCAGGACTCCTGGCACATCCGTAAGAAAAATAAGCTTTTCAGCTTTTATTGCAGCCGCAATTTCCCCTGCCAGCGGGTCGCCATTAATATTCAACATCACCGGCGCTCCTGGCGGCCGGTCGAATGCATAATAGCTGATAGGTGAGACGACTGGAATAAATCCCGCTTTTAGTAATGCTTCAAGCAGAGTCGGATCGACGTTCTTGACTGAACCGACATAGCCGAGTTCTTTGTTTCCGATATTACTCTGTACCAGCGCGCCATCGACACCGCTGATACCGACGGCTCTGCCGCCGAGGGAGTTGATTGTACCGACGATCTGTTTGTTTACCAGTCCTCCGAGGACAGCAGCGACCATATCAAGAGTTGGTCGATCAGTAACGCGTTCACCGCGGAAAAAGCTTGTCTTGATACCCTGTTTCTTGAGCCATTCTGTAACTAAGTTTCCGCCGCCGTGAATAACGACAACCTGTATGCCATTTTTCTGCAGGGCTACAATATCTTCAAGGATCGGGTCATGTTTCCCGAAGGTAGCCCCGCCAATTTTTACTACAATAGATTTATTCATTTCCCAATTTTCCATATTGTCATTATTGCATGGTAGTCCCTTCTCCCTTGAGGGGAGAAGGTTAGGATGAGGGTGAGTAATTAATAATCCCCTCACTCTTACTCTCTTCCTCTATCCCTTCAGGATAAAGGGTAAACCCACGAGGGGCGAGAGGATAACATTTAGTATTGAAAAGAGCTGATATTCACGTCGTATAAGCGCTATTAATCACCACATATTGCTCCGTTAAATCGCAACCCCAGGCAGTCGCTTCCGCTTCCCCGAGGTTCAGGTCAACTAAAATTTTTACTTCTTTTTGCTGTAACGCTTTGACAGCGGTTTGTCTTTCAAATGGTAACGGGCAGCCGCTTCTGAGTACAGGTATTCCCGCCATAACAACATCGAGTTTTGATTCGCTTAGTTCAACTCCACTTCTGCCCAACGCTGCCGTAACGCGTCCCCAGTTTGGGTCATTGCCGTACACGGCTGCTTTTACTAAGTTTGAACTGACGATGGTACGCGCAGCCTGGCGCGCAGCCTGCAGATTTTTCGCCCCTTTTACAGAGACCTCGATTAGTTTAGTCGCGCCTTCCCCGTCAGCGGCAATCGCTTTGGCAAGATAAACGCATACCTTGTCGAGCGCTTCCTGGAAAAAAGGAGCGATAATACTGTTAGCGTTTATCGGCTTATTCGCTGCGATTCCGTTTGCCAGAACTAATACTGTATCGCTCGGGCTTGTATCTCCATCAACTGAAATCATGTTGAAGGAGTTATCTGCCGCAGAACGCAACGCAGAATTAAGGAATTCCTGTTCGACCGCCGCATCAGTAGTAATAAACACAAGCATCGTGGCGAGGTTGGGATGGATCATCCCCGATCCCTTGGCTACTCCCGCGATGGTAAAGCTAGTATCTTTTGTTTTTACAACAACCCCAATCTCTTTAAGCACAGTGTCTGTAGTCATAATAGAGCGAGTGAACTCATGTCCTCCGTCCGGAGAAAGGACGATTTGGTTCATTCCTTCGCTTATTGATTTCATAGGCAAACGCACCCCAATGACGCCTGTGCTGGCAACCACTACTTCTTCAGGCTCTATACCGAGAGCTTTAGCTGTCACCGCCGCCATCTCGAAAGCATCTTGAAGCCCCTGTTCCCCAGTGCTGGAATTTGCACAACCGCTATTCACAACCACGGCTGAAATATTGCCTTTATTCTGCAGATTTTTCTGGTTTAGCACCACAGATGCTGATTTTATCTGGTTGGTCGTAAAAACACCTGCTGCGACACAGGGTTCGCGTGAGTAAATGATGCCGAGGTCGAGGACATTCTCAACTTTTTTCTTGATTCCAGCATAGGTTGCACCAGCAGAATATCCTTGCGGCGTGGTGACAGTACCACCTTTCAGTATTTCTATAGCTGCCATAATAGACAATTATAGCAAATCTGTGTCTTGGATGCCGAAAAGCGGACTCAACGACTATTAACCGAGATAAGAAATAGATACAAAATATGGTTAACTAAAATGTTAAAACCAAAACTATAGTTGAAAGATATACGTGACTGCAATTACATACCCAATTTGCACCCCCTTAGAACATGATGCTAGAATGCAGTCAAGATGGATTATATGGCACGGGCACTCTCGTTGGCGAAGCTGGCATTAGGTCATGTCAGTCCAAATCCGGCAGTGGGTGCTGTAATAGTAAAAAACCGGAAGATTATCGGGCAGGGATACACACAGCCTCCGGGAGGCGCCCATGCTGAGATTGTAGCTCTTAAAGAAGCTGGCGCCTCGGCACACGGTGCCACTTTGTATGTAACACTCGAACCGTGTTGCCATTACGGACGCACGCCTCCATGTACAAAAGCAATCATCTCTGCCGGCATAAAGCAAGTCCACGCCTCGGTGATTGACCCCAATCCTTTAGTAAATGGTCGAGGACGAGCTGAACTGGAGAAGGCCGGCATCTCTGTTGATATCGGGGAACACGAAGAAGAAGCTTATGAAATCATTCAGACCTATTCGAAATATATCACTGCTAAAATTCCCTTCGTAACGACAAAATTTGCAATGAGTCTTGATGGCAAGATAGCAACGAGGACCGGTGATTCTAAATGGATAAGCAGCGAGGAATCCCGGCGGTATGTCCATTATTTGCGTTTTATTCACGATGCGGTGATGGTTGGTGTGAATACCGTCCTTAAAGACGACCCGCAGCTTACAGTACGGCTTTGTTCTAATGGTGGTATGTCGCATATTCAGCCCCTCCGCGTGATTGTTGATGCAGAAGGAAGAACACCTACTTCAGCGAAGGTATTTAATGCCCCTGGGAAAGTCTTGATGGCCGTAAGTAAAAGTATCAATCCAGGACGTGAAAAGGCTTTAAGACAGAGAGGCGCTGACGTAGTTTGTCTTCCCTCAAAACGAGGACTGGTAGATCTATCCGCTCTATTGGAAGAATTAGGTAAAAGGCAGATAACCAGCGTGCTGGCTGAGGGCGGCGGACAACTTCTTGGTTCGTTTTTCGACCGTAGACTGGTCGATAAGGTAATTGTGTTTATCGCCCCGATAATAATAGGGGGTAAACAAGCAAAGGCGCCGGTAGTCGGGCTGGGTGTGGAAAATATTACTGAAGCGCTTAAATTATATCGAATGCGTATGCGTGCCTGTAACGGTGATGTAATGATTTCCGGGTACGTAGGGAAAGAGACATGTTTACCGGTATCACAGAGGAGCTAGGCAAAGTAATCCAGCTTTATCCTAACAAACTTGTCGTACGAGCCCGTAAGGTACTTGATGGTACGCGTATTGGCGATAGTATCTCAGTTAACGGCGCTTGCCTGACAGTGGTAGAGCTAGGTACAGAAAGTTTTACCGTAGAGGTGGTGCCTGAGACCCTGCGGCGAACGAATCTTGAATCGTTAAAGGCAGGAGATGAAGTAAACCTGGAACGTCCGCTCGCACTGGGCGGACGGTTAGGCGGACATCTCGTGCAAGGCCACGTTGATGGGCGTGGTAAGATTATTTCACTGCGAAACGAAGCGGATGCAGTAATAATGCGTTTTCAATCTCCCGCGGAAGTTATGCGGTACGTGGTTGTCAAGGGTTTTATTACTGTCGATGGCATTAGTCTGACTGTGGTAGATAAGGACGATAAGTCATTCACAATATCGGTAATACCTCATACTCGGCAAAATACTACACTCGGCAAGAGACGGGTGGGTGATAACGTCAATATTGAAGTCGATATTATTGCAAAATACATCGAAGCATTAGCTCAATCTCCAGGCAAGGGAGTAACGGCAGAATTTTTGCAAGAGCATGGTTTTCTGGTAAAATAGTCGGCATCTCTATAGAGGTTTAACTATGACATTAGCAAGTATTAAAGAAGTTATTGATGACATCAAAGCAGGAAATTTTATTATCCTGGTTGATGACGAGGACCGTGAAAATGAAGGCGACCTTATCATGGCCGCAGAAAAAGTGATACCTGATTCGATTAATTTCATGGCTAAGAATGCCCGTGGATTGATCTGTATGCCAGTAACCGGTAATCGTCTCGAAGATCTACGCATACCCATGATGGTTGGTGAGAACACAGCGCGGCACGGTACTGCTTTCACTGTATCAGTCGATGCAAAAATTAGAGGTGCAACCACAGGTATTTCTGCCTATGATAGAGCGGTCACTGTAAAAGCAATGATTGACCCATCGACGAGGCCGGAAGACCTGGGAAGGCCGGGTCATATATTTCCCATCCGTGCGCGTGAAGGAGGCGTGCTTGTAAGAGCAGGGCATACTGAAGCAACGGTTGACCTGGCTCGCTTGGCAGGACTGTACCCCGCCGGTGTTCTGTGTGAAATTATGAATGAAGACGGCACGATGGCAAGGTTGCCACAGCTAGAAGAAATAGCTAAAAATTTTAATCTTAAGATTGCCAGTATTGCCGACCTGATTGCATATCGCCGCAGGCATGAAAAGCTAATTCACCGCGTGGCAGAGACGGTTTTGCCAACGAGATATGGAGAATTTACAGCTATTGCCTATAAAAGCGATATCGATGCGGATGAACACCTGGCATTAGTGATGGGAGAGCTGAAAAATGGCGAGCCAGTACTCGTTCGTGTCCACAGCGAATGTTTGACAGGTGATGTTTTTCACAGTATGCGATGCGATTGCGGCGAACAGCTTGACATGGCGATGGATATGATAGCTAAAGAAGGCAAGGGAGTAATTTTATACATGCGGCAAGAAGGTCGCGGTATAGGCTTGCATAATAAAATTAAAGCATATGCGCTGCAAGACAAAGGGTTGGACACAGTTGAGGCAAATGTAAAGCTCGGATTTGCGCCCGATCTCAGGGATTATGGCATCGGAGCTCAAATCCTGGCAGACCTGGGCTTGCATCGGATACGCTTCTTAACCAACAATCCGAAGAAAATCATCGGGTTGGAGAGTTATGGACTCGAGGTTGCAGAACAGGTGCCTATTATATGTCCGCCTAATCCTTACAACATTGATTATCTAGAGACCAAGGAGAAGAAACTGGGACATCAACTTGGTATCTTGAACAATCATAAGGAAAAGAAGACCGAAAAACAATAAACAATAATCAAGATATCGAAAAATTGTTGGATATTGATATTTGACAATTGATATTGGGTGGATGGGATAACCATAAATATTAAGGAGGGGTTCCATGGGAAAATTATTTGAAGGCATGCTGGTAGGTAAAGGACTAAAATTCGCGATTGTTGCTTCCAGGTTTAATGAGTTCATCACCAAGAAATTACTTGAAGGCGCTCAGGATGCCCTCCAGCGACACGGCGTTGCACAGGCAGATGTTGATATTGCCTGGGTCCCTGGTTCCTTTGAAATTCCGATTGCGGCTAAGAAACTAGCAGAAACAAAAAAATACGATGCTATTATATGCCTTGGAGCAGTAATCCGCGGCGCTACCCCACATTTTGAATATATTGCCACCGAAGTGACCAAGGGGATTGCAAAATTAGGTCTCGATTACCAGATGCCGGTAGCTTATGGGATTGTAACAGCTGACTCGCTTGAACAGGCTATCGAACGGGCTGGTACAAAGCAGGGAAACCGCGGGTTTGATGCCGCTACCAATGCGATTGAAATGGCGAACCTGCTGAAGAACATAATGTGACAAACTTCTCCCTTTGACAAAGGGAGATAGAGAGGGATTTAAATCTCTCTTCGAATAATTACGCGGTCACCTTATAGACAACATCACCTTTACGAGCTCGATCGGTTAGCTTAATTCCGACAGAGTCGCCAGCTTTAGCTTCCTGGACGTTGACATTGTTGATCTGCATTGACTGCACGGTCATGGTGATGTCTGTGGTGTGTCCGTGAATGTGAATAGTGTCGCCTACCTTCAGTGGCGCTGTTAACCCGATTCCTGCCACTACCGGCCGGGCGAAAAAGTCGTTTACCTTCCCTATTTCAACTTCAGCCACAGCGCACCTCCTGCGTTTTGTGAGTCCAGTATAGATTATGGGCGAAGGCAGGTCAAGATTTTTTTCACAAACACGAAGACCTTATTTGCGTGGAATCATCAAAGGAATAAGCGATCGAACATCATCGACCTTCTCTAAATTCCAAATCAACTCTGCAAGCGATTCCGACTGTTCGTTTCCGAGTATTGGTCCCAATAGACCCGTCGCCTTTGAATGAACATCTTCACGACTCATTGGATATGCAGGGAATCCGAGTACGTGTTCGATGTAGGTCTGCTTTTTCTCTCCGTTTTTCATAGTCACTTCTACAATTGCAGATTCTACCCTGGGTTCTCTTTCCTGTTCACGGTCATGAATCAGAGTGACACTCCCCATTTTCTCTTTGATCGATGGACTACCCATACGTTCGTGCGATGCTGCCATCTGGAAGGTCAACTCCCCGTCCTCCAGAATGACGGCGGAAAGGTATCTTAAGTTCAGGGCGGGCATCTCGGCACTGGAGAAAGAATCTACTCTGTTCCCGGGCATCTTAACGATTACTTTCACGATATCGCTGCGATTTAATTCCTTGGTGAGAGTCAAAAGTCCTTCTACACCGGCTTGAATGGGTCCTCCGACTGGATAACGCTTGTACCCCACCAGGGGCAACTCGAACTCTTCTCCGAGTTTGTATACGAGCTTCTGCTTGTCCAGGTCCGAATCCTTGCCAACAAAAATACAGCTTTCAAGCCATCCGGGACTTCCCTCGAAAGGGTCTTTGACACCGGTGAAACCGTGATAAATGAGCAGTGCTGCGTAAGCCCCGTTTCGAGCTGGCATTCCGCCAAACAGAAAAGCTTTCTCAAGGTGTTCGGTATCTCGTAGCCACTCATAAGAACCGGATGCCTGCTGGACGCAGTACCCAAACATATCTCCGATCTTTTCCTGAGGGAATTTAAGAAGAGATGCTGCTGCCGCCGCCGAGCCAAACGTAGGACCAACGCCATGTGATGACAACCCGAAGTCTTGCAGGTTACGAATACCAAGAGCTTTTGGTAAACGACATGAAATCTCGTATCCAACGATAACTGCTCTCAACAATTGCTCCCCGGAAGTTCCGAAAGTCTCACCAAAGCCTACTGCGGTAGATACAACCGGTGGACCGGGCTGCACAAAGGCAGAAGGGCAGAAATCATTAATCTCTGCCCCATGAGCGGTCATTGCGTTGGCGAAAATCGCGTCGAGTAAAGTTGTTTTTATACTGGTTCCAAGAAGATGAGCTGTATTGGCTGCTCCACCATTGAATAAGGCAAATTCTCGGGCAAGTTGGGCTGGTTTCAATAGAGAGCAAGCAACAATAGAAGCTAAAGAATCCAGGATATGCCGTTTGGCTAACTCCCGAATCACATCCGGGATTGAGGCTGTTTGGCTTTCGAAGATATACTTTGATAAAGGACCAAGAGGAGAGGGACCATCCAATTGTTTCCGGGCAAGAGTTGGATCGTTGCCTACATCTCCTAGAGCCTTTCGAAGGCGATTAATTTTCCTTTCGGTTGACATTAGCAATATCTCCGCCGCTATTGTCTGCTCAACGCATAGTTTTTGTCAAGGTATTTTTATTAATCTCGGATGGTTGAAAAATATAGGTAATACCTCCCCTTGACACCGCTCTTTTACACCATGTTATACTAACATCAGAAGCCTATAAGCTGAAGCCTTTAAGCCGGTCCCGTGAGGCTGGCAAGGGAAAAAACGAATAAATCCGCATACATAACCCCTTGTCACCCACGGCAGGGGGTTTTTTTATGGCTGAAAAAATAATCATGGTGAGGGATGATATCCGCCGGACCCTCGCCCGGATTGCTCACGAGATTATTGAGCGCAACCGTTCCCTTGAAAATATTATCCTTGTTGGAATGTATACACGCGGTGTACCACTTGCCCGGCGCCTTTCAAATAATATCGATACTTTTGGCGACGTTAAAGTACCTGTTGGAGCGCTCGATATACGACCTTACCGTGATGATTTACCTATCGACATGCTCCAAACTATCGTACCCCGAACAGAAATTCCGATAAGCGTGGTTGGTAAAGCAGTTATATTGGTCGATGATGTACTTTACACAGGCCGCAGCATTCGAGCTGCCATGGATGCCATTATAGACCTCGGACGACCGCTATCTATTCAACTGGTAGTGTTTATCGACCGAGGGCATCGCGAATTACCCATCCGCGCTGATTACGTTGGAAAAAGCGTACCCAGCGCACGCGATGAAGAAATCGCAGTTCGATTGACAGAGACAGATGGCGTAGACGAGGTTGCAATCATCAGCACTCCTAAGACTAAAACAGTCGGAAGTAAACCTTCGAGAGGAGGAGTAAATGACCCTCAAGAATAGAGATCTCATCACCATTGACGACCTG